>OCAG01000208.1_pt1 | contig 61284 bp, 41 predicted proteins | sample 1477111 | NCBI WGS metagenome assembly OCAG01 (sample SAMEA2580288, study PRJEB22360) | human gut metagenome | biome: human gut; feature: human-associated habitat; material: faeces | place: Denmark | collected 2008/2010 | reverse complement strand
TCGCGCAGCGTCAACGGGTCCGCCGTTCGTTAGAACGGCGGAACATACACCACGTTGTCGCGGCGCGGCTTTGCTTCGGGAAGCGTGTCCTCGGCATAGCCCAGAATGCAGTTGCCCACACCGCGCAGGCTTCCGTCGGCGGGCAGACCCCACTTGGTCAGCAGTTCCAGTCCCTCGGGTGAGTCAAAGACCTCGTGCGCGCGGTGGATCCAACACGAATCGACGCCCAGCGCATAGGCTGCGTTGAGCAGGTTGCCCATGGCGAGCGAGCCGTCTTCCAGGTGCGTGGGCACGCTGCGGTCGACCAGCACCACCACAACGGTCTTGGCGCCGTAGAAGGGATCTCCCTCTCTGCCCATAACTTGGGCGTTGAGCTGCGAGAGGCGCTCGACGGTTGCGGGGTCGGTGACGGCGACGAACGTGACCGGCTGGCGTCCCATGCCGCTCGGCGCGTACTGGCCGGCTTCGATAATGCGTGCGAGCTTCTCGGCCTCGACAGGGCGATCGCTGTATTTGCGGCAGCTGCGGCGGTGGATGAGTGCTTCGATGGTCTCCATGGGTCCTCCTGACGTTGGTTTCGATGCCTCGTTCTTACCCGCCGAACCAAAACCGTAATCGCGTAGTCGGCCCCAAACAACGCAAGCTACCAAGTGGAAAAGTTGGTTTGCATAAAACTTCAGCCAGAATGTGACAAACCGGTGGGATGGTTAAACGTTTTATCCCGTTTACCCTGCGGTTTTTTACCACTTGCCTAAATGATGCGCGCATAAGCTCTGATAAAGGTTTTACTAAAGGAGCACCAACGTTTATCAACGCGCCATGGTGGCGCCGGGCCAGGAGGTAACATCATGTTCCAGGCTGGAGATGTCGTCGAGACCGACTTCGAAGGATTTCTGAAGCTGCTGCGTTCCAAGACGCGCGCTTTCGTGTCGATCAATGATCACGAGTACTACATCACGCACACCGATGGCTATTGGCGTGTTCAGGATTGCGAGGCCCTCAACGATAAGGGCCACTTTACTGACTGCTCCGAGCTGGTCAACACGGTCTGCGAGGTCGTCGAGCTGCCGTGGATCTGCGGCAAGAGCCTGCACGATAGCTTCTCGGGCGCCACGGTCTACGAGGCCGTTGCTGCCTAACGGCCAACAACTGATATTCTCTCGCAACCGCCGGCGCCGCCCCCGCGCCGGCGGTCTTTTTTGTCGATATGCTTATGTAGAGCCGACCATAAACAACGAGCGTATTGACGATAGTCAAAACTCGGACTAATGTAGAGATATAAATTGGTCAAAACTCGGACTATCGAATGGTGGGAGAGATGAATAGTGCAGTTAGCCTGGTCGATTTCGACCGGATGCTTAACGGGCTTGACCGTATCTATTCGGAGTTCGCGCGTACCTGCGGTCTTTCGGACTGCGCCTACTGGATGCTCGTCGACACGAGTGCAGCGGGCGGAAGCGTTGCCGTGAGTCGGCTGACGAGTGAATGGTTCTACAGCAAACAGACCATCAATTCGGCGATCAAGACGCTTAGGGCGCGAGGGCTTGCGACGTTGGAGTTTGCCGAGGGCAGTCGTAAGAACAAGGTTGTGCGATTGACCGAAGAAGGCGTGCGGTTTGCCAAGCGCTACGCGTTACCGGCGCAAAAAGCCGAGCAACAGGCATTCGAAGCGCTCGAGCCGTGGGAACAGCGCGAGATCATGCGCCTGGTCGGTAAATTCTCCCATGTTCTGAACGAAGAGTGCGAGGCATTTAAACGGCAAGTGGCCGCCGAGAACGAGGCTGACGATAAGGGCGAGGGGGACACATGCGACTCTTAATGAGGTTTATGAGGCCGTACCGCGGTCTGATTGCGGTGACGCTGTTTGCGGTGCTGATAGATAACGTCGGTACGCTGTTGGTTCCCACGATGCTGGCGAACATGGTCAACACCGGTATTACCACGGGCGATGTCGACTATATTTTACGTAACGGCCTGTACATGCTTATCGCGACCGGCATGGCCAGCGGCGGCACGGTGCTGGGCTGCTATCTTTCGGCGCGCCTGGCCGCCAACGTGGCCTGCGATATCCGCAATGCTGTGTACGACAAGTCGCTCGAGCTGTCCGCCAGCGACTTTGAGCGCTTTGGCACGGGTTCGATGATCACACGCTCGCTCAACGACATCAACGTGATTCAGCAAGCTGTCCTTCAGACGATTCAGCTGGTGTTGCCGGTGCCATTCTTGGCCGTGGCAGGCATCATTTTTGCTTGGTTCATCGATCCCGCCATGGGCACGCTGCTGGGCGTGGTGGTTGCGATCGTGCTGGTGGCGGCGGTCTTTACGGTGGCTAACGCCGCGCCGATTTTTATGCGCCTGCAGAGCTTTATCGACCGCATGAACGTGGTGCTGCGCGAGAACATCGTGGGCGTGCGCGTCATCCGCGCATTTAACAAGGAGCGCCACGAGGAGCAGCGCCTGGACGAGGTGTTTAGCGATTACGCGGCCAACGCCATCAAGGTCAACCACCTGTTTGTGGGCCTCGACAGCTCCAGCTTCTTTTTGATGAACATCGCCGAGGTGGCGGTGCTGTGGGTGGGCGGCAACCGCGTGGGCGTCCACGCCATGCAAATCGGCAGCATTTCGGCCGTGTTGGAATACGCGATCCTGATTCTTTTCTTTGTGATGATGGCGCAGATGGTGATTCTGACGCTTCCGCGCGCCGCGGCGTGCCTCAACCGTGCGCAGCAGGTGCTCGAAATCGAGCCGATCATCGTGGACGGCAAGGCTACGCTGGGCGACGGGGCGCCTGAGTCCGCAGACGGAGCCGACGCGGTCGCCGTGTTCGATCATATGTCGTTTCGTTTTGACGACGCCGACGAGGACACGCTGTGCAATCTGAGCTTTACCTGTCGCCGCGGTCAGACGACCGCGATCGTCGGCTCGACGGGCTCGGGCAAATCGACGGTGGCCAAGCTCCTGCTGCGCTTCCACGATGCCACCAAGGGCGCCATTCGCCTGGACGGCGTTGATCTGCACGACCTTTCGCAAGACGAGATTCGCGGGCGCATTGCCTATGTGCCGCAAAAGGCGTGGCTGTTCTCGGGCACCGTAGCAAGCAATCTGCGCTTTGGCAACGAAGACGCGACTGAGGCCGACATGCTTCATGCGCTCCGGGTTGCCCAGAGCACCTTTGTGCTCGATCAGCCGCAGGGGCTCGATACCCCGGTGGCGCAGGGCGGCACGAACTTTTCGGGCGGCCAGCGCCAGCGTCTGGCCATCGCCCGTGCGCTCATGAAGCATGCCGATCTATATATCTTCGATGACAGTTTCTCGGCCCTGGACTTTAAGACCGATGCCGCCCTGCGCCATGCGTTGCAAGACGAGACGCGTGACGCTGCGGTGCTCATCATCGCGCAGCGTATCTCGACCATTCTGCATGCCGACCAGATCGTGGTGCTCAGGGATGGCGAGGTCGTGGGCCTAGGCACGCACGACGAGCTCATGGAAACCTGCGAGGTGTACCGTGCTATCGCGGAATCGCAGATGAAGGGAGGTGAGTAGCATGACCGAGGAGCTCAAGAAGCAGGGCATCGCCGATGGCGCCGCGGATGCAGAGACAGTTGAGGAGACGGGCGCCACGCCCGACCTGGACGAAGCCGCCAAGGCGGCGGAGCGCGAGGCTCGTCGCCAGGCACTCTATGAGGAAAATGAGCGCGCCGAGGACGAGCGCGCCCGCGCCGAGGCGGAGCGCATGCGCGACGTTGACGACGAGGATGAGGACGAGACACCCCGCGACACCTGGGCGACGGTGCGCCGCCTGTGGAGCGAGGCTGCCGGCGACCACTGGCGCTTCTATATCGTGTTCGCGAGCATTGTGTTCTATGCCATCTTTAACACCGCCGCGCCGGCATACAGCGCCCGCGTGATCGATGAGCTGTGGGGCCACATTCAGGTGGCGTTTGCCAACGACACCACCTTCAACATCACCTGGGAGAACTGCGGCAGGACCATCTTCATCTACTTTATGATCTGGACGGCCGCTGCCTCGTTCTACGCACTCCAGAGCTTTTTGATGTCGAGCGTGGCCGAACGCCTCAACCTGCTCCTACGCAACCGCATCGCACAAAAGCTCAACCGTCTGCCGCTTGCCTTCTTTGACGCGCATCGTCCCGGTGAGGTCGTCAGCCGTGCGACCAACGACTTGGACAAGATGTCCGAGAGCATGCAGCGCGGCTTGCTGCAGCTTCTGGTGTCGATCGGTACCGTGGTGGGCGCTGTGAGCGTGATGTTCGTGTTTAGCGTGCCGCTCACGCTCGTCTTTTTGTTCTTTACGGCGTTGTCGCTGTTGGTGACCAAGGTGGTCTCGCGCCGCACGCATGACGTAACCGGTGAGCGCCAGGAGTGGGTGTCAAGGATTACGAGCGCGGTTGAGGAAGGCTACTCGGGCCGTCTGGTGATTCGCGCGTTTAACCGCGAGCGCCAAAGTTCTGCCGAGGTACACCAGGCCTCGGGCGAGCTGGCACGCGTGAGTGCCAAGGCCGACTTCATGATTAACGCCGTCGGCCCCGCGGTGCGCTTTATCGGCCGCCTGGCACAGATCGTGATTGCGATTGTGGGCTGCAGTATGCTGGTTGCCGGCCACATGACCGTCGGCGTGTTCCAGGCGTTCTTCCAGTTTATCTACGAGGCATCTGAGCCCATGACGCAGCTGTCGTTTACCTTCAACTCGCTGCAGAGCGCGCTGGCGAGTGCGGAGCGCGTGTTCGACCTGCTCGATGAACCCGAGATGGAGGCGGATCCGCAGCCGGGCGAGGCCGCCAGGCTGCCGGGTCGCGTTGAGGGCCGTGTCGCTTTTGAGCATGTACGCTTTGGCTACGCGCCCGACAAGCCGCTCATGCGCGACGTGTCGTTTACCGCCGAGCCGGGCCAGAAGATCGCCGTGGTGGGAACCACGGGCGCGGGCAAAACCACGCTCATCAACCTGCTCATGCGCTTCTACGAGATTGACGGCGGGCGCATTACGCTCGACGGCGTGGACACGAGCCGCATGGATCGTGGCGAGCTGCGCCAGCAGTTTGGCATGGTGTTGCAGGATGCCTGGCTGTTCGACGGAACGATTGCCGAGAATATCGCCTATGGCTGCCCCGAGGCGACGCGCGAGGAGATCGTGGCGGCCGCACGCGCCGCGCAGGTCGACTTCTTTGTGCGCACCATGCCGCAGGGCTATGACACGCGCGTGGCCAACGATGCCGAGAGCATTAGCCAGGGTCAGCGCCAGCTGCTGACCATTGCGCGCGTGCTGCTCAACAACCCGGCGATTCTCATCCTGGACGAGGCGACGTCGAGTGTGGACACGCGCACCGAGCTCGCCATCGGCCGCGCCATGGACGCGCTCATGCGTGGGCGTACGAGCTTTGTGATCGCGCACCGTCTGTCGACGATTGTGGATGCCGACCTGATCCTGGTCATGGACCACGGCAACATTATCGAGCAGGGCACGCATAAGGAGCTGCTCGCAGCCGAGGGCGCTTACGCCGACCTCTATCTGAGCCAGTTCGCATAATGTGACAAAGGGACAGTCTCCTTGCCACATCACAAATAAGGCGCGCCGGGGGCGAATCCTCTGGCGCGCCTTTGCGTTGGCGTCAATGTTGTCGGCGGTCGTCCGCCTCTAGCGTTCGTCCACGAGCTTGGCGACGAGGGCTTTGAGCTCGGCCACCTCTCGCTCGAGTTCCTTGACGCGTCGGGCGTTTTCGGTGATGCCCTGGCGGTTGAGGGCGCTCTGCTCGGCGGCATCGTCGGGCATATACTCGCGATGCTGCTTGGCATCGAAGCTCTCCTCGAACACGCGGCAGCCGTTGCGCTTGATGATGCGTCCCGGCACGCCCACGACGGTGCAGTTGTCGGGCACGTCCTTGACGACGACCGAGTTACCGCCGATTTTGACGTTGTTGCCGATGCGAATGTTGCCGAGCACCTTGGCGCCTGTGCCCACGGTGACGTTGTTGCCCAGGGTGGGGTGGCGCTTGCCGGTCTCGTTGCCGGTGCCGCCAAGCGTGACGCCCTGGTAGAGCACGCAGTTGTCGCCCACGATGGTGGTTTCGCCGATGACGACGCCCATGGCGTGGTCGATAAAGAAATGCTTGCCGATCTGTGCGGCGGGATGAATCTCGACGCCGGTGATGTGGCGGGTAATTTGCGAGAGCACGCGGGCGAGCGAGCGATGACCGTGCTCCCAGAGCCAGTGCTCGGGTACGTGGTTCCACTTGGCGTGCAGGCCAGGATAAGAAAGAAAGATGACCAGACCGTTTTGCGCGGCGGGATCCTGCGCCTGGACGGTCTTGATGTCCTCGCGAATGGTATTGATAAAGCTCATCGGCCGCCCTCCCTTAGCGCCATGGCAATGCGATTCAATAAAGTATAGCGATTCGCTAGGGATTAGGAAGGACAATCTTGGCGGCTTTGCGTGACAGATGTCAGTTATGCAAACTTGCTGGTAATGACGTAAGACTTTTGAGGGGTTTGGCCCGTACTCGCGCTGCAACCGTATACTGGTCAACTCGGACGTGTCCGCGCCCACAACTGAGAGGTTTTACTTCATGGGTTTCATCAATTTTATCGCCGAGCTGCTTAAGGATCCGCGCACCGCGATCGCCAGCTGGATCGCCGCCGGCCCGCTTATGGCCTACGGCTGCGTGTTCCTGATCATCTTTATCGAGACGGGCGTGGTGTTCTTCCCATTCCTTCCCGGCGATTCGTTGCTGTTTGCTTCGGGCTTCTTTGCCCACAACGGCGGCTTTAACATCGTGGCGCTTCTGGCCACCGCATGGGCCGCAGCCATCCTGGGCGATCAGTGCAACTTTATGATCGGTCACTTCTTTGGCCGCAAGATCATCGCTTCGGGCAAGGTTAAGGCCATGACGCCCGAGCGCATTAAAAAGTCCGAGGATTTCTTGGACAAGTGGGGCCACCTGGCCATCTTCCTGGGTCGCTTCTTCCCGTTTATCCGCACCTTTGTGCCTTTTATCGCCGGCATGGGCGGCATGCACTGGCGCAACTTTGTCGTCTTTAACGTGCTGGGCGGCATTACCTGGTCGACGGTCTTTACGCTGCTGGGCTACTTCTTTGGTGGCATTTCCTTTGTGCAGGAGCACTTTGAGCTGCTGATTATCGGCATCGTCGCCGTGTCGATCATTCCGACCGTGGTCGGCTTGGTTAAGGCTAAACTGGGCAAAAAGAACGCATAGCTCGAGGCAGCGCACAAACTGTGTCGTTGAGGCCCGTCACCGATTGCGGTGGCGGGCCTTTATGCTTCGGTCAAATGAAAATACTTTACTTAGTTAAAGAAAAGCGTTTTATCAGACGCGTACGGGGAGTACAATCTCCTGCATGCGAATCGATATGCCATGGGCTTTGGTGTTGCCCGCGTGTCCCGTCCGGCTCTACGCTCCGGGCGTGCGACGTTGCGACGCGGTCGGCCTCGGTCCTTGCGTGCGAGTTCGCGAGTATGCAACTGTGTATGTAAGGAGCGACATATGACTGTCGAGAAGAAGGATATCGATTGGGGTAGCCTCGGCTTTGGCTACATGAAGACCGATTACAGCTACGAGGCTCATTGGAAGGATGGCGAGTGGGACGAGGGCGGCCTGACCACCGACCACACCCTGCATGTCTCCGAGTGCGGTGGCATCTTCCATTACTGCCAGGAGGTCTTTGAGGGCCTGAAGGCCTACACCGCCGAGGACGGCAGCATCGTCTGCTTCCGTCCCGACATGAACGCCGAGCGCATGTATAACTCTGCCCAGCGCCTCGAGATGCCCCCGTTCCCCAAGGACAAGTTCGTTGAGGCCGTCAAGCAGGTCGTTTCTGCCAACGCCGCTTGGGTTCCGCCCTTCGGTTCCGGTGCGACCCTGTACGTGCGTCCGTTTATGATCGGCTCCGGTGACGTGATCGGCGTGGCTCCCGCTCCTGAGTACACGTTCCGCATTCTCGTGACCCCGGTCGGTCCGTACTTTAAGGGCGGCCTCAAGCCCGTCAAGCTGCGCGTTTCCGAGTACGACCGCGCCGCACCGCACGGCACCGGCAATATCAAGGCCGGCCTGAACTACGCCATGTCCCTCAAGCCCACGATGGAGGCCCATCGCGAGGGTTATGCCGAGAACCTGTATCTCGACTCCGAGTCCCGCACCTATGTCGAGGAGACCGGTGGCGCGAACGTTCTGTTCGTGAAGGAGGACGGCACCCTCGTCGTTCCTCAGTCGCACACCGACTCCATCCTGCCCTCCATCACCCGTCGCTCGCTCGTTCAGGTTGCCGAGGATTTGGGCATGACCGTCGACCAGCGTCCCGTCGAGTGGGCCGAGGTCAAGGCCGGCACCTTTGTGGAATGCGGCCTGTGCGGCACCGCTGCCGTCATCTCCCCGGTGGGCGAGATCGACAACAAGGTCTACGGTGCCGATGAGACCGTGACCTTCCCGGCTGGCTGCACTGAGATCGGCCCCGTGATGAAGAAGCTTCGCGAGACCCTGACCGGTATCCAGTCCGGTGCTGTCGAGGACAAGCACAACTGGGTTTACACCGTGGCGTAGCCTGGCTTCGTAATTCTCATCAAGCCCTGACCGAGGCGGACCGGCCTATCTCCCGGCGCATTCCACAGGACGAAAGAACCTCCGCCGCACGTAGTGCGCAGCGGAGGTACTTTCATGTCCGAGGACGCGCCGGGAGATAGGCCGGTCCGCCTCGGTCGAGTGCTCTGCATTCCTTGCCAGGAGGTTACTGGGCTGTAGGGGAGATGGTGCGCGGCCTATTGGCCGCGCGTTGTGCGTGGATAAGAAAAGGGCTCAAGGTTTGTGCCTTGGGCCCCAAAGGGTTGATGAACTGGCTTAAGACTCGGCCGCGATTGTTAGAACTTGACGGTCGGTGCCTGGCGGGCGGCCTCGGCGGCCTCGAAGCCCTGGCGCTCCTTAAACTGGAAGATGCCGGCAAAGATAACGGCCGGGAACGTCTGAATGGCGTTGTTGTAGCTGAGCACGCAATCGTTGTAGCTCTGGCGCGCGTAGCTCACCTTGTTCTCGGTATCCTCGAGCGATGCCTGGAGCTGCGTAAAGTTGGTGTTCGCCTTAAGGTCGGGGTAGGCCTCGGCCACGGCAAAGAGCTGGCGCAGCGCACCGGTCAGCACGTTGTCGGCTTCCATCTTGGCCTCGGGGGTGGTGGCGCTCACGGCGGCGTTGCGCGCGTTGACCACGGCGGCGAGCGTGTCCTGCTCGTGTTTTGCGTAGCCCTTGACGGTCTCGACCAAGTTGGGGATCAGGTCGTTGCGGCGCTGCAGCTGCGTGTCGATGTTCTGCCAGGCGTTATCGATGCGATTGCGCTTGGTGACCATGTTGTTGTAGATGCCGGCGATGGCGCAGACGATCACAACGACAACAACGATACCGATGATGACGGGAAGCATGATGTCTCCGTTTCGAATGGCAGCGGCGTTTTGCGCCTGCCGTTGTTGGTATAACGTATCTAGTATACCCGCAACCTTTGGCGGTGCCGAACTTTCCGGTAAGCGTTATGTTTCAACCAGGGAGGGGGCGCCAATATCGAACGGGCGGTACAGGTGTAAGATATGCGACAAATTAAGGAATGCTGTCTACGCCTTGAGGATGGCGATACGGATGGACCTTCGCATCAAGAAAACCTATCGTGCCCTGTTCGATGCCTTTACCGAGCTTTTGGAAGAGCATCGGTTTGAGGATTTGACGGTTGCTATGCTTTGCGACCGTGCCCTGATTCGTCGCACGACGTTCTATAAGCACTTTCGCGATAAAAACGATTACTTTGCCTTTTATATCGATGAGCTTATGACGGGCTTGCCGCAAAAACAGCCCGATGAGGCCGGCGCAGTGTCTGCCGAGGACGTGCGCGCGCTCCGACACGCGATTTTGGACGATGCCATGGATTTGATTTTGGCGCACGAGCAGCTCATGGATAACATTTTGGCAAGCAGCATGTCGGGCATGTTGACCAACGTTATTTGCGACCGCATTGCCCGCTCCATTCGCGAGCGTGTGATGAACGTGCTTGCCGAGGATGCCCTGGCGCCCGTTTCGCTCGAGACAACATCGGAGTTTATCGCCGGTGGCATTATTCGACTGTTCACAAATTGGTGGGAGTCGGGTCACGATCTTGAGCGTCGACCCGAGATGGCCGACGTGGTTGATGCACTGTTTGAGCGCACCATGACGCCGGTGCATCACTAGAAGTGGCGGAGAGAGGGGGATTCGAACCCCCGGAACGCTCTCGCGCTCAACGGTTTTCAAGACCGCCGCATTCAACCGCTCTGCCATCTCTCCGTGAGTCGTAATGATAGCATCGTTTTGAATTTGCAACAGGGAAGGCGAACGATGACGAGCACCGAAATCGACGAGAAGTTCATGCGCGAGGCGCTGGCCGAGGCGCGCGCCGCCGCTGCGGTGGGCGAGGTACCGATTGGCGCCGTGGTAGTGCGCGCGGGCGAGATTGTCGCGAGGGCGCATAATCGCCGAGAACTCGACCAGGACCCTGCGGCGCATGCCGAGTTTTCGGCCCTGTGCGCTGCCGCTCGGTTGCTCGGTCGTTGGCGCCTTTCCGATTGCACGGTCTATGTAACGCTCGAGCCTTGCTGCATGTGTGCGGGGCTTATGGTCAACGCGCGCGTGGGGCGCTGCGTGTATGGCGCGACTGATGCCAAGGCGGGCGCGCTGGGTTCGCTATATGACCTGAATGCCGATTCGCGCCTGAACCATCGGTTTAATGTAACCGCCGGCGTGCTGGCGGATGAGTGTCGTGAGGTGTTGAGCGGCTATTTTAGTGGGCTGCGTGGCGCCGATGGTGCTGGCTGCGGTTGTGGGGCCGATCTTGAGGCGCATGCCGCTCATGCCGAGGCACTCGCGTGTGCCGAAGATATTGCCGTTGAGGCGGTTGACTTTGGCCCCGTGCAGCGGCGGGCCCGCCGTGTGCTGCTGGCAATCGACTCCTTTAAGGGCAGCGTGTCGAGTGCACAGGCGGAGGCGGCGGTTGTCGAAGGCGTGCGCCGTGTGTGGTCCGACGCCGAGATGGCCGCGTTGCCGCTGGCAGATGGTGGCGAGGGGACGCTCGACGCCATCGCCGCACGCGGTGGCGAGCTTGTGACCTGTGAGGTTGCAGGCCCCTTGGGCGACCGCGTGTCTGCACGGATGCTGGTGGATGCCGAGCGCGAGTCGGCTGTAATTGAGATGGCCGAAGCCGCGGGCATCGGGTACTCGCCTTGCACGGAGTCGGCGGCGTTGGCGGCCACAACCTATGGCGTGGGTGAGCTGATGCTCCGTGCGGTCCGTGCCGGGGCAAAGACTATCTATATTGGCTTGGGCGGCAGTGCCACCAACGACGGCGGCGCCGGCATGCTGCAGGCGCTGGGCGCGCGTCTTGTCGATGACCGTGGCTGCGATATCGCGCCGGGGCTCGCGGGCCTTGAACGAGTCGCCGGTGTTGACCTGACGCCGGCGCTTCGGGTGCTGGGCGGCGCACGCATCGTGGTGCTTTCCGATGTCGAGAATCCGCTCGTGGGGCGTCGCGGAGCGCTTGCGGTGTTTGGCGGGCAAAAGGGCCTGCCGGCGGGGGATGCCGAGGCCCTGGGCAAGTACGACAGCTGGATGGTCGGTTACGGCCGCCTGCTCGATGCGGCGATTACCGGGGTGCGGGCTCAGGGGTTGTTGCGCGTGCTCGAGGGTGCACGGACATTTGGCTCGGTGCTCGGTGTGCCCGGCGCCGGTGCCGCCGGCGGCCTGGGCGCCGCACTGTTGGCGCTCGGCGCCGAGCTACGTTCGGGCGTGGAGACGGTGCTCGATCTGATTGGGTTTGACGAGCGCGTACGCGATGTCGACCTGGTCATTACAGGCGAGGGTAATATGGACGAGCAATCCGCCGCCGGTAAGGCACCGGTGGGCGTGGCCCGTCGTGCGAAGCGATATGGCAAGCCGGTGGTCGCCGTTGTGGGCGGTCGTGCCGACAACCTGGATGCGGCGTATGGGCAGGGTGTCGACTTAGTTCTGCCGGTCTGTCGCAGACCCATGCCCCTTGACCAAGCGCTCGACCCCCAGGAAGCCACAATCAACCTCATCTGCGCCGGCGAAGCGGCCGCTCGATCCTACGACTTTGGCCGTATCTAAAACCCATCCCCTCGATAAGTTGCGGTGAAATAGTTCTTGTTTTTGGCCTCGGGTCGTAAAACAGGAGCTATTCCACCGCAACTCAAAAGTGGTCTTTTTGGCTCCGTCCCAAATTAGCCACCTTGCCCTGTCGAGCAGGAGCAGGTAAGATATACCGAGCGCCTAGCGCGTTCGATGGGTTCGGATGACGACATGTTCCGAATCTGGTCAGGTCCGGAAGGAAGCAGCCATAAGGAGCCTCTGTCGGGCATCCGAATCCATCGAACGCACGGGCGCTTTTTGGTGCCGCGACATGGCCCGGCCGGTGACGAGGTATTTGGTGTCTCGCTGGTCCTCGGCTTCGCCTGCGGGATCGCGCGACTACCAAGCGCCCTGCCGGCACTCGCGGGTAGCCGACCAAAACCGCCTGAAGGGTCACATTTATCTGATAATTGAATCCCTGGCGTTATGTTGCTCGCTGACTGTGCCAAAACAATGACGGTTTTTACCACCGCTCAAGACTCTTCTGTAACGAGTTGCTTACGCATCTCCAGGGCTCTCCGTACTATCATGAATCAGATTGAAGAGAGATGATGATAGGGAGCGCCTATACATGATTGAGCTGCTCGGGCGTTTTGGTGGTAAGTTTCGCCGGTATATGGTGATCGGCCCAGCGTGCAAGTTGATCGAAGTGATCTTTGACCTGCTGACGCCGCTCGTGATTGCCCAGATGATCGATAAGGGTATTGGCGCACACGACGTGAGCGCCGTTATCCGCTACGGCATGGTACTTGCCGCTATGGCCGTGATCGGCATCTCGTTTACGCTTGTTTGCCAAAAGATGGCGGCGCTCACCTCGCAGGGCATGGGCACCGACATTCGCGGTGCACTCTACCAGCACATCAATAAGCTGAGCTATGTCGAACTCGACCGCTTTGGCACGCCATCGCTCATCACGCGTATCACCAACGATGTCAACCAGGTGCAGCTCGCCGTGGCGCTGGGCGTGCGCATGCTCATCCGCTGGCCCTTCTTGGCGGTGGGCTCTATGTGCGCGGCCCTCGCCATCGACCTTAAGCTCGGCATCGTCTTTTTGATTTGCACGCCCGCCATCGGCTTGGTGTTTTGGTTTGTCATGGCGCGCTGCATCCCGTACTACAAACAGCTGCAGGCGAAGCTCGATCGCATTGCGCTTATTTGCCGCGAGGGACTTTCGGGTGCCCGCGTGGTCCGGGCGTTTGTGCGCGAGGGTCACGAGCGTGAGCGCTTTGCCCAGGCGGCCGATGACCAGGCCAGTACTGCCATCGCGGTGGGCAAGCTCTCGTCGGTCCTCAACCCCGTAACGTTTTTGGTGATGAACCTGGGCGTGTGCGCCATCCTGTGGGTGGGCGGCATCCAGGTCAACGTGGGTGAGCTTACGCAGGGCCAGGTCATGGCGTTTGTGAACTATATGACGCAGACCCTCACCTCCATCGTGTACGTGGCCAACCTGGTCGTTGTCTTTACCAAGGCGAGTGCCAGCGCGTCGCGCATCAATGAGGTGCTCAATTGCGTGCCGAGCATCACCGACGAGGACAACGAGCCGGTCGCATTGCCCGAGCCGAGCGAACTGGCGGGTGGTGCTGCTCCAGTCCCCGCACTGAGCTTTGACCATGCGAGCTTTTCGTTTGGCGCGGGCGCGGCAAATGCCGTGAGCGATGTGACCCTGAAGCTGCCGCTGGGCAAAACGCTCGGCATTATCGGCGGCACGGGCAGCGGCAAGTCCACACTCGTCTCGCTTATCCCGCGCCTGTACGATGCGAGCACCGGCAGCGTGAGCGTGATGGGTGCCGACGTGCGCACCTGGCCGCTCGACCAGCTGCGCCGTGTGGTCGCGACCGTTCCGCAGCGCGCGTCGCTGGTGAGCGGCACCATCCGCAGCAACTTGACCTGGCGCGATGAGGCGGCAACCGACGAGGAACTCTGGGCGGCACTCGACATGGCGCAAGCGAGCGAGTTCGTGCGCAACAAGCCGCAGGGGCTCGACGCCCCGGTCGAGGCAGGAGGCAAGAACTTTAGCGGTGGCCAGCGTCAGCGCCTGACCATCGCACGTGCCTTGGTGGGTTCGCCTCAGATATTGATCATGGATGACTCCGCATCGGCGCTCGACTTTAAGACCGATGCGGCGCTTCGCCATGCCATCCGCGAGCGTAGCGTGCGCGGTGCCGTCGAGGGCGGGCTGCCGCTGACCACGGTGATTGTGAGCCAGCGCGTCTCGACCGTTCGCGACGCCGACATGATCTGTGTGCTCGACCACGGCTCGGTTGCGGGCCTGGGCACGCATGACGAGCTGTACACGACCTGCCAGCTCTATCGCGAGATTTGCCAGTCGCAGCTTCGCCGCGAGGAGCTCGAGGGCCAGCAGGGGAGTACGACGCCCGCGTCCACCCCGATCGCCTCCGCATCCGTCTGCGCAAAGGAGGGCTGCTAAATGAATCCGTACACTTCCTCCGGTTCGGTTGCCACGATGACGGCCAACGTGTCCGGTAATGATAACCTCAACGACCTGGGCGACGGCCCACGCCAGCCCGGCGACCCTGAGCGCTATCCCGTGGGCGCGGTGACCCGCCGCCTGCTGGGCTATGTTCGCCCGCACCGCGTCTCGTTTGCGGCGTCGTTTGTGAGCGCCGCCATCTCGGTGATCTTGCAACTCTATACGCCCATCCTCATCGGCGAGGGCATCGACCTCATCGTCGCCGCCGGGCGGGTGGACTTCGACGCGCTGCTGCCGCTTGTCACCAAGCTCGCAATTGTCGTCGTAGGCGCTGCGGCCTTCCAGTGGCTGCAGGGCTACTGCGTTAACCGCCTGTCCTACGAGACGGTGCGCGACATGCGCGTGGAGGCGAGCGATAAGCTCAGCCGCATGCCGCTCAGCTTTATCGACAGTCATGCCCACGGCGATCTTATGAGTCGCGTGGTCAACGACGTCGACCAGGTGGGCGACGGTCTGCTGCAGGGCTTCACGCAGCTCTTCACCGGTGTTATCACCATCGTTGGCACGCTCGCGTTTATGCTCTCCATTAACCTGACCATGACGCTCGTGGTGGTGCTCGTCACGCCGCTTTCCATCTTTGCAGCCGGCGCCATCGCCAAGCTCTCCAACAAAAGCTTTACGGCACAGCAGCGTATTCAAGGGCAGCTCGGTGGTCATATCGAGGAGTACGTAGGCGAGCAAAAGCTTGTCGACGCCTTTGCCTATGGTCCCAACGCCCAGCAGCGCTTCGATGCCCTCAACGCTGAGCTCTACACCGCGGGCGAGCGCGCGCAGTTTATGGGTTCGCTCTCCAACCCCGGCACGCGCTTTATCAACAACATCATCTATGCCGTGGTCGCTGTGATCGGCTGCGTGGGCGTGATCACGGGCGTGCCTGCGGCGCTTACGGTGGGCGGCGTGCAGATCTTCCTGTCCTACGCCAACCAGTACACCAAGCCGTTCAACGAGGTCACCAACATCATTACGCAGATCCAGACGGCGTATGCCTCGGCGCGCCGCATGTTTGCGCTGCTCGATGCGCGCGAGCAAGAGCCCGATGCGCCAGATGCCGTGGAGCTCACTGCCCCGCGTGGCGAGGTGACTTTTGAGCATGTGGACTTTAGCTACGTGCCCGACCGAAAGCTGCTGCAGGACATTTGCATCGAGGCCAAGCCCGGCATGCGCTTTGCCCTGGTCGGCCCCACGGGTTGCGGCAAGACGACGCTCATCAACCTGCTGCTGCGGTTCTACGATATCGATGCCGGACGCATCATGGTCGATGGCCGGTCTTCGCGTGACTACACGCGCGCAAGCCTGCGCCGCGCCTTTGGCATGGTGCTGCAAGATACCTGGCTGTTCGAGGGCACGGTGGCCCAGAACATTGCCTACGGTTGCCCCGGTGCCACGCGCGAGCAGGTTATCGAGGCCGCCAAGCGCGCGCACGCGCATAAGTTTATCGTGCAGCTGCCAGGCGGCTACGATACGGTGATCGGCGAGGACGGCGGCACGTTTAGCCAGGGTCAAAAACAGCTGCTGTGCATCGCGCGCGTCATGCTCACCGACCCGGCGATTTTGCTGCTGGACGAGGCGACCTCGAGCATCGATACCCGCACCGAGCTGCAGGTTCAGGCGGCATTCGACGAGCTCATGGCAGGTCGCACAAGCTTTGTCGTGGCGCACCGCCTGTCGACGATCCGCAACGCCGACTGCATTCTGGTCATGCGCGACGGCCAGATTATCGAGCGCGGCACGCACGACGAGCTGCTAGCGGCAGGCGGCTTCTACGCCGAACTCTACCGCAGCCAGTTTGCCCAGTGAACAAGCCCGTGGGGCAAATTAATCAATCGACAGACGGTGGTTTACATCTGTCACGTTAGTACTAAGATATTCATCTAATAAATTGCATTAGTGGCTTTAGTTTTGGGGGAAACGAGGCAACGTGACTATGACGTGCTCTTTGGTGGTTAACAGCAAGAGCGGTAATACCAGGATGGTTTCGGGCGCGATCAAGCGCGCTCTGCAGGCTGCGGGTGTTGAGTTTGTCCATGCCGCGGCGTTGAGTGACGATGCGGATGCAGATCAGGTTGCGCTCGAGGCGCAGGGCGCCTGCGCGGCCGACACGGTGCTCGTCGGTTTTTGGTGCGACAAGGGCGCGTGCACGCCTTCGGTTGCCGCGCTGCTCTCCGCTCTGCACGGCAAGCGCGTTTTCCTCTTTGGTACCTGCGGTTTTGGCGCCGACCAGAGCTATTACCAGCAGATTATCGACCGCGTAACTTCCAATTTGGCTGGAGATGCCGAGCTTGCGGGCTGGGCGATGTGCCAGGGCAAGATGGGCCCCGCGGTCAAGCAGCGCTACGAGGCCATGCTCGAGCAAGATCCCGAAAACGCGCGCTATAAGATGCTGCTCGACAACTGGGTTGCCGCAAAGGACCATCCCACCAAGGAAGATCTGGACAACATGGCTGCAGCCGCCAAAAAGGCCGTGCTGGGGGAGTGGCTCCCATCGCTGACGGCGGTCGGTCCATCTTTCTAAATGAAACGTCCTCCCGGGCGTCGGGGCACGAAGTTCCCTGCTCTACAGTCCTGCGCAAGACGAAGGCCACATTAAGTGGCCTTCTTTGCGTGCGGAACTCGCGATGAACTTCGTGCCCCGCCGTCCGGGAGGACGCCTCTTTATTGATGGGAGGCCTGATAGGTCGATGATTCCGTGCCCGGATGCGTCCAAAGTGGGACGGGCTTTCCGGATGGGCAGGCTTTCGAAAAATGCATCCCGGAATTTGCCTTTGGAATGGGACGTAGTTTCCCGTTGAGGTGCTTTGCGGAAAGTGCATCCCACTCTGGGCGGTCGAAGTGGGACACACTTTCCCAAAGGCGCTCCAACGGGAAATTGCGTCCCATTATTCGGTCAAGAAACGGGATGCATTTTCCCAATGAGAGCAAAACCGGAAAATGCATCCCACAATCAGCCCTCAAAGTGGGACGCCGTTCCCCAATGAGGCTCAAACGGAAAATGCATCCCGGAATTTGCGCTCAAAGTGGGATGCGGTTTCCGGTTGAGGGTCTAAGGGGAAAATGCGTCCCAGAATCGACGCTTGAAATGGGATGCAGTTTCCCGATGAGGCACTCGATGAAAAATACATCCCAGAAATGGCCTTTGAGCTGGGATAAGATTTCCGCGGCATCTCGGATTCTCAAAAATGAGACACGCCGTTGGCGAAAATGAGACACGTGATATCGGGCATCGGATGTATCATTTGCAAAAATGAGTCCACTCCACTCGAATAAAGCGAGGTCCCTCATGTACGTTCCACACCCCCGTATCCGTAGGCTGTCGATAATCCCGCTTGTTGGGACGGCGGCGCTTGCTGCGTTGATCGCCACGAGCGTCGCCTGCTTCACGGCCACGCCCCAGGTTGCCCAGGCGGCAGACGCGCCCGCAATCACCGATATGACCGAGCAGGATTATCAAGCCCTGGGTCTGGGCACGAGCGAGGACATTCCGGCCGATACCGTTGGCCCCTATTCCACTGATACCCCCACGACGTTTGCCACGCGCAGCGAGGTCTATATGGCAGCTAACGGTAGCCATGGCAATCGCTACACTCTGCGCGACAAGCTCGAGAACGTCGAGCGCGGTGACATTGGCGGCAGCAGCAAACTCACCGATGGCTATGGAAGTGTGTGGGGCGCCGCAAAGTTCTGGCAAAACGTCAACAACTTCGATACGAACAGCGATCTCTACAAGCATAGCGACTACGGTGGCGGTACCTGGTCGTACCTAAGCAACAATGAGTCCTCAACAGTACTCGCCAACGACAACAACGGTTTCTCGGGCATTCACGCCACGAGTGTTGAGTTCTGCAGCGACGCCAGCGCGGGCAAAAAGAGCCGCGTTGCCGAGCTCCGTGCCTACGGCGACAGTTCCTCCACGACGATTGACGGCAAGTCATACGCCGGAAAGGTTGAGCTGGTCCTCTACTCGTTTAGCAACGGGCGTACGCGCACTCTCGACACACACCTGCCGGTGACGGTCAACACTAATATGATGTACGAAGGCCGTTTTAAGTACCTGGATGCCGGTTACCTGCAAGAGCACGACGCCGTCTTTGATGTCGAGGCGGGCGATGTCGATGGCGACGGCGTCGACGAGCTTTTTGTCTACGCGGGCTGCTATGTCGACGAGAACGGCGTGCGCAAGGCTGTAGTCGACATGTATGACTTGGAGGGCGGCAACTGGAAGCAAAGCGTCGTCAAGATCGATGCCGGTAACGCCGCGGACTACACCACGCACAACAAGGGCGGGAACGACTCCTGGACGCAGCTTCAGTCAGCTCCTGTCGTTTCGCTAGCGGCCGGCGACCTCGATCGCGATTTTTGCGATGACCTCGCCATCGTGGTCTCGGCACCCTACGGCAAGAAGAATATTGATAAGTCGACGCATTGCGAGCTGTTTTCGTGGGATGCATCCAAGGGTGCGCTCGTCCATGTCGATGCTCTGGGCGACGCGGGCGCAATCTCCCTCTCCGCGAACGGCAAGACCATGGTCGCTGCGAATGCGACGTTCGGCACGTTTGCCGCCTACGATGAAGAAGGAAAGAAGACGGGTGAAACCGTCACGGGCCTTATTCTTGCGGGCTATGACTGGCAACGCAGCGCTTTTGATTACGGCGCTTCTGACGGCAGCAAGGGGCTGTACGGCGCGCTGTACCGCTACGCGTATTTTGACTCGGAGTCTGGCGAGTTCAAGCTTTCCGATTGCAAGGAATACAGAGACGGGCTCCTCGCCTCCTATGGGCTGATGCATGTGCCCAACAGCGCATGGAAGGATAGCGCTCAGGATAAGCGCTATCCGTGCACCTTGGCGCCTATTGCCCTTGCCACTGCCAATCTTGACGGCCTGTCCGAGCAGCTGGCGGTCGACGAGGTGCTCGTGGGCGGCGATGTGTTCCGCGACTTTGCCTGCAGCACGGCACAGAGCGGGGCTTAGGGCTTGGGGTCCATGGTCGGAACCATGAGCATGAGCGGTCAGCAATACAACAGCAGCAACAAGCATGACCACAAGGGTATAGAGCAGGTGTGGATCAGCGACGTCAAGGCGGGCAGCGTCTCGGGTTCGGGCCGCTATAACGAGAGCTTTATCGCCGTGGTGGGCAAGCACCGCGACGAGGACCTGCGCAAGAACGATGACTACTATTGGATGACCGCCTCGCATTTTTCGCTCGACGAGAACGGAAAGGTGCGCCGCGGCGAGGAGCAGGTGATTAGCGAGAGCAACCGTCGCGGCACTACCTACGGCACATTTATCTCGCTCGCGCTGCCCGATGTCGACAACGACAGCGTCAAGATCACGTACAAGGACCGCTACAAGGTCTATACCAACCCGCGCGTGCTTGCCGTGCTGCAGGATGCGCCCTATGTTGAGAATCTGGAGCAGGCATACGGCTATCTGGTGTTGGGCGGCACGTCATACGGAGAGGAAAAGGGCACGGGGACATCCCAGGGCTATACCATTGGCGCCGAGTTGGGCGTTGCCGTCGAGGTGCAGACCGGTCCGCCCCTGGTCGCGATGAATGCTTCAGTCGATTTTGCCGCCGAGGGATGCTATGACTACCGGAGCGAGCGCACGGTCAGCGCAAGCGTAAGCTATGAGTCGCATGCCGGCGAGGGTGACAAGGCCGTGCTCTACACGATTCCGATGGTCTATTACGAGTATGAGATCGAAAATGAGGAAACTGGTGGCAAGGGCGTGATGGCGGCGCCCGTGTCGCTCGGCGCGCAGACCTCGGTCGTTAATGTCGAGGCCTATGACCGCATTGCCAAACAGCACAATATGACGCCGCTCAGCTACTTTTTGACCAACCGGTCGGGAGAACCCGGAACCTATCAAACGACGCTCAACGACGAGACTCCCGTTGGGGATTCCTTTGGCCTGGGCAAGCCTGGCGTAACGCGCGCCTACACGCACGATGGGTTTAACGGCGCCGCCGCGCAGTCGGGGGCGAGCATTGAGCAGACCATCGAAGTCGAGGAGGGCAAGGAGCAGGAGCTCGAGCTCGGCTTGACGCTGAACGGCAGCGTTGTCATGGGCGCGAAGCTCGCAAAGCACGAGTTGTTTGGCGGCCTGTGCTTTGGTGCCAACGCCGGCTTTACTACGGGTAACTCCTCGAGTGAATCGACCGAATACGGCGGCACCGTCGACAACCTGCCCGAGGCCGCGCAGGGCAAGTACGGTTTTGTGTGGCGTCTGGGCGTCAACGCGGTGGATGTCGACAAGTTCGAGGCAGATTCGGGCGACAAGCTCGGCACCAAGGACACCGACCAGTTCTGGATCGTGGGCTATGACGTTAAGGACGTCGAGATGCCCGACGCGCCGGCCGTGACGGGCTTTACGGCAAACGCCGTCGATTCGACCAGCGTTACGTTTAGCTGGGACGATGTGCTCGCAAACAAGAGTGGCTTTAGCTACGGCGTGGGCATGCTGCAGAGCAATGCGGCGGATGCGGTCGTCAATAGCTGGAAGATTGCCGACAACACGCAGACCTCGCTCAAGTGGGATGGGCTGCAGCCCAATACGGAGTATCGATTCGCCATCGCCGCCGTTAAGAATGGATCCACGACCGAAACAGGTATTCGCTCGGCAATCATCACGGTCAAGACCATGCCCGATGGCATGACGATGACCGTGAGCGGACCTGCGGCGGATGCTGCGGAGGGGTCGGATCTTGGATACGACTCTTCGGTTGAGCGCACGGCGGGAAGCCACCTGACGCTCTCGGCGATTGGCCATGTGAAGCAACTCGGTGCCGACGATAGCGAAACAGGGCTGGCACCGACCTATATGTGGTACCGCAAGGGCCGCGGCGAGACAGAGTTTAAGCTCGTGGGTGCCGATGGCAACCTCGCGGCTGGAACGGCCTCAAAGCTCGAGATTGACCTGACCGCAGACGATGACGGTGCGCAGTACTACTGCCACGTGGGATACAACGACGTTGGCCTCGATACCGGTGTGACACTGGTGAACATCGCGGCCGAGGAGACGAAGCCCACAACGGTGAACGCCGCCCCGATCCGTACGCGCCGCCTGTTCTCGCAGGCAAGCGCGGGAGCCAAGAAGTTCCTGGACCATACGCTGGTGAACACCGCCGGCCCCACCGACTCCGAAGGCTCAAAGGACCCCGAGACTCCGGCAACGCCTGAGACCCCTGAGACCCCGACGAATCCGGACAAGCCAAAGTCGGATGGCGGAACCAAGACCGGCGCCAAGGCTACAACCTCAGCCAAGAACCTCGCAGGCACCGGCGACCAAACGCTCGCCATGGTCGCCACCGCAGCAGCGGTGGGTGTAACGCTCGTAGTGATAGCCCTCATCATGTTGATCAAACGTCGCAAGACCCACTAGCCACCGGCTAGGGGCAACAACAAAGCAGAAGACCCGGGTAGCCAAAGATCTGGCCACCCGGGTTTTCTTATTGCGCGGCTCAAGTTGCGGTGGGCTTCGGCATGCCGTCGAGCGGCGGGTAGGCAAGGCGCATGGAGCTTACCGAAAAAGGGGGTCGAAAATAAATGGTACTTGAAGCAGTATAAATTTAATGTGGGGGGGGGTACAATATCTGAGATACGCAGAATATTAGACTCTCTGTGAAGAAGCTGCACAGGGGGTTAGACACAGGTACTGAACAAAGCAGATCAGTATGGGTGTAAATAACCACTTACGCCAAAATTAGTAGCATTTGGCGATAAATCGTTGATAAAAATGGAGGACATCACTATGGTTTTTGTTGAAAAAGGATATCAAACTGGCTTTTTCGAACTCCATTTTCAAGGGCCTTGCGGTGTTTGAGGAATGTGGCTGACCCTTGAGGGGATCGAGTATGGCCTCGATGAGGATGGAATAATCGTTTTGACGGCGCGCGGACTCAAACATTTTATTGCACTTCTTAGCAGCTTGGCGATTGTGCTCGTCATAGCTCTTGCCGCCGCCTCTTTCGTTCCTCGTGCATTTGGATACACGCCCTATGCAGTGCTTTCTGGCTCTATGGAGCCCGAGCTGCCCGTTGGCTCCATGGTGTTTGTTCGCCAAGTTGAGCCGACGGATATTGCCGTGGGCGACAATGTAACCTTTTATCGATCGGACGGCGCCGTGGTGACTCACCAGGCATACGAGATCGACCCTGTTGCGCAGACGATCGGCACGCAGGGAATTGCGAACAAAAATGCAGACGGAATCATCATGCACGATGCCGAATACACGCCCTTTTCGCGTGTTATCGGCACCGTTTCTTTTTGTGTCCCTTACCTGGGCTTCGTTAACGCATATTGCACGACGATACCCGGTTTTCTTGTTGTGGTGGCCGTTCTGGCGCTGCTGGTCGCGGCGTCGATAGTGCTCGATCGGGTGGTTCCCGACGAGTCTGCGGGCAAACATGCCCGCGCGCATGCGAAGGAGCGGCGTCCATAGCGGCAGGGAGAAGTGCCGACGGCAGTTGGGGTTGCCGTCGGGGAAGACGATTCTCGAAAGGAAGAGAACGATGGAAAACAAGAAGAAAAAGTGCTACGGCATCGTTGCCGCCTTGCTGCTGCTGGTACTGGCGGCCGGCGTGGGAACGTATGCATGGCTGTCGGCAACCGATCAGGTGAAGAATGAGTTCACGGTCGGTAGCATCGGCAAGCCTGAAGTGAAGCCCGACCCTGATCAGCCGGATAAGCCTGGCCCTGATTCCACGGACCCCACAGTGGATGGTTATCTGTTCGAGACCAAATGGAACAATAAATCCAAGATGATTCCCGATACCAACATCAATAAGAACCCCAACGTCGGTATCGGCAAGGACTCTGACGCATCCTATGTTTTCATCTACGTGAAAAACGCAATCGTGAAGGATGACGCCGGAAATGCCCTCGCCAAGACCCCGTACTTCACCCTTAATTCCAACTGGAAGCCGGTTGCTACTGACCAGGTGAAGAACAACGGCACCGATGGCCAGTACGTGAGCGGTCTGTTCATGTACACCGCTGGTGGCGCCGACCAGCCTGCCAAGCTTACTCCCGCTGGTGGCAAGGCTGCTTACACCGGTGAGCTGTTCAGCACCGTGCATATCCCGGCTGATATGAACAGCACGGATGTCGTTGACAATCCTGCTATGACGGTCTCCTGCTACATCTTCGGCGCTGACCAGGGTGATGCCAACAACGCCATCACTCAGGCCAAGGCTTGGGCCGCTGGTCTTAACTCCTAATCCCACCCACCCCATCGAGATCCCGGCCCACCCCCACCCCCATTTCCGGGCCGGGATCTCACCCCCTTATCCGACGATTGGCGAACGGAATGCTCAACAATCTTTCCGACAATCAGAAACGCACCTTGGCGCTTGCCGCCATGGCGTTGCTTGCCCTGGCGTGCCTGTGCGGCACGCTGGCTTTTACCGTGGACATGGTGCCCGCGAGCAACGTCGTGTCGTTTGGCAGCGTGAAGGTACGAGTCTGCGAATTCACCCTCAACGATCAGGGTGAAGAGATCCCGTTTGAGCCCAATGCGCATGGGGACTATCCCGATACCAAGGCCACGGGCTCTGACATTAGTCGCATCGTGCGTGTGGAGAATGCCGGAGCACAGCCCGAGTATGTTCGCGCACGTCTGCGCATGACGTCGGTGGCGACTGACGGTACGACCGCGGATGCCTCGGGCAACGTTGCCTTTAACGTGAGCGCGGGCGAAGGCTCCCCGTGGGTCGATGGCGGCGATGGGTGGTTTTACTATCGCGGCCTTACCGGACGCGGCGGCGTGCTCGATCCCGGCGCCATGACGGAGAGCCTTATGGACTCGCTGCGCTTTGTGGGCGACTACCACGACGCCGCGCGCGGCGGCTCATTCAAGCTCGATATCGACGTTCAGGCCGTGCAGGCCAAAAACCAGCAGGCAAGCGATGCTGTCCTCGACGTGCTTGACGTCGTGGGCTGGCCGGAGGCGAACTAGCCCATGAAGATCAAGAACAGAAACCGAGGTGTGCTCAGCAGGCTGATTGCCGTGGCGGCAATCGCCCTTTGCTGCGTAATGGCGCTGCCGGCGGTGGCGCATGCCGAGGATGTGCCTGAGGGCCAAAAATTCCACATCAAAAGCGCGGCTGAGTTTTTGACGTGCGTGGCGCTTTCGCGCGAGCGCGACACGTCCAATTGGGAGGTCTATCTCGATAACGATATTGAGCTCGATGGTGAGGACATGAAGACCATCGTCTCGAACACGGTCAAGCACCTCTCCTTTGGCAACAAGGAGCATCCCTTTAAGGGCATTTTCGATGGCCAGAACCACACGGTAAAGGGTCTGGACTACGCCAACAATATGTTGGACCCCGAGCGCGACACGGGCTTTTTTGCCGAGACCGATGGCGCCACCATCAAGAACTTCCTGGTCAAGGATGCCAACATTTGGGCTGACTTCCGCGGCGGCATTATCGTGGGCAAGGCGGTCAACACCCGTTTCGAAAACGTCATGGTCATGGAGAGCACCCTGCACGTTACGTGCGCCAACAACATGCTCAACGTTATTACCAACGCAGGTTTTGAGGGTGGATTGATTGCCGGCGAGCTCGACGGCTGCACCCTCTACAACTGCGAGGTCCGTGGTGGCCGCGCCGTTAACAACACAACTTCGGGCGTACAGGCCATTGGCGGCGAGGGCCTGTATATGGCGGCGTTTGCCGGCTACGTTAAAAACTCGACGATTGAGTACTGCCGCGTTACGCCTACGCGCAAAGAGGATGGTTCGATTGCCGATAAGGGCATGACCGACGTTACCAATAAATACGACGTTGCCATTGGCGCCCTGGGCGGCAACAACGTGTATGCCTCGGGCTTTGTGGGCTGCATGGCGGGCGGCGCCAAGATTATCGACTGCTTCTCGACGGCGCAGTGCTACAGCTATGCCGCATCGTACGTGGGCGTCGTCTCCGTAACGCGTGCGTGGACGGGAGGCCTGGCGGGCCGTATTTTAACCGAAGAAGGCAACGAACTCGTTCGCAGCCACTTTGCGGGTGACCTGAGCTCGCGTCAGTACAATCCCATCGCTGTGATTCCCATTATTCAAAACGACGTGAACTTGGGCGGTATTGCTGCACGCGCCAACAAGGACGACGCTACGGTCACCGAGTGCTACTTTAAGCCGAGCGTGAGCCTAAGCGGCAGCAGTCAGGGTACCGCGGCTAAGAAAAAGATTTACGCCCTTGCGGGTGACGGTACGGTATCCGGTGCCGGATTCGGTCCCTGGGACGACGAACGCTACGTCACGCGTGAGCTGTGGGAGCAGCATGATTACGACTTCTGTGCCGGCACCATGCGCTCTACTGCCAATGGGGACGGGCATGCAAACGAATGGGCGATGGACTACAGACTGGAAATTCCCGTGCATGGCCAAAGCGTTAAGGCGACGATTGATTTTCCCGGCGCGGGCACCGCGACCATCGAGGCAACTAAACTTGGTAATGATCAGTCGACTTCGGATCCGTACACCTTTGCCGTGAGCGCCGTGCTGGCGGGAACGGCCCAAGGCTTGGTCCAAGGCGATACGTCGGTGACGTTTAAGCAGGAGACCTCTGCAAAGCCCAAGGGCCTGACCAATGAAAACGGTGGCTACCGCTTTATGGGCTGGTTCCGCGAGCCCAATGTGCACGTGAATCGCATTGGCCAAGACAACAGCTGGTTTGACGGCAAGACCGATGACGCTGCCGTTGAGGCCGGCAAACGCGTTGAGGAGAACGCGAAGCACGAGACAACCTCGATCTACACTGCCGACAACGGTGAGGGGCATGCCGAGAGCGAAGGCTTCAAGGGCAATGACCTCTTTATCGCTTCATACGAGGCGCAGGTGCTGTTCTATAACGTTAAGGGCGAGACGCTCAATTGGGAAGACGGCAAAGCGCATGATAAGTCGAAGGACTGGTATCGCTACGGTGCCGGGCTGACGCCTGCTGCCCCGGTTGATCGCGGCGGCTTGCCGGGCAGCGCAACGTTTATCGGTTGGACCACACAGCCGAACGACGATAAGAGCATGAACGGCGCCTATGCTGCTATTACCTCCACTAAGTTGACCGAGCTTAAGAATGCCGGGGCATTTTATCCTGCCGACAGCGAGATTGCTGTGGTCGGTCCTACCGATTTCTATCCCGTGTACAGCGACTACGCGTCGAACATCATGACGGAGTTTGAAGGTCACGAGCAGGATGCAGCCGAAGATAAAACTCGGCGCGACGGCGTGGGTAGAACTGACGTTAAGGTTGCGACCGCAGAAGATGGCACAAGCGTGTATACCGTGCAGGTGCTCGACGTATCCGACAAAGCTATATCCGAGGACGGCAAGCTGCCCAAGGGCTATCGCTTCCTGGGTTGGTATGAAAACAAGCAAAATGCGGATGGGTCCGTGGTCGAGGTGCGCGTAAGCCGCGATCCCAGCTACACGCTTCCCGCAAGCGTCGATCTGACCGTCCCGCATACCTATACGGCGCGCTTTGAGTACTGCGTGGATTATTACGTCCGCGCGTACGCGAACGATGAATACACGAATTCGGAACTCCTTTGCTCTGTATGGAACGAGTACAAGACACCGTTTAACGACAAGGTTGGTACAAGCTATGTTCGAGAGAATGTGGTGCACTGGGGTTCCAAGCACGTTAATCATGGCGATAAGAATGCCTATAAGGAGGGCTCGTGCGCAGAGGGGTACTACGACAGCAATACGCTAATCGTGGCCCCCATGAGCGCATATTCGCATAACGTGAGAAACGATACGGGGGCGGATACCCTAAAGAATGTCCTTGTGGATACAGATTTCCCAGGTTCTGGAACGTTTGACGAGGAAAAGGTTCTTAATGCGTTGCAGTACACGTTTAAGCCATCTAGCGATCGTTATAGCTTGAAGTTTTGGACGCTTGAGAGAATCGGCGGTCGATGGACATATCTCAATACTCCTGAAAAGAAGAATACCGTAAAGGCTTCAATCAATTTCACTTCGAAATACCGCATGCGTGCGATGGTGACGACGCGTGTCGATTTTTATAAGAAAGATGGCACGGTCTACAAGGAAACGACACGTCGCTACGGGAGCAATTTGCTCCAAAAGAAGAGTGGCGAAGAGGATCCCCAGTACACGTACAAGTATCCATTCATCCATACAGATGAAACGGTTGATAATAATTCCGGCGGGGACAGCGACAATATTACAGATCCCAATCTGACCCTCGAGTCTTCTCCGACCGATGCTGAAATGGCCGTGCGGAATTCTAAGGGCGAGCTGGATCCGAGATATAAGTTCTTGGGTTGGATTTCGACCGCCGAGGTCCAGAAGGGTTCTCCCGTCTGGAACTATATCTACGATGTCGCCAACGACCCCTATGTGACGAGCGATCCGGAAAAGGCGACGCCATACTTGGCGACGGATGACTCCAAGGTCACCCAGTGGCAGGATGCCTATCCCGTGTACGTAAAGTACGACGTTAACTACACCACCAACCTGCACCGCAAGGGCTTTGACGGAACACCAGATATCAATGTTCCTCAATTCAACATTACGCCCGATCTTGTGGTCCAGAAGAACGGTGATGTGGTGGCTACGGTGAGGCCCGACGTTACGACGACGGTGTATGCCGACGGTACCGGTGGCGCCTATCAGCTCAAGAAGCTCGAGATTGAGCTTGAGCTGCCCGACGGATCAGTTGAGGTGCTTAATCCTACGGACGAAGGCAGTAATACCTACTCCTATCAGGTCGACCCCGGCAAGCCCTATACGTTTGTGGCCTACTACACGCCCATCGCGGTGGTGTATCACCTGAACGACACCAAGATCGATGGCAAGCTTGCGCAGGAGGGCGATTCTCTCGGCAGCCTTAAGGACGGCATCCCGCTGCCAACGTATAAGATTGGCGACATCGATGATGCAACGGGTAAATACAATGTGTTCGTCGGCTGGACGGAAACCAAGCCGGCGGCGGGCAGCGGCTATGTCGTTTGGTCGGACGGCCTTCCCATGGTGAATAAGAACACCGTGGTCAAGGCACCCATGGAGCTGTACCCGGTCTACCGTGCCAGCGCGGTCAAGGTCCAATCGAATATCGATACCAATTTGGAGAGCCCCGAGTCCGTGCGCTCGCTTTCGCGCACCGACTCCGGTGATCAGATTTCGTTGGAGGTCAAGGCCGCAGCCGAGGTTGTCGGCAAGAATGGCACCAAGTACGACTTTGTCGGCTGGTCGCGCGATTATGTCAATGACGGGCAGTACACCCTGATGACCGCCGATGAGAAGTATCCCCTCGAAGGCAATGAGCCCTTTGAGAGTGTGACCTACACCGCGATATACAAGATCACACCGTACAAGGTGCGCTATCACGGCGTTGACGGCTCGCCTATCTATACGGCGACGGTCGACTCGGGCGATGAGCGTGCGACGGGCGCGGGCTTCGTTCATGACGTCAATGTTCCCAAGATGGATGAGAGTGGCAACCCGGTCTATGACGACAAGGGCAATCCCGTGATGGAGCAAAAGTCTGTCGCGTACGACGCGGATGCTTATTCCAAGATCGTTGCGCTGCTCGACGAGCGGACGGCGGCTAACGGTGACGTGCGCGAACTCTTCCTGGAGTGGCGTTATGTGCCTGCCGATGGCGTTGCGAAGTCTTGGAATGAGTTTAAGGGCGAGCCGGTCAAGGGAGACATGGATCTGTATCCCGTGACGTATCGCGTGACTGCCAACGATACATCCGTTTCTTCGAACTCCGTAATCATGACCGCGAAGCTCAAGTGGTTGCTCGATCCCACTGCTGCCAACACGGTCGATAGCGGCACCGACGAGGCCCCGTTTAAGGTCTGCTTTGCCGAGCCGTTTATGGGAACGCAGCTGACCGTTACGGTGCTGCAAGCGAGTTACGGTCCCGATAATGCCGAGGGCGGGGTTGCGACATCGCCCGTAAACGGCAAGTTTGTCTCGCTCTATAGCTTGGGCTCGGGCAGCGGTTCGTTTGACCTAGCCAACCGCCTGGAGTTCAAGAAGACGGGCGAAGGCGAGCAGGGCGCCGGCAACGCCGTGTTTAACTTTGACCAGACTCATGCGCTGACGATCGTTAAAAAGACTACCGATGCCAGCGCCAAGGGCCAGACGTTCCGCTTTAAGGTGACGAGAAAGATGTCGAAGGATTCTCCTGCCGAGACGCGCTTGGTCGAAGTGAAGGTCGATAAAACGCAGCAGGAAAACGGTGAAACCTGGTATGTCGGCAGCGTGCAGTTTGCCGCGCCGACGGGTGACTATACCGTCGTGGAAGACACGGCTTGGGCATGGCGCTATCAGGGTGAGCTGAGTACGCCGGGTAAGGCGCCCGGCACGTCTGTCGAGCTGAAGATTTCGTCTGCTTCGAGCGCGGGCGACACAGTGGTCACGTGCGTTAACACGCGTGCGAAGGAAAAATGGGTCGATGGCGGATCGCGTGCCAAGAACGTTTGGGATGACGGCCGGCTGAAGAAGGAGGAGGACTGGGATGACTAAGCGCAAGCAGATCACGGCCCTTCTCGCGGGCATCCTCCTTTTTGCTGGTGTCGCCGGTACCTTTGCATGGCTTTCGGTTACGGGCGTGCTCGTCAACGAGTTTGGCTTTGGCTCGGTGGCACCCTCGGTGGACGAGACCCTCAAAGATAACGTAAAGAGTGACGTCGCGATTACAAACAAGGGCACGGCTCCGGCCTACCTGCGTGTCGCAGTGGATATCTACTGGCAGGACCAGAACGGCGCGCGCCTGTGGGAGGAGCCGGTTGCCGGCACCGACTACACCATTGAGTGGGGCGCTGTGTCCGATGCCTCCGCTACTAACAGCGCCTCGTCTTGGGTTGCTGCGTCTGATGGCTTCTACTACTGGACGTCTTCTGTCGCGCCGATGGGCAAGACGGACGTGCTCATCAAGAGGGTGTCCGAGACGAAAAGGGACGGAAAGAACCTAGTCGTCGACATCTCGACCCAGGCAATTCAGTCCACACCCGACGATGCGGTTAACGACGCATGGAAATGCACGGTAAAAAATGGCGTGCTGGTGCCGCCGTACGGAGGTGCGTAAGTATGGCTTTCCAGATTCGCAAAGATGCTGCGCGTGCCGTATGTTGCGCAATCGCGGCCATTTTCTGCATTGCCGCACTCGTTGCTCCCGCCCACGCGTTTGCCGATACTCCCACGATTGCCTATGACGGCAACGCACGCCAGTTGACGGTCTCGGGAGCGACGGGCACCTCGGGGGAGCCCGACCTGTTTCCCGCCTTTAAGGATCTAATGCCTGGCGATGTGCGCGAGCAGCAGATCGAGATTCGTGCCACAGGCGTAAAGTCCCAGGTGTGCGTATTTGTTCGCGCCGTTGTCGACAACGAGACGGCGAGCCTGTTGTCTCCCATCACCTTAACGGCAACGGTGGGCGATGCGTCCACAGGCTGGCTCCAGACGGGAACGCCGGGCAGCGTATTTGCTCACCCCACTCAGGTTGTCACATTTACGGGCGATGGCAGCACGGTGCTCAACCTGCAGTTGAGTGTTCCGACGTCGGTAGGCAACGAGCTTGCCGACGCGAGCAAGACTATCCGCTGGGAAATCACCGCCGAGGACGATGGCGAAACAATTCCTGCGCAGCCCGCTGGCTCCAAAAAGCCCAGTCTGTTTGGCTTGGCTGCGACGGGCGACAGCACGCTCACGCTGCTTTTGGTGTTGCTGACATTTGCGATCATCGCTTTTATGGCCGCGCTGTTCTTGTCCCGAAGGGATAAACGCTAGGCCCATCTTCTAAATGCAACGCCCTCCCGGGTGGCGGGCACGAAGTTCCCTGCTCTACAGTCCTGCGCAAGACGGAAGCCACATTAAGTGGCTTCCTTTGCGTGCGGAACTCGCGATGAACTTCGTGCCCGCCACCCGGGAGGGCGCCCCTTTATTGATGGAAGGCCTAATAAGCTGATAATTCCATGCCCCAATGTGTCCAGAGTGGGACAGGCTTTCCGGACAAGCCCTCAACCGGAAAGCGCGTCCCAGAATCTAAGCTCAAAACGGGTCGCAGTTTCTCAACTGACTCCCAAGCGGAAACCATGTCCCAGAATCAGCCCTCAAAGCGGGACACGCTTTCCCGACGGGCCGCCAACCGGAAATTGCATCCCGCTCTAGATGCAAATTCCGGGACACGCTTTCCGCGATGCACATGTCAAGCCACGCATCTGCGGTGAGGCGATGGCGGGCGGGCGCAGGGTAACGTCTGTCGCGAGTTCCGCACGCAAAGAAGGCCACTTAATGTGGCCTTCGTCTTGCGCAGGACTGTCCGAGCAGCAGATGTTACCCTGCGCCCGCCCGCCATCGTTGGGGACTGTCCGAGCAGGGAATCTTACATTCCGCGCCGCCCGGGCAGACGAACCGGGATAGACCCGCTACTTGATCTTGGTCGTGCCCGGCGCCAGGTTGGGATCGGTCTCGTTGGCCTCGGTCTGGAAGTGCTCGGTGTAGACGTTCTTGCCGTCGCGGAACATCTCGTAGTACTGCATCTTGGCGTAATCCTCGCGCGCCTTGGTGGCGGCAGCGGCAACGGCGTCATCGCCGGTGACGTTGGAGGAGAGCGCCCAGCGCAGGCTGGCGTCCTCGTAGCCCACGGAGTTGATGGCGGGCAGCGACTCGCGCAGCGTCATGTGCGCTTTCTGGTAGTCGGTCAGCGGTGCGCCGATCAGCTGCATCAGCTGGGTGGACAGGTAGTTGGTGGACAGGTCGTCGACCTCGCTCGTCTGGTTGCAACCGGCAACGTCGTAGTTGGCCCAAATGATGTAGTCAGTCTGCCACAAGCGCTCCTGGTGGGTGGCGTCGTCCTCGTCGGTAAACCACTTGTCGTTGAACTTGGACGGGAAGAACGGCTGGTGGTCGCCCCAGAACACCACGACCACCTTACGGTCGAGCTTGCTCAGGGCGTTGAGGAAGTAGCGCAGCGCCTGGTCGGACTGCTCGATGCACGAGACATACTCGTCGACATCGGACAGCGTGCCGTCCTCGACGGTCTTGGTGTCCAGGTCGGTCGTGTCGATATTCAGATGCATCTGCTTATCGACCGGCAGCAGGCCTGTGTCGTAGCCCGAGTGGTTCTGCATGGTCACGTCGAAGATAAACTGAGGATCGGCGTTCTGGTCGAGCAGCTCAAGAATCTTGTCGTAGGTAGCCTGGTCAGTCACCATACCGCGCAGGGTGTCGGCTCCCTGGAAGTCGTTGATAGACAGGAACTGGTCAAAGCCAAAGTCCTTGTAGACGTTCTCGCGGTTCCAGTTGGTTGCGTGGTTGGGGTGCATGGCCGTGGTGGAATATCCGAGCGACTTGAACTGCTCTGCCAGGTTCCCGGTCGTTTCCATGTTGTAGATGGTGTAGGGGTACACGCCCGAGCCCAGGTTGGCCATGGAGTTGCCGGTCATAAACTCAAACTCGGTATTGGCCGTGCCGCCGCCGTAGGCGCTCACGTAGAGCTTGCCGCGGCTGAGGCAGTTGGACAGGTTCTTAAAGTACTGCGGGCCCTCGTAGCCGGCGCGCATGTTCTGGTAGATGGACAGGTCCGAGAAGGTCTCGTTCATGATGGCGATGACCGTGGGCTTCTCGCTGTCGAACTGCTCCTTTGCGGCGGCGCGCTCGTCACTCTTAGCGGCATCGGACTTGTCGTAGGCCTTGGCGTACTTTTTGAGCGTGGCCTTGGCATCGTCGACGGAGTAGTCGGCGGGTTTGGGCGGCTTGATGGACTGTGCCGCACTAATAAAGGCAGGCAGGTAGCCCTCGCGCCAGTAGCTCTCGAGCGGGCGCCAGGTGTAGACGGTGATGCCGAGGGTGTTGTAGTAGTCGATAAGCGTGACATGCGCGGTCACACCGCCCAGGCACAGCACCGCCACGAGCAGGTTGGTGAGCAGCATGCGCTTAGCGTTGGCGGCACCCTTCTGACGGTGCGGCGCCACCAGGCCGGCGTACTCGCACAGCAGCATGGCGATGGCGGTAAAGCCCATGGACAGCACGCAGAACAGCGAGATCGAGAAGGTGTAGCCGTTGCCGGCGACCGCGGCGGCGGTGGAGATGGCCGAAAGGTCGCCCGGCTGGATGGGCATGGATTTAAACGTGATGACAAAGAACTCGGCAATGCCCAGGACAAAGAGGGCAAAGGCCAGGACCGCGGGAGCTGCGCCGTGGCGCTGGAACAGGAAGAACAGGCCGACCATGAGCGTGGTGATGATGGCCCACTCGAGCAGGATGCACAGGGGGTAGACCCAGGTAAAGTCGTGGTTGGACGAGACCTCCATGCCCAGCAGCGCAAAGACGCCGGCGAGCAGCAGGCACAGGACGGCGGCGACGAGCGGTTTGCCCACAAAGGCGCCGCGCAGGCGGGCGAGCTTGCCGGTGGGGGCGGGGGCATCGGTAGCAGCGAACGCAAAGACGCGCGGGGTGATGCGGTCGCGGGCGATGCTGGCCCAAGCGCATCCGGTGAGGATGGCGTTGGTCAGGATGAGCATCACGAAGGCGAGCGGCTCGTTTTGCGCAACGAGGCCAATAGCGCCCCAAATGGTCAAAAAGAGCTGGAACAGGCCGAAGGCGACGCTCCAGGCGAAGGCGCCCTTGGCAACGGTGCCCGACTGAGTGCGAATGGCCTTGGCCTCGCGCAAAACAAGGTAGACGGTCGCCGCAAGACCGACAAGCGAGATGGCGGCAGCGAACATGCTGAGACTCCTCACAAACTTAAAACCTACGAAAGCGGGGGTTTACCCGATTGTTACCTAAATATGCGCTGCATTTGCGGGCTGCGCACAACAACCAGCCATATTAACGCGCATGTGCGGCGGTGTGGCGCAATGTAGTGGCGACCTGCGCGATAATGGACGGGAATTACACGGAAACGTAAAGGCTTCTTAAAGAATTGGCGAGGATAGAGCTATGGGCGAGCAGGTTTGTATGACGGGTGCCGAGTACTGCGGCGGAGCTGCGGGCGTGGATACGAACGGCTATCCGGTCGAGACTACGGGTAATGCGGTGCTGGACATCTTGGAGCATCGCTCGTCTACGCGTGCCTTCGCGCGCGATGACGACGGTCGCCCCGTGGCGGTGACCGACGAGCAGCAGGCAGCGATTCTGCACGCGGCGAGCCGTGCGCCGTCGGCAGGCGCCATGATGATGTATTCCATCGTAAGCATTCGCGAGCAGGCTACGCTCGACCGCCTGGCCGACCTGTGCGACCACCAGCCCATGATCGCCAAGGCGCCCTGGGCACTCATATTTGTGGTCGATTATGCTAAGTGGATCGATCTGTTTGAGCACGTGGGCTGCTTTGAGCCCGAGTTTGTAGAGCGCACGGGTAAGGCGCCCCGCCGCGCGCCGGGTTTGGGCGACTTTGCCATCGCGGCCCAGGACGCCGTGATCGCCGCGCAAAACGCCGTGGTTGCCGCCGAGGCCCTGGGCCTGGGGAGCTGCTATATCGGTGATATCGTCGAGAATGCCGAGGAAGTTGCCGAGCTGCTCGATCTGCCGCCCTATACCATGCCGTTGTCGATGCTCATCATCGGCACGCCCCGTAAGGAGCGTCCGGCCATTGCGCATCCCGTGGTGAACCTGGTGCACGAGGAGCGCTACTGCCGTGCCGATACCGCGACCATGGATGCGCAGGTGGCCGAGATGGACGCGATGTTCCGTCCGCATGCCCGCGAGGTGGGGGAGCGCGTCGTGGACATCTATACCCGCAAGCACACGAGTCCCTTTATGGCCGAGATGAGCCGCTCCATGGAGTGGTGGTTCAAAAATTGGCTTGGAAAATGACGAATCTGACAAAGGGACAGTCCCTTTGTCACATTCCATATCGCCGAGATGGCTTAAAGGCCGTATAAATGTTTATCTAGCTGGGAAAACAGTGCCATTCAAACATGGGCCGATTACCTATAATTCCTTCGAACATTAAAGTTGGGAGGAAACCGGCTTATGGAACAAAAGGCCAAGGAGGCAGCCTCGCACGCTGCGATTCCTGTGAGCATCTCGGCGATGCTCGTCACGCTGGGCGTGGTGTACGGCGATATCGGCACCAGCCCTATGTATGTAACCAAGGCGCTCGTTGCCGGCAACGGCGGCATCGGAAGCGTCACGGAGGAGTTCGTGCTCGGCGCGCTCTCCCTTGTCGTGTGGACGGTCACGTTGCTGACCACCATCAAGTATGTGCTCATCTCGCTGCGCGCCGATAACCATGGTGAGGGTGGCATCTTTGCCCTGTACAGCCTGGTCAAGCGCTGCGGCAAGTGGCTTATCATCCCCGCCATGCTGGGCGGCGCCGCGCTGCTCGCCGACGGCATCCTGACGCCGGCCGTTACCGTTACCACGGCCATCGAGGGCCTGCGCACCATCCCGGCGGTCCATGCCGTGCTGGGCGATGACCAGGGCCGCGTCGTCGCCATTACGCTCGCCATCATCATCGTGCTCTTCTTGGTACAGCGCATCGGTACGGCCAAGATCGGTCACGCCTTTGGCCCCATCATGACGCTGTGGTTCCTGTTCCTGGGCGGCACGGGTCTGTTCTTTGTCTTCCAGCACCCCGCCGTGCTGCTGTGCCTCAACCCGGTGCGCGGCATCGCCTTTTTGCTGAGCCCCAACAACCACGCGGGCATCATGATTCTGGGCAGCTGCTTCCTCGCCACCACCGGTGCCGAGGCGCTCTACTCCGACATGGGCCACGTCGGCCGCGGCAACATCTACGCTACCTGGCCGTTCGTTAAGTGCTGCCTGCTGCTGTCCTATATGGGCCAGGGCGCTTGGCTTATGAACAACGCTGCCAACCCCGAGCTCATGGGCATTGCCGACCTCAACCCGTTCTACCAGATGCTCGCCCCGGGCCTGCGCCCGTTTGCCGTCGGCCTTTCCACCGTCGCGGCCATCATTGCCTCGCAGGCGCTCATCACCGGCGCATTCTCGCTGGTGTCCGAGGCCAGCCGCCTGGACCTCATGCCGCACATGCAGGTCTTCTATCCTGCCGAGACCAAGGGCCAGCTCTATATTCCCATGGTCAACAACGTCATGCTTGTGGGCTGCGTCGTCGTGGTGCTGTTGTTCCAGAGCTCGGCGCACATGGAGGCCGCCTACGGCTTGGCGATTACCCTGACCATGATGTGCACGACGCTGCTGCTCTTCTTCTACTTGCATGTTGATCGCGGCCTTAAGGTCGCCCCGTATATCTTCGTTGCGTTCTTCCTTATGCTCGAGGGCTTCTTCTTTGTGAGTTCGCTCACCAAGTTCTTCCACGGCGGCTACTTCACCATCCTTATGGCTGCACTCATCATGGGCGTTATGGTGTGCTGGTACAACGGCACGGCGGTCGAGCAGCGTCAGTTTACGCTGCTGCCGCTGCGCAGCTATCTGCCACAGCTCAAGCGCCTGCGCGACGACGACCGTTACGAGCGCCTGAGTGACAACATCGTGTATCTGACCAAGGACACCCATACCGACTATATCGACCGCGACATCGTCTACTCGATTCTGGACAAGCATCCCAAGCGTGCCCGCGCCTGGTGGTTTGTGAATGTCGAGACCATGGACGAACCGCACACCTTTGCCTATTCGGTCGAGACGTTTGGCACCGACTACGTGTTCCGCGTGCATCTGTACCTGGGCTACAAGGTTAACCAGCGCGTGAACGCCTACCTGCGCCAGGTTGTTCAGGATCTGGCCGCAACGGGCGAGCTGCCGCCGCAGATGCACGACTACTCGGTCTACAAGGATCCGGGCAACATCGGCACGTTCAAGTTCGTCATGATCCGCAAGCTCCTTGCGCCCGAGAGTGACGTGGAGCCGAGTGAGCGTACGGCCATCACGCTCAAGTACATCATCCGCCGCTTTGCCGGTACGCCGGCGCGCTGGTATGGCCTGGAGAACTCCAACGTGAGCTTTGAGTATGTGCCGCTGTTCACCAAGTTCAAGGCTGTGAACAAGATGCAGCGCCTGGCCCCCAACGAGCGTCCGTAGACGCCGACAGGCTGCATGGAGCTGGTTTTCGATGGATAAGCATGGGGCCGGGGAGGTAAACATGGCTACAAAGGCGCTCGATGGCCGTGAGGCGGTGGTCGAAATGGTGCGTGAGGCGCGCGTCGACGCCGCCGAAGATCGGTTCTTTACGAATCGGACCAACATGGACATGGCTGATCGCGTGATTTCGGTCGTGGCACTGGTGTTTGTCGCGGCGTGCGTGTGCGCACTGCTCGCGCACGTGCTGTTTGTCTAACGACCGCAGACCGCAAAGGTTATACACTTGGAACCACCGCAAGGGAAAACCACCACAAAGGTGCCTGTCCCCTTTGTGGTGGTTTTTGTTTTTGAGAGAGGGGCGGGGCGCTGATGGACGTCCGTACGGACGGCGATATTGCCGATAACTTTTGGTGGCGGCGCACAACGCTGACGCACCGCACTACTCTGTATGACGCCTGCGTATCGGCGGGGCTGCTGGTCGCAGCGACGATTGTGGGCGCGCTGCTCGACCATCCGGGTCTCGCGCCGAGCATCATGATCGTCTATGTGCTTGCCGTGCAGCTGTGTGCCTTTTTCACCTGGAGCCGCCTGTATTGCCTGTTGAGCTCGGCTGCCGCCGTGGCGCTCTACAACTTCTTGTTTGTCGACCCGCGCTACTCGCTGTCGCTTATCGACCGCGGCTATCCCGGCATGTTCTTCATCATGTTTGTGGTCTCGCTTGTGTCGAGCTCGATTGCCTTGGCCCTGCGTCGCGCTTTGGCACAGGCTGCCGCCAGCGACCGCCGCACGCATATGGTGCTCGAGACCAATCGCATGTTGCAGCGCTGCGCCGACGAGCAGCAGATCGTTCACGCCATGGCCACGCAGCTGGCGCGTCTTTCGGGCTGTCCGGTCGTGTGGTACAGCGCCGACGCCGAGGGCGATGACCTGCTGCCGCGTGCGACATACACGGCCGTGGGCGATGCCGCGCCGGTGCACGAGCTGGCGCCGCAGATGCCACCGCGGCTCTCGGCGTCCGCCTATGTGGGAACGCCGCTCGATGCTACGTTCGGCGGCTCGGCGTTTTATGGCATCTACCTGACGGTTCGCACAGGCGACGGCTTCGCGCGCTCGGGCGACCCCGCCTCGGTGGTGGGCGTGCTGGCTATCGTTGCCGAGCCCGACGTGCTGACGCACGAGGAGCGGACACTTGCCGATGCTATCGTGAGCGAAGGCGAGCTGGCGCTCGATCGCGCCCGCGCCATGGAGGCCCGCGAGGAGGCGGCGGTGCTTGCCAAAAATGAGCAGCTGCGCGCCAACCTGCTGCGCTCCATCTCGCACGACCTGCGCACGCCGCTCACCAGTATTTCGGGTAATGCCGATGTGCTGCTCGACCAGGGCTCGACCGGCACCGCCGTGCTCGACGCCCAAACGCGCCGCGGCCTGCTCTTGTCCATTCGCTCGGATGCGCAATGGCTCAACGCCACCGTCGAGAACCTGCTCGCCATCACCAAGCTCGAGGGCGGCGGTATGCGCCTGTCGACCACGCTCGAGCTCATGGACGATATCGTCGAGGAGGCGCTGCGCCACGTGAACCCTGCCGTGCGCGAGCATGACCTTAAGGTGGTGGCGTGCGATGAGCCGGCGCTCGTCAACGTCGATGCGCGCCTGATGGTGCAGCTGGTGGTCAATCTGGTGAACAACGCCATCACCTATACGCCCGCAGGCTCGCATATCATGATTTCGATTAGCGTCGACGATGGACGCGTGGCGTGCTCGGTGGCCGATGACGGCCCGGGCATTGCGCCCGAGGACCGCGAGCGGATCTTTGAGTCGTTCTACACCGCCAACCACGGTCTTGCCGACAGCCATCGCAGCGTGGGTCTGGGTCTTTCGCTCTGCCGCTCCATTGCGCTGGCGCATGGCGGTAGCATAGAGGTTGCCGCGGCGGACCCGCACGGCTCGGTCTTTACGATTGAGCTTCCCGTCGCCGACGTTTCGTTTGATAAGGAGTAGCGCTGTGCCGAACTCTGCCGTAAAACCGCTCATCTTGGTCGTTGAGGACGATCCCGCCGTCCGCAACCTTATTGTTGCCGCGCTCGAGGCGCACGGCTTGCGTCATATGGCCGTGGAGACCGCCCATGCCGCCATCGCCGCCGCCTCATCGCAGGCACCGAGCATTGTGCTGCTCGATCTGGGCCTGCCCGATATGGACGGCGTCAAGGTGGTGGAGTCGGTGCGCGCATGGTCGGGCATGCCGATTATCGTGGTCTCGGCGCGCAGCGAGGATGCGGACAAAATCCGCGCGCTCGATGCCGGTGCCGACGACTATCTGACCAAGCCGTTTTCGGTCGAGGAACTGCTTGCACGCATTCGCACGACGCTCAGGCGCCTTTCGTATGCGCAAACGGGTGGCGTTGCCTCCGAGGGCTCGTTCGATACCGGTGAGCTGCATATCGACTTTGATGCCGGCATTGCCACGATGGATGGCGAGGAGCTGCATCTGACGCCGATTGAGTACAAGCTCTTGTGCCTGCTGGCGCATAACGCCGACAAGGTACTAACGCACCAGTTTATCCTGCACGAGATTTGGGGCACGGCAACTAAGAGCGACCTGGCGAGCCTGCGCGTCTTTATGGGCACGCTGCGCAAGAAGATCGAGTCCGACCCCGCGCATCCGCGCTATATCCAGACGCACGTGGGTATCGGCTATCGCCTGGTCACCCAAGGCTAGATCGCCAACCACCATCCCAATATGAGTTGCGGTGAAATACGGTCTAAATTTGCCTAATTCCAGGCAAAGCAGTCCGTATTCCACCGCAACTTTGTTATTTGCCCTTGGGTTTGCTGGCGTAGAACTTCTTCTTTTTGAGCTTGCCGGCGGGGGAGGGCTTGCCGTTGCCGCGCGGCCCGCTTTCGCCGTGCGGCCTGTCGTTACCGGCGTGCGCGTGGCCAGGCACTGCCGCGCGAGGCTTGCGGGCCCCGGGGTTGCGCAGCTCCTCGACACGCTCGGCAATCTCCTCGGCGCTAAAGCCGACCTCGGCCATGGCGTCCTCAATGGGCAGGCGGCGCACGATATAGCAGTGGTGCACCTTCTGGTTGCGCGCGAAGTCCTCGGGGATGGTCTGCGCCGTAATGTCCTCCAGCACGACGCCCGCGCGTGCGAGCTTGCGCGTTTCGGGGCGAAAGCCGCGCAGGTTGCAGCTAAAGATGGCATGTCCGCCCTGTGCGAGCAGGCGAGATACGCCGGCCAAAAGCTCAACATGGTCGCGCTGGACATCCCAGGTGCGGCGGCCCATCTTGGACGAGTTCGAAAACGTGGGCGGGTCGACAAAAATCAGGTCCCAGCGGTTGCGCGTCTGGCGCTGGTCGCGAATCCAGGCGAGCACGTCGTCGCGCACAAAATGATGCTGCGGACCAACAAAGCCGTTCTGGCGCATATTGCGCTCGGCCCAGTCCAGGTAGGTGTTGGAAAGGTCGACTGTCACGGTTTCCTCGACGCCGCCGTCGGCCGCATAGCAGGTGGCGGTGCCGGTGTAGGCGAACAGGTTGAGGAAGCGGCGCGCCTGTTTGGCGTGCTCGCGCACCAGGTTGCGGGTGACGCGGTGATCCAGGAAGATGCCGACGTCCAGGTAGTCGTCAAAGTTGACGGCAAAGGTAAGGCCGCCCTCTTCGATGAGCGGCAGGCGACGGCGTGCGATATTGGCGCGCTCGCCCGGGCCGCCCTTGCCGGCGCCCTGCTTGCCGTACTGCGAGCCGCCGCGCGAACGCATGCGGGCCTTGGCGTGCACATGCTCGGCCGGAACATCAAGGATACGCGGCGCGATGGCCAGAATGTCGAGCATACGGGCCTGGGCCAGCGCGGGATCGATAGTCTTGGGCGCGGCGTATTCGGCGATGACGAGCCAGCGGCCCGGCGTCTGCGGGCAACCCTCGTACAGGTCGATGGCAGCGGAGTAGTCGGGCAGGTCGGCATCGTAGACGCGATAGCAGCTCACGCCCTCGCGCTTGGCCCACTTGCGGCGCAGACGGGCATTCTTGCGCAGGCGGTTGGCGAACTGCTCGGACTCCGGGATGAGCACGGGCAGCGGCTTGCCGTCGCCCAAGTCGAGCGTGGCGGCAGGTTCGGGCATGGAGGAAGCGGCGGCTTCGTCGTTGGCTTCGTTGGCATCCGCAACCTCGGCCTCGGCATCCGCGCTGGTCGCAGCCTCAAACGCTGCAGCGGCGTGGTCGAGTGAGGGCCAAACCTCAAGAGCCGCCTCCTCGTTATTGGGCATGACGGCGATCGAGCGCTCGGGCTCGGCGTGGAGCGCGCGGGCCAGCAAGCCGTCGCGGGTGAGAGCGGCGACCGGCGCCGAAGCGAGCTCGGGGGCGCGGCGCAGCTCGCCGATGAGCGTCATGGCATCGTGCATGAGCGAAAGCGGGGTCTCGGTCGTGTCCGCGACCAGGGCGGCACCGGCGACGGCGCCCGCATGGTCCAGCACGGTGGCGGGCTTGGCGGCACAAAAGTCGACAAAACGCTTGTAGCCGGCGCACTTGACCATGCGCTCGGCAGTCTTGCGGGCGGCGGGGTCGATGTCTACGGCCACGATGCGCGCCTGGCGCTCGCGCGCTGCCGCCTCGCGCTCGCGCGCCTCGGCAAGCAGCTGCTCCCACAGAGCGGCGTCGTGCAGCTGCCAGCCCTCAAAGCCCCAGCGCTCGCGTGCGGCGCCCGGGGCGCGGTCGGTCAGAATGTTCACGGCCTCCAGCAGCAGACCGCCGCCGGCGCACGAGGCATCGATCAGCGTGGGAAGGGCTTCGTTTTCGTAATCGTCGGCCGTCAGCTCGCGCTCGCATAGTGCGGTCCAGCCGACCTGCGCCAGCACCAGGGCGGCGTAGTCGGGGCGCAACACGTGTGCGCCCTCGCCGGCACGAGTCGCAGCGGGCGGCAGACGCTTGAACAGCGGGTCGCCCGAAAGGTCCAGGCTGATGCTCGCGCGGCGCTGACGCAGCGAAAGCAACAGGTGAACATCGGGGTCGGCGGCATCGACGTCGGCGCGACGGCCCGTGGTCTCGGCCAGACGGTCGCACAGCGCGTCTTTGGCGCGCAGGGCCGAGAAGCGCGTGTTGCGCAGCTGCTCGGTCACGCCGCGGGCGGTGATGGCGATGGTGGCGCCGGGGCGGATGATGGTCTCCCAGGCGATGTCGTAAACGCTATCGTACAGTTCATCGGCATCCTGCGCCTCAAAGCGCCCGAGTACCACGAACACACGGCTCGCCAAGCGCGACCACAGACAGGCGCGGTAGCCTTCTTCGAGCTCGCCCTCAAATGTAGCGCGGCCCTTCAGCCGGCGAACATGCGAAAGCCCGAGGCGTTTAAGCTCATCGGCGAGTGCGGACTCAAAGCCCTCGGGGCAGCTTGCGTAAAATTCCATGGGTGACCTCTCTGGTTGCGTCGCTCCATTATATGATGGATACTTCGTTTACTCTCGCCCCCGAAAGGAACCCATATGATTGATGCGTGCCCCGATTCCGCCGTGCTCTTTTTTGACGTGGACGGCACGCTGACGTCGTTCGATCCCGACAACATGACCGACAAGGACTTTTCGGCGGTTCACCCCTCGCAGGCGGTCGTCGAGGCGTTTCATCGTCTGCGCGACGCGGGACACCATGCATTTATCTGCACGGGTCGTCCCTTGTGGCTGATTGCCGATGGCCTGCGCGCGCTGAACCCGGCGGGTGTCGTTGCCATGGCGGGGGCGACGCTCGAGGTCGAGGGCCGCGTGGTGCATGAGGACTGCTTTGACGAGGACGTTGTCGAGGAGCTTGCACGCCGTATGGCCGCGGCAGGGATTGAGGCCTTTTTCGAGACCAACGTGGCTACTTTTGCCCTGGAGCCTGTGGGCGTTGAGCAGTCGTCTCTGATCGGCACTTCTGTGGTGCACAGCGCCGAGGAGATGCGCGTCGACGGCAGTCTGCGCGTGGGCAAGGTATGCCTCAGTGTGCCCAGTTTGGCTCGCGTAGCCGGCGATGACGGCTTTATCGATCGCGAGTTTGAGCTGTGCAACACCGGTGGTCAAAATCGCGAGCTGAGCCCCAAGGGCATTGACAAGGGCGTGGGCGTGGCGCGAGCACTGGCGTATCTGGGCCGCGAGGGAAATGCGCGCACCTTTGGCTTTGGCGATTCGGGTAACGACCTGGGCATGCTCGCTGCGGTCGAGACGGCCGTGGCCATGGGCAACGCCATGCCCGAGGTCAAGGCACTCGCCGACTACGTGACCGACGATGTCGCACACGACGGTACCGTCACAGCGATGCGTCACTTTGGGTTGATCTAGAGCTGCGCGCGTCCCAGGCACCGCATCTCGCCGTTCAAGCCGTCGCTCGCGTACCAAAGTACGCGTCGCTCCTTTTTCACGGCGACCTGCGGCACCTGGAACACGCTCGCTGACGTTTGCTCAAACTGAGGCTTTCTTCTTTTGTATGCTCAATCGATTTATCAATCCAAACACTGAGGTGTTTATACCGTTCGCCGAGAAGATAAAACCCGCAGCTCATGCCTTGATAAACATAGGTAAAGTGTTTAGCAGCTTACCGGCCGTATGCAGACGAAAGGAATCAGGCAGATGGCAATCAAGGTGTTCGCTGACGGTGCAAACCTCGAGGGCATGCTCGACATGTACGAGAACGGCAACGTTCAGGGTTTCACGACCAACCCGTCCCTTATGAAGAAGGGCGGCGTGACGGATTACCGCGCGTTTGCCAAGGAGGTCCTGGCCCACATCACCGATGTGTCTGTGTCGTTTGAGGTCTTTGCCGACGACGTCGAGACCATGGAGGTCGAGGCTCGCGAGATCGCCACCTGGGCCGAGAACGTCTACGTCAAGATTCCGTGCGTGACCACCAAGGGCGAGTCCACCGCCGAGCTGGTCCGCAAGCTTTCGGCCGACGGCATCAAGGTTAACGTCACCACCATCTTTACGCCCGAGCAGGTCGACGAGATGGTCGAGGCCGTTGACGCCGAGACGCCGTCTATCATCTCGCTTTTTGCCGGCCGTATCGCCGATACCGGCGTCGACCCCATTCCGTTTATGACGGAGTCGGTCAAGAAGGCCGCCGCCAAGCCCAACTGCGAGGTCCTGTGGGCGTCCACGCGTGAGCTCATCAACATTTACCAGGCGGAAGGATGCGGTTGCCAGATCATCACGGTGCCCAACAGCATCCTGGCCAAGCGCAAGAACATCGGCCGCGACCCGTACGAGGTCTCGCTCGATACCGTGCGCGGTTTTGCCAAAGATATCGCCTCGCTCGGCTTCCATATCCTGCCGTAACGCGAACACTGGCTGCGCCGCGGGTTGTTCGCCCCGGCCTTTCCTTTCCCTATCGCTCACGCGCTTCGCGAGGGTCGCGCTAGGCAAAGGAAAGGCTGGGGCTGCCGACACGAGCTTGCAAGTAGGTTGGTGATTGGCTTCCATATCCTGCCGTGGACAAAGGTACCCCCGCCTGCGCCGTGCAAAATTGAGAATATTCAGCAAGGTAAAGGTTTTTACCAACTGGTTGAAGCACGGACAGCCCCCGTTTTGGCTCTGATGATGCTAAAACGGGGGCTGTTTTTGACTATATTGCCTCTGAGGGGCGTTCGGAGCGGCAGAAATTGCAGAATACTCGCGATTTTGCACGCCGCTGTAGGGGGTACCCTTGCTTTAGGTGGTCTACTTCCCCTGCACCATGGTGAGCGAGATCTTCTTGCGGTCGCGATCGACCTTCTCGACCCACACCTTTACCGTGTCGCCGACGCGCACGACATCACTCGGGTGCTTGACGAAGCGGTTGGCCAGTTTGGAGATGTGCACGAGGCCGTCCTGGTGCACGCCCACGTCGACGAAGGCACCAAAGTCGACGACGTTGCGCACCGTGCCCTTGAGCTCCATGCCGGGCTCCAGGTCGTCGATGGAAAGTGCCGAGCGGCTAAAGACCACCTCGGGCGCGTCGTCGCGCGGGTCGCGACCGGGCTTCTTGAGCTCGTTGACAATGTCGATGAGCGTCAGGGTGCCGCAGTCCAGGTCGCTTGCCAGCGCCGAGATGCTGCCCAGACGGCGCTCAATGTCGGGCACGCCGCCGCGGCTGAGCTCGCTGGCTTTAACGCCTGCGCGTTCCAGGACGGACGTGGCCACCTCGTAGCTCTCGGGGTGGACGCTTGTCGCGTCGAGCGGGTTCTTGCCACCGCTGATGCGCAGGAAGCCCGCGGCGTTGAGATATGTCTTGGGTCCCAGCTTGGGGACCTTCTTAAGCTGGCGGCGATCGGTAAAGGCGCCGTTTTCCTCGCGGTAGGCCACGATGTTTTTGGCCACGCTCGGCGTGATGCCCGACACGTAGCCCAGCAGGCTCGCGCTCGCGGTGTTGACGTCGACGCCCACGCGGTTGACGACGTCCTCCACCACGTGGCCCAGGGTGCGTGAAAGCTCGGCCTGGTCAAGGTCGTGCTGGTACTGGCCAACGCCGATGGACTGGGGCGGAATCTTGACGAGCTCTGCCAGCGGGTCTTGCAGGCGACGGCCCAGGCTCATGGCGCCACGCACGGTGACGTCCAGGTCGGGGTATTCCTGGCTGGCGAGCTCGGAGGCGGAGTACACCGACGCGCCGGCCTCGTTGACGATGGTGTATCGCAGCCCAGGCGCCTGCTCGGCGATGAACTCCGAGACGACTTCCTCGGTCTCACGGCTGGCGGTGCCGTTGCCGATGACGATGGTGTTGACGTCGTCCTTCTTGACGAGGCGGGCGAGCTCGCGCTTAGTGCCGGCGACGTCGTGGCGCGGTTTGGTGGGGTAGACCACGCCGTGGTCGAGCAGCTTGCCGGTCTCGTCCATGACGGCGACCTTGCAGCCGGTGCGGTAGCCCGGGTCGAGCGCGAGCACGCGGGCGCCTCGCACGGGGCGTGCCGAGAGCAGACCCTCGAGATTCTTGGCAAAGACGTTGATGGCCTCGGTCTGGGCGCGAACGGTGAGTTTGGCGCGGGCCTCGCGCTCCAGCGAGGGGGCCATGAGGCGCTTGTAGCCGTCGGCGATGGCGGCATCGAAGATGGGAGCAAACACGCCCTGACGGCGGGGCCAACGGCTGCCGAGGCGTGCCGTGGCGGCAGCGCCGTCGACGTTTACGCGCACGCGGAGCTTGCCCTCGCGCTCACCGCGGTCGATAGCCAGCACGCGGTGGTTGGGTATACGGCGCAGTGGCTCGTCATAGCTGTAGTACGGCTCGTAGGGAGTCTTCTCGGTGGGATCGGTGGCCTCGACGACGATATCGGCGGTGTTTTGCGTAAAGGCGCGCAGGTCGGCGACGTTCTCGGGGTCCTCGGCTACCGTCTCAGCCACGATGTCCGCTGCGCCGGCAAGCGCCTTCTCGGGCGTGTCGAAGCCGGCTTCCTCGTTGACGTATGCCGCGGCGGCGTCGAGCGCGCTGCCCTTGGCGGATGCCTGCATGATGATCATGTTAGCAAGCGGCTCCAGGCCGGCTTCGCGGGCCTTCTGCGCGCGGGTCATGCGCTTTTTTCGGTAGGGCTTGTAGAGGTCCTCGACACGCTGGAGCTGCGTGGCCTCGCGAATCTGCTGCTCGAGCTCGGGCGTGAGTTTGCCCTGGGCGTCGATGAGCAGGATGACGTCCTCCTTGCGCTGCTCAAGATTGCGCAGGTAGGACAGGCGCTCGTCGAGTGCGCGCAGGGCAACGTCGTCCATGCCGCCCGTTGCTTCCTTGCGGTAGCGTGAGATAAAGGGGATGGTGTTGCCCTCGTCGATGAGCTTGACGGCTGCCTCGATGTTGTCAGCCTTAAGGTTGAGCTCGCGGGCGAGCTGGGCGATAAGATCCATGGGACTCCTTGCGTTTGAGGTGCGTTTGCAGCACAGAGCTACCAAGGATACCACCCGTCCTAAAAGACTGTTTTGGGGCTGCGCCATGAAAACGGCCCATCTACTACGTTTGAACCGTATAGGTCGACCATGCCTGGGTTTTCCGAAAATCGGCAAGCCGTCTACCTGCGGTTTTTATTTCGCGAAATTCGGTATGGTTGAGGGTAATCGGTTAAACGTAGTAGATAGGCGCATTTCGTGGCAAACGAATCAAGCCGAGGTACAAGATAGCCCCCGCCCCAGAAAAATCGTCGGCAAGGTAGCAAAATGCCCCGCGGGCAGGAGGCTGCTCGCGGGGCAAAGAAGAGGGGCTTATTGGTGGCGGACCGAGGGGCTCGGCATGGGGCTTCTGCCGCGGTCGCTCTTAAGGCATTACAGCTCGACGAGCTGGCCGGTCTCGGCGGCCTCCTTGATGGCGTTGAGAAGCGTGAGCGTCTTGACGTTATCGGCGGGGGTCACGACGGGCTCGACCTCGCGGCGGACGACCTTCACAAAGTGCTTGAGCTGCATCTTGTGCGGCAGTGCCGGGTCCACGGCCGGAATCTCCATCTGCAGCGGCTTGTGCCAGTTAGAGGCGCCGTCGTAGGAGAACTGGTGCAGGCGGGGCAGCGACAGGGCGCCTAGGGTTCCGCCGATAAAGTAGGCGTCGGCGTCGAAGGGGCGGTACTGCGGATCCTCGCGAGCGGTTGCCTCCCAGTTCCAGGGGCTGGCGGTGGCGTCGGAGATGGTCATGCTCGCGAGCGCGCCATCGGCAAAACGGACGTTGACCACGGCGGAGTCCTCGGTCTCAAAACCGCGGGCGGCGCTGGACTGCATGCCCTGGACGGCAACGGGCTCGCCCAGCAGGTAACGGAGCAGGTCGACGTCGTGCACCAGGTTGACCAGGATCGGGCCGGCACCCTTCTTGCGGCGCCACTCGACATCGAAGTACTCGTCGTTCTTATAGATCATATAGTGGAAGCTCGATACGGTGAGCTTGCCCAGTTCGCCGGACTCGATGATCTCCTTGGCCTTGTTGACGAAGGGGTTGTGGCGACGGTGCTGGCCCACGAGCACGGGCACGCCGGCGGTCTCGGCCTCGGCGGCGAAGGCCTGAGCATCCTCGAGGTCGTTGGAGATCGGCTTTTCGACCAGCGGCACGATGTTGCGCTTGATGGCCTCGCGGGCAACGCCCAGATGCAGGTCGTTGGGGGTGGCGATAATGACGGCCTCGGGCTTGACCTCGTCCATCATCTGGGCGGGATCGGTATAAAACGGCACGCCGGCGGCCTCGGCCGTGGCGCGGGCGCCCTCAAAGGCGTCAGCGATGGCGACGAGCTCGGCCTCGGGCTCCTCGGTGACAAAGCGGATGTGGTTGCGGCCCATGGCGCCGGCGCCGATAACGGCAATGCGGACGGGGTTGAGCTCAGACATTTCGACTCCTTAATACTGGTGACCGGTGGAATGCGACAAAGGGGCTGTCCCTTTGTCGCATCGGTAAAACTAGGCGGACTTCTTCTTGCTGTCGGAGACCATCATGTAGACGGTGAGCACGACGGCGATGGCGGCGATCACAATGGCGCCGTAGAAGGACTGCTGGTAGGCGGCGCTGCCGGCCTCGGCGTGATACAGCACGGCGGTGATGGGCTGGCTGATCCAGGTGGAAGCGGCATAACCCAAAAACATGATGCCGTAGTTGACGCCGATGTTGCTGGTGCCGAAGGCGCCACCGGTGAGCGGCGGGTAGATGACGAGCAGGGCGCCAAAGCTAAAGCCGAGCAGGGCGAGCGCCACAAAGAACATGCTCTGCGTAAAGCTCATCGACATGATGACGAGGGCGACGATGGTGACGACAAGGCTGATGAGCAGCGACTTATAGGCGCCGAGCTTGTCGATGATCTGGCCAAAGAACAGACGGCCAACCAGGTTGGCGCAGGTGTTGACGGAGACCACCACGCCGCCGAGGGCGACGGCAGCGGCGCTCGTGGGGTCGGCGAAGAGCTGGACGGCGGCGATGGAGGCAACCTTGCCCACGAGCAGGGTGCCCGCGGTGGCGGCAAAGGCGAAGGTGACGATGAGGACCCAGAAGCGCGGGGTCTTGACCATCTCGCCCGGGGTGAGGTCACCGAAGGTGCCGGCGTGCGCGCCGCCCTTGGGGGCCTCGAAGCCCTCGGGCAGCCAACCGGCCTCGGGGGCCTTCAGGAACAGGGCGGAGGCGGCGATCGTCACAAAGAAGATGACGCCGAGCGCCTTAAGGGCGCCGAAGATGCCCAGGCTCGGGATGAGCAGCGAGGCGAGCACCGGGGACAGCACGGCGGGGCCGGCGGTCGAAGCGGCGAGCGTAATGCCGGAGGCGAGACCCTTCTTGTCGATGAACCACTTCTGACCCGTGGTGAGCGCCGGGTTGTAGCCCAGGCCGTTGCCGACGGCGGCGACGAGTGAGAACCACAGGTAGAACTGCCACGGCTCGGTGACGGTGCCGGACATGAACCAGCCCAGGCCGTAGCACACGGCGGCGGCGATCACGACGTTGCGCGGGCCGATCTTATCGGAGATGCGGCCGGCGAAGATGCCCGTCACGGCCATGATGGTCTGAAAGACCGGGAAAGCCCAGGTAAGGGCGCTGGACCACTCGGGGTAGACGGCGAGCAGGTTCTTGCTCACGACGGAATACAGCGCAATGGAGCTGATGAAGAACATGGTGACGCACGCGGCGGAAAGCACGACGGCGCGACCCTTATTGGAGTTGGTGGAAGCCATTGGACTCTTTCTAATCGATACGGGGGAGGAGCGGGCGCATCCGCGGGCCTCCCTGTTAGGTTGGTTTACTGGTCAGTCGGCTTGGCGACGCCGGACTCATCGGACCAAAGCTCGACACCTTTGTTCTTGAGGTAGTTGTCGGCATAGGCGCGACGGCCGCCGGGCTTGGCGGTGAGGTCGCCCATCATATTGGAGAAGCCGCCATCGACCTTGATGGCGTCGCCGGTGGTAAAGTCCGAGCGCTTGGACGCCAGGAACATGACGGCGTTGGCGATATCGCTGACCTCGCCGATGCGACGCGTGGCGATCAGGCGGCTGCGGCTCTTTTCGACCTCGGGGTCGGCGTAGAAGTTGGCCGACATGGGGGTCTTAACGAAGCAGGGCTCGACGCAGTTGGAGCGGACGCCGTAGGGGCCCCACTCGGCGGCGAGCATCTTGGACATCATGTTGACGCCCGCCTTGGTGGAGCTGTACACGCCCGAGAACGTCTCGGGGGAGTGGCTGGCAACGGTCGAGATGTGCACCAGGCGGCCCTGGCCGGCCTTGATCATCTCGCGACCAAAGCGCTGTGAGGTGATGAAGTAACCGGTGAGGTTGACGTTGAGCACCTGCTCCCAGTCGGAGAGCGGCAGGTCCTCCATAGCGGCAAAGCGCAGGATGCCGGCGGTGTTGACGAGGACGTCGACGCGGCCGAAGTCGGCGATGGTGGCGTCGACGGCGGCCTGAACCTCGGCCTCGTCGGTGGCGTTCATCTTGTAGCCCTCGGCGTGGATGCCAAACTCGGCGGCGAGGTCGGCGGCTGCGGCCTTGACCTTTTCCTCGTCCAGATCGAGCAGGACGACGTTGGCGCCGTTGCGGGCGAACTCGCGGCAAATCTCGACGCCCATACCGCCGAGTGCGCCGGTCACGGCGCAGACATCGCCCTCGAGCTTAAGCCAATTGCTCATAGGAACTTCCCTTCTTGTGCCTCCCGGTGGGTCGTTCCCATTAATCGACCCACGTGGTTTTCGTTGGTTATCGTATGCTTTGCATTTGCGCAGGTGAATTGCATATTTGTTAGAATGGCGTTAACCGTAGGTTTACACTGTGCATTGAGGTTTGTTCTCAATTGAGCGCGTGACCTGCGAAAGCAACCCCCTGTGGCATCATGTGGCCACAGGCGCGAAAACGGGAGATTGACGTGTACGATCGACGACTTGAGGCCATATCGGCCGCCGCGGAGCTGGGAAGCTTCTCGCGTGCGGCGGCAAAATTGCGCGTGTCGACTCCGGCGCTCGTCAAGCAGGTGTCGGGTTTCGAGGCCGAGTTCGGCATCACGCTGTTCGAACGATCGCACTCGGGCGTCAAGGTGACGCCGGCGCGCTCTGCTGGTGGACGACGCGCGCTCGATCATGCGGCAGTCCGAGGACGCGCTGCGCCGTGCCCGACGTGCGGCGGGAGATGGCGGTGCCGTGCGCCTGGGCGTGTCGATGATGTGCCCGGGGCGCCAAACGCTGTCGATGTGGTCGGGCATCAACGATCTGGAACCGTCGCTGCGATTTGAGATCGTGCCGGTAAGCGACCTCTATGACGAGCGCGAGACCGTCATGCGCAGCCTAGGCCGCGAGGTCGATGTGGTGCAGTCGAGTTTTTCTACCCCACGCTGGGGTGATGCCTGTCAAAAGCTCCGCATTGTCAACGTGCCGTTTTATATTGACCTGCCGCGCACAAGCCCGCTGGCGCGCAAGAATCGCATTGCGGTCGCCGACTTGGAGGGTATGCGTTTGCGCATACTGCGCCACGGCAACGACGCCATGGACAGCCTGCGCATCGACCTATTGGCCGACGGCGGCGTGGACGTGATCGATGTGGATAGCTTCGACTTTGCGCTCTTTAACGAGGCGGAGGAAAAGGGCGACGCGGTGCTCACCTGCGGCGCATGGTCGGGCGTGCACCCGGCCTTTGTGGGCGTGCCGTTTCTGTGCGGGCGAGAGGTGCCGGTCTTTCTGCATTACCCGCTCGAGCCAACCCTCCAAGTACAAAAATTCGTCAACGCCATGGCCCAACTTCTCAAATAGCTCATTTGGGACGGGGCTTTTTGACTCCTTACAAAATGAGGCCCTGGCCAAACGGCCAGGGCCTCACCACTTCTTTTCAGGCTGCGAGAAAAGACTGTGTGCGTAGGACCTCCCCGAGGGAGACGGGGTGTTTGCTCCGCGCGCAGTTTCGCAGCGAAGCGAGAATGTTTGAGCACGGAGTAAACACCCCGTCTCCCTCGGGGAGGTCCGTTGGGAGCGTAGGGGCTGTTTTGAGCTACTCCAGCTCAAACGCTCCGGTATAGAGCTGATAGTAGTATCCGCGCTTGGCGATCAGCTCGTCGTGGTTGCCGCGCTCGATAATGCGGCCGTGGTCCAGACAGATGATCGCGTCGGAGTTGCGCACGGTGGACAGGCGGTGCGCGATGACAAACGTCGTGCGACCCTCCATGAGCTTGTCCATGCCCGCTTGCACGATGGCCTCGGTGCGGGTGTCGATGGAGCTCGTGGCCTCGTCCAGAATCATTGCCGGCGGATCGGCGACGGCGGCGCGGGCGATCGAAATCAGCTGGCGCTGGCCCTGCGACAGCTGAGCGCCGTTGCCGGTGAGCATGGTGTCGTAGCCGTCGGGCAGGCGGGTGATAAAGTCGTCCGCGCCCGCGAGCTTGGCCGCCGCGATGCACTCCTCGTCGGTGGCGTCCAGGTTTCCGTAGCGGATGTTATCCATCACGGTGCCGGTGAACAGGTTCACGTCCTGCAGCACCACGCCCAGCGAGCGGCGCAGGTCTGCCTTGCGGATCTTGTTGACGTTGATGCCGTCGTAGCGAATCTTGCCGTCGGCGATGTCATAGAAGCGGTTGATGAGGTTGGTGATGGTCGTCTTACCGGCACCGGTGGCGCCGACAAACGCGACCTTCTGGCCCGGCTTGGCAAACACGGACACGCCGTGCAGCACCTCGTGGTCGGGCGTGTAGCCAAAGTCGACGTTGTCCATGACCAGGTCGCCGCGCAGCGGCACGTACTCAATCTCGCCGGTTGCGCGGTGCGGATGTTTCCACGCCCACATGCCGGTGTGGTGGTCGGCCTCCTCGAGCTGCCAGGTATCGGGGTTCACCTGAGCGTTGACGAGCGTCACATAGCCTTCGTCGGCTTCGGGCTCCTCGTCGATGAGCTCAAAGATACGGTCGGCGCCGGCGAGGCCCATGACCACGGCGTTGATCTGCTGCGAGATCTGGCCGATCTGTCCGCAGAACTGCTTGGTCATGTTGAGGAACGGCACCACGACGGCGATGGACAACGCCATGCCCGAGATGCTCAGGTTAGGCACGCCCAGCGCCAGGAAAATGCCGCCGGCCAGTGCGACCAGCACATAGAGCAGGTTGTCCAGGTTCATAAGGATGGGCATGAGGATGTTGGCGTACATGTTGGCCTTCTGGGAAACCTCGAAGAGCTTTTCGTTGCGCTCGTCAAAATCGGCCTCGGCGGCAGACTCGTGGCAGAATGCCTTGACGACCTTCTGGCCGTTCATGACTTCCTCGATATGGCCCTCGACCACGCCGAGCTCGGTCTGCTGCGCAATAAAGAAACGCGCGGAGTTGGAGCCGAGCAGCTTGGTCATAAAGGTCATAAAGGCGACGCCGGCCACAATGACCAGGCACATCCACACGCTGTAGTACAGCATGATAAAGAACACCGTGACGATGACGATGGTCGTCATGAGCAGGTTGGGCAGCGACTGACTGATCATCTGGCGCAGCGTGTCGATGTCGTTGGTGTAGTGGCTCATGATGTCGCCGCGCTGGTGCGTGTCGAAGTAGCGAATTGGCAGGTCCTGCATGCGGTTGAACATCTTCTCGCGCAGCTTCTCGAGCGAGCCCTGCGTGACGATGGCCATGGCGCGGTTCCAGAACAGCGAGGACAGGATGCCGACGCCGTAGATGCAGGCGAGGGTGGTCACGAGCTGTGCGATCTTGGGCTGTGCGGCTTCCCAATCGCCCGACTGCCACGATTCGCTAATAATCTGCAGAGCGCTCTGAAGGAAGGTCGCGCCGATGGAGTTGATGATGGCGCAGAGTACCACGCCGACGACGACGAGGGGCAAAAGCACGGGGTAGAAGCCAAAGAGCGTCTTGATGAGGCGCGACATGGTGCCACCCTTGCGGTTGAGCGCGCGCTCAGCGGTCGTTGCCTTACTCATGTGCCTCGCCTCCTTCCTGGGTCTGAGCTTGCGTTACGGATGCCTCGGTGTCGGCCTCGACGGCCCCTTCGCCCTCGGCAGACATCTTGTTTTGCGAGGTAAAAGTCTCGCGGTAGATCTCGCTCGTCTTAAGCAGCTCGTCGTGGTTACCGATCTGCGCGATGCGGCCGCCCTCCATGACGATGATGCGGTCTGCGTCCTGCACGGAGCTGATGCGCTGGGCGATGATGAGCTTGGTCGTGTTGGGCAGATAGCTTGCCAACCCTGCGCGAATCTTGGCGTCGGTCTTGGTGTCGACGGCGCTGGTGGAGTCGTCCAGGATCAAGATCTTGGGGCGACGCAGCAGGGCGCGCGCAATGCACAGGCGCTGCTTCTGACCGCCGGAAACATTGGAGCCGCCCTGTTCGATCCAGGTGTCATAGCCCTTGGGGAAGTCATCGACAAACTCATCGGCGCAGGCCAGATGTGCCGCCTCGCGGACTTCCTCGTCGGTGGCGTTCGGGTCGCCCCAGCGCAGGTTTTCGGCAATGGTGCCGCTAAACAGTACGTTTTTCTGCAGCACCATGGCCACCTGGTGGCGCAGGGCGTCCAAGTCGTAGTCGCGCACGTCCATGCCGCCCACGCGCACGGTGCCCTCGGTGGCGTCGTACAGGCGGGCGATGAGGTTAACGAGCGTGGACTTGGCCGAGCCGGTACCGCCGATGATGCCGATGGTTTCGCCGCTCTTAATGTGCAGGTCGATATCGTCGAGCGCCTGGCGCTTTGCATGCGCGGAATACTTAAAGCTCACGTGGTCAAAGTCGATGGAACCGTCGGCAACCTCGAGCACGGGCTCGGCGGGATCGGCGATCGTGGGCTCGGCGGCCAGCACCTCGGTAATGCGGTGCGCCGATTCGTCGGCCATGGTCACCATGACAAAGATCATCGACAGCTGCATCAGGCTCATGAGGATCGCGAAGCCATAGGTAAAGATCGAGGAGAGCTGGCCCACGTCGAACAGCGTGCCCTGGCTCGTGATGATGAGCTTGGATCCCAGGTAGATGATGACGACAAACGCGCCGTTGACGCAGATGTTCATCATGGGGTTGTTAAAGGCGAGCAGCTTCTCGGCGCGGGTGAAGTCCATCTGGACGTCGCGTGCGGCGGTCGCGAATTTCTCCTTCTCAAAGTCTTCGCGCACGTAGCTCTTAACCACGCGCATGCCGGTGACGTTTTCCTCGACGGACTCGTTAAGGGCATCGTACTTGTGGAACACGCGCGAGAAGATGGGGCGCACCTTAAAGATGATAAAGAACAGCCCAAAGCCCAGCAGCGGAATGATGACCAGGTAGACCATGGCAACGCTGCCGCCCATGATAAACGCCATGGTAAAGGCGAAGATCAATACCAGCGGCGCGCGCACGGCGATACGGATGATCATCATAAAGGCCTGCTGCACGTTGTTGATATCGGTGGTCAGGCGCGTGACGAGCGAGGAGCTCGAGAACTCATCGATGTTGGCAAAGCTGAACGTCTGGATCTTGTAGAACAGGTCGTGACGCAGGTTCTTGGCGAAGCCGCAGCTCGCATGGCTGCAGGTGACGCCGGCGGCGGCACCAAAAGCAAGCGACGTCAGCGCGATGAGCACCAAAAAGCCCGCGGTGGGAAGCATCTCGGCTACGGTGGCGCCGTCTTTGATGGCGTCGATCAGGTTGGCGGTGATAAATGGAATCAGCATCTCGCAGAGCACCTCGCCAAGCACGAGCAATGGCGTGGCAACAGCGACTTTCATATAGTCGCGGATGCTGCCCATGAGGGTTTTAATCATCCAGTTCCTCCCAGGTTACACGGATTTTCTCGAGCATTTCGGCGAGCTGCTCGCGCTCGTCGTGAGTGAGGGCACTAAAGGCCCGTTCTCTAAAGCGGATGCGGGCCGCCTGGTCGATGCGGGCGTTTTCCCGGCCGGTTTCGGTCAGGCGAATGGTGAGCTGCCGTCGATCCTTGGGGTTACGGCTGCGCTCGATGAGACCGTTGACCTCGAGCTTGGACAGGATCTCGGAAAGCGACCCCGGCTTGAGGTCAAAGTGCATGCCGAGTTCCTGCTGCGACATCTCGCCGCCGGGCTGCTTGGCCAGCAGGCAGATGATGGGCGCCTTGCCGGACACGCCTCCGCCATGAAAATGCATGTAATGGCCGCAAAAACCCAGGCCGCTCAGGATGCGCTTGGCGAGTTTGTCTTCGGCACTGACCGCTTCGGGTACATCCGCCGGCTGTGACGGGTCGCCGCCGGGCTCGTGCGAACAAAGGTTAAGAGGTTCATCGCACATGAATTAGTGTTGCTCCTTTCTTTAGTTAGGTAGTGGAATTGTTTTGTGCCTAACCAATCTAGGAGCATGAGAAATGAATGTCAAGGTACCAAACTAGTGGTTACGCGGTTTTGCCAAACCGCGCAACGGCTCGACGCTGCAAACCCGCCAGAGCGGCAATCTGCCTTTCAACTTCGGCGGCATGACCAGAAGGTCAATGCCGCCTTGCTTCAAGGCACCTTGCTCGCTCTGACGGGTTTTCGCTGACTTCGCCAAAACATCGGCGTTGCCCTTGTTGGGATAGTCGTTGGGGACGCTCTTGTTGAGTGATCCGTGGGGGACGGAGGAAAACGAATCATTTTGGGCTGCGGTGACACCCTTTCGAAGTTGCTTTGTCCAAAACTATGCCGGATTACTACGATGAATTCGAAATATCAGACCTCGGCATTGTTTTTCGTAAAATCACAAGCTGTCTACCTGCGGTTTTGCCGGAGTGCAATTCGTTGTGGTTGGAGGCTAACGGTTTATCGTAGTAATCCGGCATAGTTTTGGAATGGTAGTAAATAGATGGCAGCTACTGTGCCGCTACCGCCGCGATTTTGCCTCCCATTTCCGTAACCTTTCCGCAACAATGTGCCCTCCTCGGCGCCTGCGCCCGCTTGCAACGCCCCCTGCGCTACACTTAGTCGCACTATGGCGCCGTCGCGTCGCACCCGACCCAAGGGGGACACTCATGAAGAACACTCAGCTGCTGCTGATCAACGATATGTGCGGCTACGGTAAGGTCGCGCTTTCTGCCATGCTGCCGGTGCTGTCGCACATGGGTTACCGTATCCACAACCTGCCGACGGCCCTCGTTTCCGATACGCTCAACTACCCCAAGTTTTACATCCACGACACCACGGAGTACGTGCGTCAGAGTCTTGCCATCTGGGAGGAGCTCGGCTTTGAATTCGACGCCATCTCGACCGGCTTTATCGTGACCGAGGAAGAGGCGCGCATCATCTCGGACTTTTGCCACCGCCGTTCGCAAAAAGGCACCAAGGTGTTCGTCGACCCCATCATGGCCGACAACGGCAGGCTCTACGCCGGCGTGCCCGAATCGACCATCGGCCTTATGCGCAGCCTGGTCGAGTGCGCCGACTACGCGGTGCCCAACTATACCGAGGCGTGTCTGCTCACCGATACGCCTATGGCCGAGCAGATTACGGCCGATGAGGCTCGTGCGCTCGTGGACGCCATGCTCGCGCTGGGCGCCAAGTCGGTGGTCATTACGAGCGCGAAGGTCGACGGGGCGAGTGCCGTCATCGGCTACGACCATGTGGCGGGAGAGTACTTCACGATTCCCTTTGAGCTGATCCCGGTGTATTTCCCGGGCACGGGCGATACGTTCTCGTCGGTGCTCGTGGGTCGCGTTATGGCCGGCTGGAGCTTACAGCGTGCGACGACCGACGCCATGCGTGTGGTGGCCGAGCTTATCGAGCGCAATGCCGACCAAGAAGACAAGTCGGCCGGTCTTCCCATCGAGGCCTGCCTGGATGTGATCGACCATGAGTAACGCCGGCGAGGGCGGCGTCAAGCCTGCGGGCGAGAACGGGCCGCTCGGTGCGCCGCGTGGCAAGCGTCCGCGTATCCGCGTGAGCTGCGTGGACCAGCTGGGTGCGTGCCGTTGTCACCATGGTCACAAGCCGGGAGACGTCTTCGACTTCGATCGAGACCGCGGCAAGATGTGCGCTATGGCCTGTCACGTGGGCTTTCCCTATATCGATATCCTGCGCTATGGCGGAACCGTGCCTGGCAACGAGCCTGGTGCGGCAAAGTTCTGCTGCCCCGAGGTCGATACGCTGAACGTCTGGCTTGCCGAGATCGTTGACGAGTAGTCGAGCGCAATGTGACAAAGGGGCAGCCCCTTTGTCACATTCGCCAGTGATGCCCCTTCTTTTGCTTATAATTTCAAATCTCTGCATTTCATCCGATTTTAGGTTCTAAAAATTCTGCGTTTCATCGATAATCAAGCATATAAAACTTTGCATTTCATTCGATGACACCGAGGGGAGAGCCTATGCTGCGCAGGAAAATAGCGGCAGAGCTGGAGCGTTGGCTGAAGTCTTCCGAGCAAAAGGCCTTGTTCATTACGGGTTCTCGCCAGATTGGCAAAAGCTATTCGATTCGCGCATTTGGCAAAGCCAACCATGCAACCTACATCGAGCTTAACCTCATGGAAAACCGCCAGGCAAAAGATGCTCTTCTCGAGGCGCGGAATGCCGATGATTTCATCAGCAGGGTGACGCTTCTTTCGGGAAAGTCGATTGCGCCAGGCAAAACGCTCGTGTTTATCGATGAGGTCCAAGAGGCCCCCGACATCATGACGATGGCAAAGTTCCTTGTTGAGGACGGGAGGTGCCGCTGGGCGTTTTCGGGGTCAATGCTCGGGACTCAGTTCAAGGGCGTCAGGTCCTATCCCGTGGGGTATGTCCACGAGCTTAGGATGTTCCCGCTCGATTTTGAGGAGTTTTGCTGGGCAACCGGGGTGAGCGAGGGGGCTCGCCAAACGATACGTGACGCGTGTATCAGCGAGAGGCCCGTTCCTGATTACATTCATGACGCGATGATGGCAAACTTCAGGACCTATACCGTTGTCGGCGGAATGCCGGAGGTCGTGCAGCGTTTCCTTGACACGCAGGGCGACCTTGCCTCTGTTCGTCAGCTACAGTCAGAGCTCAACGAACAGTACCGGCGGGATATCTCCAAGTATGCAAGCGGGCGAGCCCTTCAGGTGCAGAGCATTTACGATCAGCTCCCTATTATGCTCGAGGGCGAAAACAAGCGCTTCGTGCTCAATTCCATTGACCCCAAGGCTCACTACGAGAAGTATCAGCGAGATTTTGTATGGCTTGTCGATGCCGGCGTTGCTCTCAAAGCCGATATCGTAACCGAGCCAAAATCGCCCTTGCTCAAGACGGCACGGCCATCGCAGTTCAAGCTATATCAATCGGATACGGGCATGTTGATGGCGCGCTACCCCGTCGGAGTCGCCCAAGCGGCGTATCTTGATAGCAAGGAGCCCAATCTGGGCGGCATTTACGAAAACGTGGTGGCCCAGCAGCTGGCTGCCCAAAATCGCCAGCTTTACTACTATCAGACAAAAAAGCGCGGTGAAGTGGACTTTGTGGTCGATGGACCGGATGGGACGGCTGTTCCGATCGAGGTTAAATCGGGCTCCTATTACCACGCGCACGCTGCGCTCGGTCATGTGCTTGATACGGCTGAATATGGCGTAAGGCTCGGGATTGTTTTCTCGAGAGGCAACGTTGAGCGCAACGGAGCGGTTCTCTATTTGCCGCTATATGCGACCTGGGCCCTTTCGGATGTTTTGGGCGACTCCTGCGCCGAGGGGATAAAGCTGGAGGTCAAGCCGGTCTAGGGCTAGTCCCGGATGTGACAAAGGCGTGGCCCGCGACCTCGATTGCCTACAGCTGCTCGAGCATAGCGGTGCAGCCGTCGAGTACGTCGCGGTAGGTGGCATCGAAATTGCCGGTGTACCAGGGGTCGGCCACGTCGCCGGGGCGATCGGTCCAATCGAGCAAGCGCGAGATCTTGCCATCGGGGTCCTTGCCAAAGATGCGGCATAGGCCGCGGGCGTTCTCGTCGTCCATATAGACAATGTGATCCCAGTTGCCATACTCTGCACGACGCACCTGACGCGCGCGATGTGCGACGACGGGAATCCCGACCTCGCGTAGCTTGGCAACGGTACCGTGGTGTGGCGGGTTGCCGATCTCCTCGGTCGAGGTCGCAGCGGAGTCAATGACAAACTCGCCCGCGCGCCCGGCGCGCCGCACCAGCTCGGTAAACACCGACTCAGCCATCGTCGAGCGACAGATGTTGCCATGGCAGATAAACAGTATGCGTTGCATGAGCGGTTTCCTTTCTAGGCGGTCGTGCAGGGCTTACAGACTGCTCTTGAGGCAGTTTGCTCCAATAAAGCCCGCTGCGTACAAGGGGAGGTGGCGTAGCTCGCGCCCGTCATCGGTTTCGCTGCGGAAAAAATTGTTCTCGGACAAAATGTAGGCATATGGCGATCGGGCTTTGTCCATGAACGACCCGAGGGTTCTCGCGCGCACGTTGCGTGCGGACTTTACCTCGACGGGCACGATTTCCATACGGTCGGTCTGAAGTAGAAAATCGAGCTCGCCGGTCGTCTTCCAAGACGACGGCGGCACCCAGTAATACGTCTGCAAGCTGTTACCCGAAAATGCTTGCATGACCGAGTTTTCCGCCAGGGCGCCTCGGAAGTCGGAAGATAGCGCTATGGCGGAATCTTCTTTGAGGTCGAGCCAGAGCCTCGGGTTGATGCCGAGTTTGTAGAACATGAGGCCGGTATCGAGAAGATAGACCTTAAAGAAACTTCCATCTTCGTCGTCGAAGGGAACGAGGGGAGGCTCGATGCCTTCGGTCAGGTTGTTGACCGATATGATACCGGCGCCTTCGAGCCAGTCGAGCGGCTCCCCCAGCATGGCGCCGCGGCGGTCCCCGCGCTCAG
>OCAG01000204.1_pt1 | contig 61786 bp, 65 predicted proteins | sample 1477111 | NCBI WGS metagenome assembly OCAG01 (sample SAMEA2580288, study PRJEB22360) | human gut metagenome | biome: human gut; feature: human-associated habitat; material: faeces | place: Denmark | collected 2008/2010 | reverse complement strand
ACCATCTTTGTTTTTTTTTATTACCAAATAAATATTCAAAATGTTTATTATGATACCTATACCGATAAATATGCAAACAATAACCGTTACTTCAGAGACCGTCAAAAAATTTGTTTTATAGGCTATATAAGCAATAAATGCCAGACAAAACAGTATTATCGACTGTATGGCAATAAACACTTTCTTTTTTTTCATCATTTCACCTCATTATATCTTATTCTATATAATATAATTAGCTAAAAATTTTGTTTTATAGCGTAAAATAGATTTTTAAATACTTACTAACTATTTAAGAAAGAAAACCCGCACTTACCAATCTTCCCGTTCTAAACTGCATATAATATCCTCCTTTAGCTGCTGCAATACCCATTACTCCAGCACCAGCAGCAAAAACTACATTAGCAGTCATACCAGCTATTGCACCAGGTATTCCACCTAATAAAGCTATTACACCACCAATAGTAGCGCCTGCAATTGCTAAATATGCTGCTTGTCTCGCACAATCTTCTCCATTTAATTCAACATAGTATCCAGCACCATTAAAAATTGGTCTATAACTGACACCGCCATCAATATACTCCATCTCATCGTTATTAATAGCTTGATAATCTCTCGGCATTCTCATTTGTTTATCTGTGTACAAATTATTAATTTTCATAATTTAATCTCCTGTTTTTCCATTTTACGCCATAAAACAAATTTTTTAGTTAATTATATTTTGTTTGCGAATTTAAACATAAACCATAATATCCTTTTCTTCGATAGATTCTTCTTCTCTATCAGTATCTTTGTAATCTTTCTCTCCAATTTGACTCATCCACAGCTGATAATACATATTTTTATTTTCCAATAACTGCTCATGGCTCCCAACTTCTACGACTCTTCCTTTATCCATCACATAAATTACATCACAGTTCCGAATTGTACTTAAGCGGTGAGCAATGATCAGCATCGTTGTCTTCTGTAATTTATTAAAAATCGTATCATATATTTTACTTTCACTAATAAAGTCAAGATTACTGGTAGCTTCATCTAAAATCAAAAATTCCGGCTGTTTTACCAGCGCCCTTGCCATCGCTAATCGCTGTTTTTCTCCACCCGATAAGCCCCCTCCTGCTTCTTCAAGAAATGTTTGATACCTTCCGGGAAGCTTTTCGATAAAGCTGTCACAACCGCTTAGCTCACAGGCATATTCCACTTCTTGCTGGGAAGCTCCAGGTTTACCTCTGCGTATATTACTAATAACAGTTCCTGAAAAGAGCTCTACATTTTGTGGCACATATCCAATTGACTTTCTTAAACTTCGAATATCGTAATCCATTATTTCCTTATGATTAATCATGATACTGCCATCTTCATAGTCAAAAAATCGGAGCAATAGTTTTGATAGAGTTGTCTTTCCAGATCCTGATTCCCCAACTAATGCGACCTTTTTTCCTTTAGGGATAGTCAGAGAGACTTTATCTAACACAGGTTTTCTGGAACCGTAACGGAACATAACATTCTTTATCTCAATATCTGAATGAATCTTATTAAAAATCGGATACTTAATCTCTGTATTTTGTTCCTCTTCTACTTCTAAAATTTCAGACATACGTTTCATCGATATACTGGCTTCCTGTATCTGAAGCTGCATACTGATCAATCTTCCGATCGGCTCCATAAAATATCCTGATAAAGAAGTAAAGGCAAATAAGGTCCCAAGTGTTATATTTCCCTCCATTACCTGTAAAGCTCCAATATACATTAAAACAAGGTTACCCATTGTTGATATAACACCGTTAATGCTTCCTTGAATATTTGACAAGAACCCTTGATGAAAGTTTACACGCAGATTTTTTATATAGTCTTTCTCAATATACTCCATCGTTTGTTCTTCATTTGCATTCCCTTTAACTGCTTCAATCCCCCTTAAGCTTTCAATAATGGTTGAATTAAGCTGTGCTGACTGCTCCATTTGTTCATAATTAATTTTTTTATAAGGCCGTTTAAAAATATAAATCAAAATTGCGCTGATAAAAGTGATTACAACAATAACTGCAAAAAGGCTTTTATTCATAACATATAAAATAACCCCTGAAGCAACAGTCATCACTACGTCAATAATAATTGTCAGATAGATTGATGTAAGGACATTTTTTATTGTAAAGCTATCTGAAAACCGGGTTAAAATATCGCCAACCTTTCTTGTCGCAAAGAACCTGACCGGTAAGTTGAAAATATGATTGAAATAGCCTAAAACCAACGGTATATCAATTTTTTGGGATAAATACAAAAGCATATGTGAACGAATAAAACCAACTGCTGCTTGTGTAAGGCCAAGTAGACCAAACGCAATAACGTAAATCAGCAGTTCTTTTTCTAAATGATATGGTAAGATTTCATCCATAAAAAACTTATTGAATAATGATGAAATAATACCAAAGACAGTTAACAATAACGAGGCAATGATCGCGTAAATAAATAATTTTTTTTGAGCTAGGATTAGTTTCATAAAATGATCAAATACCGACTTTGTTTTTTGTTTTGATTCAACAAATTTTTCTGTGGGCTTTAGCAAAAGCAAAATACCATCAAAGTCATCGTAAAAATCGACAACAGACATCCTTTCATCGCCCTTTGCCGGATCGGATATCCATACATTACCTTTTTTTATCTTACGAATAACAATGTAGTGGGCTAACCCCTCATCTGTTAAAACATGGGCTATGGCTGGTAATGTAAAAGGTTCTTGAAAATTTTCCATATCTACTCGAAGTGCTTTTGTTTCAAAGCCCAAAAACTCTGCCCCTTTTGCCAAACCGGCCAAAGTAGTGCCTTTAATATCTGTCCCCAAGACATCCCGTAATTTGGTAATACTCAATTCTTTGTGATAATAAAAGCAAATCATCGAAAGACAGGCTGCACCACAATCGGTTGCATCGTGTTGCTTTACTAATACTTTTCTTTTCAATCAATCACCCCACAAAAATTTCCATAAACATCTTAGTTATCTTTTTTAAATTTCTTCATCCCTTCTGGCTCCTTCGGCTGATACTGCCAAAAACACGCCGATGCATTCGATGTAAAAATGCCCATCTGCAAAGCTAAAATAGTGAGCAAAGGCCCAAAGCGAACGATTATTTTTTTCATTTTTTCTTTCATTTTCTTTACCTCTTTCTCAGCTTTAATAAAAAAAGCTATCTTTAAATTTATCCTTCTGGATAATTTAAAGATAGCATGATTGCGTTTACTTTTAAAGAGGGCTCGCAGAATTGACGGTTTATCTCACAGAATTAACGGGGTCTTTAAAGTTTAAATTGATGGACAAGCAAAACCAGCCGTTCTTTACCTCATAACCCATCGTCCCATCATATTGTTTTGTTAATTGATGTATTGTTTTAAGACCAAAGCCGTGATTTATCTGATCTTTTTTCGTTGTAACCAGCTCATCTGAATCCTTGACCGGTTTCTCATCAAAGGTGTTTTTTATGTTGATCAAAAGCATCTCCCCTGTTTTACGTAAGCTTAATATGATCTCCCCCTGTCCACACGGCATTTTTTCACAGGCCTCCAGTGCATTATCCAGTGCATTCCCCAAAATAATACACAAATCCATTTCGTCAATGTGTAAATCTTCTGGTAGCCATATATTAACATCAAATTGGATTTGTAGTTCATTTGCTCTTGATTTTTTATTGTTAATAACCGCATCAACAGCAGGATGCCCTGTATTATATGTCAATTCTCCCAAGTTTTCAACGTGTTTATCTACATACTTTTTAGCATCTTCTATATTTTCCGCATTTAGATAACCAGAAAGAGCCGCAAAGGCATTTTTCAGGTCATGACGTATTTTCCTTATTTCCTCATTTGAAACTTCAAGATTGCGATAATACAAACGCTGATTTTCAATTTGCTGTTCAAGATAAAGCCCTCTTAACTGCTGTTTTTGAAGGTTCTCTTCCTTTTCGAAAAAAGTAAAGGAATAAATATTTCCAATAAAAAGCCCTACGATGCCAAATACACACATAATAATGCTTATTGGATTATCGAAATCATTAAAACGAAGCATCTGACTCAATATTGCAATGCTCGCTATTGGTAATATCAGAAGATAGATCACTCTAAGCATCGATAGCCGATTAATATCTGCTTTCCAGTGAACGTAAACAAAGCTTACAAAAGACAGCAGTAAAAATTTTGTTATTATATTTGAAATCAGCATATACTTGGGCGCAAACCGTATATGTTCAATACTTTCATTGCTGAACATCATTACAGCATAAGTTGATAAAACATCACATAAAGCCATAATCACGCAAAAAATCAGTGTTGCCACAAAACCAATTTTCCATGGAACATGGTATATCCCAAAAATAACTATACAGCCTATTGCAGTAAACGAGATTAATGCTAATGGATTTTTTAGAAAGACCAAAGAGATAAATATCCAAACGCTTACTCCCGCTACTTCAAAGATAATTTGAATCCTTTTGTTCGCTTTGTTTTTCGAAAAAGCCCGTACCCAGTAATAGATCAAAACCGCCTCAAACACAGCGGCAAAAGCCTGCACCCAAATTTCCTGCATTTTATATTCCCACCTTACGTTGATACTCTAAAAAAGTGCATCGGGCATTGTCTTTATATTTTCTGCTTACCGGCAAAATTTTATCCTTATGCCATAAAATGACCTTTTCACTATAAAACTGCTTGATATATTTCATATTGACTAAATAACTCTGATTAATGCGGATAAAATAATAATCAAGGAGTCTGATTTCTTCCTCGCTCAATTTTCCTACTATTTTGTAATCTTTCTCCTTGGTATGTACCAGAACGTTCCAGCCTGATGATTCAAGATAAACCATTTGTGAAATTGGAATTTTTGTTTTTACGCCTTTATACTCTAACACATAGTCCTGTTTTCTTAAAACAAAAGCCGTTACCACGCGTTCCATTTCCTGTTTAAAAAAAGAATCATTCAAAGGCTTTTCTAAATACTGAAAAGCCCCTAGACGAAAAGCTTGCGTGACATACTCGTGGTGGGAAGTCACAAAAATCAAAAAAACATCTGGTTTTATACGCCTCAATTTTTGTCCAACAGCTACCCCGTCCATATCTGGCATTTCAATATCCAAAAAAGCAAGATCAAAAGGCTTTTTTTCTGCCACCTTCAAAAGATCCCGTCCTCTTTCAAAAAAGATGATTTCAGATTTGAACTTTTTACTTTCAAAATAAGCTTTTAAGCGTTTTTTTAAGTCCTTTCTGAAATAAGCTTCATCATCACACACCCCAATACGGAACATTTTCAAGACCTCCTCTCTCCATCCATGGATTTACGCTTTATTTTATTATAACATTTTCAACTTATAAAAGATATCTATATATTTTTTAGACATATAAAAAAGACAGAAAGCCCGTACTTTCTGTCTTTTCCATAATTTGCCCGTTATTTATAAAAGCGTTTATGTCACTTTCTCAAAATAAGCCCGGACGCTGTTATCCTCTGGTACGAGCTCCGCGCGGTCTATACGGTATTCGATTCCCTGGTCCTTAACCGATTCATTGAGTGCTGACAAATCGTTTTTTACCTGTTCATTATACACATCCCAGGATTCATAGTATTTTAGAACATAGGTCTCCTTATTAATTCGCCTGTAGGTGGCATCGACTTTTGAATCGGAGCTGGGCGCGCCTGCTGTGTAGCTGATATCGCTCAGAACAAATTCCGCTTTATCCGGGTCCACAAGCGCGTTCATTGTCTCCAGATCCTTTTGGTATTCCGACCGGAATGCTTTGATGTTGTCGTACTGTTTAAAAATCGCGTTCTGATTGTTCTCTACTTGTTCTTCCATGGTTTTTTCCGCTTTGTTTTCTTTCTGTACGTCTTCTTTATCTGGCGTGCATCCTGACAATGGCAAAGAGAAAACCAGCAATGCCAGCATCATTACAAACAATTTCTTTTTCATTTTTTCTCCTTTCTCGTGGTTTTTATCCCTTAAAAAAATCACATTCAAAGCAAATGGTACCTTTTTAGCACTAGATATCTATCTTTAATCTTGTTAAAAACAAATATAGCATGTTTATGCCTGCCATAAAAGATCTTTCGCAAAACTAACCGGCTATCTCGCAAATTTAACTGGTATAATCACAAAATATGATTATCTTGTCGTTTTGTCTTTTTGCCAAATTCAGAAGAACGCTGTGAGGATAGACAAAGTGCGCAGTTCAATATTTTTGGACCAAAAGATAAAGGTAACTGCCCATTAATACTATGTCAAAGGTTAAAAAATCTTTAATACTAACAAAGATGCTTATCCCAATATAACCTGCTGCAAAAAAACCGAGCAGGATAATTAAATTGCTGATTAAAATAATTTTCAACGCCTTGTTTGAACTTACCTTTTTACAGTCCTTATACAAACCTGCGATCAATATGCCTGAAATGATGTAAATAAGCAGTAAAAATATGAACGCGGCATAGTAGAGACCTGTACTCATCATCGCATCAATATTGACTGCCCGCCATTTAGCTATAAAATTACTTATTGTTAATAACCCCAAAATAATATATGGTGTCACCGCAATTTTAATCAAAAACTTGTTTTCGCTCATTTCTGTCACCTCATTATCAATATCGAAGTTTTCTTCACTCGAAACAGGAAACTCCAACTAATTCTTACACAATCAATTTTTATCTCCCGCAACTGGAGCCCTAACAACCCCATTTATGATAAAGTACCCCGACAGCAGTAACAACACCTGCAAAAATGCCCGATTCGCTCCTTTGGACAGAAAGAAAAGTACCATCCTGACAAAAAACGCTGAGGATTGAAAACTATAAAAAATGTATGGGAGATAAAGAATCATATATAACGCAAACAGAATTAGCCCGATAATAATGCTGTCCTTTTTTATTTTGCTTCTTCTTTTTAAGTTAAAGTCCTTACTGATCCATACCATTGAGAGCACCAGTGCCAGGATAACCGCCGGGGAAAAAACATAATGATAAAGCACCATATTGTTTTCTAATTCAGGATTGATCAGAGCATAGGCCCTATCGGGTATGCTTTCGAGCACCAGTGTGTTCAGAAGCGCGTATACCGACAGAACCAGGAGCACCAAAATGATTTTAATGACAAGACGAACTCCCCGCATACTTTTGGATTCTTCCCGCAGCAGCCTGTTTAGATACGCTTTTAGTTTCATGGACTTTCCTCCTCTTATTCTGCAAACGCTCTTTTTTGTAAAGATAAAGGTCATTTTATTGGTTTTTCTTTTCCTCAATTTTCTTGCACAGAAAATACCCGGCCATCACAATGACCAAAAACAGAATAACTGGAATAAGGAATTGGAAAAAGACCACAAAGGGTGGCTGGCCCTTCAGGCCCAGCTCCGCAGAGCCGAAAAGTGTTTCATTAATTCTGTAAAGAGGCTTGCTCAGCCAGTGGAAAAGCTGATAGTTAAGCACGATATCCACCATAATGATGACGCTGTAAACCACCCAGCTCACGCCGTTTTTGATGGTATCTCTCATTCTGCGCACCTCCTGTCCTCAATTCTTCTAATTTTTCAGACAATCTTCTCATAATAGGCCCGGATATTTTCCTGCTCTGGTACAAGTTCCGCAATGGTCGGCTTGTAGGTGATCCCCTGTGCCTTGCCGGATTCGTTCAGGGCTGCCAGGTCGCTTTCTTTTAATTCGCCGTATTCTTCAAATGAATCGTAATACTTCAGCACATACTTATCCTTGTCAATCTTTTTATAGGCTGCCGTTACCTTTGAAGACTCCTGAATCTGTGGGTACTCATACTCAAGATTTTTCAAAACAATATCATATTTATGAGGATCTACCAGCCCGTTCATGGTTCTCAGATCATTTTGATACACGGCTCTAAAGGCCTTGATATTATCGTGTTCTTTAAATATGTCGCTTCGGCCATTTTGAATCTGCTCCTCAATACTCCTTTCGGACAGAGGGATTTCCTCACTTGCCATTTCTTTTGCTGAGCAGCCAAAAAACATCAGGCAGCAGACTGCCAGCAGCGCGAGCACTGTCAATAATTTCTTCTTCACTTTTGACCTCCCATCTCTTAATTTCCAGCTTTTTTATGATCTCAATGACCTTTACGCATACTGAAACGGAAATAATTAATATCACTTTTCCTTTCATTTCACTGTCCTTTTTTAAAACTCATCATTAACAAAACTAGGTAATAGCCCATCAATAAAAGGGACAAGGTCGTAAATGACGGCACCTTGATAAAGAACAGCATATTCACGCCCAGTCCGCCGAAGCCAGAATAATAGATGGACCAAAATGCAATTGGTACCATAAAATTGACAGCCATAATGCTTCTTGCCCATTTTGTACCATACACACTTTTGGGAATAATGTGCAGGAGGGCCAGGAGAACCCCGATGACAGGGTACATCAAAATGGTGAAAACAAACAAAAAGGGTTCGAAAGCCAGCGTGGTCGGGCTTGGCCTGTAATACTCATACCAGTGCACAGTGACCATCGCCAGAATAAGGTACGGAACTACCGCCAGATAGACTAAACATATCTTATTTTTCATTGTTTTCCTCTCAGGCTGAAACTTTTCGTTTACATCTTTACCACTTATAAAAGCATGTCATCTGATCCACAAAGAACCGGTTAATGATCACCTGATTTTCCTCTACCTGGAAATGAAAGAATTTTTGAAGCTCGCAGATATAGCGCGTGCTGTTCATATCTGGTTTAAAGTTGATAACCGACGCTTTTTCGTCAGGTACATTCTTTTTTATACGGTTCCGGTATTCTTCAAACAGCTCACTGGCGTAATTTCTTGCAGGGTATGATAATTTTTGATATTGCATTTTATGTCCTCCTTTTTTAACAATAGAAATGACATTGGCCGCTTTTCATCCCTCAGGGGAGGCACACATCCTGTACTGCCCTCATGGCTCCTCTCCTTTCTTTTTATCCGTCTCCCACCGGTAAGCCAGATAGATGAGCACAGTCACATTGACAGCGATGGTCCAGGCTGGTACCATTTCTATTCCTCCCATGTATCCCAGATACGCCACCGCGCTATTGCCTGTGGCGCTGGACAGTGTCATAAAAACAAGGTTTGAGGCCGTACCAACCATAAAATGTAAATAATAGGCGATCAGCGGCGACAGCGCGCAGATGATCATCCCGTTTCGCACATATTTTTTCATGGATTCTCACCCTTTCTCAAACTTATAACGAGCAAATACACATAGTAACCAAAGAGCAGAAAAGAAATCTGATAAAAATAGCGGGCAATTAAAATTAGAATACTGGTAAATTTGAATGAACACGTTTAAAATCAACAATAGCGCAACCGATATTTAATTTATCTCCATTATATCACCTTTATCTCTGAAAAGATATACATAAAAAATGCAATTTTTTGTACAAAAAAACACCGCCGGTTCTGTCGAAACCGGACGGCGGATTGGGCTTTGTCTGTTATTCATAAATTTGCAGCAGCATGGGGACAAACAAAATCCCCACGTCCCCGGGCTCATGGGCGATCCAGTCCAGCAGAATACTTGACAGCAGCTCCTTCTGGGGTTTGGTCATGGATGGATCGTGGATAATGCTTTCCAGGCTGTTTAACGCCATTTTACATTCGACCTGCTTTTCCTCTGGCAGCTCCAAAAGCATATTGTCAAAGCCGTCCCAGGCTGTACCGTAGTCGGTCTCACGGGCGAGCTCTGGATCGGCGCCCTGGGTCTCGAAGGCGGCGGGATACAGGATGTTTTCTTCCCGGGCGTTGCCCTCAGCCATGCGCCCCAGGCCGGTATAACGCCTGGTTCTCCGCTTCAGAAGCTGAAGGACCATCTCATAGGAGGCTTCTCTGGCTTCGCCGGTTTCGATGACTGAGAGGCCTGTGTATTTTTTTAATAATTCTGAATACGTGTTTTCCGAGTAATCTTCCAGATATCTGGCAAAAATGCATTGCAGTATGTCCTGATAGACTGCTTTTTCCTGTGGCTGCATATCGATTCCTCCTTGTTTAGAACTATTTCTATTATACAATGGTTTTACCCATTTCTCAAGCCGCTCAACGCTCTTGGCTAAAGATTGTACAAAACCAGTGAAAAGTAGGTCACGATGTTCTGTCCGCAGTCGTAATCCAGGCCCTGTTGGGCTGCCATCTGCATAATCATAATGCCGTGGCTCTCAATGGTCTTAAAGGCTCTTTCGGGGTGGCGGCAGGGCGCGTCTGGGTAAGCGCAGTGCTCACAGGGAATGCAGCCTGTTGACAGAATAAGCGGATTTTCGGTCTCCTGCCTGAAGATCTGGGCGACATCGTAGGTAATGGCCTCATGGTCGCCTCTGGCCTCAACGCAGGCCTTGAGGTCGAAGGAATCTGCCACCTCGGTCACGGTCGAGAAGAGAAAAGCGTGCGCATAGGCCTGGCATTCGGCAATGCAGTCCTCAATGCTGCCGATGACCGGCGGGCAGACCCAGCGCCTGCCGTACATGCCGCAGTCATTCATGGCGCAGATGGTGCGCACATCCTGTGTGAAAATAATATCCTTTACCGGGAAAAAGGCATAGTCGTAAAGGGGCATTTCCAGGAGGCGCGCCTCGATTTTTTCTTGTCTTTTCACTTTCCGCCTCCTCTATACATGCAGTTTTTTCTTCAGGTATGCCTTGGTACGGTCGGGCACGCCGTGGTAAATCCCCATGAGCAGGGCGATAATGCAGATGCCAGAGATCGCCACGATCAGGGACCAGGTAAAGCGCAGGTGCCCCAGAAGGTTATAGGAAATCACACCGTCAATCCCCAGGCACAGCGTAGCGCTGAAAGCAATCAAAAACACTGGCGCGTAGATGAATTGATTTCGGTGACGGTTCTTTTTGTAGATGATACCAAAAACGAGAATATCAATAAAAAGAATTGTCACAATCGGCATGGCGTAATTTACAAACCAGTCTCCCGAACCACCCACAATCACATAAATAATAGAGCCAAGAAGCAGCGTTGTAAAATAACAGCCCAAAAGGTTCACCAGCGCCGGCAGATAATTAAAGCAAAACATCAGATACAGCGCCAGAGAAACGGATGATATCATAATAATCTGAGCAATGGTCGGGTTAAAAGGGATAAACCAGTATAACACCATATTAATTAAAAATACTGCCGCCACAATAATTTCCAGGGCGTAAAAAATCCGGTTCTTCTTCTCCTGATGTTCCTGCGGATAGGTATTGACTGCCAGGGGATAGCGCTTTTCGCCCTTTGGCTCCTCGCCGATATCAGGTATTGGAAAATCGCACAGCGGGCAGTTTTTGACGTTATTATCGACCTCAACACCGCATTTTGGACAATAGGCCATTAGGCATCCTCCTTTTCGACTTCGTAATAATTGATCTGGTTCCCTTCGATTCGTACCGGGATTCCCAGCCTTCGCAGCTTTCTGAAAAAAATCCGCTCAATGTCCTTTTCCCCTGTGGTCTTTCCAAAGGAGATATACAGCTTATCGCCATAGCTGGCCATCACGATTTTTAGCTTGTTTCCGGCGCTGGGCGGCGGGAATATCTCGAACCCGGTAATCCTGTCCCGGACCTCCTCGGGCATCCAGATGCTCCCCAGGTTGCTGACGGAGCTGGTGTAGCTTCTTTCGCCGTAGCGCTTGTATACAATGGGCATAATCACACGCTTTACCCACAGCGGGATCATGCGCAGCACCATGAGCTCTTCGTTCCGCACGTTTCTGGAAACATAGCGATTGATATTTTTCTGGTTGATGTACAGGCCCATATAGCCCTTGATCTGGTCGATAATCTCTTCCAGGCTGTAAACCCCCAGCTGCATATCAATGGCCGGGTTCAGGCTGATAAAGAAGTTCCGCAGGGTTTTGGACGGAAAAAAGGCTCTCAGGTCCACTGGCACATTGATGGCGATATTGGCCTTGGTATGGCCGGACCGGGCGCGTTTCTTTTTCTCGAGGCCCAGGATATACTCCTGAATACTCTCAAAATAAAGGGCTGTGATAAACTGCGTCAGGGTGCATTTGTGGGCTCTTGACTGTACCAGCATTTCTTTCACTGGTACAATGCCGGTCAGCAGCAGGTACTGCCCCTTATCCAGCAGGCCAAAGGGAAAATGGTAGGCCTTCTCCCCCTTTTCCGGCGGCGGAACCCTTTTTTCATAATATTTTTTAAAGGCGTCCTCGTATTCCTCGGGGTCGACCGGGCTGTTAATATCGATGATATCGCCCAGCTCCTTGCAGACAATGCCGTCCTTTACTTTAAAATATTCTAATACAAGCGGCTTTAAAAAAGCTAAACCACCGTAGCCGTCACAGATGGAATGGCTCATTTCCAAATGGATATAACGGCCATAATACAGAATCCGGAAAGGAAACACGCCCTTTCGCTGCCGGATGGTTTTACAGGGATAGTGTGATTCTTTTTCGACCAGGGGGCGATTTTCGGAATGGTCATAGTAATACCAGAAAAAGCCCCGGCGCAGCGTGACATTAAAGTACGGAAAGCGCACCATCACGTTGTCCAGAGCTTTTTGCAGGGCCTCGGGGTCTACCTCTTCTGTGAGACCCAGTGTCATCCGAAACACGGTTGATACTCTGGAGGACGCAATGGAAGAATAAAGGGTTCCCGCATTGTCCAGCTTGTACCATCCCTTTCTGGGTTGTCTGTCTGCCATTGTCAGCTGCCGACGATCAGGCCGTAGGCACTGCGGCTGGGCTTTGGAACACCCGCCTCGGATATGCTGAGCCCTGTCCCTTCGGTTTCCTTTGAGAATATTTTAAAGATCTGGATTCCCTGCTGCAGATCCCAGCCCTTTTCGCCTGGAAACAGCTCGGTGCTCTCTTCCATTTTAAACTCGTCTCTGATGGCGTTAAGCATAGCCTCCCTGGCCACGGCGCAGCTGAAATTACAGAGCTCCATGGTAATGTACTGTTCCAGTACCTTTTTGCGGTCAACACAGAAGGCTTCGATCTCTGGCCCGCAGGACACAATGTTTGGAAAAACAAAGCTTTCGCGCTTCAGTATTTCCAAAATCTCCCTGCTTTTAAAGGCCAGGCCGTCAATGGTGAACACGTCGCTGTCCACCATCTGTATCTCAGCCCGTTTGTACATGGCCACAGGTCTTATGTAGGGGCTGGCGGTTTCGATGATCTCGAATATCCGCTTTGAACGCTTCGACTCCTTTTCCATGCGGATATGCGTGAAAAAGGCGTCGACGTCGAGTTCAAAGGGAATATCCTTTAATACTCTTGCTTTGTTCATTTTAGTATGCGCGGGCGAAGTATGCCATTTTTTTCGCTGGCTTGCCACAGCAGACGCATTTTCCCTCGCCGATCACTTCTTGCTCATCGTCGAATGGAATACAGCGGACACTGGCCCCGGTTTCGTCTTTGATCTTGTCCTCGCAGGCGCGGTCTTCACACCACATGGCTTTGATGAAGCCTGGGTTTTCCTTGAGATTTTTCTTGAATTCGTCCATATCCACTGCGGTCGAGGTTTTTTCCTCGCGCATCTTGAGGGCACGGTCGAACAGGTTCTGCTGAATTTCGGCAAGCAGGTTGCGTACTGCTTCTGTGATATCATCCAGAGCTACCTGTACTTTTTCACCGGTATCACGGCGGGCCAGAACGCACTGTCCGTTTTCAATATCGCGCGGTCCGATTTCCAGACGGATCGGCACACCTTTCATTTCCCATTGGTTAAATTTCCAGCCTGGGGAGTTGCTGTCGTTATCGTCCAGCTCAACGCGGAATTCTGCGCCTAAAATATCCTTGAGCTCGTAGGCCTTGTCCAGAACGCCTTCCTTGTGCTGGGCAACAGGGATAATGACCAGCTGGGTCGGCGCGATGCGCGGCGGCAGAACCAGTCCGTTGTCGTCGCCGTGTACCATAATGATACCGCCGATCAGACGGGTGGATACGCCCCAGGAGGTGTGGTATGGGTAAGCCTGTTCATTATTACGGTCCAGGTAGGTAATATCAAAGGCTTTGGTAAAATGCTGTCCGAGGTTATGGGAGGTACCGGACTGCAGAGCCTGTCCGTCATGCATCAGCGCTTCCATGGTATAGGTTGCGGCGGCACCTGCGAATTTTTCCTTTTCGCTTTTCTGTCCAACGACAACCGGAATCGCCATAATATCTTCTGCCACTTCACGGTAGATGTTTAACATCTGCATGGTTTCTTCCTGTGCTTCCTCTGGGGTTTCATGCAGAGTATGGCCTTCCTGCCATAGGAATTCAGAGGTTCTCAGGAAAGGTCTTGTGGTTTTTTCCCAGCGCACTACGGAGCACCACTGGTTGTATAAAAATGGCAGCTGTCTGTAGGAATGCAGCCATTTTGCGTACATGCTGCAGATAATGGTTTCGGAGGTCGGGCGCACACAGAGGGGCTCTGCCAGCTCCTTGTCGCCGCCCTTGGTGACCCAGGCAACCTCGGGCGCAAAGCCCTCAACGTGCTCTGCTTCTTTTTTCAGCAGGCTTTCCGGAATCAGCAGCGGGAAGTACATGTTTTGATGCCCGGTGGCTTTAAAGCGCTCGTCATAGGCTTTCTGAATGTTTTCCCAGATGGCGTAGCCATAAGGGCGGATGACCATAAAGCCCTTGACTGGGGAGTAATCGACCAGTTCTGTTTTAGAGATAACGTCTGTATACCATTGTGGAAAGTCAACTTCCATTGGTGTGATTTCTTTAACCTGATTATTTTGTTTTTTACCCATTGTAAAATCCTTTCGTATTCAAACTCGCATGAAACTATTATAACACAAGTGGCGTGGCTTAAAAATGCAGAAATTAAAAAAAGTGCCATGGAACAGGCCCATAGCACTTTGTTTTTGTGTTTTATAAAAGTTAAATTATTTAACTTCTACGCTACCGCCAACTTCTTCAATTTTAGCTTTGATTTCGTCAGCTTCTTCTTTAGTAACGCCTTCTTTAAGCGGCTTTGGAGCTTCGTCAACAACTGCTTTAGCTTCTTTTAAGCCTAAGCCTGTTAATTCACGAACAACTTTGATAACTTTGATTTTCTGGTCGCCAGCAGCAGCTAAAACAACGTCGAATTCAGTTTTTTCTTCAGCAGCAGGAGCAGCGCCACCAGCAGCAGGAGCAGCAGCTACAGCTACAGGAGCAGCAGCGCTAACGCCAAATTCTTCTTCTAAAGCTTTTACTAATTCAGATAATTCTAATACGGTTAAACCTTTTACGTCTTCAATTAACTGTGTTACTTTTTCACTCATTGTAATATCCTCCAAAATTGTGTAATTATTTTTTTAATGATCGTATTTTTTCTTTAAAATCTTTATCCAGAAAGGATTATTTCAAAGAAAAATGCGTTAGTTTTTGTACCGCTCGTTCACTAACGTTCAGTACTCGCTGCCAAATTTTAAATAAAATTTGGACAAAAACGTCAAGCCTCTGCGCCTTTTTGTTCTGCGATCGCATTTAAAGCGACAACTAAACCCTTCAGGTTTGCGTTCAGTACATTTGCGAAACCAGAGATTGGTGCGTTTAAGCCGCCAAGGACTTTTGCAACCAATACTTCGCGTGGCGGTAATTCGGCTAATTCTTTAACACCAGCTACATCTAAAACCTTGCCTTCGACAACACCTGCTTTAATTTCTAAAGCCTTGTGTTCTCCCGCAAAGTCGTTGATCAGTTTAGCCGGAGCAACCGGATCGTCTTCGCAGAATGCGATGGCTGTTGGTCCAACCAGAACATCCAGTAAGCCTTCTACGCCTGCTTCTTTCGCTGCAAAACGCATCATAGAGTTTTTATAAACTTTATAATCGATGTTGTTTTCTCTGGCTTTTTTTCTTAATTCGGTCACTTCTTCTACGTTTAAGCCACGATAGTCAACAACGACTGTACCCTGTGCATTTTTCATTTTATCGGCAATTTCCTGCACGATAGCTTGTTTTGCTTCAATATTTGGCATATTCTTTTCTGCACCTCCTTACGATGTGAATTTTAGTCATATAAAAAGCTCTCTCCACGCAGGTGAAGAGAGCCTATATCATCATGTATATAATGCTCGTGTCTCTTCAGCCTCGGCAGGATATTTAAACTGCAGTCCCTGCTGTCTATGGATGAACGTTTTATAACTTTTTTACAACATCGAATATTGTATCATTAGTCTGTTTTTATGTCAAGTCAGATTTTTGCTGTATTAATTTTTACACCAGGGCTCATTGTGCTTGCAACGGTAACACTTCTGAAGTACTGACCTTTTGCAGCTGCTGGTTTTGCTTTTTTGATGGTTTCCAGAAGGGTGGTCATGTTCTGCATGAGCTGTTCTTCTGTAAAGGAAGCCTTACCGATGATGACGTGGATAATATTGGTCTTATCCAGACGGTATTCAACTTTACCAGCTTTGGTATCCTGGACAGCTTTTGCGATATCCATGGTTACTGTACCGGATTTTGGGTTTGGCATTAAGCCTTTTGGTCCTAAAACACGACCCAAACGACCAACCTTGCCCATCATATCTGGTGTAGCAATCATAACATCAAAATCAAACCAATTTTCTTTTTGGATTTTATCAATAATTTCATCTTCGCCAAAGAAATCTGCACCGGCTTCTTCCGCTTCCTTCAGTTTGTCGCCTTTGGCAACAACTAAAACTTTCACGGTATTACCAGTACCATTCGGCAGTACAATGGCGCCACGAACCTGCTGGTCCGCATGACGGGAGTCAACGCCGAGTTTGATGTGCATTTCAATACTTTCATCAAAGTTAGCGGTAGCCATTTTTTTAACCTGTGCCACTGCGGCATCAAGGTCAAATAATTCAGCTTTATCAAAACTTTTTAAATTGTCCTGATATTTCTTTCCTCGTTTCATATTTCCTCCTTGTGGTTTTAGCGGTTTCCCTCCCACTTAAGGTGTTTCTACCTTCTGAATTCTTATTCTTCTACAGTGATACCCATGCTGCGTGCTGTACCAGCGATCATTCTCATAGCTGATTCAACATCGGCTGCATTAAGGTCAGGCATTTTTAAGGTTGCGATTTCGCGGACCTGGTCCTGAGAAATTTTTGCAACTTTTGTTTTGTTTGGTACGCCGGAAGCTTTATCAATCCCTGCTGCCTTTTTGAGTAAAACGGCTGCCGGTGGAGTTTTTGTGATAAATGTGAAGGAATGATCCTGATATACGGTAATTACTACCGGGATAATCATACCTGCTTCATTTGCTGTTTTAGCGTTAAATTCTTTACAGAATCCCATGATATTTACACCATGCTGACCCAGAGCCGGACCAACCGGTGGAGCTGGAGTAGCTTTACCTGCAGGAATCTGTAACTTGATGAGACCAATTACTTTTTTTGCCATGCTAACACCTCCTTCATTTTTTCATAATTGAAGAATAGTTTTCCCTTAAGTGTTCTTAATTTTTTGTATTTGTTCAAATTCCAGTTCGGTTGGGGTTTCCCGTCCAAACATGGAAATATTGACCTTAACTTTTGATTTTTCCAGATTTATCTCCTCGATAATTCCGGCAAAACCTTCAAATGGTCCATCCACAACATTGACTTCATCACCAACCTCAAGGTCGATCTGAATAGCCTGCTGCTTGATGCCCATATTTTTGAGTTCGGCTTTGGTTAATGGAACGGGCTTGGAGGCCGGGCCGACAAAGCCGGTTACACCACGCGTATTACGTACAACGTACCAGGAATCATCGGTCATAAACATCTTGACCATTACATATCCCGGGAAGAGTTTTTTCTCTCTTACGACGCGCTTGCCGTCCTTTGTTTCGACAACTTCCTGTACAGGAACCTGTACTTCGAGGATCTGATCCTCCATATGTCTGTTTTCGACCGTTGCTTCAATACTCGCCTTTACCTTGTTCTCATATCCTGAGTAGGTATGGGCAACGTACCATTCTGCCTGGCCACTGTTTTCATATTCCATGATTATCCCTCAGTACTATTTAAGTCCAATTAGTAGAGCGGCCAATGCACCAAGACCTGAATCAATAATCCAAATCAAAAATGTGAAGATTGCGACAAAGCCGGCTACAAAGCCAGAGCTCTTTGCCAATTCTTCTTTTGTCAGCCAGTTGACCTTTTTAAGCTCAGAGAAAACTCCCTTAACAAAGTCAAGCATACGGACAAAGATATTTGGCTTTTTCTTTTTGTCAGATTTCTTGGTATTCTTTTTATCTTTACTGTCAGTGCTCTTTTTGTCATCCTTGGCAACACTCGTCTTTTTTGATTCAGCTACCTGTGTCTTTTGGATATTATCATTTTTAGTGTTTGTGTTTTTTGCATTTTTAGACTTTTTTTTCGTCTTAGCTGCCATGATTAATTCCTCTTAGCCAATCCTATTTCGTTTCTTTATGCAGTGTATGCTTTTTACAGAACTTGCAATATTTTTTTTCTTCTAAACGATCCGGATTGTTCTTTTTATTTTTCATTGTATCGTAGTTTCTTTGTTTACATTCCGTACATGCCAAAGTTACTTTAACTCTCAATTACAGCACCTCCTACATCCTTTATTATATACACGAATAACATCATATAGACACACGTTTCCTATTTTCATGGTCACCAGTATAGAATAGCATAAAACGGTACCCCATGTCAATAAAACAATAAAAAAAGGCGTAACGCCTTTCACATCAAAACACTACAAGCTATTATAGCAGAGTTGTCCAAAATAATCAAGCGGTAATTCTCAAAGTTTCAGGCCCATCTGGTAGCAGTCCGTGGTCCTGCCGTCGATCTCAACAATCTCTGGAAAGGTCCCCCAGATCTTAAAGCCGTACTTATAGGCCAGCCGCTGTGAACCCAGGTTATCGGCAAAAATAACCGCCATGAGGTTCTTGAGTCCCCGTTTCCTGCTCTCGCGGATCACATGCTCCATAAGGCTTGAGCCTATACCGCTGCCCCGGAACTCCGGCGCGATATAATAGCTGATCTCGCAGGCGTGCTTAAATCCCTCTCTGCCGCAGCGGTAAGCGGTCACTGCCATCCATCCGGCCACAATACCGTCCTTTTCAGCTACGTAAATGGGGTGTACACCATCGCTGTGCTCCTTGAACCAGCCCCTGCGGCTTTCCATGGTAACCGGGGTTAAAAGCGCAGTGACACGCCTTTCCAGAATGGCTGCATTCAGAATATCCAGTATTCTCTGATAATCCTTTTCCTTTGCCAGACGCACCGCAATGCGTTTTCCGGCCGTTTCCAACGTTCTTGTCAATCACAACTCTCCTATTTTCTTCCGATTTTATTTTTATAGGCAATAAAAACCGTCACGGCAAACAGGATCAATATAAATCCGATTGTCGTAATTACAGGGGACAAAACAATACCCAGCAGAGCGATAATCACCGGCGCCACCAAAACAGCTACCAGTGCCAGTATGGCAATGATGATATATTTTTTAAATTCATCCACAGCGTTTCACTCCTTTACCTGTAAGTCGACTTATTTTAGCACAATCCACCTGTGCCTGCAATGCAGAATCTGTTAACATTTTTGCAGACTTTCAGCGCGGTATGTCCTGCTTAAGCACGATTTGAAAGTCTTCGTGCTCTCTTCCCTTTTCAAAGCAGTAAATCCCTGCCCAGCTGCCGCTGCGGCCGTCAAAAAATTTATACACATAGCCTGGGTTCAGTATCTCCAGCACACTGACCAGGACATTGATAACCTGCACAGCGCTCCGGATATTCTCGCCGTGGACCGCGGCTCCCTTTTGCTCCTGAGCCAGCTCAAAGGTATAGGCTGACAGGTGATGGTTCAAAAGCTTTAAAATGCGGTCGGCCTGGGCCTGGTCCATTTTGGCTTCCGAACTCAGCTCATACGCAAGCTCCAGAGGCTGGGCATTGTAATCCTGAAAAAAGTTCAGCATGGCGCCAGCGCTTTGAAGCCTCCCTTCCAGAAAGCCTCTCTGATAATTCAGATCTGCCAGCTCTACCGCGTCTGGATTCCCGGACATGGCCTGGTTGATCTTTTCGATTTCCTGTTTGCAGATCTTATAGGTCCGCTCCAGCTGCTTTGTTTCGCGCTTCAGCTTTTCATCCCTGATTCTCATGTTTTACCTCAAATTCAATGGTTTTACTGCTCGTAATATTTAATGAGCGCCTGAGTCCCCAGATCGCCATAGCCTTCTTTTTCAAGGCTCTCATACATTTCTAATACTTTGTCCAGTACTTCTAAATGGGCGGAGGCCTCCTCGGCTTCCTCTCTGGCAATTTTCATATCCTTGATATAATGCTTCACAAAAAAACCCGGAGCGAAGTCGTTTTTCAGGATTCTCGGCGCGGTGTTGCTCATCTGGAAGCTTCCGGCGGCCCCTGCGCTGATGCTGTCAAGCATGGTCTGTTCGTCCAATCCCACGGCCTTTGCATAGGCCAGGGCTTCACAAACACCGGATACAGCGCCTGCAATGGCGATCTGGTTGGCCATTTTGGTATGCTGGCCTGCTCCCGGGCCGCCCTCGTAAATAATATTTGTCCCCATGGCCTCAAAGACTGGCAGGCAGGTTTTAAACACGTCCTCGTCGCCGCCGACCATAATGGACAGGGTTCCTTTTTCTGCGCCCACGTCGCCGCCGGACACCGGGGCGTCCAGCGCTGCCATGCCGCGCCTGGCAGCCGCTTCATAAATACGTTTGGACAGCTTGGGGCTGGTTGTGGTCATGTCAATCAGCACTGAACCTTCCCTGGCGTTTTCAATAATACCCGCGCTGCCGAAATAGACTTCCTCCACATCCTTTGGATAGTCGACAATGGTTATGACCACATCCTTGTCTGCCGCGCACGCACCTGGGCTGTCGCACCAGTGGGCCCCTTCCTGCACCACAGCTTCTGCCTTGGCCTTTGTACGGTTATAAACTGAAACGTCATAACCCTTTTTCATCAGGTTTCTGACCATGGATTGTCCCATTACGCCGATTCCGATAAATCCAATCTTCATTTTTATTTCTCCTTATAAAGCGATTACCGATATAAAAACCCCGACAAGCTCTGCTTTCGGGGCTGTTTTAACTAAATAAGCTGGCGTCCCTAAGAGGATTCGAACCTCCGGCACGCGGTTTAGGAAACCGCTGCTCTATCCTACTGAGCTATAGGGACGCATTTTTCTATACCATTATAATAATCTTCTATGAAAAAAGCAAGATTTAATTTAACGAAGATTTGTTTTTATAAAACTTCCCAGCTCTGTGACCTGCTTTCCTGTATATTTTTTGAGCTGAGCGACCCCGGCTTGGGGCAGAGTAGCAACACAGCAGGAGGCCGGGCCGCCGGACTGTCTCACGTCAAAGGGAAGGCTGTTCTCCCATTCAAACCCCAGACCATTGTCCTCTGCAATTTTTAAAACCTCATAGGCGATGCCCTTTGAACCCACCGGCACCATTTCCAGAAGGCCAGGGACTTTTCGGATGGCTGTAAAATCTGGCAGCTGCAATGCCAGGTGCAGTTTTTTTGAAAAATCGTCCCCGTACAGCGGTGTTCCAAAAAGAACAGCCCTGTCGCCCGGCTTTGTGATCCGGTATTTTACCTGTGCCTCCTGTATAATACCGATTACGGTAATGCCTGCTCCGGTCTGGACTGTGGGCATATTGTCCTCACAGCTTCCGGTCAGGGCGATTTCATAATCCGGCAGCTCTGAAATGGCTTTTCTGATACCGTTAATCATCCGTTTTCCCGTTGGGTCTGTCTCTACTGCCAGCCCATCTGAAACCGCGATGGGCGCTGCCCCTAGGGCCAGCAGCTCGCCCAGAGCCACTTTGACGGTTTCATAGGCTGTCAGCTCTGGCGTTACCTTAACCACATCCATCTCCTTATCGCCGATGGCACCGATGGAATCACAGGTGATGACAATGGCTTCTTCTGTGTCTCTGTAGATCAGGGTGCAGTCTCTGATTTTTTCTACGCGCATTCTTTCCTCCTGAAATCGAAACAAGGATGTGCGTTTCAGCACATCCTCAGTTTGTTTGTCCTAAATATTCTTCAAAGGTTTCATTCTTACGGTGTATCTCTTTTGCCGCGTCTACACCCACATAACGGATATGCCAGGGCTCATAGGAGTAACCTGTAATCTCCGTCTTTCCTTCTGGAAAACGGATAATAAAGCCATAATTCTGGGCATTATCGGCAATCCACTGGCCTTCAGTGGTATCGGCAAAGCTTTCCTGAAGATCCATGCCCATGGCCTCACAGGTCACATCCATGCAGAGACCGGTCTGGTGCTCGCTCTGTCCTGGTTTCGCGCTGACAAGATTGGCCTGTTCCTCGCCGTAAGCGGCAACGTTTTCTGCAAACAGATCTTCCTGCGTACTGTATGAACGGTAGCCTGAGGCGCAGTAAAGGGTCACACCGTCGCTGTCCGCCGCTTCAAAAAGCTTGACCAGCGCATCTGATGCCTGCTGGCGGAGCTGTGTCTCGCGGCTTCCTCTCAATGGGACGGTCACTAAATCCGAAGGCTCGTAATCAGAGGGAAGCTCATGGGTCTTATTGACCAGGATCTGGATATCTCCCAGATTGGAGGGATCAACCGTTGGCGCTGCCGGTGTCGGGGATGCTGAAGGGGTCGGCGTCGCCGCCTGAGCGGTTGCGGTCGGCTCAGGCGCAGCCTGCGGTTCATCTTTTTTGGTAAACAGACCGATGATTTTTCCCATCACTGTAAAAAAGCCAACGATGACAAAAAGCAATAAAAGCAGGGTAACAATCAATGAGATTAAAAATCGTTTTGGATTTTTAATTTTTAGCGACATTCCTTCAGCCTCCTATGTCAAGATATCTCTATTATAACCGATTACTCTTTAATTATCAAAAGAAAAAAATAAGACCACTTAAAATAAAGCGGTCTTATCCGGCAAACAAATAAAAAAAGACATGGTTAATAAACCTTGCCTTCAAGCAAATATTTTCAATTTATTTTATTGTCTGCTCTCAGCTTTCCTGAAATTTGATTTTGGCTTCCATCAGTTTTCTGCCAGCCTGCTGCATATCGTCAATCGCCTTGTCGATCTCACCAGCCACCTCAGGTCTGACATCCGCCATTTTTTCGGACCATTCACGATAGCCCTCCACATGCTCACCGTTGTGATTAATCCAATGTACCAGTAATACCTGAAAAACTTCAGCGTCCTTTTCGGATAATTTTTCCATTTCAGTCACCTTCATAAGTATCTGTATTAAAGATTCAGCTCTTTTTTAATCAACGCAACAGCTTCACGGATCTGCAATAACAGTGGTTTTTCCTCAAGGGAAACAATATAGTTATTTTCCGGCAAAATAGGAATATAAATTTTAATGGCTTCACTGGCGTTTATTGCCTCCACCATCCGCATTGTTACCTCACCCATCATTTCATTGGGCATTGTCATGGCAATGGAACCGATAATCACATCTGCTTTTCCCGCATTTACCACAATGGCGTTTTCACCGGTCGCCCCCTTGTTGGCACCTTTTTTGAGCATCGCCGCTGTCGCCAGGGCATTTGTTCCCAAACCGTACACTTCAATATAAGGTGGGATTTCTTCTTTCAGGATACCAACAATCCGGGAACCGATACCGCCGCCCATTCCGTCCAACACAACAATATTCATCTTATACCGCTGCGTCCTCGATCAAAATCTTGTGGTTTAATAATTTTACTTCTTTTAAACGTCCGTTGACAATTTTAGTGCCTCCTAAAAGGTCTGAAAGTGTCAGGCTACCGTCATTATTAGGCACAATGTCGATGACATAGTCCATAATTTTTTCTTCTTCGCCTTTTTTATTCACTAAATATGCTGAAGATTCGCACATAACAAACATCTCCTTTCAATTTGAAAATTAGATTTTCGTTCTGGTACCCGGATGGATAGTAAGAGCCCCGGATACCGGAGTTAATCATCTTTTACAATCTTAGTATATAATGTTCAGCCCAATTTATCAACCCATTTTGTGGCAATAAAGGGCAGAAACTTTTCTATTTAATCAAAGCCTTTTTGGCTTCCATTAAATGCTCATCGGCCTGGCCGATCAGGGCGATGGCTTCTTCAATAGCCTTTGACACTTCTGTCTTGCCCACTGAGTTCATTTTATCCACCCAGTTTTTATATTCCTTGGCGTGTTCCTGGTTATGGTCTGCCCAATGGTCCAGCAAAAGGCCTAAAATTTCAATATCCTTGCCTTCGCCCTCATGGGAATGCGCGTGACCGTGGTCATGTTCATGTTCGTGGTCATGAGGATGCGTATGGGTGTGCGTATGCTCATGGTCGTGCATTGTTTCATGGCTGTGCCCATGGTCGTGATCTTGGCTTCCGTCGTGCGGGTGGCTGTGTGTATGTGTATGTTCGTGGCTGTGTTCGCTCATAATAATCCCTCCAAGCTTTTATAATTTAATTATAACCTTTTTCCTTAAATTTGTCTTGCTCTTTTAGAAATACTCTTATTTAGAAAAAGAAAGCAGGACGACAACGTCCTGCTTTCAAGCAAGTATTTATTACATAATTGGATCCATTTCCAGTGCTGGATGGCCTTTTTCTGTTAAGAATTCTAATACTGCTTCAGAGTCAACGGCGATTGTTTCATCACAAACCATGTCTGTGAAGTTTTCAATTCCGTATAATTCCTGTACAGATTTGTTTAATCTCTCTGCAACGTCGTCTTTCAGTTCCTTAGGCATCCATACGATTCTTTCGATACCGCCTTCAGCAGCCATGAATTTCTTGGAGCTGATGAAGTGGCGGCCGTGGCCCATGAAGCCAGGAGTCTGAACCCCACCACCTGTCATGGAAGCTAACTCACCGAAGGTCATACCGGTAGGTGTCATGCCGCCAAATTCACGGTTAACAATAACAACACCGTTGGCTTCTGGCATAATACCGCAGATACATTCGAAGCAACCGCAGGAGGTCATTGGATCTTCCAGGATAGAGTACAAGGTTACTTTTTCAACTGCACCCTGAGAGCACTTGGCAACAACGTCATTGACTTCTTCCCATGCGCCTAAGCGTTCGTCGATAACACCGTTCTTTTCGATTGGCTGTGCAGGACCGGTTGGGTCAAGTTCTTTGGTTGCTTTGGAGTCTAACCAGGAAACAGCACCGCAGAGGCCTAAACGTTCAGGTGTTACAACACAAACGTGAGAAGGAGCAAAGGACTGGCACAGTGTACAGGTGTAGAATACATCGACACTTTCATCTGTCAGTGAGTTCAGTCTGTCGTCACGTACGTTGTAGATTGGTCTAACCAGTTCTTCTTCAAGACGTACAACATCTTCTTCTTTGGTATAGATGGTAACTTCAACCTTATCAACTACTTTACCAAATTCATCTAACATCTTAGCGTAAACTACTTCACCGAAGTGACGCAGTCTGAAGCCAGCGTCAAACGCTTCTTTGGTTAAACGAACCCAGCAGATATTTCTCTGTCCAACGTGCATTGAACCTTCAATGTAGTTTAAGAAGTAGTGTAATCTTCTTTCAAGTACAGATTCGAAGTCGGACTGCATTGCTTTACCAGCAACTTTGATTTCCAGGCCAAATGGGATACGGACAACGTCAACGCCATCAAACTGTGGATCGTCGATATCCGGGCCGACAACGGTGATCTTATGATCTTCAATATCGCCCAATTCTACAGTGTGAACTAATTCCCAGGCTTTTGTTCTGTTTCCACCGAACTCAGCTTTCATGTTGTCTTTACGGACACGTTCGCCTTCGAAAGCGGAGGATACAGATACCGGACAGTCAATTTCGGTAACCTTGATCTTGATGCCACGGGCTTCAAGAGAGGTAGCGTCTGTTTTTGTCAGGTCTGGCTGGTTTAATAACAGGGTAGGAACTTCATTAATGTAGGTTTCTGTGATTGCCGGGAAGCCCATATCGATTGCGCAGGCGCCAGCAGCGATGATCTTATCATCCCAGTCGCCAAATACATTAACAAAAGCGAATACACGGTCTCTTGTGTAAATTCTGTGTTTTTCCCATTCGCCGGCTGGTGTGTTACCGAACATGATAGAAGCACGTACAGCAACAGATACAACGTTGATAACATCTTCGATTTCGTAACCGCATGGGATAACACGAAGATCAACGCCCATTTTGATTTTCTGGTCTCTTGCCTGATCGATACATTTACCAACCAGATAAGTCTGAAGACCTTTATTCTGATAAGATTTGATTGTTTTTGCTAACTGTTCAGGATCCTTGTGTTCACCGATGATAACAGCAACACCAGGAATATCCTGGGTAACCAGGGCAACACCGAAGGAACGGACAACCGCATCGGTCAATGCGCCGTCTACCCATTCCGGATGTGGGTTGCCATCTAAGTATTTGCAGGCCTGGATAATTTCACATAACATTGCAGCAGCAACACCGGCTTCTAAAGCGTCAGCCAGCATGTTTGTGCGGTTGATGTGTTCTTTTGCCATTTCAATACCGCGTTCCAGATCGCCTACTGTTAATAATTTTTCGCCTGTGATTGCGTAAATTGTGGCTAAGCCATAAGCGGTATCCGGCAGTTTCGCCTCTGCATCTCTGCCTTTTTCTTCAATGGCCTTTGCTACATCTTTTTCAGCACGTTCAAGATATTTAGCAGTACCACTGTAAATTATATCAAAAAGATTATAAGTCTTACGTTCCATGTGATTTTCTTCCTCCGTATTTATATTTCAATATAAAGTTATGAATGTTTTAGGTGAATTGGACTATTTATTGCTTTTTACAGTCGCTTCAATTTTTTCCCCGAGAGCTGCAATTTTTTCTCTGGTTTCAGGAACATCGTACGGTGACTTGTTATTTCTGTCTGAACCGGAAATCTGATCACTGTAATCTAAGAAGCCAAAAATGTTTTCCGCTCCGATCCGTTCATTTAAAAAGTCAATATCTTCCGGTTTGCGAATTTTATTGCCAATGGCGTAAACGTGTTTAACACCGATATCGCCTGCCAGCTTGCTGATTCGTTTAAAGGTCTGGATGCTTCGGATACCCGGTTCGACGACAACGATAAATGCGTCGACCGCTGATGCGGTGCCTCGGCCAAGATGTTCAATCCCTGCTTCCATATCCATGATGACAATATCCTTTTGGTATAAAACCAAATGTGTCGTCAGCATTTTTAACAGTACGTGTTCCGGGCAAACACATCCGCCTCCGCCAGTATCGACTGTTCCCATTGTTAAGAGCTTAACACCGTTAAACTCGCGGCAAAATTTTTCAGGAATATCCGCAACTTCCGGATTCATTGTGAAAAAGGCGCCATAGGTTCCTTTTTTTGCATTTGTTCTCTCTTCGGCCAAGTCTTTCATTTCAGAAATAGGTGTGATGCTGTCAATCATTTCTTCGCTCATACCCAGTGCCAGGCCTAGATTTGCATCGGGGTCAGCATCAACGGCCAATACGTTAAAACCTTTATCGGCGTAATAACGGCTGAGGCAGGCTGTAATTGTCGTTTTCCCAACGCCACCTTTTCCAGTTAATGCTATTTTCATTTTATCACCTGTCCATTCTTAAAGTAATTATTCAGTATAATTAAATTCCCAGTTTTGTTCTCTTGTCTTCAATATCTGCCATGATTAATTCAGCAGCCTTGATTGGATCTGATTCAAAGACATAAGCAGCGCCAGTCCATTCTTTAACACCTTCGGTCATCAGCTTCATGAAGTTTTCACTTCCGGAAACATAAGGCATAACACCAAGATAAGTATTTAAACCACTTGATACTACGTAAGATGCGATAGCAACAGCCTTTTCAGACATATATTCAGGTGCGGCACCTACAACTGGAAGTTCTGCAATATCAACGCCTCTTTCGTTAGCTACTAAAGTAACCAGATGGAGGATACGGCTGATATCAACACAGGAACCCATATGTAATACTGGAGGAATATTCGCTCTTTCGCAGGCTTCTTTCAAACCACGGCCGCAAAGTTCTTTTGCTTCCAGTTTTAAGAGACCAGCTTTAGCAGCAGCCTGAGCTGCACAACCAGTAACAACGCAGATAACGTCGTTTTTAATTAACTCTTTCATCAATGTGATGTGGGCATAGTCATGTTCGACCTTTGGATTGTTACAACCAACAATACCGGCAGCGCCTCTTAAAACACCCGCCCAAACTAAGTCACCTAAAGGCTTAACTGTACCTGTTACGTCAGTCTGAGAGTTAACAACGCGGTCTAAAGCGCCGATTGTGGTTTCTACAGAGTAACCAACAATTGTTTCAGCTTTCAGTTCTGGTACATCAACCTTGGAAGCGTCTCTGTTTTTAAAGTTCATAACAGCTGTTTTGATTACTTCTTCAGCGCAGCTCAATGGATCTTCTTCATTAAATTCAATGTACATGTCCCCTGCAATTTTTGCTTTTGGAGATGTACTGATAAAGCGTGTATGGTAGCTCTTGGCTAATTTTGGCAGTGCAGGGAAGATACACTGAACGTCTACAACCGCAACTTCAACGGCACCGGTGATAATGGCCATTTCCTGCTGGTAGAAGTTACCGGCGATCTTAATACCGTGACGCATGGTCATTTCATTACCAGTACAGCACATACCGACAACGTTGATACCCTTAGCGCCCTGTTCCTTTGCCATTTCAATCAGCTCAGGATTTTTGGATGCAACTGCGATCATTTCGGCTAAATTCGGATCATGACCGTGGAGCATGATATTTACCTGTTCAGGATCAATAACACCTAAGTTTGATTCAGAAGCTCTTTCCTTTGGTACACCATACATGATGTCAGAGAATTCTGTACCGATCATGGAACCGCCCCAGCCATCAGACATACTTGTTCTTAAAGAACGTCTTAAGATGGATTCAGGATCACTTGCACAACCCATATGTGTGGAGTGCATTAAGGTAACAACTTCCTGGTCAATCGCTCTTGGCGCAATGTTTTCTTTTTCCCAGATTTCCTGACGGGATTCTGGCGCTCTCTTTAAGAAATTCTGTGTTCCGAAGGGTTTACCGAATTCCATTAAAGCCATTTCTGCAAGTTCATGGGCCAAAGCGTAAGTTTCTTTGGTATCTGCTTCTTCAATTCCCCATTCTGCAGCGATTTTTCTTAATTTGCCTTCTTCTCTGATTTTGAAAGGACCATCTTCAGAAGAATGATACATTGCATGTACGATATCGCGCGCATGGTCAGAGTGAGCGGATGTACCGGCACAACACATTCTTGCAAAGTTTCTGGCAACGATGGTGTCTCTGTCTGCACCACAGATACCTCTCTGAGCGCCTTTATCCGGTGATGGGCTTACACGGCAAGGTCCCATAACACAGATACGACAGCAAATACCAGCTTCACCAAAACCACACTGGGTTTTTAAAGCTGCTTTTCTGTCCCACATGGTTTCAGCGCCATCTTTTTGAGCTTTTTCGATTAAAGCTTCAGCTATAACATCAAATTCTAACAATTCATTGCTCATAATTTAATTTACCTCTCCATAGTAATTTACTCGCATTGCAGCAACTTTGTAAAAATTTCCACTTTACAAAAACACTTTATTATTGTAGAATAATAAAAGCGGCAACGCAAATCAGTCATTTATTCAATATGGGCTCCTAAAGCAACGTTCCCTTCCGGGTCTCGAAATGAGCGTTACTTTAGGGGCTTATTTTTTATTAACTTCTTTTAGAATTCCAGAACGGAGTCTGCGTATAAGATATTATTTTTGATAATATCGCAGGCAACTACAGTTTCCATTAAGCGTTTGTCACAAGGATTAATGATTGCGCTGGATAAGCCGCAGCACATTGCCATTGCCATCATTGCGCTGTCAAGTAATGGTCTGATATGTTTTGGAGCACCGTTGGAAACATTACTTAAGCCACAAGTGGTCAACAGACCCATGTCTGTGATCATCTTAACGGCTTCAAGCATTTCTTCTTGTTTGTCCTGCATACCCTTGATAACGAGCGCCAATGGGTCAAACAGCATATCGGTTGGTTCCATGCCATGTTCCATACCTCTTTCAAGGAGTTCAGAGCAGTAAGCGATACGTTCGTCATTATCAGAAGGTACACCTTCTTTAGAACATAAGCAGATGCAGGCAGCATCGTTGGCAGCAGCTAAATCCAGGTAACCGATACGGTCGCCGGCATCAGCGGAGTTAACGAGTGGCTTGCCTTTTTCACGGTTGTAAACCTGAATACCAGCTTCGATCGCTTTCATGTTAGCGGTGTCGAGTGCCAATGGAACATTGTCAAAGTTTTCCTGTAACAATTTAACGCCCCATTGCATTAATTCTTCACCGTCTTTTTCAGCAGGTCCGATATTCAAATCCAAATAATCTGCACCAGCGTCTAACTGTTCTTTTGCTCTTTGCAGGATTGGTTCAGGATTACGAGTTTCAAATGCTTCACGCATTGCTGGAGAAATACAGTGAATTCTTTCACCGATAACCATAAATTTTGCCATAATGTTTCCCCTTTCGGATTATAAAATATTTTTGGATAAACCGCAGCCGGAAACCCCCGCTTCCAGCTGCGTAAAAGTTTTAATTTGTATGAATTACAGATATACGCCGCTCAGCGCAAAGCTTAAGCAATTCCCATTAAATCACGTAAGAATTTCGGGATCTGCATAGCTTCTGTCGGTCCGACAATAACTTCCCAATCCGGAAGCGCTTCAGCAACGTCACCCTGTAATACAGCAACTTTACCAGGTAAGATAAGTTTTCTGCATTTAGTTTTGTCAGCAATGCCGCTTTCCTTAATGAAATCAGAGATAACGGAAGCACCGAATTTACCGGCAGCCCACGCTGTAAGAACGGAGTAACCGCCAGCGTCAGGAATAGCCAGGTAAGCAGGAACTTTAGAACGTTCGATTTCGCCGGAAACTACGAAGTAAGACAGAGCGAAGTCAACGGTAACCAGTACAGGTGAGTTGTCATCAGCTTTGTTGAATTCATAGATCGTCGGTTCAACACGCATTGGTTTCTGAGGATCGGTGAAGATGTTCTGTCTTAAACCGAACAGCGGCAGAGCCTGTTTGAAGTCCATATCGCTCATTACGATGATGGAACCATAGCGCAGAACAAAAGCAGAAGCTAAGGCAACTTCCATCTGTTCGCAGCAAGCAATTTTGTTAACAAATACAACTGAAGGATAACCGAATGTTCTGTCATCGCCCTTCAGAGTGTTTGTACGGATGGTTACAGCATTGTTGTAAGCTTCTTTAACAGAGCTGTCACCAACGTTCAGAACCAGGTTCTTGTAACCAGCGGCTTCAATTTTTTCAACAGTGTCGTGTAATTCTTCGATAGAACCAGCGGAAACCCCCAGTACAACGTCAGCAGCTTTGGCAACTTCTACTATCGCGTCAGCATTTGCAGGTGTAGCGCCCATTAAGATACCTTTAGCAGCTTTGATTGCTTCAGCAGCTTCCTTAGCCACTTCAACATCTTCAACAACAGCCATCGGTACACGTCCCAGTTCGATCACTTTAGCGATCAGGTCTAAGAACTTAGCTTTGTCAGCAGCATAGCGTACAGAAGCAACTTCTACACACATTAATTCGCCGATACGGTCATATTTAACAGCTTCTAAATGAGCTACCTTCTTGGCAATTTCATCATCAGAGTCCGCGTCTGAGAATTCAACTGCGAATAATGCTTTGTTAACATAAGTTTTTTCATGTCTGAATAATACGGTTTCGCCGCCCAGAGCGCACTCTGTGTCGCCAGTTCCGATCTTGATTGTTTTCATCGGAGGAGCGGTAGCTTCAGATAACTGAGCTTTAGCTTCGTCTGTAATATACGGGCATTTATCAATTTCTGCAGCGCCAGCGGCTACTTTCATTGAGAATGCCATACATGTAGGGAATCCACATTCCTTACAGTTTTTCTTAGGAGTCAGTTTAAAAATATCTAAACCTTTTACTGCCATTTTTTTGCGCCTACCTTTCCTAACCTACTAACTCTTTGATAAAGTTTTTAATCACTTTAGCTGATTCCGGATGTTTAACAATAACAGCGTTTGAGCCGCCGATTAAGCAAGAAGCTGCAGTGGAAACTTCCATAGCGATACCACGTTCTTCCTGATTTCCCCATTCAGGAGCTTCTTCTTCTGTGAACACAGCTTCCTTTACGCCCCATGCTTCGTCGCCAACATTGGTCATGATTGGCATCTGAAGGTCTGTATCGTTCTGGCCTAAAGCGGCTAAACGGATACGGTCCATTGTAGAAGCAACATATTCGAAGCCATAGCCAACAGCAGCGGTTCCAACATCCATGATAATGTTTCCACCGTCAACACCTAACTGTGTCAACAGGATATTTAACTGTTTTGCAAGGTTGATATCAACAGCAGACTGGCCGGATACTTTGTGGCCGTCAGCATTACCTGCTACGCCGACAGATTTGTAGTTATCTTCAACAGCTGAGAATAAAACAGCGTTTTTGCCAGACAGTGCCTGAGAAACCTTAACCAGTAAATCACCGTCTTTTTCAGCGTTGTTGCAGCCTGCAACAACCAGCGGAAGATCGATTGCTGCTTCGACAGCTTTAGCAATTTCAACACATTCTTCAGATGATTTGTTAGCACCGTTAGGATCGGCACTGATTAATTTTAATGCGATAAACTGTGCGTCTGTATTATCCTGTACATATTTTGCCCATGCTGCAGGATCCTTTACGACGTCACCATAAGCGTCAACCAGACATTTTTCCCAGTCTTCTGGGTAACTGTCTAAAATTTCCACACCAACAACCGGTGCGTTTCCTTCACCACTTAAAAATGGTAATCCTTTTTCTCCTCCGAGAGTAACTGCTGCATCTCCAACACCAATTACACACTCATTGATCTTGCCACTAAACTTTTGTTCTGCTTTTTTGAATGGCATTTCCTCGTTACCTCCTAACTCGTTCTTGTTAGTATTTTTTTATATTTCAAAGCCCGGAATCGTTTTATGAACATGACAAATTCCGGTTGCTTTAAAATTTCAATTGTAAAAAAACCGGTGTACACAGACTTGTATATATAAGTATACACATATACTACTATCTTGTTATAAGTTTGTCAAACATTTTTCGACCAAAAACAAAAATTTACCCGTCTTTCTAAAGCTTTTAATTCACAGTTATTCAGTAGGTTTAAATGATTTCATGAAACCCATGAAAACGACCCCGTAAATAAGCAAAATATTACTATAGTATACAAGTGTCAGTCTGCTTTTGCCAGCCGCTTCAACGCAGGGATGAAAATATCTCCCATTACAGCGAGATCCTCCGCGTCAAAGCCTGAGGTAATATTACTGTCAAAAAGAATCTGTGATTCCGGCGGGAACTCATCATCCCCCAGCCAGAGGATCACGGTCAGATACATATTGTTGATAAACTCAAACCGGTAGGACAGATCACCATGCTCTTTGGGTTCCGCTCCCAGCTTCTCCATAGCGCGCTTCAGTCCCTCAACATCATAGTTAAAGGTGAAGGCAAAGCGCTTCAGGCAGCGGCCCTCAAAGCTCTTAAAATAGTGGTTTCCTCCCGAGATATCCCGGTATGCAATGGTGGTGCCCATCGGCGGCACACCCTGAGCATTAAGCAGATAACGCAGGATCATGGTCATCGGCTTATAATCGTCAAAGGCGGTTTCGTCCTTTAAAAGCACGTCGCCTTCGGGATATTTTACCTTGTATTCCTCACCCATCAGCGTCACTGTAAACAGCTGTTTTTCAGGGTCATAGGGACAGGTGGATTTCTCCGCCATCTCCAAGGGATCCTTATCCTTTATCAGATTTTTATAATGATCATAGGGCAGCTTGTCTTTTCTCTTCTCTTCAATGGCTGCTTCTATTTCAGAATTTAGCATTGGTTACCTCTGTCTATTTTTGCAGGCTCGGGAACAGGCTCATATCCGTGTGCGGAATAAAGCAGGCAGATATGAAGGCGTCCATATAAGAAGGGTGGACACTAAGCTCCATATAAGTCATATTCTGTCCGATTTCTGCAATTTTTTCTTTTCCTTCAGCCAGTGTAAGGGCTAGATAGCACCCCTGCATCGAGCTGTTTCCAATATAATAATATTTTTCGACCGGTATATCTGGGAGCATACCGAGGGCAATGGCGTTTTCAATGCCAAGGTTGCTGCCGATTCCTCCGGCCACATACACATTTTCCAGGATCTCAATCGGCATATCCATGCTTTCCATCAAGGTGTGAATAGCTGAGAACACCGCTCCCTTTGCCTTAATAAAGCTGTCGATGTCAATCTCTGTAATATAGATATCCTTGACGGTACCGTCCAGTTCTTTTGAGCAGACAAAGTAACGCCCGATATCGTATTCGTCAAAGGCAATCCTGGGATTGTCGATGTCTTTGCTGATACGGCCTTTGCCGTCAATAATACCGGTTCGCTTCATCTCGCAGATCAGGTCAATGATCCCTGAACCGCAGACCCCTACTGGTATTTCCCCGCCGATGGTCGAAAAACTTGCCTTTAAGGTGGCATCGTCAATCTTGACCTCTTCAATGGCTCCTGGAACCGCCCGGGTTCCGCAGCTTATTTCTCCGCCCTCAAAGGCCGGTCCTGCCGAGCAGGCGCAGGTCATCATAAAATCCTTGTTTCCGAAAACAATCTCGCCGTTTGTTCCCAGGTCTACCAGCATGGTAAATTCTTCCTGCAGCCAAACTGGAACAGCGAATACACCAGCGGTAATATCACCGCCAACATAGCTGGCCACCGAAGGTGCCAGATAGACACGCCCCTCGGGATTAATGCGGATACCAATCTCGGTGCTCTTCATTTCCGGAATCGTATTGACACCCGGTATAAAAGGCTCCCGTCTCAGATGATCCGGGTTGATCCCAAGCAGCAGGTGGGTCATGGTCGTATTCCCCGCCGCACACATCTCATAAATGTCGTCGGTGGTAATACCTGCCGACTGTACCATCTGTCCGATCAACGGATTGATGGTCTCCTCGATAATAGCGTCCCGCAGCTTTTTGAGACCTCCCGGCTTTTCTGTATAAACGATACGGTTGATAACATCGCCGCCGTATTTAACCTGGGCATTCCCCATAGATGCTTTGGAAACAATCTCATTAGTATCCATATTGACCAGGCAGGCAGAGACAGAAGTTGTGCCGATATCTAAGGCTACCCCGTAAAGGGCGCAGACACATTCCAGACAGGAACGTACATCCATGATTTCGGCGATATCGCCGCGCTTCAGATAGACAACCTTTATTTTAAAATTATTTTCCCTGAAAGCGTCCGGGAACTTCCTGAGAACATCCAGGCTCACCTGAATATCTGAGTAGCCCAATGTCTGGCGGAAATAACGCTTTAACCGATCCTCATCTGCGAGATTATCGTCATTGGTAGGCTCTGGCAGCTGAATGATCTCACAGCACAGGCGGTTGGAATCGGTCATCCCCATTTTCAGCATCTTTTTCCGCACATAGCGGATATTTTTGTTTTCATTTTCAGACAGGTCGGTAATCTGCATTTCATTCTGGAACGCAGAAGCCAGATCAGGCACATTTACCTCAATATCCTCAATGATTTCTGAGCTGCAGGCCAGCACCCATCCGTCGGCAATTTCTTCTTCCGTCAGCCGGGTCAGTGACAGGGCGTCCACTCTGCCTTTTATAATCTGAACCTTGCATTTTCCACAGGTTCCATTGCCATTACACGGTGTGTCGATCATAATTCCGGCTTTCCGCGCTGCTTCCAGGAGATTTTCTCTTTGTCCTGCTAAAAACTCTACCTGCCGTTTCCCCTTAACGACAAACACTACTTTATGCATACACGCCTCCTTGTTCTGTTAACCTTTGCAAAATAGTCATATGTATGATCTTATTTTTAAAACAGAAACCGCCACTCCTCTTTGACGGCTTCTGCTATCGCACTTACTTAAGAAACCAGAACTACTTGATTTCAAGCTTATCAATAATTTCACGAACAGCCTTACGCGCTGCTGAATCCTCTGGAAGGGTAACAAGCGGCTTGCCGTATGCGTCGTATTCAAACACCTGCTGATCCATCGGGATAACGCCCAAAAGATCCAGTCCCTGTTTTTCAATTTCTTCCGCTGTGCCCTCATTGAGTTCTCCGTTTGGCGCGCGGTTTACAATCAGCTTAATGACCGGGATTCTCAGATTGAGTTCCTCTGCCAGATCACGGATTCGTGCAACCGCCTGAATACCGCGGCGTGAGCAGTCGCTGACCAGCAGTAAAATGTCCATTCTCCCCATGGTTCCGCGGCTGATATGCTCCATTCCTGCCTCGTTATCCATAATGACATAATTATAGTTTTCAGATAAACGCCCCACCTGAGTCTTTAAAAGGCCGTTGACGAAACAGTAGCAGCCTTCGCCCTGACTGCGGCCCATGACCAGCAGGTCGTAGCCCTTTCCTTCAGAAACAGCCTGATTTAAACGAAGGGTCAGAAAATCCCCCTTGGTCATTCCCGGCGGCAGCTGATTACCGTCCATTTCCGCATGGTTGACCTCTTCCTTGATGTGTCCGATGGTCAGTTCAACCTCTTCACCCAAAACCTCGTTCAGGTTTGCATTTGAATCAGCATCCACTGCCAGGATTGGTCCCTTGCCCTGTTCTGCCAAGTATGAAACCAGCATACCTGTAAAGGTTGTTTTTCCAACACCGCCCTTACCGGCAACTGCAATATTAAAAGCCATAATACGCTCCTCCTTTGTTGAAATTTCAATTTCACTCAGCCTGCTTCACAGGCTTTTTAAAGCGTGAACTGATGGATTGTTATTTTTTTAACAAGTAAAAATCCTTGACTTGTATATATAGGTATTAACATGCCTATCATAACATATTGAGAACCATAACACAATGTAATATTTTGTCCTGTAAAGCCGGGCTTAAGGCTGCAGTATTCACCAAAAAGAACAAATAAACACCTGCTTTTTTAAACGAAAGCACCTGATTTAAAATACTTTTATTATCCGCTTTTAACATCTTGTAAAAACCGCTGTATATGGTATACTTTCAGTATCATTACAGCCATCGGGAGAATCATATGACTTTTTCTTTTTTTACCCTTGCCAGCCCTTTCTCAGTTTTTGTGTTTATTGTTAACATTCTGTTCAGCTTCACGATTATTTTTCTGGAGCGCAAAACACCGCAGAGCACCTATGCCTGGCTGTTGTTTCTGTGGATCATTCCGGTTCTGGGATTCGTCTTTTATCTCTTCTTTTCCCAGAATCTGACCAAGCGAAAAATCTACCGCTACAACACGCCGGAAAACGAGCAGTACCAGCTTCTGCTGCGACGGCAGAAAAAAGCGCTGGTAGACCGCCAGCGGATCGCAAAAAATAAAACTATTGCAAAAAAATACCGTTACAACATCGAGTATCACCTCAATGTCAGCCATGCCCTCTACACCGACAACAACAGCATCGATATTTATACCGATGGACACGAAAAATTCAATGCCCTGTTCAAGGCCATTGAAAACGCCCGTTCCACTGTTCACATTGAGTATTATATCATTAAATACGATGGCCTTGGCCGGAAATTTATGGAGCTCCTTACCAAAAAAGCCCGGGAGGGTGTCGAAGTCCGGCTTCTCTTTGATGAAATGGGTGGCCGCTATATTCCAAAGAGCGCTCTAAAAGAGCTGGAATCCTCCGGCGGCCAGTATGGTATTTTCTTTCCCTCCAGGCTTCGTTTTATCAATCTCCGCCTGAACTACCGTGACCACCGCAAAATTGTCATTATTGATGGCAAAACCGGCTTTATTGGAGGGTTTAACGTTGGTGACGAGTATCTGGGCCTTAAGAAAAAAATGGGCTACTGGCGGGATACCCACCTGAAGATTGAAGGGTATGCTGCCTACGAGCTCCAGATGCGATTTTTCCTCGACTGGCGTACCAGCGGCAACAAGGCTAAGCTCAATATCAATTCTGAAAACATCCACCGCTATTTTCCTTATATGGAAAACTGTGAAGGTTCAGGCATCCAGATCGTCTCAAGCGGCCCCGATGATCCCAACCAGGTCATCAAACAGGGCTTTATCCGGATGATTACCAATGCCGAGAAATACATTTTAATCCAAAGCCCTTATTTTGTTACAGACGAGAGTATCATGGAGGCTCTTAAAATCGCCCTGCTGTCCGGTATCGACGTGCGGATAATGATCCCCAACAAACCTGACCATATCTTTATTTACTGGGCCACTCTCTCCTATGTTGGAGAGCTCATAAAATACGGGGCCAGAGTCTACATTTATGACAATGGCTTTCTCCACGCCAAAGTGCTGGTCGTGGATGACCAGATCGCCGCTGTCGGTTCCTGCAATTTTGACATCCGGAGCTTCAGTCTCAATTTTGAGACCAACGCCTTTATCTACGACCCCGAAATTGCTGTAAAACTGCGCGATATTTTTTACAGAGATATTGAGAAATCCATTTACTATGACACCATGGCTTACGAAAAACGCAGCCGTGTCATCAAGGTTAAGGAGTCTATCTCCCGCCTCTTTGCGCCGCTGTTGTAAAAAAGACAGGATGTACCGACCCAACCAGTACATCCTGTCTTTTTATTTTTTGCGGTAAAACACCTGCCGGTTTACCGCCTTGTCCTGTGAAGCGACAATCGTCGTACAAACCGCGTCGCCTGTGATATTAACAGCTGTTCTGGCCATATCCAGAATGCGGTCGATACCCATAATCAGGGCGATACCCTCAATGGGAAGCCCGACCGAATTAAAAACCATGGACAGGGTTATCAGACCCACCCCCGGCACCCCTGCTGTACCGATGGAAGCCAGCGTAGCAGTCGCAATAACGGTCACATAATCGGGTATCCCCAGAGGAATTCCAAAGGCCTGGGCTGCAAAAACAACTGCCACACCCTGCATAATAGCCGTACCGTCCATGTTTATGGTCGCGCCCAGCGGAATAGTGAAGGAAGAAATTTTGCGCGATACCCCCATTTCCCGTTCCAATGTCTCAATTGACAGTGGAATAGTCGCATTGGATGTTGCTGTTGAAAAAGCAAAGCCCATAACCGGCAAAAACTTTTTGATAAAAGTGATGGGGCTGAGACCTGTAAAACCCTTGAGCATTCCCTGATAAACCACAAAGCACTGTATGCCAAGGGCCAAAAAAACAGCGGCCATATATTTAAGCATTGGCAGAAACGCGTTAAAACCGATTCCCGCAAAGGTTTTGGCAATCAGGCAGAAAACACCAATCGGTGCAGCCTTCATAACCATCGTGGTCATTTCCATCATTATATCGTTAAACTGGGAAAAGAAGTTGGAAACAATATCTGCCTTTTCTCCAAGCTTAGCCAGAATAATACCAATAAGCAGTGCAAAGACAATGACCTGGAGCATATTTCCTTCGGCCAGACCCTGGATAGGGTTTTTGGGGATAATATTCAGCAGCGTGTCCACAAGGCTCGTCTTTTCCGCGATTGTAGTCTCCACCTGCTGGATCGAAGAAATATCCAGGCCGATTCCAGGATTAATCAGGCTGGCAACAGCGATAGCCAGAGTAACCGCCACAGCGGTAGTAAAGATATAGAAGCCAATGGTTTTAACCCCTACCTTTCCCAGTGTCTGTGTATCTCCAATGGCAGCACTTCCACAGATTAGAGAGCAGAACACCAAGGGAACGACCAGCATCTGCATAAGCCGGAGAAATCCATTTCCAAGCACATAAAAAACGCCGTTGATAACAACTGTATCCTTAATGTAACCGCCTGGAATAAGATAGTGGAGAACAATCCCGGTAACAGCCCCTGCCAGCAACGCGATAAAAATCCAGGTTGTCAGACCAAGCTTTTTTCCTTTATTCTTTTTCATAAACGCCCTCCTCTCATATTGTATCCCGCTTCAGCGTTTCCATAAACTCACGGATAGCGTCTTCCCAACGGGGCATCTGGTATACCTCAGTCATATACATCATCATGTTTTCCAGCACTGTGTGGCTGGGATATGGGAAAAACCGGCTGGTATTTTTAGAAACGGCTGCATCGATAGGTACATTCTCCAGACCTGCCAGCCGCAGAATCTCCTTGGCAAAATAAAAGCGGCTGCACACGCCTTCGCAGGCAGCGTGAAAGACCCCGTACTCTCTGGTTGAAAGCAGGCGCACAATAAATTTTGCCAGTTCAACAGCACTTGTCGGAGAGCCTACCTGATCATTGGGAACCTCGAAAGGCTCTCCCTTTCGCGCCATTTCCAACACCCAGAACACAAAATTACTGCCGGACTGCCCATAGATCCACGAACTCCTGATCACCAGATGGCGCGGGTTCAGTTCCCGTACAAAGCCTTCGCCTGCCAGCTTGGATTTGCCATATACGGTCACTGGTTCAGGCGTATCAAACTCGGTATAGGTCTTTTGGCTCATTCCTCCAAAGACATCGTCGGTGGATATCTGGATAATTTTAGCACCTATTTTCCTTGAGGCGATACTCAGATTTCGCGCGCCGAGCGCATTAACCTTATACGCCTGAATCGGTTCCTCTTCACAGTCTTTGACATCCGCCATCGCCGCACAGTTAATGATCACGTCTGGCCGGTTTATATCTGCGTACTGCATAATACCATCCAAATCTGTAACATCCACATCTTTATCGGTTGTCAATATATCTCTCGCCGCATCCTCCAGCGTTTTGTAGAGCGTATGGCCCAACTGCCCTTCTGCTCCGGTTATCCATATACGATCATTTTCCAACATCGCCACAGCTCCTTATCAAATTTTTGTATTTTTCGTTTCTTAACTATAACACATCAATTGCTCAAAAAACAAGAGAACCCGGAGAGCAAGGCCCTCCGGATTACAATGTTCACATTGATTGCGTATATCTTTCTGCTTAGCTGTAAATTTCCACCAGGCGTTTTAAGAGCGCAACAACCTTTTCCATAGACTGAACTGGAATATACTCAAAACGTCCATGAAAATTGTGCCCGCCGGTACAGATATTCGGGCACGGCAGCCCCATATAGGACAGTCGCGCACCGTCGGTACCGCCTCTTATCGCCGTCACCTTAGGCTCTATACCAACATCCTTCATGGCTTTTTCGACATTGCGGACAAGATGGATATGCGGCTCAATTTTTTCTTTCATATTATAGTATGAATCTGAGAGAAGGTACTCAAAGCTTCCCACACCGTACAGTTCATTAAGATAATCACAGATTTTTACTGCCCGTTCCTTACGTTTTTCAAATTTCACCCGGTCGTGGTCACGGATAATATAGGTCATTTCCGCCTTTTCTACTGTTCCCTCAAACTGGTCCAGGTGATAAAAACCCTCGTAGCCTTCTGTGTGTTCAGGCGTTTCACATGCTGGCAGCATGTTCTGGAACTCCATTCCCATGAGAAGGGCATTTTTCATCTTGTTTTTAGCCGTTCCGGGATGAGTGCTGACGCCGTTGACGGTTAATTTTAAACTGGCTGCATTAAAGTTCTCATATTCCAGCTCACCCAGCTCACCGCCGTCCACAGTGTAGGCAAATTCTGCACCAAAGCCTTCCACATCAAAATAGTTAACACCCCGTCCGACCTCCTCGTCTGGCGTAAAGGCTATTTTTATGGTTCCGTGAGTTACAGGGTTGTTCATCAGGAAATCACACAGGGTCATGATCTCAGACACGCCGGCTTTATCGTCCGCGCCTAAAAGGGTGGTACCATCTGTCACAATGATATCCTGGCCTTTGTAATCCAAAATTTCCGGGTAATCCTCTGTCTTAAGAACAATATTTTGCGCTTCGTTCAGTAAAATATCGCCTCCGTCATAATTTTCGACAATTCTGGGTTTAACATCCTTTCCGCTCACTGCGCTGGAGGTATCCATATGGGCGATCAGTCCAATGACAGGCAGCTCCTTATCCGTTGTTGGCGGAATGGTTGCATAGACATAACCATAGCTGTCCATGCGTGCATCCTCCACGCCCATTTCCTTAAGTTCCTCAACCAGTATAGCCGCCAGATTTTTCTGTTTTTCGCTGCTTGGGAAACAGTCAGCTTCCGGCACAGACTCTGTGTCCACTTGAACGTATCTTAAAAATCGGTCTACTACTGTTTTCATTTTTCCTCCTGCTATTATAAAATAAAAAAGGCATCACATAAGAGATGCCTGTGTTCCGCTGTCTTTACTCACCTTGCTGCTTAAGCTTTTCCGCCTGATCACTGGTAATCAGTGCGTCGACCATTTCGTCAATTTCACCGTCCAGAAAAGCCTCAAGCTGATAAACGGTCATGCCAATACGATGGTCTGTTACACGGCCCTGCGGGAAGTTATAGGTACGGATACGCTCACTTCGGTCACCGGTGCCCACCTGGCTTTTACGGTTTTCAGCAATTTCGCTCTGCTGCTTCTGCATTTCAATTTCAAAAAGGCGGGCCTTCAGAACTTTCATGGCCTTTTCTTTGTTTTTCAGCTGGGATTTTTCATCCTGACAGGTTACAACCATTCCGGTGGGTTCGTGTGTGATACGAACCGCGGAGTCGGTGGTGTTTACGCACTGGCCGCCATTTCCAGAGGAACGGTAAACATCAATTCTCAGATCATTCGGATTGATATCAATTTCCACATCCTCGGCTTCCGGCAGCACTGCAACCGTCGCGGTAGATGTATGGATACGGCCGCCGGATTCTGTACTTGGAATACGCTGAACGCGGTGAACCCCGCTTTCATATTTCAGACGGCTGTAAGCTCCCCGCCCTTCGATGGAGAAGGTAATTTCCTTAATCCCGCCGATATCTGGAATATTAGAGTTCATAATCTCCGATTTCCAGCCCTGGCGTTCTGCATAGCGGGTGAACATTCTGAAAAGATCACCGGCAAAAAGAGCAGCTTCACTTCCTCCTGCGCCTGCACGGATTTCGACAATAACATTTTTGTCATCATTGGGGTCCTTTGGCAGAAGCAGGACCTTCAGTTCATCTTCAAGGGCTGCTTTTCTCTCTGTCAGCTCGTCCAGCTCAGCCTTGCACATTTCTTCAAAATCTTTGTCAATGCTTTTGTCAGAAAGCATTTCCTTGCTTTCCTCAATCCCCTCAAGGGTCTTCTTATATTCGTTATAACGGTTGATGATCGGTTCGATATGGGCATGCTCCTTCATAAGCTTCTGCCACTGTGCCTGATCGGCAATAATATCGGGATCTGCTATTTTTTCATTGAGCTCCTGATATTTACTTGATAAAAAATCTAACTTTTCTAACATTCTGTTTTTCTGTTTCTCCTCTATTACGCTTATTTCACTTCATCGAAGAAAAATACCGCCAGTGTCCCCGGTCCCGAATGGGTCCCGATAATAGGGGCCAACGGCATAATTTTAAAGTTATCGGTCTTAAAATGCTTGCTGGCAATCTTTACAAAGCTTTCAACCAGGGGCATATTGTCCGCATGGGTGATATAAATGGTCTGTTCGCTAAGCTTATCGCCCTTTTCCTCAATGTATTCCACCATTTTTTTCAGTATTTTTTTCTCACCGCGCGCCTTATCGAGCTGTCTGAGCTCACCATTTTCGTCAACATCCAGCAAAGGACTGATCTTAAGCATATTTCCGACAATAGCAGTCCCCTTGTTCAGGCGTCCGCCCCGGTACAGGTACTCCAGGTCCGTTACGGTAAACACGTGGCGGATACGGGCAGCATAATAGCCGCTCAGCTTTACCAGTTCTTCCATGCTGGCGCCATTCTGGGCCGCCTCAGCGACCTCCCGTACAATCAGACCAAGACCGCCCGTTACAGCCTTGGTGTCGAGCACCTCAATATCCGCGTCGGGGTATTTTTCCAGCACATCCCGCTTCGCCAGCATTGCCGCCTGATAGGTTCCAGACAGGCCGCTCGAAAAGCTGAGATACATGAAAGGCATCGACGCCTCTGCCAGCTCGGTGAACCGCTTTACAAAATCCGCATAGGGAATCTGGGACGTCTTGTAATGAACGCCGCGCCGCATTTTGCTGTAGAGCACCCCAGGCGTGATCTCAATCCCATCTAGATAGGTCTTTTCACCTTCAATGACGTATAGAGGCATCAGCTCAATATCATACTTTTCCAGCTCTTCCGCCGGCATATCGCAGGCAGAATCGGTTAATATTTTTATACTCATCGCTTTCCTCTCTGCATTATTTTAATTTTACCACTGTAACGGTCAACGCTGCCCGCATTTTTAAGATACAGCGTATCTGCTTTGCGGGCAGCGGCAGGTTTCATTATTTTCTCAATTTATTATTGTAACACAAAAACAGTATTTTGTTAAAACAATTCTTCAGCTTCTTTTCTCGGGTCCGCAAAAAGCTTTCGCCCCTTGGCCTCCAGATAATCAGTCAGACGTCTGGTGTCCAGATTAATGATCAGCTCATCGGGAAATCCCACCTCATCCAGCGCCTTGTCGGCATATGGAAAATAACCGATATCGGTGCAGAAATGCGTATCTGTTCCTAAAATAACTGGAATATCCAGCTCTTTACAACGCTTGGCAATGGCGACACAGTTCGTTTTGGAGCCATGTCTGATAAAAAAGGACCCGTTATTGATCTCAATGAGGGTATCCTTCCGCTTAGCTTCCTGTAAAACAGCCTCATAGTCAAGCTCATAGGTCGGGTTGCCCAAGTGACAGATAAAATCCACCAGCGGATTGTTGATGGCGCCCAGGACTGCAGAAGTATTATCTGCCTTTGAGCCCGGCTCGATACAGGGGGTATGGAGAGAGGCAGAAACAATCTCCAGCCTGTCCGCAAATGCTTCTGGCACGTCGATAGTCCCATCCTTATCCATAATGTTGGATTCCATCCCCTTAAGAACCTTCACATTGTTGATAACCGGCGGAATAATCCGATAGTTCGCAAAAAACATGGCTGTGGCTGAGCCCGGCATTTCAGGTCCGTGCTCAGTCAGGCAGAACATCTCAAGACCTCTTCTGGACGCTGCTTCCACCAATTCCATCAGTGTGCAGTAGGCATGTCCGCAGGCCAGTGTATGCGTATGTCCGTCAAGTACGTAATTTCTCACTTCTGTTCCTCCTTAAGCGCTTTCTGTTTTTCTTTTTCTTCCTGTCTTTTACGCGCTTCCGCAACCTCTTCATTATGCTTTGCGACCTTGTCGCAGAAAATCTGGGCCGATCGGAATCCCAGTGCCTTCATACGGTTATTGATCGCAGCGGTTTCAATAATCACAGCCAGATTTCTGCCTCCGGAAACCGGAATGGTCACCAGCGGCACCTCGATTCCTAGAATATCCTGGATTTCCTCGTCCAGCCCCAGCCGGTCATAGGGAGAGGTCTCATCCCAGTTTTCAAGTTTTATGACCATATCCACCTCTACAGACTGCTTAACAGCCTTTGCGCCGTACAGGGTTCTCACATCAATAATACCAATGCCCCGGACTTCCATGTAATACCGCAGCATTTCAGGCGCTGTACCACTCAGCACACGGTCCTGATGATTGCTGACCTCCACCACGTCATCGGCAATCAGAGTGTTGCCCCGCTTGACGAGCTCAAGGGCTGTCTCACTCTTGCCAATGCCGCTGGGGCCTGTAATCAGTACGCCCACGCCGTGAACCTCCACCAGTACACCGTGCATACTGATCATAGGCGCGGTTTTACGGTCGATATAGTCAATTAAATGGTAAAAGAAAATGGAGGTCTTTTCTTTGCTTCTCAGCAGAATACGTGCATGTTTTTTAGCCGCTGCCTCAAAAATCTCTGCCTCTGGCAGATCCCAGCAGATAATCACACACGGAAAATCATAGGAGAAAAAGTCGTCAATACGTTTTTCCCGCAGCTTGGGGTCAAGGCTCAGCAGATAGGAGGTCTCAACCTTTCCGATAATCTGGATACGCTTGGCGTCAAAATATTCATAATAACCATGAAGCTGAAGTCCCGGGCGGTTCAAACCGCTGTCGTAAAGATCAAACTCATCAACCGGACTGTAAATCTCCTCAAGATTCAGGTCCTTACAAAATTCCGCAAGATTCATACATCCTAAAGATTCTTCGTTCATTTATTCTCTCTCTTTTCTTCAGATTTTGTTTTATGCTCATCATCATTGAAATAGTCGAAAACTGCCTGAGCGGTCTTGTCGCTCATTCCCGGCAGGGTTTTAAGCTCCTCCAATGTTGTTTTCTTCAGATTGTTCAGGCTGCCGTAATGCCGCATGAGCAACTCACGGCGCTTCTTTCCAATTCCCGGAATTTCTTCTAAACGGGATTCCAGCATTCCTTTTTTTCGCAATGTCTGATGGTAGCCCAGAGCGTAGCGGTGGACTTCCTCTGAGATATCGCTCAGAAACGTGCACAGCGGTGTGGATTTTTTCAGAGGATACTCCTCATCCTTATAGATAATCCCGCGAATCCTGTGGTGATCATCTTTTACCATGCCGCAGACCTCAATATGAACGTTCGGGTACATCTGTAAAATGCTCCGAACCGCGTCGACATGGGTCTTTCCGCCGTCAATACAGAACACATCCGGGAAGGGCAGAAAGCTGCTTTTTTCAGGGTCCTTCCCCTCATTCTGCTCCTTTATGCCCCGCTCGATACGCCGGAAAATCATTTCCTGCATGCTGGCATAGTCGTTCTGCCCATCCACTGATTTTATCTTAAACCGGCGGTAGGCTTTTTTGTCCGGCTTGCCTCCCTGAAAAACAACCATCCCTCCTACATTGTCGGTGCCGCTGATGTTTGAGATATCATAAGCCTCAATTTTCTCTGGTGTGTGATCCATTCTGAGCAGGTCCTTGAAAGCGTCCAGGCGGCTTTTTTTCTTCTCTTCCTTCTGGCGTTTTTCAAGCTCATACTGCTTGAGGGTAAGCTCTGCGTTTTCCTCTACCATCCGTGTCATCTTTGACTTCTGGCCTTTCTGCGGCCGGGTAAGAACCACCTTCGCACCGCGCAGCTCTGCCAGCCATTGGGCAATGGTGTCCTCTTCGTCCTTAAGCAGCGGCGCGCCCAGAATAATTTCCCTGGGAATAAAGGGTTTTGAGGAATAATACTGCTTGACAAAGGTTGTCATAATATCCTCCGGCGTGGATTCCTCCACCCCCTCGAGAAAGGTATGGTCCCTGCCCAGCATTTTTCCGTCACGGACGTTAAAAACCTGAACACAGGCCAGATCCTCGTCCTTTGCAAAGGCGATAATGTCCTGATCCTGCTGGTTGCTCACGATAATTTTCTGTTTTTCCACAATATGCTGGATGCCGTAAATCTGGTCTCTCAGCTTAGCGGCCAGCTCGTAATCCATTTTTTGAGCAGCCTCGCTCATTTTTTCCTCAAGAGTTAAAACCAGCTCCTTATCCTTTCCGTTGAGGATGGACAGGATATCGCTTATATAGGCCATATATTCTTCCTTTGGCACATTCCCCTGACAGGGGGCGCAGCACTGGCCGATATAATAATTGAGACAGGGACGTCCGTTCTTTTCCCCAAAGGCCACCTTACGGTTACAGCGCCGCAGCGGGTACAGCTTTCCAATGGCCTCGATGGTTTTCTTTACCGCAAAGCTGCTGGTAAAAGGGCCGAAATACTTGCCGCCATCCTTTTTGTGTTCTCTGGTCATAATGACCTTGGGGTACTCATCCTCCAGCGTAACCTTGACGTAAGGATAACTTTTATCATCCTTTAACAGGATATTGTATTTTGGCCGGTGCTCCTTGATCAGGTTACACTCCAGAATCAGAGCTTCCAGCTCACTGTCCACCACGATGGTCTCTATATCGCAGATATGAGATACCAGCGTGACCGTCTTGGGCGTCAGGTTTTTGGAGTTTTGAAAATACTGCCGGAGCCGGTTCCTCAGATTGATGGCCTTCCCGACATATATTATATCTCCCGCAGCGTTTTTCATCAGGTAAACGCCGGGGTTTTGCGGTATATCTTTTAGTTTATTGCGATCGTACATGTCTATTCCTGAAATTTTTTAAGATTTTTCTACTTTTTGCCAAGAAATACTTTTATTTTTCATTCCATTTGGTATAATCTATCTATAAATAATGCAGTTACTTATACACGAAAGGATGTGTTCCTATGTTTGAAACAGTTATAATTGATGGTCAAAACACCATTTTGTCAAACGGCAGCTTCGAAGTTAAGATCATTCCTAAAATATACGGCGGCTACACCTTAACCAAAACAGTCAAGGATGATCCGCTTGATATCATTGAAATCCGGGATATCCGTCTGCCGCTCTCTGAAAAAGAGATTATCCGGGAAGCCAAGGCCCTTTTAAAGCAGAGCTATGATTCCGTAGACTTTAACAATTATAACATACAAACCATTTAAACAATACCCGACAGGGTTAAATTTTAAAATCTGAAAACGTCACAGGCCGCTGCACTCAGGTGTATCGGTCTTTTATTATCATTGCGCCTGTTCTTTTTACTATGGTATAATTAAGCATCCCATAAGATAAGGAGTTCATTTATGAAAGATTACACTGCAATTATTTTCGATCTGGACGGCACTCTGCTCGATACTTCCGAGGGTATCTACAACGCTGTCCGTTCTACTGAAAAAATAATGCATTTTACCCCCGTCGATGACACAACCCTTCCAGAATATGTAGGGCCGCCCACTCTTTTTTCCTATAAAAAGCATTACGGCATCGATGACGATACCGCCCAAAAAGCTGTCGTCCACCACCGCAAATACCAGAGCGAGCAGGGCGTAAAGGAAGCGCGCCCATATGATGGCATGCCGGATTTACTCGCAATGCTGAGGGAATCCGGCCATAAACTGGGGGTTGCCACCCTCAAACGCCAGGATATTACCGAGGCAACGCTGGCCGCCGCCGGTATGCTGGACTGCTTTGACTCCATCAGGGGCATCGACATGGCCGAGTCCCTGACAAAATCCGATATCATCAACCTGGTTCTTGAGGATCTCAGTGTCGAACCGGAAAACGCTGTTCTCATTGGCGACAGCGCCTATGACGCCATCGGCGCCAGACAAAGTGGTGTGGATTTTATCGGCGTTGAGTATGGTTTTGGTTTTAAAAACCTCCAGGAAATCGAGGCCTACCACCCTGTTTTTATCGCCTATTTTGTCGATGATCTCATCCAGTTCTTTGACCATTGTTAGGACTTTAAGGTTTTTATAAAAAAAGATACTCAGCTCCTCTAAAGGGTATATAAATTACCGTCATTCAACTTTATCCTTTGGAGGTTTTTTATTATGAATTATTTTATGAGTATCTTTTTCAGGCTCATCCCCCTTTTAATGGGGGCAATCTGTTTTAGCTACGGCATCTATGTCACTACCCTCGGAACCGCCCTGGGATCTGGCTATCTGGTAGCCGGGCACGTGCTTATCTCACTGACTGCCATCTGTATCGCGCTGTATTGTACAGCCGCTACCATTATCCGTCAGCTCATCAACCGGTACAGTAGCTTTTTCAAATGGTTTCTGCCTGTTCTCGGCTATGCTGTCAGTCTCTTTACTGTTGGCATGGGCATCTATTACTGGAATCTTCATACCATCAACACCGCTTACTTTGTCTCCGGCAACATCATCTTCGGCGTTGGCCTGATCGCGTGCTGTGTCACCACTGTGGCCACCTCATCTACCCGTTTCCTTTTTATCCCGGCCAACTCCAATAAACTACAGCCCGGCGACAAGCCGCAGGGCGCTTTCAGCGAAAACACAGCCAAAATCCTTATTGCCATTCCGGCTTTCTGCGCTCTTGTGGGACTGATCCGCAGCATCGTACTGATATCAGCAGGCCTGAGCTCGGAATATTTTGTAGCCGGCCACGTCCTTTTTGGCACTTCCCTTGTCTGTGCCAGCCTAATCGCACTAGTAGCCTCAGTAATCCGTCAGATACAAAACACTTTTACAGACAAAGAGCGCTGGAAATGGACGATTTTCGTTTTAATTTTGGGCTCCATCAACGTTGTTCTGGGTATTGGCATACTGTTGGTTCAAAAAACACCAGCGTGGATCGCTCCGGGATGGGTATTGGTTGGCCTTGGCTTTATCTGCTACAGCATCTCGAGCAAGGTCATTCTCCTCGCCTCCGTCTGGCGTCAGACCTTCTCCCTCGCCAAGCGTATTCCACTGATACCGATAACGACCACGCTTTTCTGCCTTTTTACCGCAGCCTTCCTGTTTGAAGCAGAGCTTTTCAATTCTGCCTTTTTTGTGCCGGCTCGTGTAATGGTCGGCCTCGGCGCTGTATGCTTTACGCTTTACTCCATTGTTTCTATTTTGGAATCCGGCACTTCCGGCTCCAGCGAGTAGTGATAAGAAAAACCCAGCTGAAGGTTCAGCTGGGTTTTTCTTATTATGAGGTTTAATATTAAAATTTAAAATGGGGTCGTAGTTTATTGTTCTCCGAAGACAGCTTTATAGTCTGCCTGGAATTTTTCAATTCCCTGATCGGTTAAAGGATGTTTGGTCATCTGCATAATAACGCCAAACGGCACTGTCGCAATATCTGCACCGGCTCTCGCACAGTCGATCACATGGATCGGGTTGCGGACACTGGCAGAAATAATTTCTGTTTCAATCCCTTGGACCTCAAAAATTTCCGCAATGGTCTCAATCAGCTCTACACCAGGGGTGGAGATATCATCCAGACGACCAAGGAATGGTGAAACATAAGCGGCGCCAGCTCTCGCGGCCAGCAACGCTTGGGCTGCGGTAAAGATCAGCGTGACATTAACTTTGATACCTTCGGCAGATAAAACTTTGGTTGCCTTCAAGCCTTCTGCTGTCATTGGAATTTTGACAACCATATTTTTATGAATTTTAGCAATTTCTCGGCCCTCTGCGATCATTCCCTCAGCATCGGTAGTGGTTGCCTTCACCTCGCCGCTGATCGGTCCATCAACAATTGAAGCAATCTCTGCGATAACTTCATTAAAATCACGGCCTTCTTTTGCGATTAAAGAAGGATTGGTTGTAACACCGCAGATAACACCCATGTCATTTGCATTTTTAATATCTTCTACATTAGCAGTGTCCAGGAAAAATTTCATTTTAAGCCTCCATTTTTTACTTGAATTTCTGAATAATAAATACATAATTTCTAAAAAACATAATTATTTTTACATTTTTAAAAATAATTAACATTTCAAAAGAAACTATCTTTGTCTATAAATACAGTATATAACGATATAAAGCCATTGTCAAGGTATTTAAGCCTTTTTGTATGGTTTTTAAATAACTTTTACTTTTGTAATAATATTAAATCAAAAATTCTTTCCTTCTATAAAACCGCCAATGATGCAAACATTTACAAACGTTGACCTGTATGATAAACTATTAAAGACTTATATACATTACTTAAATAACGAGAGGATTTATCATGAGCTTTAAACGATCAAGCGGTATCTTAATGCACATTTCATCACTTCCCGGTAAATACGGTATCGGAACTTTTGGCAAAGAAGCCTGCTCTTTTATCAATCTTTTAAATAAAATGGGCTTTACCTACTGGCAGACTCTGCCCCTTGGACCCGTAGACCAGTGCCACTCGCCTTATAAAAGCCCTTCTGCCTTTGCGGGCAACCCTTTTTTTATCGATCCTGAGCTACTGGCTGAGGAAGGCCTCCTTACTCAGGACGAGGTGAAATCCAGCGAATACAGCGACCCTTACAGTGCTGCCTACGAATGGCTTGATGAAACCCGGCCCAGTCTCTTTCGAAAGGCTTTCAGCCGCATTGACGATCAGATAAGATCGGACATTAAAATTTTTGAGGACGAGCAGCGCCATTGGCTTCCAGACTATGCCCTCTACATGACCTTAAAAAACCAATTCCATGGGAAGGACTGGTACCTTTGGGAAGACATAGGTCTTCGGGATCATCACACCGAGGCACTGAAGGAAGCCAGGGAAGCCTATGCCGAGGAAATCCTGTTCCACGAGTTCCTGCAGTACGAATTTACTAAACAGTGGAATGCTGTAAAATGCTGCGCCAACGACAACGGTATCCAGATCATCGGTGACATGCCCATCTACGTCTCTCTGGAAAGCGCCGATGTATGGGCACACCGTGATCTCTTTGATCTTGACCCGGAGGGCCAGCCAAATCATATTGCCGGGGTACCGCCGGATTATTTCTGCTGCGATGGGCAGCTGTGGGGTAATCCCCTCTACAATTGGACAGCCATGAAGACCTCTGCCTATAAATGGTGGATCGACCGGATTGGCCGTTCTCTTGAGATTTACGACGCGGTTAGGATTGACCACTTCAGAGGCTTTTCTGCCTATTGGGCTGTGGCCGGCACTGCTAAAACCGCACGAAACGGCAAATGGCTGGAAGGTCCGGGCATGGATTTTTTCAACGCCGTCTTCAATGCTTTTGATTTTAAGGAGCCGCGCATCATCGCCGAAGACTTGGGCGTAATGGATGAGGGGGTCACTAATCTTCTCCAGGAAACCGGCTTCCCCGGTATGCGTATACTGCAGTTTGGCTTTATTGAGGAAGGTAATAACCAGCATCTGCCTCATAATTATGTAGAAAACAGTATTGCCTACACAGGAACTCACGATAACAACACCCTGCTCGGTTTTTTGTGGGAGCTTCCACCTTACAAACGGGATTATGCTTTAAAATATATCAACTATTCCTGTAGCGGCAACGAATGGCAGGAAGGAGGCCCCCAAAGCCCATCCTGCCACCATTTCATCCGCTGCCTGTGGCAAAGCTGCGCCAGCCTCACCATTCTGCCCATTCAGGATCTCTGCGGTTTTGGCGGCGACACAAAAATGAACTGTCCTGGCTGTGCCGATGGCAACTGGAGCTTTCGGATTACCCACGATGCTCTGGACACCATTGATATCTCCTGGATACGCTCTATGAACGAAATATACAAGCGCATCCCCTGATTCACTCTCTCGACAAATAGCAGTTTTTATGGTAAAATCGTTATCATACAGGGTGTGAATTGAGCATTTTCACCTTCCTGTAAACAGTTTTCAATATTTTATAGAGGAGAGAGAATATGAAAAGTATGAAAAAACTGGCTGCTTTACTGTTGGTTTTAGCGCTTGTCTTTACCGTAGCGGGGTGCGGCGACAAAGGCGCTTCAAGCAGCAGTAGCGGCAATACCCTGCGAGTTGTCATGCAGGATCCCAATGTTCCCATCGACACCAACATGGGTACTCAGGCATACCTGATTATGGTATCAGACCAGGCCTGTGAAACACTTATCGGTCTGAACAATGATACAACCTTAGACCCACAGTTGCTTAAGCAGATGCCAACCGTTTCAGAAGATGGCCTGACTTACAGCTTTGAGCTTAAAGATGGTGTTAAATTCCATAACGGCGAAACCCTGAAGTCTTCTGATGTTAAGTATTCCTATGAACGCTTAATAACAAAAGGTCTCATGGGCTCACTGTTTGACCAGGTCGTTGGCTTTAAAGCCCTTGAAGACGGCGCAGCCAATTCACTTGAAGGCTTTAAAATCAAAGATGACACACACTTCGATATCGTTCTTCAGCAGCCCTACGCACCTTTTGAAGCAGCTTTATCTGCTCCATATGCTGTAATCTTCCCGGAAAAAGCCTGTGAAGAAGCCGGCGGAGACTGGGGACGTACTGTTCTGTATGGAACCGGCCCATTTAAAATGACCTCCTACACAGCAGGCCAGGGCATCGAAATGGCACGTTTTGACGATTACCATGGCGATAAAACCAAGCTTGATGGCATCAGCTTTAAGTTCGTAAATGACCTGAACACTCAGGTTATGGAATTCCAGAAAGGCAACTGCGATTTCGTCATGCTGGATACCGGACAATACGAAACTGTGACAAACAATGACGCTGTCAAAGACAAAATGCACAGCTTTAATCCAATCGGCCTTGTCTACTTAAGCCCGAACAACGAAATCTATACCGATCCCAAGGTTAAGGAAGCCCTGTCCTACGCCGTAGACCGCAAAGCCCTGTGCGACGAACTGTTATCCGGCGCCGCCACACCAGCCAAGAGCTTTATTCCCAAGGGACTGCTCGGATACAACGATTCCCTTCCTGAATATGAATACAATCCGGAAAAAGCAAAACAATTACTGGCAGAAGCCGGCTATCCGGATGGCATTACCATTCCTGTCGTCGGATCAACCAATTATCAAACACTGATCAAGGTGGCCACCGCGATTCAGGATCAGGCCAAAAAAGCCGGTATCAACATTGAACTTTCTCAGGTTGACCACGCAGGCTACAACGACATGAACAAGAGCGGTTCCGTTAATCTGTCCGTCAGCAACTGGTATACCGATTACGTTGACCCAGACGGTATGATTTATCAGCGTATGTCTGCCACAACTACCCAGCAGGTATCCAACAAATACAACAATCCAGAATTCAACGACCTCATCAACCGGGCACGTCAGACAAAAGACGAAAGCAAACGCCAGGAATTATATGAAAAGGCCGATGAAATCCTGACACACAAAGATTATGGTGCGATTCCGCTGTATAATGACACCATGTTCTACCTGTTAGGCGATAATGTTAAAAACTTCGAAGTTACCAGCATCTACCGTTACCATTTCTATGATGCTGAACTTCAATAATAATGCTCAGAAAGCTCCGCGGCCGCGGAGCTTTTTTATTCTGGAATATTCTGTTTTTGCATTCCAAGCGACCAATTTCTAAAATTATTTTTGAAAACGGTTTTTTTATCCTTGACTTTCTCCAAAAAGCGTACTACAATAAGAACACAACTGGTAAGACCACTTACCAATATTTTTGACCGAATTTATACTCGCATCGTGCTAAATCATTTAAATTGGAGGATCATTATGATTTCAAGAATTCCCTACGGTAACACAGAACTGACCCTGGAGCTTCCTGATGAACAGGTCGCCGGCGTCTTAAATTCCAATATCGGTAATCTGCAGAGCGACCAGACCGAGGATGATATCGTCAAGTCTGCGATGGCAAAACACTTAGGCAGCACTTCCCTAAAAGATCTGGCAAAAGATAAAAAAACAGCAGTCATCATTATCAGCGACCATACGCGCCCGGTGCCAAGCAAGCACATTATTCCATTTATGCTTGAGGAAATGCGCGCGGGAAACCCGGATATCGATATCACACTGCTTGTCGCCACAGGCTTTCACCGCGGTACCACAAAAGAAGAGCTGGTATCAAAGCTGGGGCAGAAAATTGTCGATGAAGAAAAAATCGCTGTACACGATTCTTCCAATGCCGACGAAAATGTTAAAATCGGGGTACTTCCCTCTGGCGCCGATTTGATCATCAACCGCCTTGCGGCCGAGGCCGACCTTCTTGTCTCTGAGGGGTTTATTGAGCCACATTTTTTCGCCGGCTTTTCAGGCGGCCGAAAAAGTGTGCTGCCAGGTGTCTCTGACCGCGTGACCGTCTTAGGCAATCACTGCAGCAAATTCATTGCAAGCCCTTACGCGCGCACCGGTATTTTAGAAAACAACCCGATCCATACCGATATGAAATCTGCCGCTGAACAGGCTGGTCTCCAGTACATTGTCAATGTGATTATCGATGAGGATAAACGTGTTGTCATGGCCTTTGCGGGCGATCCTTTCATCGCGCATGAGGCCGGATGCGAATTTTTAAAGCAATACTGCCGTGTTAAGGCCGTACCGGCCGACATCGTCATCACAGGCAACGGCGGGGCGCCTCTCGATCAGAACATGTATCAGTGCGTTAAAAGCATGACTGCTGCCGAAGCATCCGCCGGAGACGATGGTGTTATTATTCTCTGCGCCGAATGTCTGGATGGTACCGGCGGAGATGGCTTTTACCACGCCATGCGGGACTGCGAATCCGCCAGAGCACTTTTTGAAAACATTATGACGATTCCACAGAACCAGACAAGGCCTGACCAGTGGGAATATCAGATTCTCGCACGCATTCTCTCAAAACACACGGTTTTATATGTTACACGGCCGGAAATGAAAGATATTGTAACTGAAATGAAAATGACCTATGCGCCAGATCTTGACACAGCCGTCAAAATGGCCAGAGAAATCAAAGGTGAAAACGCCAGCTTTACAGTTATTCCAAACGGAATTGCCGTTATCGTCGAGCAATAAAGTTCATTATCTACTCCTCTAAATAAATATATGAAAAGGGCATCCGAAAGGATGCTTTTTTCATGTATTTCACAATAAATAAGGTGCTTTTCATTGATAAACTGTTCACTCCCGGGCAATTTTGTGGTATAATAGGTGCGATTGGCAATTTGACAATATTCGAATGCTCAAGGAGGGCTTATGAAGACCCAGAGAACCTTATTAATGATATTATTGTGTCTCTTCCTTACCGTTATGCCGGTATGTGCCCAGACACCCGAAAATACGGCCGACAGCGCCGAAACCTTAACTTCCGCAGTCAGTGCACTTAACGAAACCGGAGGAACTATCCGCATTACAAAAGATATTATTTTAGGAACAGACAGCAGTATTGGTGGCTTTGAACCCGACAGCAACATTACCTTGGATCTTGGAGGAAATACCCTGTACATCCAAAACAGCTGGTCCCTTAAAAACATAACCATTACCGGTCAGAGGACTTTGATCATGCTGGAGAACAATGCAGACCTTCATCTCGATCACACCACCCTGGCAGCTACCGCTGAAAACAGCACAGCCATTAAAATTATAGGAGACAGCCGCCTGTCAGCTGAGGCTTCAAAAATTGAGGCAATCGGGACCAACACCTTTGGTATCATCGCTGTCAGCACCGCTGACTTGTCCTTTAACTCTACCCTTGTCAGTACCATTGGCAGCAGCAGCACCTCTATTCAGACAAAAGGCATTGTTGATGCCTATTTCAGTGAAATTACTGCTGAAGGAACTGGAGCCACGGCTATTAAAGCAGGCGAAGTGCTTCTAAATACAAGCGCTGTTTCTCCGGAGGCCTCAAACGCTGTTATTGCAGATACCACCGCGGCCCCCACGAACACAGGCTACCACTACACAGAATTGAACACTCTGGGCGGTCTGCCTGATAGTATGATGTTTGAAATTACCGACAAGAAGACAGGCGATATCCGCTACACCCCGTCAATGCCTGTCTGTTGGGATACTGACACAGCAGACATTACAAAGGCCGGAATTTATCCGCTGGACTACGAGCTCTGTCCTGATACATTTACTCCTGCCGGCGCTGCCTCTTTACTAAAAAATCAAACGCAGCAGCTTGTCGTCATTGATCCTAAAAAGCCTTTTATTTATTACGATGCACCTGTGACTGAAAACACTGGCAGCTACAGTTTGCTTCTCCGATTCCACCAGCCAATCCAAAGCTTTGGCACTCCAACACTTTGGGTGGAAAAGGACGACAGCAGTACATGGCAGACCTGGCCGTCTGAAAAAATCACCCCGGCCGCCTCAAACCAATATAGTCTGACCGGTCTGGAGGCCGGCCACAGCTATGTTTTCCAGCTTGAAGCCAAAAACGGCAGTATTAACGGCGATTCCAATGCTATCCGCATTACACTTGATCAGGACGGAAACCCTACTGTTACTCAGAGTGATATGGACCACGGTAGCAGTGAAATAAAATCAGTGCCGACGACAGCCCCCAAAGCCTATGTTGAAACAGAATCCGTTGCTCCTTCTGTTTCAAACCCCAGTAAAAATGTTAGAACGGGTAGCAGAGAAAGCCTTAAATCCGAATCGACCCTTTATCTCCAGGAAATGGGTAATGCCTTAAAAACCGTATCCAACTACCTGAATGGTACTACCCCCGTCTCCGATAATGTGGACACTGGAATTAACGGTGCCCTAAAGAATAATATAAAAGGCGGATTACCTGCGGTGGCAGCACTCAGTCTGACATTCCTCTGTGCAGTTACCATGCTGCTTGTACGGAAAGAAACAACGGACGTAAAAGATGAGTAAAAGCAAGTACATCAAATCCATATATTGTATGCTATACTTATTAAAATTATTTTTATCTAAATGTAGCGGTATACGTTGAAATAGCGTATACCGTTTTTTCATATGCGCAGCCGTTTTTAACTGTAAAAATTTGCCCTCTTTCGAGCTTATTTATTAAAAATTTTTGTGCACATTTTTTATCCACAGGCCTCAGCCCTCTCATTCTCTCATTTTAATCATTTTCACAAAATATTGTCCACAAATTGACAGCCAGCACAATATATAGTATGATTCTCGATATAAACAACAATAACTAAGCATCCGGAGGAATGATGTAATGATCGACAATATTATAAAACGAAACGGGACTGTAGCGCCTTTTGATACCCGTAAAATCAGCAGCGCCATCTACAAAGCAAATATCTCTGTGAACGGCGAGTCTATGACAGAAAAGCACATTGAGTTTCTGACGAATGTGGTTACCTCAGCGGCAGAGCCTTTGGTCTGCCCGACAGTAGAGCAGATACAGGATATTGTGGAGGAAACACTGATCAAAGCTGATTACGCAAAAACGGCCAAGGCCTATATCCTGTACCGCGCCGAGCACGCCAAAACACGTCAGGCCGAAAGCGATTTGATGGAAATATATAAAGATCTCACCTTCCGCTACGCTGAGGACGCAGATCTTAAACGTGAAAACGCTAATATCGACTCCGATACAGCCATGGGAACTATGCTGAAATACGGTTCTGAAGGGTCAAAATATTTCATTGATAATTACATCCTTCCGCGCGAAATTGCTGATGCGCATATCTCCGGTGATATACATATTCATGATAAAGATTTTTATATGCTGACTGAAACCTGCTGCCAGATTGATTTACTCAAGCTTTTTAAAGGTGGCTTCTCAACAGGGCACGGCTATCTGCGCGAGCCTAATGACATCCGCAGCTACTCTGCCCTTGCCTGTATCGCCATTCAGGCAAATCAAAATGAAATGCACGGAGGCCAGAGTATTCCAAACTTTGACTACGCCATGGCGCCCGGCATTGTCAAAACCTTCAGCAAGCTGTACCGCAAAGCGCTGATCAACGATCTCAGTGTCTGTTCCGGCCAGGACCGTGAAACAGTCACAGAGATGGTTGCCTTCGCCTGCGAAAAAATTGAGGCTCCGATCACCTTGGATACGCTGGAAGCTTTTGGCCGGGAGCTTTCCATATTTTTTAATGGGTCTTCTTTTGATGCCCAGATGATTAATAAAACGCATGATCATGCCTGCAAGACCGCTCTGCGTGAATCAGAGGAAGCCACCTATCAGGCGATGGAGGCCTTCATCCACAACCTGAATACCATGAACTCACGGGCCGGCGCACAGGTTCCCTTTTCCTCCGTAAACTATGGCACGGATACCTCATCCGAAGGACGTATGGTCGTCAAAAATCTGCTGAAAGCCACAGCAGCCGGACTTGGTAACGGTGAGACCCCCATTTTTCCGGTTCAGATTTTCAAGGTAAAGGAAGGCATTAACTATAACGAAACCGACCCTAACTACGATCTTTTTAAGCTGGCCATCAAGACGTCTTCTATGCGCCTTTTCCCGAACTTCAGCTTTCTGGATGCCCCCTTTAATTTACAATATTATGAAGAGGGTGATTATAATACTGAGGTAGCCTACATGGGATGCCGAACCCGGGTTATGGGAAACCATTATGACCCTCAGAATGAAACGACCTGCGGTCGCGGCAATTTAAGTTTTACTTCCATCAATCTACCAAGGATTGCCCTTGAATCCAACGGAAGCCTTGACACCTTTTATAGGCTTCTGGACGAACGTGTTTCTCTGGTTGTGAAACAGCTGCTTCACCGCTTTAAAATCCAAGCCGCCAAAAGAGGCAGAAATTATCCTTTCCTGATGGGACAGGGTGTCTGGATCGATTCGGAAAGCCTTGGCCGGGACGACCGTGTTGAGGACGTTTTAAAGCACGGAACCCTGAGCGTCGGCTTTATCGGACTTGCTGAAACGCTCAAGGCGCTTACCGGCAGGCATCATGGTGAAAGTACAGAAAGCCAGGCTCTGGGGCTTCAGATCATCTCGCATCTGAGGTGCCTGATGGACGCTGAATCTGAAAGAACTGGTTTGAACTTCACCCTGCTCGCTACCCCGGCAGAAGGGCTCAGCGGACGCTTTGTCGCCATAGACCGTGAAAAGTTCGGGACTGTTCCCGGCATTACAGACCGTGAATTTTACACAAATTCTTTCCATGTTCCGGTCTACTATCCCATACAGGCCTATAAAAAAATTCAGTTGGAGGCGCCATACCACGAATACACCAACGCAGGGCACATCAGCTACGTCGAGCTGGATGGGAATGCCAGCGCCAACCTCGCGGCTTTTGAAAAAATTGTCCGCTGCATGAAAGAAGCCGGCATTGGATATGGTTCCATCAACCATCCAGTTGACCGAGATCCCGTCTGCGGCTACAATGGTATAATCGGCGAAGAATGTCCAAACTGTCACAGACACGAGGGCGATGGAAACCCTGATTTTGAGCGCATCCGCCGAATCACGGGCTATCTGGTGGGCACCATTGACCGCTGGAATAACGCAAAGCGCGCAGAGGAGAAAGCGAGGGTAAAGCATGGCGTTTCTGCTAATCAATAACTGTATCGAAGAATCCATTGTTGACGGACCTGGGCTCCGCTTTGTCATTTTTACACAGGGCTGCCCCCACCATTGTCCTGGATGCCACAACCCTCAGACACACCAGATAACTGGAGGAACTTTTGTGGAGACAGAAATACTTCTCGCCAGAATAGTGGAAAACCCTCTACTTCAGGGTGTTACATTCAGCGGCGGCGAGCCCTTTCTGCAATCCGCAGCCCTGGCCGACTTAGCCCAGAAGCTTCATGTAAACAGTCTGGATGTAGTCACTTACACCGGTTACACACTGGAAAAGCTGAAAGCCATGAAGGATGAAAGCATCAATGCCCTGCTTCGGGAAAGCGATCTTCTCATCGATGGGCCATTTCAATCTGAAAATCGCGATCTAACCCTCCCCTTTCGTGGAAGCAGTAATCAGCGTATTATAGAATTACACCATTAAAAAAGCGGGTGTGTACGAAATAGAATGTACACACCCGCTTTTTATTTTTATTTATTCCTCAAATAAAGCGGTTGATAAGTAACGTTCTCCAGTGTCGGGTAACAGAACTACAATATTTTTCCCTTTATTTTCAGGACGTTTTGCAAGTTGTGTTGCCGCCCAAAGAGCCGCGCCGGATGAAATACCGACTAGCAGTCCTTCCTCTTCTGCTACCTCACGGCCTGTCACAAAAGCGTCTTCATTATCGACTTTAATGATTTCATCGTAGACGCCTGTGTTCAGGGTATCCGGTACAAAACCAGCCCCGATTCCCTGAATCTTATGCGGACCTGCCTTTCCTTCAGACAGCACTGGAGAACCCGTCGGTTCAACGGCGATCACCTTTATTTCTGGATTTTTAGATTTCAGGTACTCACCTACACCAGTAATTGTACCGCCTGTACCGATACCTGCAACAAAGTAATCCACCTTTCCGTCTGTGTCTTCCCAGATTTCCGGGCCAGTCGTCGCTCTGTGCACAGCCGGGTTCGCAGGATTGATAAACTGTCCGGGAATAAATGAGTCAGGCGTTTCCTTTGCCAGCTCCTCTGCTTTTGCGATAGCACCCTTCATACCAGCTGCACCATCAGTCAGAATCAGCTCAGCCCCATAGGCCTTTAAGAGCTTTCTTCGTTCCACACTCATGGTTTCAGGCATTATCAGAATCACACGGTAGCCTCTGGCGGCAGCGACGCTTGCCAGACCGATACCGGTATTACCGCTCGTCGGTTCAATAATAACTGAGCCTTTCTTCAGCAGCCCCTTTTCTTCCGCATCATCAATCATGGCCTTGGCAATACGATCTTTTACGCTTCCTGCGGGATTAAAATATTCAAGCTTTGCCAGCACCGCAGCACCCAGTGCATTTTCCTTTTCATAATTGCTGAGTTCCAAAAGCGGTGTTTTTCCAATCAATTCTGTTAAACTCTTATAAATTTTTGCCATTTTGTTTTCCTC
>OCAG01000203.1_pt1 | contig 62114 bp, 57 predicted proteins | sample 1477111 | NCBI WGS metagenome assembly OCAG01 (sample SAMEA2580288, study PRJEB22360) | human gut metagenome | biome: human gut; feature: human-associated habitat; material: faeces | place: Denmark | collected 2008/2010 | reverse complement strand
GTGCGGAAATTTCTGGTCCGTAGATCTCAATGACCCGGCCACGGGGACCCCCGCCAATTCCAAGCGCCATATCAATACCGATGGATGAGGTGGAGATAACGTCGACGTCCATCTTCGCACTCTCGTCTCCAAGACGCATGACGGCGCCCTTTCCAAAGGTTTTTTCAATATTCTTTAAAGCAGCGTTTAAGGCTTCCTGCTTTGCGCTGTTGTCAGTTTTTTCTTCTACTTTTTCTAATGGTTTGCGTTTTTCAGCCATACTTTTCTCCTCTATTTTCACAAAGCGTTCTGTGAACGTTCGTTCTATCACTATCTATATTATAAAGAAATCATTCTGTTTTGTCAAGGATTGCTTCGCGAATTAAGTGAAAAACTTTATTGGCGGTGCGCAATTGAACAATCTTTCGACTGCCTTCAAAGAGATATTTTTTAATGGTGGTTTTTCCATTGGCGCAAACCCCGACGTATACAAGTCCCACGGGTTTTTCTGGCGATCCGCCGCCAGGCCCGGCAATACCAGTGACAGACGCGGTAATATCACAGCCTGAAATTTCCTTAAGGTGCTCGCACATCTCCCGTGCGGTCTGCTCACTGACTGCGCCATAGCGTTCAAGCGTTTCGGCCCTCACCTTTAAAAGCTGCATTTTAGCTTCATTGGAGTAGGTAACCAGTCCCATTTTTAACGCCGCTGAAATTCCGGGAATCTCTGCCAGCTTTGAAGCCACGAGACCTCCGGTGCAGGATTCTGCCAGAGCGACAGTCAGGCCCTTTTCCATTAAAAGTTTACCGACCGTCACATCCAGGCTGTCCTGGGAATGTGTGAAAATATGGCCGCCAAAACGTTCAATGATGATCTTCTCATACCGGTCCAGCAAAGCGTTAATGGTTTCAGGATCATCCCCGTTGGCCGTCAGGCGGATCATCACCTCGCCCAGCTTGGCATAGGTGGCAACCGTGGGATTATCCTGCCGGTCAATGATGTCCATGATGGTGTCCTCCACAGTGGATTCACCAATATCCGAAAGATTGTAATAGCGTGAAATCACGAGCTGGTTTTTCAGCTGGTGCAGGATGGGTTCCACACAGTCCTCATACATGCCCATCATTTCATGTGGTGGTCCCGGCAGCATGATTACAGTTTTTCCGTCCTTCTCAATCATAATTCCCGGAGCGGTACCTCTGGGGTTGGGCAGCATGACGCCCCCCTTTGGCACGTAAGACTGACGCAGGTTATTCTCTGTCATTTCTACCCCGCGGCGGTCAAAAAACGCTTTGAGCTTCTCGACAATTTCTGGCCGCTGTTCCATTTCCATACCGAAAATTTCCGCAATGGTCTCCTTTGTCAGATCATCCTGGGTCGGTCCGAGGCCGCCAGTCGTGATAATCAGGTCACTGCGGGTCAGGGCCCGCATAATGACAGATTTCAGACGCCCCGGGTTATCACCCACCGTGGTATGATAAAGCACCGAAAAGCCATTTATAGACAATTCCTTGGACAAAAACATAACATTGGTATTTAAGGTGTCTCCCGTTAAAAGTTCTGTTCCAACTGAAACGAGCTCACAATTCATAATTCCATCTCCTTATGTCAATTCAGCCGGGATTCATAAAACTCCGGCCCTTATCATTATACTGTTTCTGGTAAAATTCTGCAATGTTATTAAACTTTGATTCAGAGTTGTTTATCTGAATAATGACAAAGAATTCTTCTCTAGATGCCCTGATCCTGATACTCTGTGAATCTTATCGCATCCACACACCTTCTTACTTCGGTACAAATCCTTCTATATTTTTTATCTCCACCGAGATGGTACCATCTGGATTATTTCTGAATTCTACAATGTCCTCCCGCATGAGGTAGTCCGTTGGAATCGAGAGCTCTATGCCTGAGTCAGTAACAAACTTTTGTTTCTTAAAAATTTTGCTCTCAATATTATCGCTTACCTCTACTTTGCGCTGGGTAAGCCCTTTTTTGGCAGCCTCCTCCCTAAAGCGTTCCTTCACTGTAAAATCATCGCCAAAGGTGGCTTGGGCAATACTGTCCATATCAATGACCGAGTCCGATTCGTAGTCGTCGGCGATGACCCGCTTGACGGTATTCAGCTTTTCAATGTCGCCGTTATATTCGCTGGCAATAATTTTTTTAACGGTCTTTTCCACAATATCAAATGTCTGTTTTTCGGAGAGCACATCCTCACATAAAACCAGACGGTTGGAGAGATAGTACTCCTTTTTGTCATCAATCTCAAACTTTTTTTCCTTTAGAAAAATCTGACCGGTATTTAAATTGATGATCACAAACTCATCCAGCCGCTGCCCTTCTGTGGGCAGTGAGCAGGGCTGACGAAGAATATCATTTAAACGGCCGTCCTCGTGATCGACATAGTGGATATAGCTGTGCTTGTAATTCAGCTTTAAAACACCCAAATAAGGCTCTCCGTCGCCAATAAAATCGACCACCAGCAGATCTGCCGACGGCACCCCGACATTCTCCACCATAAAATCAAAGAGCAGGCTCGCGATTTCCTGGCTGACAGATGTAAAGCTTTCGTCATCCTTTTTATACTGCTGTACCAGCTCACAAAAACGGCTTGGCGGGTCCACAAACTGGGTTCTCTTAATATCCGGATCCTTCATCGCCCGGGTCAGATGTTTATACAAGTATTCCTGAATACCGATGGGCAGCCCCAGCAGTGTATCCGAAAGCACCGGAATCCCCGCGCCCGTATCCAGAATGTGTAAAATTGCTCTTTTTACATGAACGTCAATTTCCATAAAAACTCCTCACACAAAAGCGCGCCTCCCGCCGCGCTCGTTTGTTATTCTCATTTATTTACTTTCAAATGCCTACATACTTCTAAAGACACCCTTGTTCAGTCTGAAATAATCAATACCTGAAATAAGGGTCAGGGCCAGGGCAACATAAACCATGATGTTACCGAATAGCAGCAAGGCGGGGAATGCCATAACCGGCCAGTTGACCAGCAGCAATGCGATGATTGCAATCATCTGGGAAATGGTCTTGGCCTTGCCCCATTTGCTGGCAGCAATGACAATGCCGTCGGAAGCCGCCAGCGTCCGGAGACCTGTAATGGCGAATTCGCGGGCAATGATGATGATAACCACCCAGGACGGGATCATCTGCAGCTCAACCAGACAGATAAACGCTGAGCAGGTCAGCAGCTTATCTGCCAGCGGATCCATAAATTTTCCAAAATCCGTAATCAGATTCCGGCTTCTGGCAAGATGCCCGTCCACCGCGTCAGAGGCAGAGGCGACAATAAAAATCACCACCGCAATGGGCTCGTGGAATGGGAAATTGACCAGCAGGGCAATAATAAAGAATGGAATCATAATAATTCGGGCCATGGTAATTTTGTTAGGTAAGTTCATTTTCTACATCTCCTATCAAATCATAATCCAGTGTCTGGATTATTTTTACTTTATAGAAATTGCCAATGTCTAATACCTCTTCCCCGCTATTGGCAAAAACCATACAATCAATTTCTGGTGCATCACCATAGGTTCGCCCGGAATAGGTTCCCGGCGCCTCCATTTCCTCTATTAAAACGTCCAGGCTTCTGCCGACAAAGGCTTCATTGGCTTCAGCTGTTATGCCCTCCTGCTGTCCGTATATTTCATTCCAACGTCTTTCCATAACCGCTTCATCCACCTGATCCGGAAACTCCGCCGCAGGGGTTCCTTCCTCCTGCGAGTATTTGAACACACCCAATCGGTTGATTTTAAGCGCTCTTAGCGAGGCGAGCAGCCCCTCATGGTCTTCCTCTGTCTCACCGGGAAAACCAGTGATAATCGCGGTCCTGAGTACCGCGTCAGGCAGCTTTTCGCGGATCAGCCCGATCTGTTCAAAAAGATGCTTTTTGTTAACTGGACGCCCCATGCGTTTTAAAATTTTATCCTCAGTATGCTGGATGGGAATATCAAAATAATGGCAGAGGTTGTCATGGCTGGCGATCACATCCAGAAGCTCTTCTGTGATGCCCTCAGGATACATATAGAGCAGACGTATCCAACGGAAGGAAAAATCCTCCGACAGCCGCGTCAGCAGCCCTGCCAGATTTATCTCTCCCTCCAGGTCGTTCCCATACTGGGTGATGTCCTGGGCGATAATGATCAGCTCCCTGACACCCTTTTTCTCCAGATACGCCGCTTCTTTATAAATAGCCTCTGGACTGCGGCTCCGGTGTCTTCCACGAATTTTGGGAATCACACAGTAGGTGCAGTGATGGTCACAGCCTTCACTGATTTTCAGATAGGCTGTAACGGTGTTGTCCTCGATATAGCGGGGCATTTCTTCCACATAAGGGCGGTCGATATTTCCAGAGAACGCTTCTCTTCCCCTTCCGCCTTCAATATCTTTAATCAGGTCAATGATGTTGTCAATATGCCCCACGCCTAAAAAGCCGTCAACCTCAGGCATTTCCTCCGCAAGCTCTTTATGATAGCGCTCTGCCATACAGCCTGCTGCTATCAGGATCTCACACGGCCCGCTTTCCTTATAGCCGGCGTATTCAAGAATATACTCGATGGATTCCTCCTTGGCCGCCTGGATAAAGCAGCAGGTATTGACCACAATCACTTCAGCCCGTGCCGGGTCGGGTTCAATGGTATAGCCGTTTTCCGCGAGCATTCCCAGCATCTGCTGAGCGTCTACGGTATTTTTATCACAGCCCAGGGTTGTGATATGGATTTTCTTCACTCTGTCACCTCCTGTAGTATTCTTCCTGTGTCATCAGCAGGGTTCGCGGTTTGCTGCCGTTTGGCCCTGAGATAATGCCCTTTTGCTCAAGGGAATCAATAAGCCTTCCTGCCCGGGCATAGCCAACCTTCAGCTTGCGCTGAAGCATGGAGGTCGATACCTGATTATAGGTAAAAGCGGTCTCCACTGCCTGGTCAAACAGCGGGTCCAGGTCATCCTCTTTGGCTTCCTCTTCTTCCTGTGGCTCGTTAATCGCCTCTTCAATCTCATCATTATAGGTTGGCTGTTTTTTCGGTTTGACCGCATTGATTACGCGATTGATCTCCGCGTCAGATACAAAGGTACACTGTACACGCAGCGGTTTTGATTTTCCGACGGGGTAATAAAGCATATCCCCCTTGCCCAGCAGCTTTTCAGCCCCGGCCATATCAAGAATGGTTCGGGAGTCTGTATTAGACGCCACCGAAAAGGCAATACGGGATGGAATGTTCGCCTTGATCAGCCCGGTGATCACATCCACCGAGGGTCTCTGTGTCGCGATAATCAGATGAATCCCACAGGCTCTGGCCAGCTGGGCAATACGGCAGATCGCATTTTCACATTCCTTGGGTGATGTCATCATCAGGTCGGCCAGCTCGTCAACCACAATGACGATCCGCGGCAGCTTTTCCCCGCCTTGGCCAGCCATCAGCTCATTATACCCATCAATGTCACGCACGCCGTTTTCCTTAAACAGCTGATAGCGGTCTGTCATTTCCTTAATGCCCCAGTTCAAGGCATAGGATGCCTTCTTGGGGTCTGTCACCACTGGAATCAGAAGGTGCGGTATGGCGTTGTACTGGTTCAGCTCGACCATTTTGGGGTCAATCATGATAAAGCGTAAATCCTCGGGTGAAGCCTTGTACAAAAGACTGATGATAATACTGTTGATGCACACACTCTTACCAGAGCCTGTGGCACCCGCGATAAGTACATGGGGCATTTTGCTGATGTCCCCGATAATGTTCTGGCCAGACAGCGTTTTGCCGAGCGCGAAGGGCAAGGGCCCTTTGAAATTTTCAAAGGCTGGTGTCTCAATGATCTCCCGCAGCCCGACAATGACGCTCTCCTCGTTAGGCACCTCAATGCCGACCGCAGCTTTTCCTGGAATGGGCGCCTCAATACGAATATCCGAGGTTGCCAGATTCAACGCCAGGTCATCTGCCAGATTAACAATCTTATTGACCTTGACACCCGGGTCTGGCTGAAGCTCAAACCGGGTAATACTCGGGCCAACATCCACCCCGATGATTTTGGCATGTACGCCAAAATTAGAAAGTGTTTCCTCGATAATCTTCGCCTTTTTAACCACTGCGTCCTTTCTGTTTTTAGAGCCGGAGGCTGGCGGATTTAACAAAGTCGTTTCCGGAAAATGATAAACCTCGTCAGCCTCCATTTGAGGGTTTACAGGGTTCTCCCCATCATCGGATAAATCCAGAAGCTCATCCACAATTTTATTCTGCTTCTGCTTCTTTTCAGGAAGCATAAAAAGGCTTTCCTGCTCCTCCTCTGGCAGTGTCTCGTTGGAATCCTCCAGGGGTTCCGATTCATCCAGCTCCTTATTGACATCATCAATAAAATCAAGAATCTCTGTATCAATCGAAACCTTTCCGGTCTCTGAGCGCTGAAACAGGCCGTCATAGCTGTCACTCGCTGGCTCTTCCTGTTTTTCCTTATTCCTCTTGGCAGCTTTGCTCTTTTCACTCAGCTCTTTTGAAAGCTTCCGTTCCTCGACCAGATCGTCAACCTTGTTTTTCAGAGGAGCGACACCAAATTTATTTTCCTTCATTTTCTGATAATACTCGTTAAAATTTGCCCGTACAATCAACAGGGCTTCGGCGATAGACGCCAGTATCAGAAAGACAATCGTACCGACCTTGGTCACCAGCATCTGAAGGAAATAGGAAAGCAATATGCCTATGATTCCACCGTAGCCGCCATAACTGGCCACACTGAAAAGATCCAGGACGCTATAGGTCATGAGCCTTGGAATATTCAGGCTAAAGACCACCATCAGATTAACCAGCAGTAAAAACACCATGACCAGTGTCTGTATGTTTCCCCTGTGTTTGTCAAAAAACAGCATGATTCCCCAGGCGATCATATAAAGGGCAATCATGATGGTTGTATTGCCAAACATGTAGGTAAAAATAACCTTCCCCACAATTTTATCTAAAATTCCGGGCGTTGCTGTCAAAAAAGCATATCCGACATAAAGGCCCAGAACGGCCAGCACCGCGCCGGTTATCCGCTGCTTGACCATCGGGCTCATGCCAGCCTGCTTTTTGGCCCGGCTGCCCGCACGGGCCTTTGATGTGCCTGCGCGCTTTTTAGCCGGTTTCTTTTTGCTTGCTGTTGCCACCTTATTATCACCTCACTTACTTAATAAAAAAAGGCACAGATCCTCTGTACCTTGTATTCCTACATACCGGAATGTCCAAATCCGCCGTCACTGCGTTCTGTTTCTGTCAGAGCCTCTACACTGTCGACCTCTACAAAATCAGCAGTCACATAGGATTTTATTACCATTTGCGCGATGCGGTCACCGGGATGAATGGTATGGGAAAAGGCCTTCAGATTTGTTAAAATAACCTTTATTTCACCACGGTAGTCTGAATCAATGGTACCAATCCCATTGACCAAGGCAATGCCGTGCTTCATGGCCAGACCCGAACGCGCCCGGATCTGAGCTTCGTATCCCGGCGGCAGTTCTAGATAAATTCCCGTCGGAATTGTGTAAATATTCTGGTTTGAAATCTCAATCGGTTCGTCTATATCCGCGTATAAATCCACCCCGGCAGCACCGGAGCTCTGATACTCCGGCAGCGGGTATTTGGATGCGTTGTATATTTTTACCTTGCACTTTTCCATATTATAACACTCAATCCTTAGGTAAGCACGCTTTTCTTGATAAATTGATACGGCCCTTATCGTCAATTTCAACAACTTTGACGGTTACGACGTCACCAAGCTTTACAACATCCTCTACGGATTTCACGCGTTCCTTGGCAAGCTTGGAAATATGGATCAGGCCGTCTTTACCGCCAGGTAAAGATACAAAGGCACCGAAGTTCATAATACGAACGACTTCACCTGTATAAACCTCTCCGACTTCCACTTCTTTGACAATATCTTCAATAATCGCCTTTGCTTTATCTGCGGCAACGCCGTCTTCAGAAGCGATATAGATGGTACCATCGTCCTCAATATCAATCTTAACGCCGGTTTCCTCAATAATCTTATTGATGACCTTTCCGCCTGAGCCGATAACGTCACGAATCTTGTCAGGGTTGATGGTCATGGTCATAATACGCGGTGCGTATGGTGATAACTCAGCGCGTGGTTCAGAAATTTCTTCATTCATGATCCCCAGAATATGCATACGGCCAATGCGGGCCTGTTCCAGTGCCTGGGTTAAAATCTCTCTGTCGATACCGTGGATCTTGATATCCATCTGAATCGCGGTGATCCCGTCTTTAGTACCGGCAACCTTAAAGTCCATGTCCCCAAGGAAGTCTTCCATGCCCTGGATATCGGTTAAAATGGCCAGCTTTTCATCTTCCTTGATCAGCCCCATTGCCACACCGGCAACCGGCTTCTTAAGCGGTACACCCGCTGCCATCAGGGCAAGGCTGCTGCCGCATACGCTGGCCTGAGAGGTCGAACCGTTTGAGCTTAAAACCTCAGACACGACACGGATAGCATAGGGGAATTCTTCTTCCGGCGGAATCATTGGCAGCAGCGCGCGCTCTGCCAGTGCGCCGTGGCCGATTTCGCGGCGGCCCGGGCTTCTCATTGGTCGTGCTTCACCAACGCTGTAGCCAGGGAAGTTATACTGGTGCATATAGCGTTTTTCCGTATCGTTGGATAAGCCATCCAGTACCTGAGCATCTCTCAGGACACCTAAAGTCGCGATGGAAAGCACCTGGGTTTCCCCTCTGGTGAAGAGGCCGGAACCATGCACTCTCGGGATATAATCGATTTTCGCAGTGATCGGACGAACTTCATCCATCTTACGGTTATCGGGACGGATACGGTCTACCAGAATCAGACTGCGGACTTCTTTTTTCTGAAGAGCGGTTAAAATAGTGTCAATATCATTTAACTGTTCAGGATAAAGCTCGCCAAAATGTTCAACAACTTCAGTCTTAACCGCGTCAATATTTTCAAGCCGTTCTGTTTTATCTTCAGTGTGAACCGCTTCATGCATTTTACCGCCCACAAAAGCTTCTACCTCTGCAGTCAGCTCGTCCGTTGGCAGATAAAGCGTATAATCCTTTTTTTCCACGCCGACGGCTGCGACGATCTCTTCCTGAAAAGCGACGATTTTCTTGATTTCTTCATGCGCGAATAAAATCGCTTCCAGCATGGTTTCTTCAGAAACTTCGTTGGCGCCGGCTTCTACCATCATGATGGCGTCCTTGGTACCGGCGACGGTCAGGCTTAAATCGCTGACTTCACGCTGGGCTTCGGTCGGGTTCAGAATGAACTCGCCGTCGATCAACCCGACAGCTACTGAACCGGTAGGGCCGTCAAAAGGAATGTCTGAAATGCTGAGGGCAATGGATGCGCCGATCATCGCGGCGATTTCCGGCGCGTTATCCTGTTCAACAGACATAACTGTAGTAACCACCTGGACATCGTTGCGGAAGCCCTTTGGGAACAGCGGACGAATCGGGCGGTCAATTAAACGTGAGTTTAAAATTGCTTTTTCAGAAGGACGGCCTTCTCTTTTCAGGAAGCCTCCTGGTATCTTACCAACCGCGTATTGTTTTTCTTCATAATCCACGCTCAGCGGAAAAAAATCCATGCCTTCACGGGGTTTTTTAGATGCAGCGGCTATGGCCAGAACACTGGTTTCACCATAGCGGATCATTGCAGAGCCCTTAGCAAGCTGTGCAACCTCGCCGATTTCCACTCTAAAAGGGCGGCCGGCAATTTCTGTTTCAAATATTCTCATTAATACCTCCAATGATATCAGCCGATTTACGAAGCGGCTGGACTCCGTTTATTTCAAAACCATCTGCACAGATGTTCGAAAATTCAAAGAAAAAAGGCGGAATACTCCGCCTTACAGTACTATTTTCTCAAGCCTAATCTCTGAATTAATTCACGATAGCGCATGATATCTTTCTTTTTGAGATAGTTTAATAAACCTCTACGCTGACCGACCATTTTCAGAAGACCTCTTCTTGAGTGATGGTCTTTTTTATGAACGGCAAAGTGTTCATTTAAACCATTGATTCTTGCTGTTAAAATAGCAATCTGTACTTCTGGAGAACCAGTGTCACCTTCGTGTGTCTGGTACTCTGCAATAATGCGTTCTTTTTCTTCTTTTGAAATCATTTGTGTCATTTCTCCTTAAATTATAAATAGACTCCGTAATCACAGTATTTCGTTGGAGTTTCGAAAAACCAAGAGAACGGGCTTAACGTAATAATGATACCATAACCGCAGAACGGTGTAAAGTTTTTTTATCAGAGTTCTGGGATTATTTCTCCTGCTTCATATTCTGAAATCAGTTTTTTACAAAGCTCAATGGTTTTTTCCATCGAATGGTTTCTTGCTTCCTCAGACATATTTTCAGCCATCTGCTGAATAATGTATTTATTCTCAATAAGAAAGTCGACCATGGAGGTCAGTTCCTTGATCTTGTCTACCTTGATCGCCATGCCGCTTTCCACCAGATAATCCGCATTTTCCTCTTCCTGTCCCGGATAATAATACGGGATGATCATCGGAATACATTTGACGATCGCCTCTGTGCTCGTCAGGCCGCCTGGCTTGGAGATGATGGCGTCTGACTCATCCATAAGCTCAGGGATATTGTCGACAAAGCCATGAATCTCCACTACTTTATCCTCGGTCTCATAGACCTTGTTTAAAAACTCTATGGAGCGCTCGACCTTTTTATTGTTGCCGCAGACCACAATAATTTTAATTTTTTCCTGAGCCTTCATCAGCGCGACAAAGGCCTTTTCCATCTGTCTGGTACCCATGCTGCCCGCCATGAGCAGGATTGTACCGCGGATGGCCGGATCTTCGATCTCGGCCTTTTTCCTGGTCTCCTCCACAAATTCCTGTCTTATGGGAATGCCAAAGGGATAAATGATATCCGGGTTTACACCCTTTTCGATCATGGTTTCCTTTGTATACTCACTACCCACCACATAGGCATTGATTTTTTTGTGCAGGTATACGCTGTGGATCTTATAATCTGTCACAAAAGAGAGCACTGGCAGGTCAAAGGCCCCGTGCTCTTTTAAGGTTCCTAAAATATTGGTGACAAAGGGGTGGGTTGAAATCAGCAGATGTGGCTGCTCCTTCTGAATCATGGGAACGATCTCCGGATTCATTACCTTTGTCATCATTTTAAAGATATTCTGCTGAAAAGGCGTCATGTGATTAAACTGGTTGTAAATCTGCTCATAAAGCTTTGGCACATTTTCAACCAGCTGCTTATAGCCCTTTGTTACAATTTTATCTAAAACGGCGCTGCTTTCCTTGAAGGCATCATAAACGTCTACCTCAAAACCATATTCGGATAAAGCCTGTGCAATGGATTTTGCCGCCAGGTTGTGTCCCGCACCAGTGGATGCTGTAAAAATAAAGATCTTAGACATTGACCCCTCCAATTTTTTGTCTGTTTTATTTTATTTAACGCTTGATTTTAGTCGTCAAAATCCTTAGTGAAACGGTACTGCACCTTCATTAACTTGCCGCCGACTGCCTTTTCACGACGTTTTTCCGCCACATAAAAAGCCCCCAATACGGTCAGCATACCAGCTGCTACTGCAGACAAACTAATCATTACTTTTTTTAACATTTTGGACCTCCTGTAAATCCTGTTTAATAAAAAATGTTCCTATTTCATTGCCTTCTAAAATATCATAAATCACTTTGACATCCTCACCGGATGCGATGATCGTGTCGATTCCGCGATCTGTGGCGTATTTTGCCGCTCCGATTTTAGTCACCATGCCGCCTGTTCCAAGGCCGGAGGTAGAACATCCCGCACTGCTCAAAATATCGGAATCAATCGTCTCAACGGTCTGGAGCAGTCTGGCATCCTCATTTTCATTGGGATTTGAGTCGTACAGCCCATCCACGTCTGAGAGAATAATCAAAAGGTCAGCATCCACAATATCGGCAGTCATGGCAGACAGAATATCATTATCCCCAAAACACTCCTCCTGAATTTCATCCGTAGCGATACAGTCATTTTCATTGACGATTGGGATGATGCTGCGGTTTTTGAGCGCCTTGAAGGTGTTGATGGCATTGTTTCTTTTAATAGAATGCTTAAACACATCTTTAGTCAGCAGGATCTGCCCCACATTCTGGTGGTATTCGTCAAAAAACTTATGGTAGATCTCCATCAAAAGTCCTTGTCCTACCGAAGCGGTGGCCTGTTTAGCCTCCAGTGTCTTTGGCCGTTCCTTTAACCCTAAGCGGTTCATTCCACAGCCGATGGCACCCGAAGATACCAAAACCATCTTTCTCCCACTGTTTTCAAGATCTGTCAAAACCCTTGCCAGCTGATCAAGCTTTTTTAAATTGAGGGTACCATTGGCATGGGTTACCGAGGTGGTTCCCATTTTTATGACAATGGTCTCTGCTTCCTTAATTGTCTGTCGCATTTAATGCGCCTCCATTTGTCTACTGTTGTCTTCCACTCAGGCGGCTTGGTCTAACCTTTTTAATGAATGACTTTTGCCGTCAGTCGGGTGACTATTCTGAAATATTATCATATCAAACTTAACTTAATTTTGCAAGTTTGTTTTATCATACTATACCGGGGATTCCTGCTGTTTTTCCATGCGTTTTATACTTATTTATTGTATCATGACCTTTAAACTTCTTATACTCAATCAAAAATCATTCTTTTTTCTCTCCGCTTATCCATACAAAACTAAAGCTTTTCTTAGGAATAGGCCGGAGATTGTTTTTATCATCTGACTAGGGGGTATATAAGAACTAACAATTCTTATTAAGGAGGCTTTACAATGAGCAATGATAAAACAGGTTTTGTCGATCAGGCAAAAGGCGAAGTGAAAGACCGTGTCGGCGGTGCAACTGGCGACAAAGGCATGCAGGCTGAGGGCATGATGGACAAAGCTGCCGGAAAAATCAAAGAAAAGGCAAATGACGTAAAAGAAAAAGCAAAAGATGTCGCAGATGATGTAAAAGATCGTCTGAATAAATAAAACCTTGATATAAAAAACCGGGATATTCCAAGTTGAATATCCCGGTTTATTTATTTTTTGATGTTTAATTTAATCAACTACAGCCTGTGGTGGTTCCACAGTCCATGCAAACCTTACAGGTACCATTGCGGACCATGCGGTCACTGCCGCACTGGCTGCACACTTCCCCATAGAGTTTTTCACCCTCAATTTCCATTTCCATCTGAAGCGGCACTGTTTCCGGCGTCGGAGCCGCTGTGCTGGCATCTACCTTGGCAAGAGGCGCCTTTGGTTTTACCTGACATTTTGAGTAATCGCCGCATTCAATATCAATCACTTTTGAAATCAAGTCAGAAATCGAGGACGCGTATTTAATGTATGGGTGCCTCTGTACAAAGCCTGACGGCTCGTACTTCTGGCCTCTCAGCATAATGGAAATTTTTTCCGGCGGGATATTGTACTGAAGCATATTGGAGATGGACTTGGACAATGAAGCCAGCAGGCCCTTAACCACTGTGCCATCCTTATCGGTAGAGACAAAAATTTCTGCAATTTTACCATCGTCGTAGAAACCGATGGTGATATAAAGCTCAATATCGCCGATCTTAGCGGCATGGGTACGGCTCATACGCATACCGTCTGGCTTGCGCCGGTTAGGCACACCCTGGTTACAGTCTCTTGCAAATTCCAGGAGCTCTTTATAAGAACAATCCTCCAGATGCTTTTCGCCTTCCTCCTGCTTACCGGAGCTTAAGGGCTGTGAGGCCTTACAGCCATCGCGGTAAACGGCAATGGCCTTAGCGCCGGTCGTGTAGGCCAGAAGATGAATTTTCTTAACATCCTCTATCTCAGCATCTGACGGCAGATTAACGGTCTTGGAAACAGAGCCGCTGATCATTGGCGTGATGGCTGAAACCATGAGCACATGGCCCTCTGGGCGGATAGTATTCGCTGTATCAAAAACCGGAATATGTTCAGGCTTGATATGCGGAGCGCCGGACAGGCTGTCATGACGCAGATAACCCTTTTCGTCCTTATCCAGCATGTAGCCGAGAATATCGGAGATTTCTTTTGGCTTATAGCCCAGATTCCTGAGGGCAATCTCCATCACAGGATTCACAATTTCCATGGAGCCGCCGCCTACCAGCTTTTTGAATACCACATGATTGTAAAAGGGCTCGACAGAGGTGGCGCCGCAGTCCATGGCAAAGGAAATCGTACCAGTCGGTGCGATAACACTAACCTGTGCGTTGCGGTAGCCGTTTGCTTCACCATAATCAATGGCATCCTTCCACGCGTCCTTGATACGGCTGCTGATATTCAAGAAACCCATCTCTTCTAAAAGCTCATGATTGATTTTAAGAGGCTCATAAGTCATTTCTTCATAATCATCGGCCAGATAGCCCGCGACACGGCTGTGATTACGGATAACACGCTTCATATAAGGGCTGTTAATCTCATATTTCACAAAAGGACCAACTTTTCCTGCCATCATTGCTGAAACATAGTAGGAATGTCCCGTCATAATGCCGCATAAGGCCGCGATCAGGTTTCGCGCTTCATCGGAATCATAGGGATAGCCCAGCGCCAGAATCAATGACGCAGCATTGGCAAGGCCCAGGCCGGTGGTGCGGAAAAGGTAGCTTTTTCTCGCCACATCTTCTGTTGGGAACTGTCCCCAGTAAATGGAAGCCTCCAGCACCAGCTGGATCAGTCCCGCTAAATGTGAAAAGCGTTCAATATCAATTTTGTTGGTTTCCGGGTCAAAGAAACGGAAAATATTGATGGATGCCAGGTTACAGGCAGTATCATTTAAAAAAGCATACTCTGAGCATGGGTTTGTCGCGTTGATCCGGTTTTCTTTTTTGGAGGTATCGCCGTCTTCGCCGCCGGGGCAGGTGTGCCAGGCGTTAAACAGGTCGTCGAACTGAAGCCCTGGATCGGCGCAGGCCCATGAGGCTGTATTAATTTTCTGCCAGAGTTCTTTGACAGATACTTCGCGGTTAACCGCGAAGTCCACACGTCCCTTCAAGGTCATCTTGTGATCTGGCTCGTGCTCAAGATTGATGACAGCGTCCATGAATTCTTTATTTAAACGGACGGAGTTATTTGAGTTCTGCCCTGCAACCGTGCGGTATGCCTCACCATCCATAGAAATATCATAGCCCATCTTTCCAAGGGCGCGGACTTTATCTTCTTCCTTAACCTTCCAGTCTACAAATTCTTCAATCTCAGGATGATCAACATCTACAATGACCATTTTAGCCGCGCGTCTTGTGGTGCCGCCGGACTTAATGGCACCCGCATTGCGGTCAAGCCCCTGCAGAAAACTCATCATTCCTGAGGACTGCCCGCCGCTTGACAATTTTTCATTCACACCGCGAAGCGATGAAAAGTTCGTACCAACACCGGATCCGCCTTTAAACAGCTTGGTCTCACTGACATAGTGCTCAGAAATGGAGTGATGGCCGAGCAGCTTATCCTCAATAGATAAAATAAAACAGGCGCTGGATTGTGTCCGGGTATAGCGGTCGTCTGATTCTTTAACCTCACCGGCTGCCTCGTCATAGTAATAAAGATCGTCCTTATCACCCTTGATACCATAGCTTCTGGACAGACCAGTATTAAACCACTGCGGTGAATTTGGCGCCCACATCTGTTTCAGAAGGGCGTAAACCATCTCATCGTAAAAAATCTGCCACTCTTCCTCAGTCTCAATAATGCCTTCTTCTTTCAAAGCATCTGCCCAGAAGCCAACCATCCGGTCAGCAACCTCGCGCATGCTGTGTTCATAGCCCAGACCGTTAGGGATTCCCCGCCGTCTGAAATACTTGCTGGCTATAATATTACAGGCATTTTGCGAATAATCAACTGGAAATTCAAGATCTTCCATGGATAAAATGGTCGCGCCCGTCTGATAATTTGTTAAATTGACGTCAACATTCTGCCACTCGAAAAGATCGTAGACAGTCTTATCACTGCCTTCCAGTTCCTTCGTAAAATGTCTTTTAAATAGATCTTTCAGCTCTTTCAATCTTAAACTCCTTATAAAATCGGTTTGTAAAGGCGTCCACAAGATGTGCGGCGCCGATTTCTATTATAACATATATCTGGTATAATACGTGAAATAAATTCTTGTAATCCACATCAACTTTCTTGTAAAAAGAAAATAGAAACAGTAAAAAGAGACTCTCTGCTTTGAGAGTCTCCTTGAAACACCAGTCAGAATCAGGATTTTTGATTTTCTTCCTGTTCTTCTAAAACATCTAAATCTACAGCAGCGTTGGTCGCCGCTTCTTCAGTTCCGATAACATCTTTTTCAAAGGTACCGGCTTCATGGGTTTCCTCCACCGAGACTGATTCCATTGCATCATCTGTCAGGGATTGACGTCTGACCTCAGGCTCCGCTTCACAAATGGATTTTTCCTGTCCAGCAACAACGACTTTTTTATGATTTGACATTTTCATGTCTCCTTTCAAAGTTTAGTTGCCTTTCTTATCGTCTCCACCCATTTTAACCTTCTGCCCTACCTTGCTCTCAGTACCAGCTGCAATCCGCTTGATGTTGGCGCGGTGCTGGAATACGGTTGAGCAGCAGAGAAACAAGGCAAAAACCAGTTCGGGTGTAAAAACAGCCCCATGTGTAATAAAAATACTTTTAATAAGAACCGCAATCGGAAGGGATACCATCCCGATAATGGAAGTCAGTGACATCATTCTGAAAATGGCCAGGAAGATCAGACCAACAGCAATACAGATCAGGGCAACTGGCCAGTCAAAGACAATAAAAACGCCGATGGAGGTAGCTGTCCCCTTTCCGCCTCTAAAGCCGAGACAGACAGGCCAGTTATGGCCGCAGACTACTGCGATCCCCGCAGCTACGACCCAGGCTTCACTGAAGCCGAGCAGTCTGGCAGCAAGAATCACGACAGAGCCTTTAAGCGCATCCAGAACAAAAACAGGAATGGCATATTTCAGGCCCATTGTCCGGAGTACATTTGTTGTACCCGCGTTGCCGCTTCCGTAATTACGGACATCCTCACCCTTTACAGCGCGAACCATAATATAGGCAAAGTCAAGATTACCGATAAAATAGGCCGCCACAACCAAAATCAAGCCAATAAGTATACTCATACTAAACTCTCCTCACACATAATCCTGAGCTACTGCTCTCTAACGCGCTCAATAAGGATCAGGAGTTTTTCAATGATCCGGTCATAGTTCTCTTTTTTATGGGGAACAAGGCAATTTGTACAGTTCTTTATACCCTTTTCCGTGTATTCAAAACCACCGCCGCAGTCCCTTCCCAGCGCATATAAAGGACAGTAACAAAACAAACAGTTAAACTCATCCGGGTTTTCCGTTTTGTGACAGGGGAAGTACTCACAGTCCCTGTTCTGGAAAAATTTAAAGTTTTCTGTTTCAAATTCTTTTTTACACATAGCTTTTTAGTTGACAGCGTCCATTCCGACAGCCATCGCTTTAATATTTAACTCAACAAATTTGGGTTTTACATTATTCCGGATGATCTCATCCCAGTTAATATCCTGAAGCCCCATGGATTTAATGATAGCGCCCAGCAGAATCACATTCATAACCTTGAGGTTGCCCATTTCCTCTGCCAGGGCAGAAGCGTTCATCACACGGACATTGGCCTTTTCCTGCAATGTTTCCAGAATTTTTTCCGGGTAAGTCGCTTTGCCGATAACGACCGGCAGTGGCCAGATTTCTGCATCATTGACAATAATCTTTCCGTCTTCCTTTAAAAAGTCAATATAACGCAGTGCTTCCATTTTTTCAAAAGCGACAATGATATCCGCTGTTCCCATCTCGATAACCGGTGACTGAACGTCATCCCCATAGCGAACCTGAGAAGAAACAGAGCCGCCGCGCTGGCTCATGCCGTGGATCTCACTCATCTTTACGTCATAGCCGGCTTCCATCAAGCCAGTGGTCAGCAGCTTTGCAGCTGTGATGGTTCCCTGGCCGCCGACACCAACCAATAATATATTTTTTGTTTTCATTCTACTTTTCCTCCTCTACATAAATGGCATGTTTCGGGCAGATTTGCAGGCAAACTTCACAGCCCAGACATGATTCTTCCAGAATACCGGATTTTTTCGGTACGGTAGAGTTAAAGGCTAAAGCAGGACAGCCAGATTTCAGGCATTTCTTACAGCCAATACAGAGATCGGTATCGACCTTGCAGTGGCGTTTGAAGGCTTCTGGGAACTCTTCTTTATCGGCCTGAGAAAAACGTTTGAGGGCACACGGCCAGCGTGTGATAATGACAGAAGCTTCATCGTTGGACAGCCCCCAGTCAAGGGCCGCGTCAGTTTCCTCAAGATTGTTTGGATCGACAGTGCGGACATTTTTAACGCCAAGTGCGCGGACAATGGTTTCGATATCCATAATCGGTGCCGGTTCGCCTTTTAAGTCATAGCCGCTGCCTGGATTTTCCTGATGGCCGGTCATGCCGGTGATGCGGTTGTCCAGGATAACAGTCAGAACATTGCTCTTATTGTAGGTAACATCCATGAGACTGGTCATTCCGGAGTGGAAGAAGGTTGAATCGCCGATGACAGAAACGACTTTCATGTCATTATTTTTAATACTCATGGCCTTTGCCACACCGTGTCCTCCGCTGATGCTGGCGCCCATACAGATCATGGCGTCAGTCGCGTTGTACGGCGGTGTCAAACCTAATGAATAGCATCCGATATCACTGAAAATCATAATATTTTTACGGCGCCCCAGCTCATAGAAAATACCGCGGTGAGGACAGCCTGCACAAAATGCCGGCGGACGGCCGACAATCTTTTCGGGGTCGGGTGCAAGGGTCACTTCGCTTTTACCGTAAAGTGCTTCACGGATACGTTCCGGTGTCAGCTCTCCCATGGCCGGGAACACGTCTTTTCCAATAACGTCAATGCCCATGGCCTTGATTTCAGTTTCGAGAATCGGATCATTTTCTTCAAGGACATAAATCTTCTTAACCTTATCTGCAAATTCAGCGATCAGCTTTTTGGGCAGTGGATATGAGAAGCCTAGTTTCAGGTAAGAGGCACTATCGCCAAAAACTTCCTTAGCATAGCGAAAAGCTACGCCAGACGCGATAACGCCAATTTCCTTCTGATTGTCTTCGATATAGTTCCATTTAGAAGTTTCGGTATATTCTGCCAGCTTTTCAAAATTTTTGGCAAGCTTAACCTGCATAACGCGGGCATGAGCTGGCAGCGGGCAGTTTTTCATAATATCTTTTACATATTCTTTATCGTCCACTTCCACACGGTCTTCACATTGGACAATGGATTTGGAATGGCAGACGCGGGTAGTCATGCGGTAAAGCACCGGACAGTCATAGGTTTCACTTACCTCATAAGCGTCCTTAAGCATATCCTTGGCTTCCTGGCTGTCAGATGGTTCGAACATTGGCATCTTGGCATGGCGCGCATAATTGCGGTTATCCTGCTCATTCTGGGATGAGTGCATACCAGGCTCATCGGCGGTTATGATAACAGAGCCTCCGTTAACGCCAAGATAAGCGAAAGTAAAAATCGGGTCAGCCGCAACGTTTACCCCAACATGTTTCATTGCAGCAAGGGTTCGGATACCGGCAATCGAAGCGCCTGCAGCCGCTTCAACCGCTACTTTTTCATTTGGCGCCCATTCGGAAACAATGCCGTCATAGGTCGCTACATTCTCAAGGATTTCTGTGCTGGGTGTTCCTGGATAAGCAGTGGCAAATTTAACGCCGGCCTCCCAGGCCCCACGGGCAATGGCTTCATTGCCTGTTAATAATTTCTTCATATTCTCTCCTCTCCTGTAAGGGCGGGAACCGCCCGTCCTTGTGACAGAATAAAATTTTACTGTTTCATAACTTATTTTTATAATTATACACTAAACCATACACGAATTCAAAGAATCAATGGCTGTTTCATGTTTTTTATAAGGCACATCAGACAAGGCCGTAGCCCTCGGGATGCCCCTGATGCCATTTCCAGGCAGTTTCGATGATGTATTCAAGTGATGAATTGACCGGTGACCAGCCCAGTGCTTTTTGTGCTTTTTCTGAACTGGCAATTAAGACTCCCGGGTCGCCTGCCCGGCGGTCTGTGATTTCAACCTCAAAGTCTTTTCCGGTAACCGCTTTAACCTTTTCAATGACTTCCAGAACTGAGAAGCCATTGCCGTTGCCAAGATTATAAACATCACTGGTTTCGGATTTAACCAGATCCTCCATGCCCAGAATATGGGCCTCCGCAATGTCCATGACATGGATATAATCGCGGATACAGCTGCCGTCTGGGGTATCATAGTCATCGCCAAAGACATAAATCTTATCGCGAATGCCCTGGGCTGTTTTTAAAATCAGCGGGATCAGGTGGGTTTCCGGCGCGTGGTCCTCGCCGATCTCTCCGCTTGGGTGTGCTCCGGAAGCGTTGAAATAGCGGAACACCTTGTAGTGAAGTCCGTAGGCCACCTCCATCCAATGCAGCATTTTCTCAACAGCCAGCTTTGTCTCGCCGTAGGTGTTGGTGGGATGCTTGGGTGTGTCCTCATCAATGGGCAGTCGTTCCGGCTCACCGTAGGTCGCCGCGGTCGATGAGAAAATAAAATGCTTAATGTCATTGTTGACCATGGAACGCAGCAGGCACAGTGTCCCGTAAACATTATTGTCATAATACTCAATGGGCTTTTCCATGCTCTCACCCACCAGTGAATTCGCGCAGAAGTGCATGACACAGTCAACCTCGTGGCGCAAAAACAGTCTCTCAAGACAGGCCGCATCACGAATATCGCCAACCTCCAGCGCCGCTCCTTCCGGAACCGACTGACGGTGTCCGGTGGACAGATTATCCAGTACCACTACCCCGTAACCTTTGTCCAGAAGCGCCCGGACTACATGGGACCCGATATAGCCGGCCCCGCCGCAAACTAAAACTTTCATCTATCTGTCTCCTTATACTCTGTCCATTCTGCTTAATAATAGCGCATAAAATCTTCATTGAAATTTGACCGGACATACTCAATCTCCGGATCGTTCACATTTTCCCGAAGCAGGTTTTTAAGCAGTCCCACGACCATTTTTTCTGTCCCGAAGTGACCGGCGTCAATGACCCACAGGTTATTTTCAGCCGCTCTCTGGGCGTCGTGGTATTTCAGATCGCCGGTAATGTAAACATCCGCCTTTTTGACCTTTGCCAGTCCGATAAACTCTGCTCCGCTGCCCGTGCACAGGGCCACCTTTTTGACCTTTGCAGGCTCATTCCCCGCAACCCTTACATGGGAAAGGTTCAACGCTTTTTTTACATGCTCAATAAAGGCATCGGGCGCCATGGCTTCTTTTAAGGTGCCAATTTTGCCAAGACCATTCTGGTTTAAAAGCAAACCGTTCTCAAGGGGATATAAATCATAAGCCATCTCCTCATAGGGATGGACTTTTTTAAGCTTTTGAATGAGGGTTTTCATCATCTTACCGTCGATAATGGTTTCCACACGATCCTCTTTGACGGTTGCCACCTCACCCTCCTCACCAATGAAAGGATCTGTACCTTCAAGGGGCTTGAAGGTTCCCTGACCTACGGTGCGGTAGGTGCAGTGGCTGTAATTGCCGATAAAGCCAGCGCCGCTGTCCCCCATCACTTCAACAATTTTATCCGTGTAATCCACCGGCACATAAACTACGATTTTATAGAGCTTATCCTCATCGGAAGGGTCCAGGGGCTGGCGTTTCTCAATGCCAAGTGTTTTTGCGATATAATCATTGAGGCCGAGCTCTGCCTTATCCAGATTGGTGTGCGCTACATACAGGCTGATGTCATTGCGGATCAGCTCTGCCACAATCTTTCCCTTCAGTTCATCGGTACAAATGGATTTGATGCCATTAAAAATAAAAGGGTGGTGTGCAATAATCATATCCGCTTTTTCCATAACGGCTTCCCGCACGACAGCCTCGGTCACATCCAGCGTCAGCAGTACTTTCTTTACTCTTTTCTGAAAAGAGCCGATCTGAAGGCCGACGTTATCCCATGACTCCGCAAGGTTTCTCGGAGCGACAGCCTCAATCACTTTTGTTATTTCACTGCATTTTACAGCCATTTTTTACCTCCATCAGCGCAGCCGCAATGGCTGTGCTTTTCTGATACTGTTCTCTGGCCATTTCTGTCTGCTTGTTTTTTGTATGCTCAATTATTTTATTTTCAAGCTCCAGCTTACGGTCGATCAGTTCTGGCAGAAGCGGGTGTTTACGCCTTTTGGCCTCATAGCCGATCAGGTAATCCAGATCGTTTTCAATGGACATTTCACCCTTTTCTGCTACTATGATTTCATAGACCCTGCGTTCTTCTTTTGCCAGATCCTCATTTATGATCAAGAAACCATTGTCCTCCAGAAAATGCCTGACAATAAAAGCATTGTTCATGGGCTGGAGCACCAGGCGTTTTGCCGAGGCCGCCACCTCTGGAGATTCTGTCAGAAGATCTCTTATCAGGTAGCCGCCCATACCTGCCATGACAATCGTGCCGGCTTCTCCGGGGCTCAGCACGGAAAGGCCTGAACCCAAACGCGTTTCAATCTGCTTCTCATAGCCTGACCGGGCCACAAGCTGCTCTGCTTTCCTGAGAGGCTTCTCATTGATATCCGCCGCGACGGCGCGCGGAATAAAGCCCTGCTCCATTAGATAAACAGGCAGATATCCGTGGTCTGTACCGATATCTGCCATGCTTTCATTTTTTAATACATTATCTGCAATCACCTGCAAACGTGGTGTCATCATTTTAGGTCAAATAATCCTTTAATTTTTTACTTCTGCTCGGGTGTCTCAGCTTTCTGAGCGCCTTGGCTTCAATCTGACGGATACGTTCTCTGGTAACATTGAACTCCTTGCCAACCTCTTCGAGGGTACGGGCGCGTCCGTCATCCAGTCCAAAACGCAGGCGCAGTACTTTTTCTTCACGCTCGGTCAGCGTGTTGAGCACTTCCATGAGCTGTTCTTTCAAAAGCGCATAGGACGCTGCTTCTGATGGCGCCGGGGCATTGTCATCCTCAATGAAGTCCCCCAGATGGCTGTCCTCTTCCTCACCGATTGGGGTTTCCAGGGATACCGGGTCCTGAGCAATTTTCTGAATTTCTCGAACCTTTTCTTCCGAAAAGCCCATCTCTTTGCCGATTTCTGCCGGCGTGGGTTCACGTCCAAGCTCCTGAAGCAGCTGTCTGGACACCCGAATGAGCTTGTTGATGGTCTCAACCATATGCACGGGAATACGAATGGTTCTGGCCTGATCCGCAATGGCGCGGGTGATGGCCTGTCGAATCCACCAGGTCGCATAGGTACTGAACTTAAAGCCCTTGGTATAGTCAAATTTTTCTACTGCCTTGATCAGACCAAGGTTTCCTTCCTGAATGAGATCCAGAAAGGACATGCCGCGCCCCACATAGCGTTTGGCAATGCTGACAACCAGGCGCAGATTGGCCTCAGCCAGTTCTTTCTTGGCTTCATCATCACCGGCTTCCATACGCTTGGCAATGCCCATTTCCTGTTCCGCAGTCAAGAGCGGCACCTTGCCGATTTCCTTTAAATACAAGCGGACAGGATCATTGACACTGACGCTGTCGCCCAGGTCTATATCCTTGACGGGATCCTCCTCAATCTCAATTTCTTCCAGCTCTGCCACATCAATGTCAATGTCCAGATCAATATCATCGGTTTCAATTTCCATATCCTGGAAGGTCAGGTCAATGCCTTCCTTCTGCAAAAGCAGATAGATGGAATCGATCTCTTCCGGATCCAGATCGGTCTTTTCAAGCACTTCCTCAAAATCGGCGTTGTTTAAGGAACCCTTTTCCTTGCCGCGCTTGATCAGTGTCTGAACTTCCGGCATTGCCTCCAGATCAGCGATTGCATCAACCTCGTCGAGCAATTCCTCCATATCTGGTTTTACTTTTTTCTTCTTTGCTTCAGCCATTTATATCCTCCTGACTTTCGATCATAACTTGCTACATTTCTTTTTTCAATGTGATCATTTTATCCATTAAAACGGCGGCTTCTTCCTCGCTCGCTTTACTGATTTCCTGTTTGATCCGCTCGATTTCTTTTAAACGGTGAAAATGCATGATGGTTTTGACACATTCCTCCAGCTTTGCGCTTTCGATGGGGGTATCGTCCATCAAAATAGCGGATACCGGCTTCACCTGCTCCACATCCTCAAAATGATTCATGAGCGCTGCCGGTGACAGCTGCTCTCCTTTTTCAAGCAGCCCTGTAATAAGCTCATAAAGCTCTCTGAAAAACCCCGGGCTGAAGTGCTCTGCCCTCAGCCTCCCGGATTTAAAGACATCTGGCTCCATCATGCCCTTTCTCAGAAAAAGAATCTGAGCTTCCTCATAAGCTTTTGGCATTTTCTGCCAGTAGTCGATCTTTTCACCAACATCCTCTTCTGTCAGATCCACGGGCTTTTTGCGGTATACTTCCCGTCTGATGACCTTCAGGTCAATCCCGGTTTCTCTGGCAAGGCGTTTGCTGTAGAGATCAATCTGAACCTCATCGGAGAGCTGTCTGAGTACCGCGATGGCCTGATTGATATATTTAATCCGGCCATCGGTCTGGCTGAGATCAAATTTCTTTCTCAGAAGGCCAATTTCGTACTCGACGATGGTGATGGCTTCAGTGATTTTTTTTTCAAAGGCATCTTTTCCATGCTTCTGGATATAGGTGTCTGGGTCATCCTCAATGGGTAACCTTAATATTTTAACATTCAACGGTGTATTTTTCAAGATCGCTATGGCTTTTTGCGTCGCGCTTTCTCCGGCAGCGTCGCCGTCAAAGCAGAGCACTACCTCGCCCACATAACGCCCCAAAAGGGCGGCATGATAAGCCGTAAAAGCCGTGCCGAGTGCAGCTACCGTATTGCGCACGCCATATTGATAAAGTGAGATCACATCCATATAGCCCTCGACGATGAGCATCTGCCCGCCGACGATGCTGCTCTTGGCGTGATTCATATTAAAAAGCTCGGTTCCCTTTGAAAAAATCATGGTTTCCGGTGAGTTCAAATACTTTGGTCCATGATCATCCTCGTTGATCCGCCTGCCGCCAAAGCCGATAATCCGGCCTGTTGCGTTCAGAATCGGAAACATGATGCGGTTTCTGAAGCGATCGTACATGCGCCCATTTTCACTGCGCATCACAAGTCCGGAATCCAGCATCTCCTGATCAGTATACCCCTTTTGCCGCAGGAACCCCAGAGCGTTCTGCCAGCCGTCTGGCGCCAGACCCAGGCCATAAGCCTTAATGGTTTCCGGCGTAATTTTCCGGCCCGCCAGATAGTACTGCGCGTTTCGATTTTTTTTAAGGCAAAGATAATAATAGTTGGCCAGCTCACGGTGCAGCTCATAGAGGCGTTCTTTTTTTCGGTATCGTTCACTATCCTCAGCACTGCTGCCGTTTTCTGGCAGAATAATATGCGCCCGTCTTGCTAAAAATTTCAGCGCATCCACAAAAGGAAGATTTTCAATGGCCATGACAAAGCCAATAACATTCCCTCCTACGCCGCAGCCAAAGCAGTGATACAGCTGCTTATCCGGCGACACTGTAAAAGAAGCGGTCTTTTCGTTATGAAAGGGACACTTGCCCTTATAGGAGCTTCCGGCTTTTTTCAGTGTCACATATTCTGATACAACGTCGACAATATCGTTGGCCTGCAGCACCTGGTTAATAACCTCTTCACTATAACGAGGCGCCATCTTCTCACCACTTTCCCTGTAATATCTCATATTTGTACCAAAGGGTACTTTAATTATTATTCTTTTTTTTACATGAATATCCTTTAAAAAAGAATAACTTTTTTTAAAACGTAAAAATGCAGAGAGTTTTCTTAATTTTTTTAAGGTTTAATCATCTTTTATTCTCTTGGGGTTATGCTATAATATAAACGCTATAAGGAGGAGTACATGACCATACGCGAAGAACTGTTTTTACTGGCAGAGGAGGATTATCGCAGATTTCAGCAAAAATTACTGCCAGATCATTGCGAATTGATAGGAGTTCGTCTCCCTACGCTGAGAAAAATTGCGAAACGTATTGCAAAAGAGGATTATTTGCTTTTTTTGACTCAGGGTCCTGAAGATTATTTTGAAGAAAAAATGCTGAAAGGAATGGTAGTCGGCTACCTGAACCCTGAAAATACAGGACTGGATTCTATTCTGGAGTCCATCAATTTTTTTATACCCAAAATTGACAACTGGTCTGTTTGCGACAGTTTTTGCAGCGGTTTAAAATATGCTAAAGTCTACCCGGAGCAATTCTGGACGTTCATCTTATCCAAGCTTACAGCCTCAGACGCTTTTACACTCCGCTTCGGCATCGTAATGCTTTTGTTCTATTACATCGACAAAGCCCATATCCATCAGGTCATCAAACTTTTGGACACAGTCCGCCATGAGGATTACTATGTGAAAATGGCAGTGGCCTGGGCGTTGTCCATGTGTTATGTCCGCTTTCCGGATATTACCATGTCCTATCTTTTAGGTGAGACGGCATTAGACCCTTTCACCTATAATAAGACCCTGCAGAAAATCATTGAATCCAGACAGGTTTCTCCAGAAGAAAAAAACCGAATAAGGCTGATGAAAAAAGAGGCTAAAGCGCCCCTTTGATTCCTCAAAAATGTACCTTGGTCTCTATTTCTCCGGCTAACTCGTCCATCCTTCCTGCAGGTACAGAGCTTTCCGCACCGCTGTTTCAACGGTCTGGCCGATCAGCTCTCCAAGCTTAAAATGCTTTCCGGCATCTGTCATACGCAGCTCCGAGTCTGGCCGTGCAATAATGACGACGCCGTCAGTACCGGTGCCGGTCGCCCCGCCGTCCGAAACCACACTTTTGCAGCCCAGACGTTCAAGCGCAGCTGTTTTAGCCTCGGTACAGGTCATAAAAGCCTGAAGCATGGTGCCGTCCGGTAAATCTGCGTCGATTGCAAGAATCACATTGATGGTGCCGCCAATCATGAATGGACGGCCGTTCTTCTGGTCGAGGGTTGCCCGGTCACCCGCCCGCAGCGCATTCCCCGACACGCCTGCTGTCACCAGCGCCGATACCGCCATCGCACCGTAGGCGGCCTCACAGAATGCCGCGTTGCGCATCTGTGCTGCGGTAGTCAGCCCGGTAGTCTGGCACGGCGGCAATTTTAAAATACTTTCCGCCACAATTTTCAAATGCTCCTCATGGGTAGGGGCCAGCATTTCACAACGCTTGGTTTTTTCTTCCTGCTCATCATAGTTGAACACAAAGCTCAAATCACTTCTCAGCCCGCCATTTAAAAGCGAGCTGCTGAGTACCCGCCGCTCATCCTCAAGACTGATAATGGCGGCCCGGTGGTCAAGACGCGCCCTATCGCCGGTTGCCAGTTTATATTCTCTCATGTGCACAATCCTTTACCCCATCATCTGCCGGTACCAGAAAATAACACATACCAGAAAAACGCCGTTTAAGATATCTGCCAGCATTGCAGCCATATCGGCCACATATGTATAAAAAAGGCCGAAGCAGATACTGATAACCGAGTAAATAATAATATTAATAAAGGCAGCGGTCGTGACGGCTCTGAGGTCTTCTTCATTCATCCACCCCTGAAAAACATGGAGCCCCATGGGCACCACCAGCACGATAACCTGAATGGTATAATATAAAAATAGTAAATCACCATAATCCTTGATGACCATTCCTGCCATTTTGGCATAAACTAAAAAAGCCGCGTAAAGAACGCTTATCAAGCTGATAAAGAAAAAGATTTTTCCTGTTTTTGTCATTTTTTTTAGCATTGCTCTGTCCTGATTTTTCATAAAATGTTTTTTGTGACTATTATAGCACAAAAGATTGCAGTCGGGGAACAATTCTAAATGTTGACGTATACAACTTCCTATTATAAAATATAAGAAAAATAAGCTTTAGAGCTTTAAAGGAGGATTCAGAATGGCAACACCAAAATTATGGTCTCTGCTTGCAGAACTAAAATCTCCGTCCTACAAATGGGTAGACCTGACCCATGCTTTTGATGATGACAGCCCGCATTGGCAAGGCTTCCCGGCCATGACAACCAAGCTTGTCTATGATTACAAAAACGGTGACATTTTTCAAACTCAGCAGTTTACTGTTGTCGGCCAGTATGGCACCCACGTAGACGCACCCATTCATTTCTATCCGGAAGGCCGGACACTGGATGAAATTGAGGTGACCGAGTTCACCTATCCCTTATGCGTCATTGACGTGCATAACCAGGTCGCCGCCAATCCCGACTATGCGCTGAGCATCGCGGATATCAAAACTTTTGAAGAAAGCTACGGACAAATTCCGGACGGTGCCTTTGTCGCCATGCGCTCGGACTGGTGTAAACGCTGGCCGGACGAAAAAGGCTGCATGGAATTTGACGAAAAGGGCAATGTCCACTATCCGGGCTGGAGCCTTGAAGCCATTAAATTCCTTGTTGAAGAACGCAACGTGGGCGCCATTGGCCACGAAGCCTTTGACACCGCACCGCCAGCCCTTGAAGAGGACAAACCCATGGAAAGCGAAACCTATATTTTAAGCCAGAACCGCATTCAGATTGAGGTCATGGCAAATCTTGACAAGGTCCCGCCAGCTGGTGCAATCATCTTCTGTACCTTCCCCAAGGCAAAGAACGCGTCCGGCTTTCCGGCAAGATGCTTTGCCCTCTGTGAAGCCTGACCCACTCGAGGTACGCCGTTTCGACGTACCTCCTTTATTTTTCAATTTCCACCTGACCGTACAGATACCTCGAAGTATCCAGCAGGTGCCTGTAATCCTTAAACACCTCATCGACAATGGTGTTGGATTTTTTCACAATCTCTTTGATTTTTGGTTTCTCATAGTTTAAATCCAGCGCAAAGCTGTAGGTTTTTACCATATATTCAAAATAATCCTGATAGCTCAGGTCCATCCCGTCATTAATATTCCACTGCAGGGCCCTCTGAACGCCAAAAATTGTTCCAAGAGCCAGCTTAAGTTTCTTTTCATAGGGGATATCCTCCTCCATCAGTTCCATCAGCGCTGCATACTCATGCTTCTGGTTTCCATCATAAATAGAGGCCTCCAGAATATCATCTTTCATAATCTCAGTTGTGAAGCGCGCCATCTTATAGTCGTGCTCACGGATTCTCAGCGTCATGTTGGTAAAACAAAGGACATAAAGCAGAATATCCTGATCCGGTGTTAAATAATTTTTGAGATGGGCTGATAAAATGGTGTAGTCTTCTTTCAGAATGGCGACAGCAATATTGCGTTTGCTGCTAAAATGATAGGCGATCAGTCCAAGGCTGACGTTAGCCTCTGTGGCAATGCGGCGGTTGCCAATGAGATAGCCTTCCTCCAGAAACAGCCTTTTGGCTGTTTCATATATTTTCTGCTTGCTTTTTTTTCCCTTCATTCCGGCAACCTCCCTCGGTGTCTCTGTGATTTAATTTAAACATATTTTTGATCCTTAATCAAGTCTTTATCCAAAGAACTGGACGCGTTCAAAAATCATTGACTTTAGTAAAAAATAATGTTATTATTGTTTTATAATAAAACTGAACGCGTACAGTAAATAATCTAGGAGGGTTCTTCCATATGAGTGAAAATCAATTATCTGCTGGAGTACTTTCAAAAAATAAGCTTTTTGAAGACGTGTTTGATGGAAAGGTTCCGGAACGTGTACCACGCCTTGTCTTTGGTGACAACGCTTTCTGTCTTGAGTATGCCGGCTATGATCTGAGAAAAGAACAGTACAGTCTGGTAAAAAATCTGGATGCCATCGATCTGGCAACAAAAGATTTTGATTCCGATGTTGTTTTTGGCATGTTTTTGAGAATGCCGCATCTTTACAAAATGCTGGAAGCCATTAACTTTGTAATGGGCACAGACGGCTTTATCCAGCATCCTGAGGTGCAGGGCTTAAAAGATGATGAGTATGACGACTTTATCGCTGATCCCATTAAAACACTTTGGGACAAGGTGCTGCCAAGACTGTACCCCGCTTTGGCGAAACCGGGTTTTGAAGGCCAGAAGGCTTTGTCTAAGGCGTTCTATACCTTCTTTACCTCCATGGGTGTCATGCAGCAGGGCTTTGGAAAAATTGCCGAAAAGTATGACAAATCCATCTATTCTATGGCCCCTGCCGCTTCCTGCACGCCACTCGACATTCTTTCCGACCAGCTGCGCTCCTTCTCAGGTATCAGCACGGATATGCGCCGCCGTCCCGAAAAGGTAGAGGCTGCCTGCAACGCACTGCTTCCTGTCGCGATCAAGGCCGGCTCCGGGCCAAACGCCAACCGCTATGTACGGACCTTTATTCCTCTCCATATGGCGCCATATATGCGTGAAAAAGATTTTAAACGCTTCTACTGGCCAACCTTTAAAGCCTATGTTGAGGCGCTGGACGCAAGAGGTATCGGCGCAAACCTGTTTGTTGAGCATGACTGGATGCGCTATCTTGACTATCTTAACGAGCTGCCGCCGCTGACACACATGAGCTTTGAGTTCGGCGACCCCAAGCTGATCGCCGAAAAGGTTGGAAAACGCCATGTTATCTCCGGCCTGTACCCGCTTACGCTGTTGAAAACAGGAACAGAACAGCAGTGTATTGACAAGGCAAAGGAATTAATCGACATTCTGGCTCCAGGAGGACAGTACATCTTTGCGCTCGATAAAAACCTGCTCAAAGCCCGGGATATTAATCCTGAAAATCTAAAAGCAGTTCTGAATTTTGTAAAAGAATACGGAAAATACTAAGGAGGGTTTATTATGGAAGATTTCAAATCCGAATATTATACAGACCTTAAGGAAACCATGGAAAAATATGATATTCCGCCGGAAGCAGTCGAATTTGCGGCTGACCCGATGCAGTCGCTCGAGGAAATGTTTTTCTCTTTTGCAAACTATTTGATCTCATAAACGAAAAGCCAGGATATCTCTTGATGAGAATCCTGGCTCTTATTGATTATTTAAATAAAATTGCTTATTAATCATCACATTTTGCAAGTGCTTTTGCAGCTAAATCAGCAGCGATAAAACTATAGAACATCATAATAAAATCTCTCCTTTCTCAAAGCACCATTTTTTCTTTGCTTTATTAACTGATTCTAGTTTACACTTTATCCCGCTTTTGGTCAAGCATCATTTTCACTTATTTACAATTTGTTACATTTTTTTACAAAGATGCGTAAAAAGGCGATTGCTGTTTTTTTCTTGATAATGCGTTTACAGCCGCTTTAGCAAAGGCTTTTCAATATTTTTTTATTAATTTGTTAAATTTCAAACCCATTTTTTATATTGATTATAATTAAGAATTTATTAAGTTTTTGTTTGAATATATTTATATTGGCAAAAAATACGTCAAGGGTAAATTTATACCTTTAAGAAAAATATTTTTTTAAAGGCGCTTATAAATTATTCTTCTTAAAATTTTCAAATACTGTTGTTTCACAATTCTCTATTTTTCCTAAACCGCCATCGATAAGGGTTTATTCTCATCTTCAAGATAACGCAGCAGTATTCTGTTAAAATCATTATTCTTTTTTTGATCTGCCCTTGGATTCTCACCACAAATATCTACTCCGAGGACAGTCTGCCTGTTAAAAAGACAGCTTGTTATTTTTTGAAATTGTTCCAGGGTCAGACTCCCCTGGTCCCAGTTCGTATCGACTGCGGCAGTGGTAAAAACATCCTTGTCCAGGGACAGATAAGCGGGATAATGTACATGGCTGAGCGCAAAGGGCATCCAGTCATCGCTTCCTCCGATCCTTTTATCGCTATAGCAAAAAACCCGGCTTCTGTATTTTTTCTCAATTGCGCAAATCAAATCCTCCCGGGCGCCGACAATAAGCACCTCGCGAATATTCGGGCATTCGTCCAGCGCCCGTTTTACCCAGCAGCCACAGGAGAGAAGCTCTGGAAATCTGGCAGGCAGCATATCTGTATGATGGTCACAGATCACCACTGAGCAGGGCTCTTTAATCTGTTCAAGAAAAAAGCAGGACAGATAATGATAATTGCCAGAGCCAATAAAGCGTACCAGCCCTATGTTTTCTTCCCTTACAACCTTTCGCAGTTCAGCAGCCGCGGCTTTGTCGCAATAGGCGTTTGTTCCTGTTAAGCCTGTCAGATCAATTCATTGGTATGGCCGCCCGGTATAAAAATCCTGCTCTCTGTAAAGATCATCAAAATTAAAAATCGTTATTTTCATTTTTCACCTCATTACAAAAAAGGGAATGTTCTAAAAACATCCCCCCTGGATCACTGTTTCTATTCGTCTTATATACACTATGAACTTTTCCTTTATGGGGATTTTCACTTCATAATATACCTTTAATCTGCATTAACATTATATTCATATATAATATTGATGTCAAATCAGCCTTTAAGCTCAGCAATTGCCTGTATAAACATATTTCAGATGATTCTCTGCGATCTCAGCCAGCCGGTAAACTGTTTTGATCTCAGTCGGTCCTCTGTCCAGCATTTGATAGCATGGGAAAAACCGCGACACATGCAGTGGGATTTCAGGATTAATACCGGCCAGCCACTCTGCCAGCGCATCCATTTCTGCATCACTGTCATTTTCTCCGGGAATGATCAGCGTTGTTACCTCAACATGGCAGTGTTCTGCCGCCAGGCGGATATTTGTCTTAACTGTGCTAAAATCGCCGCTCACCACCTCATAAAAGGATTCATTAAAAGCCTTTAAATCAATATTCATGGCGTCGATCAGAGGGAAAAGCGCTTCAAAATAGTTTGAACAGATATTGCCATTGGTCACTACCACATTTTTCATGCCTTTTTCATGAATAAGCGTTGCGCAGTCCCGCACAAACTCATAGCCGATCAGCGGTTCATTGTAGGTATAGGCAAGACCGATATTTCCTTTTTCCTTCAGGCTTTCCGCCTTGTCCGCCAGCATTTCCGGCGTGACTTGGATCGTTCGGTTGTCAAGTCCATTCATTGAAATCGAGCTGTTCTGGCAAAATGAACACCGGAGGTTACAGCCATAGCTGCCCACCGAAAGAATGGAGCTTCCTGGAAAAAAACGCTTCAGGGGTTTCTTTTCAATGGCATCCACAGCTACTGCGGTAAGCCAGCCGTAATTTTCACTGACAATCCGGCCGCCATTATTGCACCGGGCCTGGCAAAAGCCTGTCCGGCCTTCCTCAATAACACAATGGTGCGGGCATAAATCACAGGTTATTTTCATAAATGACGCACCACCTCAAACCGCTCCAGCCCGCAGGCTTCATCGGCTGGTATTCCGGCTTTTTGTTTCGCAATGGCGATCTGCTGTTCCACACTGTCTACGCCATCAAGATTCGGCAGGAGTAATCCCCGCTTCTGCCCTTTTGTAACGATCACCCCATAGCGGTGGGGATCAAGAGCATCGGGCGAATCAATGGCCTCCGGCGGACTCAACACATCCACACTGTAGGCAAGTTCATTCAGCTCTGAAGCCTTAACCTGCGGAAACCGAGGGTCTGACAGTCCTGCGCTGACAGCATTCCTCAAAATTTCTTCTGCCACACTGGCCGTTACAGGAGAAATTGTTCCAATGCAGCCACGAAGCTTTCCATGTTTTTTCAGGGAAACAAAAACACCTGCCTGCCGGCTTGTCAGCTCTTCTGGCAGGTCATTTGGCAGCTGGGCCGGCACGCCGGTCTTTATGTAGGCTTCGAGCGCATAACGCGCCAGACGGACATAAGCATCCTCCTGGCTTTTCAGGTCTTTCAGCCGAGTTTCCTCCCACCTTTCATATTGTTTTTCAAAATGGCGGTCTGAAGCCTTGCCTGCTGGATAAAAGGCCGCTACCGCATAGCCTACCCCAAAGGGGCCTTCATAGGACAAAAGCTCTGGGTCTACTGCCATTCCATCCAGGGCTCCGGCCATGATAGCAAAAGAACCAAGCCCGCATTCGGCCGCCCTTTCATAAAAACCTGGCTCGTAGGTCAAAAGCTTCAAAAAATCCGCATGCTCCATGGCTGACGTCACATCTGCGTCAAACGCTGGCCCTTCAGGGGCAAAACCGTAAGGCCCTTCCTGTTTTAATTTATGGGACAAATCGCCGCTGGCAATGATCACAATCCGGCGGTCAAGCTTGTCGGCCACCTTTGCAATACTCTCGCCAAAGCGGTAGTGGTCAATCATCGGCAAGCCTGAAAGGCCTATGCGCACCACCTCAAAAGAAAGGTTAAAGGCTTCAAGAAAACGCAGCGGAATCAGCGTGCCGTGGTCAAGCCTTGAATCCTTTTCGCCGAGCGTCCCGGCTGGAATACCATCTTCCTCAGCCTGAATGCCAATGGCCTTTGCAAGCACTTCGTCATAAGAGGCTTCTACCGTAACACCGCTGACACCAAAGTCACGCAGATCACCCTGTGCCCCGCTCCCCGGTGAAATATGAAAATAATCGGCATACATGATTGAATGGGGAGAGGTAATCACGATGGTATCCGGCTTCAGCTCTGCAATATGTTCTGCCACAGCTCTGTAAGCTCTGGCTGTTTTTTCAATCTTCTGTTCCTCGCCGCGCCCCACTTCCGGCAAAATAATGGGCGGATGCGGCACAATAAAAGCACCAAGCACAGACATCTTCAACACCTCTTTTTTCTTTTTAATATATCACACCAATAAAAAAATCTCCTTAAGCTTTGGCAATTTCTGTAAACTTTAATCTTTATATCGCAATAAAGGGTACAGCCTTTTTACCAGCTGTACCCTTTCGAGATGAACATTTATAAACTTTTAAAAGCCTCTAGACCATCGCGATAGGCCTGACATACATTCCCGTCGCACATTTAACTTTTGCGGGCAGGCAGATAAAGCAGAATTCATAGCATTTATCCTTTGCCAGCTGGTCCAGCTGCAGGTATTCAATAATATGAACGGCCTGCTGGATCAACAGATAGTGGTGCACTGGCTGCGGGTGCTCCGGCACAGAGGATGAACCATCTGCGTTAAAACCGTCAATACAAGCCATATCATCGCCAACCAGGAAAGCGCCATTGCCTTCTACCAGGTACCGGGCGGCGGAAATACCCAGGCCGGCATCACAGCAGGCTTCAGGTCCCGGCCAGTTTTCACCGGTTCTCAGCAGCACGGCGTCGCCTTTTTTCAGCTCAACGCCTTCCCATTTTGCGCAGCCATCGCAGTCCTCAGCGGTAATAATATAGTTGGGGTCCAGCCGCTCTACTCCTTTATAGCCTGCAATGTCCAAAAGCACGCCCCGCATCACCATTGGCGGAATCTTGGAAATATCGCATTTGACCGGGCCATAATTGGTGCTGTAACGGTCGGCGGAGTAGCCATTATACCAATGGTTATCCTCGCCGGTTGTCCAGTGGCACAGTGCGTCAATATGGGTGCCTGCATGAAGCGGCGCAATGAGCATTTCTGTGTTTAGCCCCATTTTATAGGCGTCCTTGCTGCTGTCCAGCATTCCCCCGTCCTCAGACCAGTTGAACTCTGGGCTCAGCCCGCTGCCCTTCATATTTTTACGGCCAGACGGCGATGCGTAGGCTAATATATCGAAGCCGCAGTGTCCTGCCCAGACAGGCATGCCCTTAAAACGTTCGGTCTCCAAATCATATATTTTCCCCTTTTTAATATACTGGACTGCCTTCAGGACAAGCTCTGGTGTCAGATCATTCATGACGCCGACTTCGTCTTCTTCGCCCCATTCACCCCAACGGTTGCTTTCCATCCAGCTGTTATCATAGTAATCTTTCATTTTACTTCTCTCCTCTATCTCTGTTTAAAATAAATTTTTCATATATCCCTGTTGATCCCAGTTGATCTGCACTTTTCCCATGATCTCAACCCTGCCCTCAAGCTCTGGCAGCAGTGCTTCTGAAACGATAAGCTCCTGCAGCTCCAATGTGTTTTTAGCCAGGGCCATTCTCGCATTTTGAGCTGTGACATACCGGTTACAGCAGTTCAGCGCAGTTTCAATCGCCTCCCGGTCATTTTGGGCGACAACCGGCATAAATCCACGTTCCAGAAACCCTGACGTCATTGTGTTGACATAGGTAGGCTCAAGATCAATCTTTTCATACATTCTGCGGGTAATTAAATCCGCGATTCCCACACCGATGGCATTGTGGTGGCTTTCCTCGGTCAGATCCAGGCAGACAATGCGGTAAATATCTGGAAGCTGGTCCGACATATTCCGAATAAGGTAACGGCCGACAATGTTAGGATCAATCCCTGTTCCGCTGATGTTTTTACCCATTTCCTGTAAAACCAGAACATCCAGCTTATCACAGGGAAGCGCGGGCAGAAGTGCCTTTGCTTCCTTCAGCAGCTCACGCTCACGCGCTTCAATACGCTCCACAGGCAGCACCTCAATTTTAGCTGTCCGGTCCTGCTGGTTTTCCAAAATGGCTATCCCCATCAAAATCGGCATTTTATCCATGATAATCCGGGCCGATTCGGGCATGAGAATACTCAGGCCATAGACGCCCCGGCGGTGGATGGTGGATGCGCCGCGCTGTTTTCCAAGCCCAATGACCATCTGCTTCATGATACCGCTCTCGATTTCACCATGAAAATCTGTGTGTGGCTTAATCCGGTTGACCATGATGATACCATCCATTGAGCAGGCATTTTGATCAAAATGTACCGGTACCCCCTCTTTTGTATAACCAATCGTATTCGTTTCCATTGAGGACAAAAAAGGCGCGCCCATGCTCTCTTCAGTAATGCCATAGCCTTCCAGAACTTCCAGCTGTCCTTCTGCTGTCGCGCCGCCATGGCTTCCCATTGCAGGAATGATAAAAGGCTCTGCCTTTCTTTCCCTTACACAATCCACTACTGCCTTTACAATCCGGCTATAGTGATAAATTCCACGGCTCCCTGCCGCGATACCAATCCGGCTGCCTGGCTTGATCCGCTCTTTATAGCGGCTCATCTGGCGCGCAACCGTATCCTCAGGATCCTCTAAAAAAGCAGTTTTCCATTTTTGCCGTATGCGGTATAGCTCTGGTATTAATGACGGTCCAAATTCAATCAACGCATCCCCTCCTTTATCTGTACGTTGTTTTCAGGAGAAGATGTTTCATTTCAGAACATATTTTGTTCTCTACTCTTACTCCCTTAGGTCAGACGTATTCTATCACCATGATTCAGGGACTTCAAGAAAGTAAAGAGTCGAAAGTGTTTTATTATAAATCATTTTTCAGTTTTCGCCAGAGTGTACTTCGGCTGATCCCAAGCCTTTTTGCCACCTTGGACTGGTTATGGTTTTCCTGCTTCAGCAAAATCGTAATAATATCCCGCTCAATGTCTTCCAGAGGCTGGTCGAGATTTAACCCTGTATCTTTTTTTTCTTTTTCTGCCGGATATCGGTTTTGGTTTTTTAAAAGATACCCAAGCCTGTCTTTTGAGATATAGAGGGTATTGGACTCTAAAACCAGCTCCTTGACCAGATTCCGAAGCTCCTTAATATTAAAATGCCACGGAAGTGTCTCTAAAAGACTGTAGGCTTCCTCCTGAAACCCGACAATCTCTTTGCCATATTCGCTGTTAAATTGTGTTATAAAAAGACTGCTGAGATTGCGGATATCTTCCTTACGGTTCCGCAATGGCGGCAAGAAGATCTGAATACCGCTGAAAAAAGTATACATTTCAGAGTGGAGAATCCCCTTTTGGATCATTTCCTCAAGGGCTATTTCTGAGGACGCCAGGAGCTTCAGTCTCTTAATCGAGGCGGCCTGGTGCAAAAAGGACAACAGAAGAAGCTGGGTGGACAGATCCAGATGGTCAATGTCATTAAAAAAAATAATTTTAGATTTTTTGTTATCAATGAGTGAAAACAACGTGTCAAAGACTTCGTCGCTCTCACTGCAGTTCAGGGCCATACAGTTTACCTGGATGAATTCTTTATTTTTTTGCTGTTTTTCACGATGAATGGACAGGGCAAAATCCTCCCGGCCAGTGCCCTGCTCACCATAAATTAAAATCGGCTTATAGTTCTCGCAATTTGCCTGTGCTGTCTGTATGGCCCTTTTCATCAAAGCGTTGCTGCTCTCAAACCGGGACAGAATCATTGTATTCCTGCCAAAATCATTATCCAGCTTGATGATATTCTTTTCTTTCAGCCGCTGGCTCAGGTAGCGTTTTCCATACAAGAGATAGCGCTTTTCTTTCCCCTCGATCAAAGATCCCTCGACATGCCACAGCTCATCGCCCATCGTCAGATTAAAAACAACATGCCCTTTCAGGTCGATCTGGTCCTTGTAGCGCTGAATATCTGAATGTGCTCTGATCCCTTCGAACATCTTTGCTTTGTCATTGGTAAAAAAGATATTTCCGTCCTCATCAAACACATCAATGCGGACTGCCTCATTGGCGATGAGCTTTTTATAAAAATTGCGCTCTTCGCGGAGATAGGAAAGCTGTCCATACATTTTCTTTGCCTGCTCCAGCGCCTTGGAAACACTTTCTCGGCCAGAGGTGATCATGGCATGGTTCAGGCCGATGCTGTCCGCTGCTTTTGCTGTGATCACATCGCCGGCAACAAAATTATAGCCCTGGCTCTGCAGACTGGAAAGCATGGGAAAAAGCTCATTTTCGCTGTTGATCTCAAAACAGTCAATTTCATACTGGAGCAAATCGCACAGCACATAAATACTTTTGATAATGGCCGAAAACCCCACCACAGCGGTTTTTCCCGTATAGGTCTGAAGCAGACGGATCAGACGCACCATATCATAACCGGAAATATCGATATAAACAACCGGGATATGGGTCGCCTCCTCAATCAGACCAGCGGTGCGCCCCCGGGAGAGCACAAAATCATAAGTGTCATCCTGATAATGCTCCTTAAAAATTTTCAGGCCTTCATACATATCCCCGACAAAAAGATCGGCCGAAATATCCGGCTCCTGCCCAAGGACTTCCGCCACTGTTTTCATGAGGCCTTTGTAAGGCAAAATTCCAAGAATTTTCATAAAACTGCTCCTGTATAAGCTAACATTCTTTCAACCACATCTTCTCTTCCCAATCCACCTGCCTTTGAAATGACGCGGTAGCCTCCTGTCTCGGACAATACCACCCCTGGCTCAATCTCCTCGACTGGCCTCAGCTCGCTGAGCTTTAAATGGTTAAGCACTGCCAGAAGTGTATCCCCGCCAAAAACAGCAAGATCCTTATAGCCAAATGTTTCAGCCGCGCGCTTTGTAATGTAACCCAGACGGTCTGCAATCCGCGCTCTCTCGGCACTGCGCTCAGGCCGGAACGGGCTCTTACTTTCAACATCAGAGCTCGCCAGAATCATTGTATGCCCAGCCTGGCTTTCCATATCCCTCAGCAGCCGATTCAAACCCTGATACCCATTTTCACTCAGCTCAAGATAATCCGAAAGCTTGAAAAGGGGAATGCCCAGGGCCTTCGCTTTTTCAAGCTGGCGTGCCGAAACCGGGCAGATACTGCCGCACATTAACAGTAAAGGCCCTGGTATCTTCAAAGCCTTTGTCTCCTGTATCTTCATCTCCAAAAGGGAAGGCAGAAATGCTGCAAAGCCTGCGCAGCCGGAAAAAACACTGAGATGGCTGAAGGCGTTTAACTGTCCGGCAATCTTTTCCATATCTCTCTGGCTCCCGGCATCAAAAACATAGATCCCCTCTGCTTCCAGATCAAGGTGTGCGAGCCCAGTGACTGGAACTTCATAAACTGGAATCGCGCACTGGCTGTGTATGATCTCAGAAATACGACTGGAAATGACTGGATTAAAAGGATCCTGCGCAAAGGTTGTCTCTGAAAGCGGCGTCTTGTCAATATACTGCAGGCCACCCCGTGTGTACCTTTTGTTTTCCGGATAGGCTGGCGCCAGCATTACCTGTTCTGCTTTCATTCCCTTCATACAGCCGTACAGCTCTGCCCCAATGTTTCCCCTGAGGGTCGAGTCTATTTTTTTATAAAGAAAGGGAACCCCTGCTTTTTTAATCGTCTCGGATATCTCACAAAGCTTTTGACCAGCCTTTTCCTTTGTTAAATGTCTGGACTCTGTATTGATGACCAGCACCTCACAGTCACCGGCTGTACACATGCAGCCATCAATCTGCTGTGTTACAACGGTATTGATTCCCAGTTTGCCAAACTGTATGCCTGTATCGAGCGCTCCGGTAAAATCATCCGCCAGCACGACAAGCCTGATCATTGCCGTTTCTCCCTGCCGCGCGCCATAACTGCCGCCATGTGCAGGGCATCAATCATGGATTCCTCATTGGCTTTTCCTGTCCCTGCCATCTCGAAGGCGGTTCCGTGGTCCACAGAGGTTCTTATGATCGGCAGGCCAACCGTACAGTTCACACCGCTCATACTGGTAAAAGCGCCAGTTTCAGCGTCCATCTTAAACCCACAGAGCTTAAGCGGAATATGCCCCTGGTCATGATACATGGCCACAACCATATCATAGGCGCCGCCAAGCGCTTTTACAAAAACCGTGTCCGGCGAAACTGGGCCAATGACCCTTATGCCTGCCTTCTGAGCCGCCTCTATGGCCGGAATAATCTCAAGGGCTTCCTCATCGCCAAAAAGACCGCCTTCTGAACAGTGCGGGTTAAAGCCTGCCACCCCTATTCTGGGGGAATCAATCCCCAGAAGCCGCAGCGTTTCATCCGCCAGACAGATTGTGTCGTAAATCCGGTCTTTTTTGACCATGTCGCACACCTTGCGGATTGACGCATGGGTAGTCACGTGGATCACCCGCAGCTTTTCACCCGTCAAGACCATACGGTATGTTTTCGCGCCAGTATAATGGGCGAAAATTTCAGTATGCCCTGAAAAATGATGCCCTGCGAGGTTCAGCGCTTCCTTGTTAATCGGGCCAGTCACCACACCGCCGAGAACGCCCTCCATTGCAAGTGTAATACCCTTTTTTATAAATTGGAATCCCGCATCGCCGCAGCCCGCGTCAACCTTACCGAACTCCCAGTTATCTTCCTTAAAAATTTCCATATCAATATATGGCAGCGCGTCTTTCTCAAGATGAGCCAGGGTTTCCTTTAGGCTACCCTCCTTGACGGCAATCAGTTTCTTTTTAATTTTCGTGATTTTCAGAGCATTTTCCAGTACTTTTTTATCCCCGACAGCCACCGGGCTGCACACTTCCAAAATCTTCTGACAGGCCATTGCTTTCAGCGTGATCTCTGGTCCAATACCTGCCGGATCGCCAATTGTAATCCCTAAAATAGGCTTCATATCCTTCTTCCCCCTTTTTTATCTGTTCAAATATCAAACACTTCCAAATATATTCTTTTCTGGTTTTTATACTATCGGATTCCGCATTCTTTTTCAATCCGGATCATGTTTCATAATCAAACACTTCCAGGCATAAAGTCGCATAAAGTCGCTTATGGCAATAAAAAAGCACAGATGCTCTGAGCTTTTACACTCAGGCATTTGTGCTTTTTATTACTTGTAAAATTTTAGAATACCAGGGACCGGTCCTTGAACCAGAAGGATTTTTTATCCCAGGTGTATTCCAGCTCTGTCCCCATTTTCTCAAAAAAAGTATTGATCACTTCATACAGGGCTTCATTCGCCTTGGGATTACCAGCATTGTTCAGGCTCTCAATCCACATGCTTTGGGAACCGCAGGCATCGCTCAGATGAATTTTATAATCCAGATGTTTTTCCTGTAAAAGCTGATTCAACGCGCCAATTTCTCTAAAAGTAACAATCATATGATAACCTTCTTTCCTGATTTGTATGTTTAAAATTCTTATTATATTTTTTATCCTATGGGTTAAGACCTGCCAGCTGAACGCTGAAGCAGTCGCCGATTTCAAAATGCAGTGTTTCAACGACTTTTCTGGATTTTCGCAGGTTATCCTGAATCCGCTTTTTATCCAGCACCAGAAATCGGTAATACTCTGTCAAAAAAATATCAATCGCGTCGCCATAGGCAATATCAATCTTTTTCCCAAGCACATCTCTGAAAAACTGAATCTCCATTCCCGATGTCAGAGAGGCGATGGCGTCAAAGTAGGTCTTATCCTTAATCATCGCGCTGGTCTCAAACTTCAGCCCGTTCTCGAAGCGCTTCTGTATGAAATAATCTTTCAAATCAATGGTCATCTGCGCAAAACTTTCGAGAATCGAAATGTCTTTATAAAACTGCTTTATCTGCTCATTGGCGTTTATGCACTCAAAATAAGCGCGGTACTCAATCATATCTACGAGCAGATAATCATTTTTAGCCGTATAATCCTTCAAAGGCTCCTCAAGCACCAGCGCAATATCATTGACAAAATCCTTAAAAATACTGATTGCCACAGATTCCTTGCCCTCAAAATAATAAGTGAACAAGCCTAACTTCGATTCGGCGTCTGTAATAATATCTTTAATGGTTGTCGCGCCATAACCCTTCAAGTAAAAAAGTTTTTTTGCACTGCTGTACAGCGAAGTCTTTGTCTCAGTTCCATTTTTATAGTTTGCCATAATCCACCTCATGTTTATTATAGCATGACTTTTTGTAAAAAAAAGATAAATTTAAAAAAGGCTTGACAAATTTGTACACATACTATATATTGTAATCATACAATATTGTATGTGTACAAAACATGAAGGGAAAATTTGAGATGGAAGAAAAAATTGAGCGGATAAAAAGTACCATGGCCGGAAAACCAACCGACCGTGTGCCAGTGATACTGGATTTTGAAATCAGCTATGCCTGTGAGTACGCGGGCATTGATTTTCTGGAAGCAACCTGGAATTATGATAAAATCATTGAAGCCTATGAAAAAATTTTAGACACTTTTGAAATGGATGCCAACCTGGGTATGGGGTGGCTTCCTCCCCAGCGCAACGAAATTTTAGGAAGCAAAACGTGGATTCAAAACCGGCGAAACGGAACCATGCAGCATCCCGAGGTCATGAGCCTGAGTGCGGATGATTATCCGGCACTGATCGAAGACCCCCTGCGCTGCATTGTTGAAAGAGTACTCCCCGGTATGTACAGCGCCCTAGGTAAGGACAGCGTCAAGGACATTACAGCCATTTCCAAGGCTTTACTGTTTGAAAAAAGGCAGGTCACAGATTTTTATAATAAGCTCTATGACCTTACTTACGCTAAAGGTGTTCCCATTTACTATGGCACCATGTTTTATGCTCCCTTTGATCTGCTGGGCGACCATCTGCGCGGTATTACTCAGATTTCTATGGATCTTCGGCGGAAAAAGCGCGAATTGGAAGCCGCCTGTGAGGCGCTTGCGCCGGTTATGACCGACTATGTCGAAAATACCCTGCCCGTTGACGCCGATGGTATTTCCTGCGCCTGCTCCTGGGTGCACTTACCGCCAATGATCAGCCCCAGACATTTTGAGAAATTTTTCTGGCCTACCTTTAAAAAGGTTTGTGACACGCTGGCTGCAAAGGGGCATACCCTGTATTTGCAGTTCCAGGGCGATTACACAGATGGACGCTATTTTGACTATTATTCCGAGCTCCCTGAGGGAAAGGTTATTTTGGCCGTGGAGCACCAGGACTTTAAAAAGACGCTGGACATTCTCGGCTCTAAAAATATGGTCTGCTGCTCTTATCCTCTGGATTATCTGACAAATTATTCTACAGAGGAATGTCTGGACAAAGCCCGTGAGCTCATGGATATTGGCATGGAAACCAAACGATTTTACTTCGGTTTTAACAAACCTGCTTTCAGTTTTAAGGACGCACCGCCCGAAAAAATGAAAGCAGTGATTGATTTTGTCAATGCGTATGGAAAATATTAAGGAGATTAGACAAATGCTTAAAGAAAAAGAAAAAATTGAAGCCCTGGTCAGTGAGTATGATGAACGGTATCAAACGCTGATTCGAGATTGTATGACCGAAACGGAAAAAGAATTTGAAACCTTTATTCTAAGCTTAATTATGTAGGGAGTCTATAAAATGAACGAAGTAAATAAAAATAATTTTACAAAAGGAATTATCTATGGCGGGATTGCGGGTGTTTTATGGGGAACCCTCGGCGTTTTTATCGCATTACTCCAAAATCTGGGGCTGAACGATGTGGCGGTCTCCTCCATGGGGCCAATGATTGTTATCTTGTTCTATGGGATAAAAACCCTGATCAAAAACCCAAAAGCCTTTAACATTGGGTGGAGACGCGTACTGATTGTCCTGGTGGGCGGCGGAATTGCCAACGCAGTGCTCTACTACTCCTACGCACGAGCTCTCAATTATCTGAGCACCGGTGTTTTTTCCATCCTTGAGTTTTCCCATGTTTTTATTCTGATGCTTCTGTCCTCCTTTATTTTTAAATACAAAATAACCAAGGGCAAGATCGCCTCGCTGGGACTGGCCATTATCGGTCTGGCACTGGTTCTGAATGTCTTTTCACCCGATGCTTTTATCGCACCCTCAGGTATTATGTGGATGGCGCTTAACTGGGTAGCCAACTGCGCGATTGCCCTGATCATCAAATGGGCTTTAAATAACGAGATTGACAATGATGTGGTCATCACTTATTATAACCTTGGAGCGGCTCTGATCTACTGGGTTGTCTGCCCTCCCTGGGCCGTCATTGGCCAGATCGCTTCCGCTCAGAATGTCCTGCTTCTTATTCTGATCATTATCGCCTATGGACTGCTGACACAGATTCTTTCATCTTATGTCTGGGTAAAATCTTTTTCGCTGGTCGATCCTGCCATCACCAACATGATGAATGCTTTCTCGCCGATCACGGCCTCTATTCTCGGTTATTTTATCTTTGGACAGGTTATCTCATTCCCGCAAATCATTGGCATTGCCGTCGTGATTCTCGCGGTTATTGTCCTGAACAAGACCGGAGCAGCTGAAGAGCTTTAAACTTATTTGACATATACACCGCTGATAGAAAAAAGACATTTTCCACAGAGTACAACTGGGAAAATGTCTTTTTCCATACTTTTTTATATCATTGATGGATCGCTTCACCCAAGGCCTGAACAACCGCCGGATCATACAGGATGCCGCTTTCCTTACAGATGTTTTCGTACGCTTCATCCGGCTGCCTGCCCGACTCCTGCAAATGGTCAAAAGCATTGGCGACAGCACAGACTCTGGCAATAACTGGTATATCCTGTCCGCTTACCATTTTGGGGTTATCCTTACCGTCATAACGATAGTGATGAAACCGGCAGAGATCTGCAGCGACACTGCAGAAAATCTGTTCCGCGAAACAAGTCGTTTTTGTTTCATAAAGATTTCTAAAAAACTGTGCGCCCATTGTACAATGGCCAGGAGTGTCTTCTGTTTCCGCTTTTCCAATGTCGTGATAATCCACCGGAGACATTTCTTCCAACTGCCAGATTGAAAGCAGTTCTTCACGCCCCAATTCTTTTATTATTTTCCTTATCCAGCTGCCTGTACGCAGGCAATGCTGCCGAACGCTTTCCGAACAGCGCTCAAACTGAGTCTTAATCAATGCTTGCATGCTCTCTACCTTTATTGTGATTCCTTAGAATACAGGGTATATTTTTTAATGAAAGTTCGTAGAATACCATATTTCACGACAATTTATGCCGCTTTTCCATATATTGTTGAGTTTAACTTGTCTAAAAGTACCATTTCCTGTTTTTTATGGAGATCTGTAATGTGCAGATAGATGTTCATGGTGACGGCTGTTTCTGAATGGCCCAAAATTTCACTGATGATCTGTATGTCCATTCCACTTTCTTTTGCTCTGGTCGCAAAGGTGTGCCGGAGATCATGAAAACGATAATTATCTAGTTTTAGAACAGAAATAATCTTTTTAAAATAGCGCTGTATGGTTCTCACATCATAGGCTGACCCACCTTTTTTTGCAATTACAAAAGCCTCTGGTTTTACAGTGCTTTTTTCGTATCCTTTGAGTGACTTCATTAAAATAGATGTAATGGGAATTGATCGAAAAGCCTTCGGGGATTTTGGCGTGCCTATCTGGTTAATGGTTTTGCGCTGACCGGCATCATGATTTTTTACACGCTGAACATTTCTGCGAACTTGAATAAACCCATTTTTCAGATCAATATCTTTCCATTGCAGCGCCGCAATCTCGCTGATGCGCATCCCAGCGAAGAGGCCGAGCTGTACGGCCAGGCTCAGGTTATGCTCATGTGCTAAAAGCCAGTGTGTCAGGGCTTTTTGGTCTTCGATTGTCAGAATTTTCCCTGTTGTGGTCTGCCATTTTTTCTGAATAACGATGTGCCCGCAGGGATTTTTATTAATCAATCCAGCTTCCACTGCCTTTTCCATAATTGATGATAACCTGCCGATAATACCCCGAATCGTAGATGTATTAAGCGCTCTTCTCTCCAGCGTTTTTACAAAATCCTGCACTACTTCAACGGTTATAGTATCCAAGCGGAGATCACCCAGTTCTGGCAACAAATAGCGTTCAATAATCCGCTGGTAATTGGTGAGTGTAGACTCCTTAATCTTTCCTTCATCGCCACGCTTTCTTATCCATTCGCGGCTGAACGCTTCCAGCGTTACTGACCTTTTTGAGAAAAAATGACGAATTGATTCTGACCACATTAAAAATGTTTTTTTCATAATCGTGCCTCCCTACTAAAAATTAATTAGAATTTTGCTAGTAATAGCAATTTATAAATGATATAATAGAATCCATAAAAAGTAAAAAAATGACGTAGAATATGGTATTCTACGATCTTTATTTTTTTGCTTACATACACTTCATATGGATTGTTTTATACTAAAAGATAACTCCGTATTAATTTTTATCTATATACTTTTAATCTGTCTTTTTCTATAGTACGTAAAATACCTCCTGTCAAAAACATGCCGATTTCATAATTTAATTCTGTCGTTATTAAGGGACTCCCCATAAAAAAATCCGGATTGCTCCGGCTCTTTTAATTTTCCTGTCCCGCTAAACAGTACGCTATACAAAAGCTTCTGTTCTATGGTAAAATGAGATCAACTCATGTAAATCGCGGAGGATAGTTTTGGATCAATTAGCTTTTGCTGCACTGCTTTCATTTATTCAGCTCCTGCCGGCGCTCTTTTTATACCGGGCTGTTTTTAAAGGCAATTTCCGGTTTGGCACTGGCGTTAATATTCTGATGGCTGCTGTACTTCTGATTTCAAGCACTGTTACCTATGCTGCTGTGTTCACACTTGACACCATGCCCGATTCCGGCAATGCGCGCATCATTATCAGTGTTTTGTTTAATGTCACCATCGGCCTGATCTTTCTGTTAAGCGTTAAAGAAAATTTTTTCCTTAACCTTTTTGTGGTATTTATTATTAAAAACTATCTGGATATCGTGGTATTCTTCAGCCAGATATTCTGTAAGCCTTCTCTGTTTGCTAACCCGCCTCTTTCTGCCTTTATTCAGTCTTTAATTTTTGTGTTCACACTCCCCTTTGTTGGGTTCTTCACTGTAAAAGTCATTAAACCCACTGTTCTTGAGACGGGCAAGATGCCTTACTGGCGGTATCTATGGGTTGTTCCTGTCTGCTTTTTTTTGCTGTACCGCTTCTGTATCTATCCGGGTTCCCTGAATCTAACCTCTGTCCCCGCTTATCTTTTGCCTTTTGTCTGGTTTATCGGTACTTTTCTAACCTATTATGTTATTTTAAGGCTGATTCAGGAAAACCAACGCGCTGCTGAGCTCCAAAACAAGCTGGAAATATCGGATTATCAGGCCAGTATGCAGCAAGAGCAGTATAACCGTCTGAAAAATAATATCGAGGAGAATGAGAAGGCCTGCCATAACCTGAAGCATACCCTGCTCATGCTCAAGGGCTATGCGGAAAACAGCGCCCTCGAGCAGATAAACACCTGCCTCAGCGCCAGCCTGCAGTCTGTAGAATCGGACAGGGTGCTGCCTCTGTGCAGCAACGCTGCCATTGATGCCATCGCCCAGCATTACGCCGCTCTCGCACGCCAAAACGCCATTGACCTGCGGATTGACATCAAGCTTCCTGAGCCGCTGCTTTTCTCTGAGGGTGATCTCTGTGTGGTTTTTGGCAACCTGTTTGAAAACGCCGTTGAGGCCTGCCTGCGCCAGAACGGAGCAAATCCCTTTATTTCTGTAAAGCTTGGCATCTCGGGTAAAGGTTCGGTGGTGATTTCCATTAAAAACAGCTATGATCATATAATCTGTAAAAAGGACGATGTCTTCATGTCCTCCAAACGCCATGCAGAAGGGATCGGTATTCATTCGGTTCGACGGATAACTGAAAAATACAGCGGCTTTGCAAAATTTAATTATGACCCTCATGTATTTGAAGCCTCTGTTCTTCTCAACCCTGCCGCACAGACAGCAGGCCGCCGGTAAACATCATAAAAACAGCAAAGTCTTCGGACAATAAAAAAAACAGAAACGGCGCTGTGCAGCACCGTTTCTGTTTTTTTATGTTTTTTATTTCAACTGTATTTTCTAAACCTTTTCTTTTTCCATAAGTGTTTCTGGCGGATATTTCAGGCTATTTGGCAAAACAAAGTAAAGCAGCGCGATGATGCCGGCTGTGGCAATCACATCAAAAACTTTGATAACCATGGTGCCGATGAAACAGGCCAGCACCCAGGGAACACCGGCGGATATGGCCAGGTCGTAAAAATAAACCTCCCACGGATGGGTAAGTGTCCCGCCGGTCTGCCAGATACTGAGCAGAGCAGACAAGACACCAGTGACTAAAATCAGCAGGCCCATGGTTGGCACTGTCTGCTTCCAGTCGATCTGTCCATTACGGCGCATATTCACCCCCACCACCAGGGCGGCGGCGGCACTGACCGCATAGAAGATCAGCGAGCTGCTGCTGTAGTTAAACACTGCCAGTCCAAAATTATTCACAAGCCCTACCAGCAGCCCGGCGGTGGGCTCAAGCAGCAGTGCTGCCAGAATGGTGCCAGACATGTCCAGCCAGAAGGGCAGGCCAAAATGCATTGACAGAACATAGAGCAGCCGGTTCATTACAACGCCCAAAACCATGATGATTAAATAGCGTGTCTTATTACTCATTCTGTTCCTCCAGTTCCTCCTCGATGACTTCATCGAGATTCTTCCCTTCTTTTTTTGCCTTTTCAAGGCGTTCCAGCTCTTTTGCGCGTCCGATTTCATCCATAAACCCAGCCGTAACAACACCAGCTGGCATTGCGATCACCGCGATCCCAAAGAGCGATGAAATCATGCTGATCAAACGCCCCACCTCGGTTACAGGGTAGACATCCCCATAGCCAACAGTGGTCAGAGCAGTGGTTGCCCAGTAAAGCGCTTCAAAAAAATTATCAAAAGTATCCGGCTCATAGGCAAACATGGCCAGCGCAGATACAAAGATATAGGCCAGCGCGATGATGAGCACATAGCCCAGGGTTTTGCGTTCGTTTTTGAAAACATTGGCTACATAGGAAAAGGTTTTGGAATAATACAGCACCTTAAACACACGCAGCACACGCAGAATACGGAAGCCCGCGCCCAGAAGCCCAAGAGACGGCAGGATTGACACCAGGTCGATCAGCGCAAAGGGAGTAAAGGGATAGGCCACAAACACCCAGGGTGAATCTTTTTTAATCTTATAATCATAGGTAATCCAGTTAAAAATATAATCGGTAAAAAGAATATAGACGGTGATGGTGTCAATCATCACCAACATTGAATTGGATTCCTTAAACATAAGCGGACAGACACTGATAAAGGCCACCACCATGATGAACACATCATAATATTTGCTGATGACATCTCCCGGCTCCGCTTTTTTTACAACTTTATATATCTGTTCACGCATAGATTAACGCCCCGTCCCTAGAACATATACGCAGACATGGGAAGAATGATATTCCCTGCCACGACAAGGACTAAAATGGTATAGAACATGACACGCCCGTAGAAGCTTGCGAAATCACGATCCTCATATTTGTTACGTATCCGGTTGATATTGATGATTGTCATCGCCACTGCCAGAATGGTCACAATGCCAAAAATATTAACGAACTCCAGCAGGCCAAGCTGCAGGGCGTCCGGAAGCAGATTTGTCCCGACCATAATGTTGGTAACCGTCCCAAAAAGGGCTGCGGGAATCATGCTGAGTGGGTCGACACGGTGATAGGTACAGATAAACAGGGTGATAAGCACCCAGGTAATGGTTCCGACCAGGGCGATAAAGCATTTGACATACAGGCCCATACTGTCACGGTTGAGCTCCAGCGCGGTAATATGCTCGGAATTGATGATGCCACCCGGTATTTCCGGATCGCCGTGGTTATTGTCGTATTCGACCATAGTTGTCCCGGTTTCATTACGCCTCAAATCGTAGCCGGAAATCCCAAGTGAATCATTTATGCCGCTGTTTTCCCTGTCATTCACAAATACAACGTCATCCACTGGCAGCTCGGATTCCACATACATGCGGAGCTGATGGGATTCCAACGGGAAACGGCGGTTCCAGTAGTTTTTGGTAATGGACACATCGCACCGGACGGCCTGGTAATTCACGCCATTTTCATGATAGTTTTTAACAACTTCTGTCTTGTTAATGGTGCCTTTATAAATGCGGAAATGTTTGGCCATATCCAGATTATCATTTCCCTCCCATTTAAACCAGATTAAAACCACCATGCGGAAGCTTGAGGTTTTCAGGTTGACTTCCTTCAGGTTTTCCACATAGGTGCCAACCTGCACCCTGGTCGCGTTCTGATCAAACTGAGCCGCCCTCTCCTCAATGTCTTTTGGCGTCTGCAGCATTGAAACCCAGTAGTCGTCTTCTGCTTTTTTGTCGGTGTACATGGTAACCGAAGCATACGCCAGAAAAACAACAATGACGATGACATAGGTTAAAAAACTGAAAAGCAGTCTTTTTTTCTGCCAACTTTTCAATTCGCCGAATTTCATTTCTCTCTCCTCTCGTCTTCTAAAGTCTATTTTGAATACCATCTGGGTATATCAAACATAAAAAGGGAGACAACCTTTCCTGTCTGCCGCATAACGGAAACGGAACGCCGCTGTCTCGCTGTTTCTAACTTCGTGCAGCGCGGGCAGGGCTTACTGCATTACGATTGGATGAGAGGATATGTGTTCACACTGTGAAAGCATATTGGTGTAATGCAAAAACAAAGCGCCGCGCTGCTATCTTAATGAATGGAAAGCCTCTGCTTTTCATTTTCTTAAGACCTTATTAAATATCACTATAATCATAACTGTCTAAAAAAGCAGAATCAACATTCTTACCGAAAACGTCTTTTTTTTACCAATTTTGCGTTTTAAATTTCCAGTCTTTTTTAACATAATATGATAAAATTTGATTGCAATAATTATGAAAGGGGGATGTCTTTATGAAAATCGCGATTATCGACGATCTAAGAACAGAATGTGAACTGCTCTCCGAATACATCCACCGTTACTGCGCCGATCACCAGCTTGATGCGGAGATTACACTCTTTGAAAGCGGCAGCCATTTTCTTGAGCGCTTTGCTCCGCACACCTATGATCTTATTTTTTTGGATATTTACATGGATGGTTTGAATGGCATTGAAACGGCTGAAAGAATACGGGAGAAAGACAGTGACTGTCTCCTCATTTTTTCAACCACCAGCCAGTTTCACGCGGTAAAGGGATTCAGGGTCCGGGCTTTCGACTATCTGGTCAAGCCTTACAACTATGAGGTTTTTGAGGAAACCATGCGCTATTGCGACGAAACGCTGTTCAAGCAGAGCCGGTACATTGAGGTAAAGGAAGGGCGAACCCATGTAAAAATCTTCTTAAAGGATATCGTTTATACGGATTACTCGAACCATTATATCTACATCCATACTAAACGGCGCATTGTCAAATGCTATATGCCTTTCGCAGATTTTTCGGCGCTGCTGCTGCCCTACCCACAGTTTGTGAACTGTTACCGGAACTGTATTGTGAATATGGATGAGGTCGATGTGCTTGACGAAAAGGATTTTGTCATGCTCACAGGAGAGCGGGTGCCCATTAACCGCGGGCTTCGCACAGAAATCCGGCAGCGCTATGCCAACTATGAATTTGACAAATTAAACAGGAGGTCTTGATTTTGGATGTCCGAATCGCTGTTGTCATCTGTCTTGCCCAGCTTGTCCCCTGTTTTTTTTGTTTTTTTGCTGTTTTTATCGAGCATTCACGGGTTCCTAAATGGATTTGGTTTGCAGCGATTATCCTGGTTCTTGCTTTCAGCGTGTTTATTACAAGGATCTACTTCACGCCTGACAGCAGCTTCTATAACATCCGAGGTGGTCTGACGTTTATATTTCTGCTCTTTGTCATTGCAGCGGCCCTTTTCTGCATCCGGGATAATTATTTTACAAACCTTTTTGTTTTATGCTTTCTGACCAATTACAATGACTATATCCAGCTTCTGGCAAAAATTTTTAATATTGTCTGGAAAAACAGGATCGGCTTTTTTAATCCCTCTGCCGACTATGCCATCACCATTGTGCTGCTAGAGCTGGCCGCTTTTCCGTTTTTGTTCTGGTTTATGCAGAAAATCATCAAGCCTGTCATCGAGCAGACCAGCGCCATGCGTGCATGGCGCTATCTTTGGATTATTCCCATATCCTTTTACTGTATTTTCCGAATCGGCCTCTTTCCGACATTCAGCGATGCCTGTCTTGTCTGGCACAACAGCCTTTTCCTGCTGCCTGTCGCGTGGATTATCGGAACCATCATGACCTACTATATTGTCATGCGCACCCTGTTAGAGAGCTTCACTAATTCCAGACTGCAGTCACAGCTGAGTGTTATGGATCTTCAGATCGAGCTTCAGAAAGAGCAGTATGAACAGCTCCAGAAAAACATTGAGAGCACGCGGGCCGCAAGGCACGACCTCCGGCATAACCTGCTGGCCCTCAAGGGCTACGCTGACCAGAGAGACACCGACGGACTTCTCCGGTATATTAACCACTACCTGAAAATACTGGACACCGATGAGGTGACTTCCTTTTGTGAAAACTACGCGGTCGACACCATCCTCCGCCATTACTACCTGCTGGCGCATAAGTCCGGCATCGAGGCTGGTATTACGGTCAATCTGCCAAAGGAGCTGCCAGTCACCGAGATGGACACCTGCGTGGTTCTGGGAAACCTTTTGGAAAACGCGCTGGAGGCCTGCCTGCTCCAGACAAGGCTGCACCGTTTTATCCATGTCAGCATCGGTATTGCCGGAAAGCGGATGGTAGCCATTAATGTGAAAAACAGCTACGAAAATGAAATCCGGCAGGAAAAAGGAAAATTTTATTCCACCAAGCGCGCCGGAGAAGGCATTGGCCTCACCTCTGTCCGCCATATTGCTGAAAAGCATCAGGGCTTTGCCCATTTTGACTACGCCGATCATATTTTTAAAGTCTCTGTTTTACTGATGCCGGACAGCAAAAGCAAATAAAAAACTCCTGCAGCCGCAGGAGTTTTTTTATTTATGGCTTCAGATGAACCAGGCAAAACACATCAGGAGGAAAGCATATCTGCCCTTTCCATGAAAATTCCCCGTTTTATGGAAAAGGCACAACATCAAAGATCAGTGACCGGCGCTCTGGATAACGCCGGCCTTCCAAAAGCATCATATATGGAGGCACGCTTTGGAAGATGATTAAAATGAATCGGACCAACGCTTTCAATAGGATTGATGCACCTGTCCTGGCTGCCAAAAATCGGAATTTTTAAAATAATTCTGCTGTTATTTTCTGATGCCGCCCCCCAGTTTGAGATTGTGGTGTATGGCCAAGGGGGGCCGGTCCGCCGGCCGCAGTGGTGAAAATGATAATGTTAAAAGCGTGTTATTTTTGAACCAGTTCTATGGCTTCAAGGTGATGAAGCTGTCTGGAGGAGTCCCAAAATCACAGCCCCGCTGGTTCGGCAGGACTACCCCTCATGACTGTGTTCCATAGCACAGTCATTTTTACCGGCGCCATCAGAAAAATCAGAAACAGCTGATGTGTCATGAGACCTCTTAGCGAGAACCTCATCTCCCCATCAAAAACAATTTGCTGTATTTTTTTACAAGAACACAGCGAAAAACTTGTTTTCATTATAAAAATGAAAATAAACAGCACAAATGGAGCGTCTACAGCCATACCAGAGATTTGAATTGGTATGGATGAGAGGATTTTATACTTGCTTTCACAAATATAGTCAAACCTCTGGAATGGCAGGGTGTGCTTATCTCAAAAGGCGTGAGCATATGGGGCTCTTCCTTTTGTGATCCATCGGACAACTAAATTATAGCACTTCAAGTCATCTTATTGTAAAATATTACGGTAAAAAATTACCCGTTTCGGTAAAATTTGGGGCAACTATCCCTATTTGGGTATATGATTAAAGGATACTTTAGCGCTGTTTCACACTTGCTTATCCATCTCTTTTCCATTATAATGAAACGGAATACAAAGACAGGAGATGACCTTTTGAACGCTTTCAGCCAAAAAATTTATTTAGAGCTGCCGGCACCGGGCCAGGGCGACATCACAGCAGACCGTGAACGGCTTCTGCAGGGCCTTGAAGCTACCTTTTCACCGCTGGCGGTCTCCTATAAAACCTATAAAAAATATGCTGCCGTCTGCCGGAAAGCCGGTTTCAGGGTAACCTGCACCCTGGTTTACGCCGGAACCCACTGGGAGCTGACGCGCATTGAAGCCGGTGACACCACCGCACAAAACTACGGACTGGCCGTGGATCTGGGCAGCACCACAGTGATCATGCAGTCCATTGACTTAAATACCGGACAGGTGCTGGCGGAGAAAAGCCGCTTTAACAGGCAGATTGACTACGGCGATGAGATATTGAGCCGCATTTTTTACACCAAGGGCAGGCCTGACCATCTGGACGAGCTTCAGGCCAGCACTGTCCGTACTTTCTGCGACTTACTGGATGACCTCGCCGCCCAAACCGGCATCGCGCCAGAAGCCTACAGCATGATGATTGTGTCCGGCAACACTACCATGACCCACCTTTTCCTCGGCATTGACCCCTGGCCCATTTTTGAGGTTCCTTTTACCCCCATGTTCAACCATACGGGCTTTATACCCGCTGACGACCTGAGCCTGCCCATCGGCGGACTGGTTTACTGTATGCCCTCAGCCGCCAACTACCTGGGCGGCGACATCATCAGCGGCCTGCTGGCCGCCCGGCTTGATAAACAGAAAAAGCCCTCCCTCTTTATCGACATTGGCACCAATGGTGAGATGGTGCTGGGCGATGAAAACTTCCTGATCGCCGGGGCGGGCGCAGCCGGGCCGGCACTGGAGGGCGGTATCAGCAAGAGCGGCATGAAGGCCGGACCGGGCGCCATCGACCATGTGTCCATCACAGATGGTGTTTTGAGCTGCACCACAATTGATAACGCGCGGCCTAAAGGCATCTGCGGCTCTGGCATCGTGGATCTGCTGTCCGAAATGCTGCTGAATGGCTGGATTGACTTTTCCGGAAAGTTTAATCCTGACGCCACAGACTGTATCGTGCCCACTGAGGACGGCTATGCCCTGCGGTACGCTGACGGGGAGGAAACCGCCGACGGCGCCCCGCTTTTTTTCAACCAGACAGATATCACGCAGTATCTGGACACCAAGGCTGCTGCCAACACCATGGTGGCCTACCTTCTGGAAGCCGCAGGTCTTGGGCCTGAGGACATTGACCAGGTCTTTATCGCCGGAGCTTTCTGCGCTCATATCAACCTGGAGGCAGCGATCAACATTGGTCTGTACCCCGACCTGCCAGCCGGGCGCTTTACAGTTCTGGGCAACAGCTCCCTGACCGGCGCCAGAGCGCTGCTGCTGGACTACACCCTTTTTGATACTGTGGGCGCGCTTCAGCACAACATCCAATATCTGGAATTTGGCGCGGCATCAGATTTTCTGACCCGCATGTTCGCCGCGCGCTTTCTGCCCCACACCGATCTGAGCCTCTACCCCACCGTGCGGCAGCGCTTAAAGGAACGCGGTATCCTGCGCTGAGCACAAAAAATCCCACGAATCATTCGTGGGATTTTTAAATGCTCATTCCTATCTTTTTCCGGGCATTTCAAGGCCCTCCAAAGCCTTATTGATAAAGTCATTAAAGGGCTTTATCCGTCTGAACACATCCACAGCCTCCGCCAAGAAGGCCTCACGGTCCAAAAACAGGTCTTTCTCTACAGGATACTCCACATACCAGGATTTATGCTTTAAAAGTTCGCCATAAGGATGTTCTTTATCATAACCGCGCGGCACATTTTTAAGCTTTTCACCCTGGAGCGTTAGTTTTTCACAGAAGGCAGGCGCCGCTAAAACAGCCTCAAAGCTGCTGCCCTGCGACACAATCTGGTCTCTTATACGCCGGGTGATCTCGGGCATTTTGGCATGAAAGACGCCGCCGCCCAGAAAAATCTGATCCGGCGACACAAAGAGGTAATCCCCCACCGGCACCATGCCCCTGCCCTCCGGCGAAATATGCGCGCGGAAAGACGGCGCGTAAGGGCTTTTATCCTTGCCGAAGCGGGTGTCCCTGTTGAGCCTGAAAACCAGGTCGCTGGGGTTTATGAGGCCCAGACCGGGTTCGTCTGGCAGCATTTTTTCCATTAAATCGGACACAAGGCTGACAAAGGCGGCGCGGGCGGCCTTGTACTCTGGCTGGTGGCTGTGCATCCATTCCAGCGAGTTGTTATCCCGAAGCTGTGCCAGGAAATCCAGCATTTTTTCACAGTCGTTCATCTTATATTCTCCCCGCTTTCTGAATCGAGACCATTGAATCTGAAGCCACCAGGCTGTCGATAAAGGCCCGGGCTTTTTCCGGCACGCGGTACTCTGGCAGGCTTTCAAACACACCGGCCAGAGCGTCCATATTTTCCATTTCCTGTTTACAGACCTCTAAAGCGCTGTACTCCAGACGCGCAGGGTCCAGGCGCTTCTGTCCCACGGCGTAGCCAAGGCGCTTGCTGCAGGCGCACATACCGCTTCCGCTGAGGCCGCAGTATTTTTTCAGAAAGTCATTAACCTGCCTGCGGATGCGGGAGAGCCTCTGGCGGTAGTTTTCCGGCGTTGTGTCAAAAATATCCGCTCCCATGGCGCTGTCAATTCTGAACATGGCGCCCAGCACATAGATGCAGCGGCTTTCCGCGTCCAGGCATTGCAGCATGACATTGGTACAGGAAAGCTTCAGCTCCTCGGCCAGAAGCTCGGCGTCCACTCCGGCCTGGGGGTCCGGGCAGCGCTCGGCCATGCCCTGCTCAATATCGCGGGCGTAAAAATCAAAGGTGAGGGGCTGGCGGTCGAAACACGAACGGCGGTAATCCACCAGATAGTTTTTGGCGATGCGGTAAACCCAGGTGGAGAAAAGGCTCTCTCCCTTAAAAGACGACAGGCTTGTCATAACACGGATCATGATCTCCTGGGTGGCGTCCTCGGCGTCCTCAATCATCCCCATCATGCGCAGCGACAGGTTAAAAACCATATCCTGAACCGATTCCAGCACTGTCCCCAGTGCGTCTTTATCCCCTTCTACGGCGCGTCGGATAAAAATGTTCATCTCTTTTTCTGAAACCATAATGTTTCCTCCTTTATGCTTATACAGAATTAGACGACAAGAAAAGTCAGCTGTGACAAAATTTAAGTATTTTTTTCGCTTTTTTGGCGCCTAAATAAAAAGAGCAGCCTCTAAGCCGCTCTTACTGCCGTTTAACCGGCGAATACATAGCCATTTTTACTGTTTTTCTTACGCGCATACAGGGCCTGGTCGGCCGAACGCACCAGTGCGCTGTAGCTACTGCCATTATCGGGTGACTGGGAAATGCCAATGCTCACAGTAATGCTGCAGTCGGGAATATCCATAACTGGCTGCGTGACAATCTCACAGAACTGCTGGGCAGTCTGGCCGATGCCTGCCCGGTCGGCCATCTTTTCCGCAAAGACCACAAACTCATCGCCGCCCACACGGCCCATGATGCTCTGGCCGCCAAAGCTCTCGCGTATCCGGTCGGACAGAACTTTGAGCACCGTATCGCCGGCCAGATGGCCGAACACGTCGTTAATCTCCTTAAAATCATCAATATCAATCATCATCAGCACTCCCCCGGTGCCTTGCTCAAGGCGGGTGTTGATCTCCTGCTCGACACTGACCCGGTTTAAAAGGCCGGTCAGAGAGTCCAACTGAGCCAGCCGCCTGAGTTCGTTGGTTTTCTGCTCAAGGGCATGACGGAATTCCTCGTTGCGTTTTTCCGTGATGGTCTTAGGAAAGAACTCTCCCTCCAGCTGTTCAAAGTTTGGGACTGAGTGGTGCAGGTGGATAATCTTAAAGGTATCCCCGCTTACCCGCAGTGTCAGGGAAAATCGGGTGTGCATGGCCGCAACCAATGGGTTGTCACTGGCCTCATGGGCGTCAAAGCCTCCAAAAACAACGACAAATTCGTCACTCATGACCCGTACCTCATACCACTGGTCATCAATGGTAAAATGGCCGTTCCACTCCTCAGTCTCGCCTAAGATCGCTGTGCGAACCTGCTCAAGACTATAACAGATTTCGACGTCTCCGGTGCCGATATAGGAAGCGTTGTCATCAAATACACTGGTCAGCTTCAGCAGATCGCGGTTGATGAGATAATCCTCCCATATGGATTTTGCAAAGGCGACTGCCTTTTCCTCAATCTTTTTCATATACAGGCTCCTCAGTTTCTCGTTGTATCTATTATACAGTGCTTTTACGCCTGGGGCAAGGATTAATTAAACCATCAGAGCAAGGGTTCTGTAAGGGATTGATACACTCCGCCTGGAGGTACGCCGTTTCGACGTACCTCCATTAAATGCTGAAAAAGGATGCTCCTAAAAAGGGTGCATCCTTACTTACTGTTAAAATATTTACTGCAAAATGTTAAAAATTTTTTGGAAGGGTTATTTTCTTGAATTATTTATTCATTTGATGAGCAGCCGGCGGCAGAGTACCGCCGGCCAGAGGGGTGATCATTTCACTTGGAGAATGAAATCATCGGGTTACGCATCAGACGATGCGTCAAGTTTGCCCTTTCTATGGGCTTTAATGTATTTACTGCAATAGCTGTCTCTGCCCAGGAGCGCGGTGGCGGTGATGATGTCCGCCATCATTTTGCCATTGGTGGGGTCAAGGACGTAGCCGTCCATCCCCAGGGTCATTGTCTGGACAACAAACAGCCGATTGAGGATGCTGCGGTTCGGCAGGCCATAGGAAATGTTGCTCAAACCGCACATGAAGTGTACATCGGGGTAATCCTGCTTGATCTGGCGGATGGTGTCGAGCACCTCTGCTCCGGCACTGGTCACGCTGCTGATGGGCTTGACCAGCGGGTCAAAGTACATGTCGTCATCGGCGATGCCCTCGGCCTTCAGCTTGGCATAAAGGTTATTGACCACCTTCATGCGGTCGGCTGAGGTTTCGGGCATACCAGTGGAGTCCATGCACAATACAACGATTTTGGCGTTATATTTTTTAATTAAGGGAAGAACGGATTCATAACGCCCGTCCTCGTCGGAGATGGAATTGATCATGGGACGGCCGTTCCTGCACAGGGCCAGACCCACGTCCAGTGCTTTGGCGTTGGGGCTGTCAATGCACAGGGGGGTGTCGACCTCGTCCTGAACAATGTTCACAAGCCATTCCATTATTTCCAGTTCATTCTTGACCATATTGCCGCAGTTTACGTCGATATAGGTCGCGCCGGCGTCTGCCTGTTTTTTGGCAAGCTCCCGGATGAACGCTTCGTCTTTATTCTGTACCGCCTCCTTGACCGGAGGGCGGCTGGTGTTAATGAGTTCACCAACAATTGTCAGCATCTGAAATGCCTCCTGTTCGTCAAAATTTTATTCGCTGTCTGCTACATGGCCATCATGCGGTCGCAGAGCTCAACCGCGGTGGAGGCGTCCTCTGAATAGCCGTCCGCCCCGATATCATCGGCGAATTCCTGAGAGATGGGTGCGCCGCCGATGATGATCTTAACCTGGTCACGCAGGCCGGACTCGTTAATCATCTTGATGGTATCGTCAATCTTCATCATGGTGGTGGTGAGCAGTGAGGACATGCCCACAATGTCTGGCTTGTGTTCTTTGATGGCTTCCACAAACTGTTCTTCCTTCACATCTACGCCCATGTCAATAACTGTGTAGCCGCGGCTTTCCATCATTAAGACCACCAGGTTTTTACCGATATCGTGCAGGTCACCGTTGACAGTGCCGATGATGACCTTGCCCTTGGTGGGCATATCCGCGTCGGTGATCAGGGGCTTAACCACCTGCATGCCTTCGTTCATGGTATCCGCGGATTCCATAACTTCCGGGACAAACATTTCACCGCTCTTAAACAGCGGGGCCACAATGTTCATGCCGCCGATGAGGCCGTCGTTGATGATGGCGGCGGGGTCGATCCCCTCATCCACTGCCTTCTGCACCAAGTCCTTGATCTCATCCAGTTCGCCGTCCAACACACAGTTTTGAATATCTTCTAAAATTGCCATTTTTATATCCTCCGATTTTTTTATTCCTGATTAAAGCTGTTTACCTGCTCTTCCGGCGCGCAGTGTGTACTGAGCCGCACCGGAGGGAATTGTCCAAATTTTTATAATTTTTAACAGTGAATTTCTGTTTTAAGAATATTAAGATCAGGCCTTTAAGCCATAGCCTTTAGGATGCCACTTGTCCATGTCCAGCTCGGGCTTGATTTCTGCGTAGAACTGTTCCGGATCGTCTGGAATCTTGTCCACTGCTTTTTCCATCTTGTCGAGCCATTTCATGTCGCGGCGGTCAGCCTTAACCTTTTCGGCCTTGATGGCGTCGCGCAGCTCGTTAATGGTTAATTTGGCGGCCAGTTTGGTTCTCAGGAAGTTATCCTGCTCTTTCACCAGCTCGCCGGCGATCTTAAGCACAACATCGGGTCTTAAAACCCATGCCTGGACATCCAGCGGCGCGTCAGATTCAACGAGCAGGTCGCGCATCATAAGGCCCTGGCCTTTTTCCTTGGCCACGTTCATGAGACGGCAGTCATATACCAGCTGTTCCATGCCCACCACAGGGGCCATCTCGGATAAGAGCTTGACCTGCTGGATGGATTCATTACTCCAGGTATCGGCCACGGCTGCCGCGATGTTGCCAACTGGGCTTAAATGGGCGCCAGCCGCGCTCTTACCTTCCATGGCGATGGGACTGCCGGTAATGGCCTTGAGGTATGGGCCTTCATAGGCGCAGTCCTTGCTCGGGCCAACCGCGCCCTGTTCAAAGGCCACCAGGGCTCTCGGCACTGCCACAACACGCATAACCGCTGCGAACACATGGGGGATAAAGCCTTTTTCGGCCAGAACCATGGCGGTGTTGGCAAAGCCACAGGCAGAGTCGCCAGCGGCGAAGCAGCCATTAGCATCGGATAATTTAACCAGATTGCCCCAGAGGTATTCCATGTCGCGGCAGCCCAGCACGCCCATGGCGAAGATGGCTTTGCGGATATCGGCCTTTACGAGGGCTTCGTCATTGATTTCCTTGCCCCCGGTCGATTCGATGGATAAAAAGTCTGAACCATCCTTGGCGCACTGTTCGTACAGCTCCAGCATGGTATCCCAGTACTTGCCGCCGCGCATAACCGGAGGACGGCTCATTTCGCGCAGGTCGTTGGGGGTGGTCCGCAGGGCGGCCTTGAGGCCGTACTTGTCTGCGGCTTCCTTGATGCCATTTAATAAAATGCGGTTGGCGTCAATCCCATATTTTGGATGCTCGGTAAAGTCCGGCACGGTTTCAAATTCTACCAGCACGCCGGGCGCGTAGAGCTCTGCCGCTCTCTTGAGCACACCGTCGATGATATTGGAATAAATGCCCAAGGCCTTGTCAATGGTCTGATCATTGACATCCATGCCCGGCAGTGTGAAGTTGATTTCCGGATAGATGGTGCCGCCGCCGATGACCATGCCGCTCCTGGTGGTGACAGGGTTCGGACAAGAGCCATAAATAAAATCGTCCAGATTATTAATTGCCAGTTTATCAAATTTCTTTGCCATTTTTGTATCCTCCACTTTTTAGTTCGTTGAATGCTGAAGGGAGTCTTTGTAACAAGGGTTGATGACAATGAACCCGGCCATTTCCACCAGGTGCCGGAAAATCTCATTTCCGTCTCCCTGTCCATCTCCATAGACAGGGCCCAAGGCAATGGCGCCGGACTTCAGGTCATCCATTTTGCTGCCGACCACAGGTTCCAACCGTTTTTTGACCTCTTTAAAGAGCTGT
>OCAG01000196.1_pt1 | contig 63521 bp, 53 predicted proteins | sample 1477111 | NCBI WGS metagenome assembly OCAG01 (sample SAMEA2580288, study PRJEB22360) | human gut metagenome | biome: human gut; feature: human-associated habitat; material: faeces | place: Denmark | collected 2008/2010 | reverse complement strand
GCCGGCGGTTTTATGGCCGCCACAGGCCAGAAGCTCTACTATCTGGGAAGTGACATATTCAACGAATCCAACTATGCCGGAATCACCGATTACGCCACAGAGCTCTGGTGCTACGATATTCCGGGCAATGTCTGGCAAAAGCTTGCCAGTCTGCCAGACGTCCCCTATAATTTAAATGGCTTCTGCGCATGGGAGGGAAAATTATACGCCTTGGGTGAGTACCAGCCAGACGAGGACAGCGGCGAACAGTGGGTTTATACCTATGACCCCGAAACCGGCGCCTGGAATGAAGGCCATCGGGTGGATACCCATTATCCTTTGTGCGGCGGCCTCATCAATTATCAGAACAGGCTGGTTATTGTCGGCGGCCTAAACCCATGGGAGGCTGCCGATACCGCGGGCCTGTATGCCCTCGATCCAGAAACCGGCAGCCTCAGCCAAATGGAAGGCGCCTGCCTGCCCGAGAAAATGTCCAATGTCAATATTACTGTCGGCGGTGCAGACCGGGAGCAGCTTATCATCAACGGGTATAGTCAGCTGGTTGGATACATGCTCATCGATGTCAGAAAAACCTGGCGGTACGATGGTCAGAACTGGGCGGAAACCATCATACCTGAGAATACCGCGCCCACCGGAACCACTGCTCTTGGCGGCACCAAAAGCGGCGCCCTGATCACAGGGTACAGAAGTACCAGCGAGAGCAGCCAGGACACCATCGGCATGAGCCCGGATGGGGCAGTCTTCATACAAGACAGTTTTTATCCCACCGCGTCCTGCACTTTTTACAGGGGCATCGCCTACAGCGGACATTACTATGTGATGGCGTCCGCCTCAGACACCTCCAGCCTTGTCTTTAAGCGTATGGCCGCGGATACGGCCGAGCCGGAAGAGCCCGTCGATCCGGAGCCATCCCCCAGTGTGAAACCGGCGCCGTCCGAACCCCCGGCCAACAGCAGCCAGAACCCCGGGGACAATGCAGGCACTGGCCTCACCGGACAGCAGACAGCTCTGGCCGCCGCCCTGCTCACACTCGTCGCCCTGGCAGGATTGGCCCTTTGGAGAAAGTTTATGTAGGGAATTAAGCCGTCAGGCAGCCCCCGCGGCACGACGGGGCGTCGTGCCCTACATGTCAATAAAGAATCGGCAGAAACTGGAAGCCTTTATTCAAAAACACGCAGACTAGTGCGGATGAACCATCCGATTCCGTTTATTGCCCGGGCCACCGATTTAAGCGAAAAAGAAATAGAAGAAATCAAAGCGAGTATGGAGTCCTGAAGGTAGGGAACCACGCCCCGGGGTCTGCCCCCGAGCTGTTTGATCTGCCTGACAGCCTTTCAGACGCGCAAACAGCCCGGTTTTCCACATAGTGAAAACCGGGCTGTTTTTATGTCTTAATCCATAAAGCTGTTAAGCTTTTCTGTTTCTGCGGTAGAGGATAAAGCCGCCGCTGGCTGCCAACAGGAGGACGGCCGCGATGGTCAGACCCATGCCTGCTGTGGTGTCGAAGAGCCCTGTTCCCACGTTTTTGCCGCCGCTGGTAACATTCTGTCCGTTATCATTGGCTGGGGGCGTGGCGCCGGAGCCTTCACCGGTGCCGGGGTCGCCGCCGGAAGGCGTGTCTGGGGTTACGGCCATATTCAGCACATAATGAGCGCCGTTGTTGCCGCGGGGCGCCGAGGTGGTATCAACGGTCACAGCACCTGGGGTGTTTAGCACTGCTGCGTCAAGCTTTGTGCCCTCCTCATAGGCCTCGCCGCCCACTGTAATAACTGCCTCGCCATTCTCTGTCTGTGCGCTCAGGCTAAAGGCTGCCGCGCCCTTGGGCAGGCTGATGGCTGCGGCCAGGTCGGTGACGTTCTGGCTGCCGAGGGATTGTCCCTGGGCGTCAAAGGACTCGCCGCCCAGAGTGACCGCCGGAGCCGTGTCCTGATCGACTGTAAAGGCCTTGATCATAACATTACCAGGGTAGGCCTTGTTATCCCCACCAATAGGTATCACCTGAAATGCGTTAGTAATGGTTTCATCGGTAATATCCTTCCATACCGGCACCGGCGCTTCAGCCTGATCAGTAAACAAGGTGTTAAGGCCGTAGACAAAACTCTGTCCAGGCGCATTGGTCGCTGTCTGCTGAGTATAGTAAGTGTAGACGGTCTGCCCGTTTTTGTCCTTAACATCAACCGGTGCAGCATTTTTCAACCCTATCTCAATGGGGACACCGTCGTGGTCTGGATAGGTAATGGTCTGGACAACGGAGAAATGCTCGCCGGCCTTTAAGCTAATAGGCGTTTCAGATCGGAGCTCAAGGGTGTAGTAGCCCGTATTTGAGAACGTGTCCTCCTGAGTATATACAGGAGCGCCAGAAATAGGACTGCTGGTATCTGGCACGCGGTAGATCTCCGTGGTAACCGTCGCGTTGGCGTCATTGGCGGTAAGGGACACAGCCTTTAAGACCTCAGCCTTGTCCGCCGTGAAAATGTTGGCAACCTTCAGAGGAATATTCTGGGCTTTAGCAATTTGTCCGACAAACGTATCAATATTTACAGCAATGGCGTTCTTGTTACCTAAATAGTCGTACTGATAGTTGTTGTCATAGTCATACAGGCCCATTTCGCCGCTGTCGGCTGTGCAGCTGGCGTACATGGTCATAGTGGCGTCATAGTAGGACAGGTAAAAATACCCATCAGTGCCCCATTTGTCGCTCCAGCTATTTTTGACAATCCACGCACCGGCTCCTGGCGGTACAGTGGTGAAATTCTCAGAATTGGCTGTAAAAGTGTCGTCCCACCCCACAATGCTCACGCCGTGGTTGGGAGCCATAAAGGTATCATGGTAGTAGGCGCTTGTATCGCGCTTAAAGTAAGGGCTGGGAGAGGGATTTTCTTCGGTAACATCCTCCGGCTTAGATTCGTCAGCGTTAAACATTACCGCGACGGCTCCGTTGCTCATGATTTTATCCTTGACTGCGTTTACGACAGCACCAACCTGGGTCATATCGGTGCTGCCGGATTCCCTGTTTACTGCGCCCATGATTAGCTCCATATCCTCCAGATGGTAGGCATTGTCATTGATCTGGCTGTAAGGGACAGACCAGTCGTCTTTCGGGTCAAAATAAGAGACATCGTAGAGGCTGCCATCATGGCTGGGGACTTTACCCATAACGGTATTTCCCTGAGCGCCTTGATATGGGATTTCCTTCTCTGTGCTGGCCCCATACCAGGTAGAAAGCTGAGCGCCAAACCCGTAGAAATTGCCGCCTGCATCGTATAGCTCATTGGCGTTCTTTGAGACAATGGTGGTTCCTTCCTTGTTTTCAGGCGTTGTGTTCTGCGCCTGATAGGTGAACCAGGTCGCAGCCTTTTCAGACAAATCGATACCTGCGGAGGCTTTGCCTTCAGATAAAAGGTTGGATTCCACAGAGCTGATGCCCGCAAAGGCCCAGCAGGCGCCCCAGGGGTTCTGGAACTTTACCGGGGTGGAAAAGCCTTTTTCTCTCAGATCATATTTATCTGGATAGCCCATTCGGTTTTGAACGGGTGCAGATGAAGTACTGGGCAGATTGTCCATATCCATCACAATACCGCCGTGCTGTTCCAGATTCATGGAGAGGCCCGCCCCTTCAGGCAGAGCAGACGCAAAAACCGATGCGCCCGGCAGGGCCAGGGCTGCGGCAAGTGCCAAACCGACAATCCGACTGATCAAATGTTTCTTTTTCATATCTATTTCCTTTCTGATAACGGTTAATTCTATTCTAATATAACCAATATCAGGAGTAAACAGTGATTATGTAAACAGTCATTTTATTATGTAAACGGTCGTACAAGAAAAAGAAAACTTAAGAATTAAGAAAAACATGAAGATACAATGGAGGTACATGATTAATTTTGTGTCCGGAAAAATTATGAAGTTAAAAGCCATTTGGGTATAACGGTCCAAAGGCAGATAAAAAGTAAAGGAGCCTGATCAAATGATCGAAAAAATAACCATGAAAGAATGGCTGTCCCGGCGTGTGCCAAAGGTGAAGAGCAGCAGCCTCAAGACCTACCGAAGCTATGAGCGCGCTCACATCCTGCCCTCTCTGGGGAATATCCCCATAAGTGAGGTGGGGGCCATGCTGCCAGCCTTCAGTGTGCAGCTGGCCGAGCGCCTGGCCCATAAAACCGTGCGGGATATCCTCACCTATGTGCACACCATCCTGAGGGAGGCCGAGGCAAAGGGGCTGGCCGAAGCGTCCAACATGCCCAAAATAACCATGGAACCAAAGGAAAAGGAAGTGCTCACCTACAGCGAGCAGAAAGCCCTGACCGCCCGGCTCAGACAGAGCGCCGCCCCGCTGGACATGGCCGTGCTGCTGGCACTGGCCACCGGGCGTATCCCGGGCGGGGGGGCCCGGCCAGCGGCGCTCTGCGCCTGGGCGAGGTGGCCGGCCTGCGGCACAAAGACATCGATCTGGAGGCCGCCGTCCTGCGGGTGCGGCGCAACAGCCAGCGCGTCTATGACGGCCATGACGGCCACACCCCCCTTAAGAATACCACGCCCAAAACCCGGCGCAGCCGGCGGGACATCCCCCTGCCCAGAGCCTTTGTCGCAGTACTGGCCCGATACATGGAAGACCGCGAGGGGCAACCAGCCGCCGCGCCCCTCATCGCCGCGCCGGGCGGCAGCGCCTACGATCCGCGCACCATCGAGCGCCGCTTCGATAAGCTGAAAGCCGAGCACGGCCTGAGCTCAGGCGTCACCTTCCACAGCCTGCGCCACAGCTTCGCCACCCGGGCCCTGGAGGCAGGCGCCGACATGCGCACCGTGTCCGACCTGCTGGGCCACAGCAGCGTGGCCTTTACCATGAACTGCTATAGCCACAGCGCGACAAAGCTCAAGCGGGAGCAGATGGAAAAGATCAACGAATATTTTTAAATGCAATAAAAAATGCCGTTAAGTTGGGAACTTAACGGCAAAAATATAAGTAATATTATTAATAGAATAGCATAAGGGTGAGAAATCTGCAAGTGTTAAATAAAAAACAAAATAGGAAATTAAGCCACCCCTAAATAGGGGAGGTTTTTTGAAATAAACATCAGTATTCTCTTTAAGCTGTCGTTAAGTTCCCAACTTAACGGCGTAAATTCCTGAAAAAGCTTAAAATAACCTGAGAGATCAAGAGAGGATATAGAAGATGAAGGCAAAGCTCAAAGACAAGCGGCTCCTGCTCACCGCCGTATTTTTCTGCGCCCTGGCTGCAATGTTTTTGTGGTCAACAGAGGTAAAGGCAGCGGGCGAAACCGGCGACTTTACCGTGACGGGTGGAACGTTGGGGACAGATTATAGCTATGATAGCACAAGCGGTGTGCTCACCGTCAACGGCGGCGCGAATCTGACCATCAAAAATACCAACCCCGGCACGGCTACCGGCAATCGCATTGTGGTCGCTGGAAATGCCAGCATTACCCTGAGCGGGGTTAACATCGAGGTGAGTGGGGGATCGTCTTCCTGCGCCTTTAATATCCAGACAAGCGCGAGCGTCAATCTGACGCTGTCAGGCGAGAATACTTTGAAAAACAGATACGGTGGCGGGTTGTTTGTGCCGGAGGGCGCGGCCCTCACCATCGGCGGCACGGCCGGCAAAGACAGCCTCACGGCGACCAGCGGTAGTGTGGGGGCAGGTATCGGCTTCGGCAATTATGACTCATGCGGTAAGATTACCATCACTGGCGGCAGTGTCAAGGCCACCGGCGTTATGGGTATTGGCGGCTGGGGTGATAAAGGCGACCAAACAGTCGAGATCAAAGGTGGCGAGGTCGAGGCCAACAGCATCGGAGGTGGATCCACTGCGGTGGCGATTAGCGGCGGTACGGTGACCACAAGTGAGAACATCAGCAGCTCCGGTTTGATGACAATTAGCAGCGGTACGGTCAAGGTTGGAAAAAACATCAATAGTGGCACCGGTACGGTAACGATTACCGGCGGTACGGTGACTACAGGTGAGAACATCGGCGGCACCGGTTCGGTGACGGTTAGCGGCGGTACCGTTGATACCCATAATATCACGGCCAACACGCTTGCCGTAACGAACGGCAAAGTTACAGCAGAGACTGGCATCAAAGGCGGCACCCTCAATGTGAGCGGGGGGACGCTTACCGCTAGTGGCGAAAATGAAAAAGCCGCCATCAACAGCGATGTCACCATCAGCGGCGGCAGTGTCACGGCCAACGGCGGCAGCACTGCTGCCGGTATTGGCGGCAACAATGGAGAAGCCGGTAAAAACGTCACCATCAGCGGCGGTATGGTCATCGCCACAGGCGGCACCGGAAATGGACTGAGCGGAGCCGGTATCGGAGGCGGTAATAAGGAAGCTGGCGGCAAGGTCACCATCAGCGGCGGCAAGGTCGTCGCCAAGGGCGGCGACTACGCGGCGGGAATCGGCGGCGGCCGGGATGGAAAAGGCGCTGACGTCATTATCACCGGCGGCAGCGTCAAGGCATCTAGCATCGGTGGAGGAGGAGCGTACGGCGGCGCCGGTGGCGGTAGCCTGACAGACGGCAAGGGCAACAGCGTCACCCTCAAAACCTTCACCTTACAGGATAGTAGCGGAAGTCCCGTTACGGATACGGCTATCGATGCTTTTACAATCCCCACCTACGGCATCAAGGACGTGCGCACCGACACTGAGGGCAAGCTGTATTTCTACCTGCCCAACAGTATCACGGACGGCACCCCGGTCACCGTCACCGCGGACAGCACAGGATATGAGGGGAGTGTAAGCGGTTCAGCCACGCTCAAACCCTTTGCCGGCGACATCGACCTGTCCCAGGGCTCAGGCAACCTGTACATCTGGGGCGACGGCTATATGCGTGGAGGCAGCGCGAATGAAAGCGCCAAAAAGACCTACACCGGCGATTACACCCTGACCGGCGGTACAGCCGAATCAGCCACTGCCAACACAGTCACTGTCATGGGCGACTACAACGGTAACCCGGTGAGCGGTACGGAAAAGACCATCACCCTGAACGGGGTCAATATCGACGTGAACAGCCAATCGTATGCCTGCGCCTTTAGTATCCAGGCAGGCACAGGCGCGGGCACAGGCGCGGACGTCAATCTGATGCTTTCAGGTGGCAATACCCTGAAGAGCGGCTCATTCGCTGCCGGACTGGGCGTGCCGGAAGGCGCGTCCGTCACCATTGACAGCGTGCCCGACACGGGAAGACTCACTGCCACCGGAGCTGACGCTGCAGCGGGTATCGGCGGCGGTAATAACAAAGCCGGCGGTACCGTCACCATCAACGGCGGTATAATCGATGCCATTGCTGTATCGAGACAAGGCACAGGCGGCGGAGCCGGTATTGGCGGTGGAGCCAGCGGTGCAGGTGGAGATATCACGATCAACGGCGGCAAGGTCACGGCCGCTGGCTGCAACAGTGCGGCGGGCATCGGCGGAGGATATCGCGGAGCCGGCGGAGCGGTCACCATCAACGGCGGCAGCGTCGTAGCTAAAGGCGACGGGGCGGGCATCGGCACCGGCGACCAATACACCAGCAGCGATTTTGGAACGGTCACCATCAGCGGTGGTACCGTTACGGCCACGGGCGGCGACAGTGCGGCGGGCATCGGCGGTGGCTATCAGGTATCTGGGGAAGATGTCAAAATTACCGGCGGCAGCATTGCGGCGATGGGTGGTAGTGGCGCAGAAGCCATCGGCCACGGCACCAACGGCTCCGGATCTGGCACCCTGACAGACGGAAGTGGGAACGACGTCTATCTCAACACGCTCACCGTAGGCGAGGGCGGCCAAAGCATGGAAATTGCTGTGGAGAATGAAGTCACCATTGACGGCGCCACCAACTATGGCACTACAGATGTCACCACTATGGATGGCGGCAAGCTCTATTTCTATCTGCCAAATAACACCACCAATCCGGAAATTGCCGTCACCCACGACGGCACCACCTACAGCCGGAACTACCAACGAAACAGTGCGGCACGGGCCAATACCTACACCGCCACCCTCCTGCCCCCGCCCACCTACACCATCACCATCCCGGAAAAAGTGGATTTTGACAGCCCAACCTACCAGCCAGCGGGGAGCGGGCAGTACAACGACAAAACCTTTGAAGTCATACCGACAACCCTCACCAACCTGACCGACGGCCGCGGCCTGAGCGTCATGGTGAAAGACGGCGGCACCAGTCCCAGCACCGGCACTGATTATCAGCTGACCGGTTCAGATTCAAGCGACACCCTGAATTATCAGGTCTATCAAGGCGCCAGTGCCACAGGTAGTGCTTTAGATGCCGCAGGGGCGACCCTTGTAAATAAATGGGAAAAAGCCGCGGGCGGCAGTTTACCAAGCGCCCAATCCGGCACCCTGCGCCTCGACCAAACCCAGATCAAGTACAGCGTCAGCTACACCGGCACCCTGACCTTCACCGTCAACGTGGTGGACAGCAAGTAGGAGGAGCTCATGAAAAAACAGACAAACATCCTGATTATTGTGCTGCTGGTACTGCTGACCGCTGCGGGCGGCGTGATCGCCTGGCTGGTGACCCATCGTCCCGACCCGTTGGCGTTGGAGCCCAACGTGGTCGCCCTGACGCCCACCCCAGCCGGACAGACCGCGCCAGACGGCATCCAGATCCCCGGCTATCCCACCTTAACTGTGGACAGCGCCACCGGTACGGTGAACACCGTGTTCCAAAACCCCGAGGGCAACCGCTGCACCTTTGAGCTCACCCTCACACGGACCGACACCGGCGAAGAGCTCTGGCATTCCGGCAAATTTAAACCCGGCACCGGCATCCAGAACCCAGCCTTAACCGTCACACCGCCGCCCGGTACCTACCCCGCGGCGCTCACCTATACCACCACCAGCCTGAAAGACCAAAGCCCCATGAACGGCGCCGTCATCAACACCGAGCTGGTCGTCAAATAAAATCTAAGAGAGGATAAAAGAATGAAAATCAGAAAAACACTCACCACTCTGGCCCTTGCCTGCCTGCTCACCGCGACATTGGCCGCTCCCGCGCTGGCAGCAGACCCCACCATTGTCTCGCCAGCCACAACCGCTGGTTCAGCCGTGAACGCAGCAGTCGATAATGCCTACACGGTCACCATTCCAGAAAAAGTTGATTTCGGAAAATTGACTAAGGATTCAACCGGTGACGCTTTGATTAAAGATTTGACCGTCAGCGCAGCCGGTGTTGTCATTCCAGCCGATAAAAATCTGAATGTTACAGTAAAAGGCGATGGAACGAGCGAAGCCTTTACCATTGACACAGCCGCTGGCGGGATCATAGGATACAATGTCTATAATACGGTGGATACCACCGGAACAGGCGTCACTACCGGAGGAACTTTTAAAGATTTTGAAGCAGGAAAGCCCTCCACTACACAAACTGTCAATGGCAAGGTCAAATTGAAAAACGCACCCGTCCATTCCGGCGATTATACCGGCACTCTCACCTTCACCTGCACTGTCGCAGCACCAACCCCATAAAAAGGAGACCATCATGAAAATCAAAAAAGCCCTCATCCCGCTGGTCCTCACCGCCCTGCTGGCCCTCGCAGCCACCCCGGCTCTGGCGACCGAGATCGAACAGGGAACAGCAGCACCGACCTACACAAATACCGGCGACACCAGCGTCACCGCCAGCGTGGACACTACCTACACCATCACCATCCCGGACAGTGATACCCTGAAGTTTGAAAAACTGACCGGCACCGCCGAGGAAGCCGCGCATACTAAAACCTTTAACGTGAGCGCAAAGGGCGTCACCCTGGAACCCGGAAAACAGCTCAACGTCACCGTTTCCGGTGAAAACAATGATTTTAAAATGACCAACGCTGCGCTTTCGTCCGTCAAGCTGCCCTACACCATCACCCCAGCTGCCGGCTCAGCCCTGAGACCCGGCGGCACCATCGCCAGCTTTGCAAACAACAGTACCGAGACGGTCATCAGCACCCTCATCGTCAACGCCCCCACCATGGGCGCAGGCAATTATTCCGACACACTGACCTTTACCTGCACCGTCGCAGATAAAACCCCATAAAAAAATGGAGAATGGAGAATTAAAAGAGCAAAATGCCGCGCATTTTGAAGGGAAGAATGGCCGCAGGCCGTTCTGATCAAATCTGCAAAAGCAGATTTGCACCAGAATTTTCCATTTTCCATTCTCAATTTTCCATTATTAAATCCTGACAAGAAAAAAGGAGATCACCATGAAAATCAAAAAAGCCCTCATCCCGCTGGCCCTCACCGCCCTGTTGGCCTTTGGCGCAGCGCCCGTCCTGGCTGGTGATATTATAAGCCCGGCCACCACCGGCACCGCCGACCTCCGTGCTCAGGTCGATGCCACCTACACCGTGGTTATCCCAGCCTCCATGACCGAGGACAAAAGCCTGAAGGGCGGCACCAACACCATCGGCGCCCTGAGTGCCACCAGTCTGAACCTGGAGCCTGGCACCAGTCTCACCTGTACCCTCAGCGGCGATACCCTGACGCGTGAGAATGGTGTGGAAACCCTGGCTTACAACGCCCATTTCGGCACCGACCAAGCCGCCAAAACCACCACCCTGGCCGAGAGCGCCAGCGTTGACGTGAACGTGGAGGTAGACAGCGCCCGTCTGGCCCAGGCCAAAGCCGGCACCTACCGAGGCACCCTGAACTTCACCCTGAGCGTGCAGTAGGAGAGCGCCATGAAAAAGCTTCTTTCCATTCTGACCCTCCTGCTGGTTCTGATCGCCGGCCTGAGCGCGCCCGTGCTGGCCGACGAGGTGAGAGGCACCGAGCTGCAGCTGATCGTTACCGAAACACCTACGCCAACGCCCGAGCCCACAGTGACACCTGCGCCAACGCCACCAGAAAATTCAGCGCCCCAGGAAAGCCCACTCACTGAGAATCCTGTCCAGACAGAGGTCAGGAACCCTGTCACAGGCAACCCCATGACCCTGAAAGAAATCGGGGTGGCGGGCATGGCAGTGGCTGCGCTTATTCTGACAGCCTGCATGGCCGCGGCACAGCATAAAAAGAAAATTCACGTAAAATAAAATAGCAGAAAATGGGACAACGGCTGTCACCCATCAAAACACCGAAGGCCACATACCGATATATGTATGTGGTCTTCGGTGTTTTTTGCACAAAAAACCGAGAAAAAGGAGAAAAAATGGCATTTGCAAAACGTTTGAGAGACCTGCTGAAAGCACTGGAACTGGATCTTAAGACCTACCTCAAAAAGCACTACGAGCTCTTTGAGGCCGTGGATACCGGCTATGTGGCCAAAGACGGCAGAGAGCACCTGACCGAGCTCATCTACCACGGCCACAGCGGCCATGTCTGCCGCTATTGCAGGCGCGCGCTCAAAAAGAAAACCCTGCGCCTGGTGGAAAAGAACGGCAGAAACCATGTGGTCAACGGCCTGTCCAAGGAAGTGGAGGACTCCGACGGGCACCTGTACGTGCTATGGGTGTGCAGCTGCGAGTATGGGCACTGCGCCAGACGCCAGCGCGTACTGCCTGTTTTTGCAGCGCGCTGGATGCGCCACACCCTGTTCACTGTGGCCCAGACCCTTTTACATTTGTTTGAAAACGATGAACTGGACGCAAAACCCCTGAAACCGCGCCGCGGCCGGCCCGTACTTACCATGCCTTTTTACGGGGAGCTGAGCACCGTGTACCGCTGGCGGCAGAAAATAAAAATAATTTTTAATTCATGATAATAAAAACACGTTCTCGCGTCCGTTAAAACCATAGAGTCCTGTAAGATAGAACCATCAGCAGGAGCACCGGAAAAAGTGCACCGCTGAAATCGAACCATTATATTTTACAGGAGGATTACAGAATGAATTGTAACCAGATCACCCCAACCGTCCGGGCAGAAGAAAAAGGTTTTCGTCCATGGTGTGCTTCGTGCGCGCTAAAACAGGAGGACCGCATTTTAGGGAGCTTTGAGACTCTGCCCGATGTAGACCAGCGCATCGAGCTCGCCTTTCTTGAAAAGCAGCTGAAAGCCCTGGGGCAGGAATATGACGAAAAAGCCCGGATTTATCTGGAGGATGACAGTGAGAGAAAAGAGTATGAGGACAGCAGGGCAGGCAAGGATGATATACCTGTCGCCCGTCTGGCGGAGATCATGCGGCAGCAGGGCCTGAGCATTGGGAGGAACCAGCTGTATGTGTGGCTTCGGAAAAGGGGATTTGCTTATTTTGATGCGCTGCGCAACCGTAATTTGCCAACCCGGCAGTCCCTGGACAAAAAACGTATGACCGTTGAGTACAAAACCTATGTGGAGAAAAAGAGCGGCCGTCTCAAGCAGTCCCCACAGCTTCGGATCACCCCTTCGGGCCAGGAATTCTTTATCAGCACACTGGCAGAGGAAAGAAACAGGGGATGAACTATCTGACCGAGCTCCTGGCCTTTTACAGGTGGATGGCGGAGAATCCGCTGAGCCCGCTGCTCCAGGCTTACTGGCACTTGCTTATGTACACCAATAACCGGGCAGCCATTCGGACAGCCCAGGACGTGTGGTACTGGCCGGTAGAGTTTAAACTGCCAAATACAGTGGCTATGCCCATTTTAGGCATCCGGGACCGGCGGGTTCTGCTGCGACAAAGGGGGTACCTCATTGACCGCGGCCGTGTGACGTACCAGAAGGACGCTGGCCAGCGGGCGGGAATTTACCGGATGGTCCCCTTCGATCAAGGCCTTGAGGCCATTTGTGTAAGGGATGAAAGAAGGGACAGTGTGACAAAGGTCTGGACACAGGCTGTCCCGTCAACTGTGACAGAATTGTCCCCGTTCATAAACATAAACACTAAACAGGCTTCTCTATCCTATAGTAATCAGGAGGCTGCGGCCAGCATCCACGGCTTCAACCTGCTGCCACCGCTTACGGACGAGGAAAGAGCAGAGATCAAGGCCCAGTACCCAGACGATGATGTAGCTGCTTTTAACGCCATGTGGGCAGCGAGAGAAAGGAAACAAATGGCAGGAAAAGCGCAGGGTTAAACGCCCCGCCTTTTCCTGAAGATTAAAATTTATGGAGGTAACCATATGAATAAATACGGCAGAGGCCCCAGAATCATCAACCGCCGCCGAAGCTACAGAGTTTTAGCGGAGTGCCGGGTTGAGGCAGGCTTTTATGCCCGGGACGCAGAGGAGGCAGAGGATCTGTTTAATGACCTCAGCGCCGCGGTGGAGGACCGTTTTCCAGGCATTGTGCTTGAGATCACAGATGTGTATGAGGATGACTGAAAAGGAGAAGGTGCATGGATTATAAAGAAATTGACCGGTGGGTGCTTCGCGCGCAAAAGGGGGATGGAGAAGCCATGGCTTTTCTGGAGCGTATGTTCCGCCCTCTGATGCTTGCGTCGGCGGATAAGGCCCGGCCAGAGAATTACAGCTTTGAGGACTGCCTGCAGGATGCGCGGCTCTTTTTTCTGGAGGGCATCAGGTGTTATGACGGCACGCGGGGCAGCGGCTTTGCCGCCTATATTAAGACTTATCTTTACCGGTCACTGCAAAATAAACGCAGAAAGTGCTGGCGGCGTCTGGTGCGGGACATCTCCGGCGACGGCGCCAGCCGTGAGGAGGATGAAGGAACACTGTTTGATACCCTGCCGGATTTGTCGGCCGACATCATGGGAAACTATACTCACCGGGAGGAGCTGGCAGCCCTGTCAGAAGCTCTTGGTGAGCTCACCCCTGAGGAGCTGGCTCTGCTGAGAGCTGTCTATGGGCAGGGGCAGACAATAAGAGGCGCATCCCAAAGCCTGGGGGTGGGCTACAGCACAGTCCAGTACCGCCACCGAAGGCTTTTGGACATCCTGAGAAAGCGGCTGACCGGGGTGCCGTCCAAAAAAGAATTGGTCAAAAAGAGGACTTGAAACAACTTATAGAAAAGGGCAGCTGCATTCTTCAAGAAAGCTTCAAGAAATGGAAAAAGGCTTTTTTTTCCTGTGGTCAGGTGCTATGATAAGTGCATGCTAAACATGGAGGTAAATCTGTATGAAAAAATTAGAAGATAAAGTAGCCATTGTGACAGCCGCAACCGCTGGCATTGGTCTGGCGAGCGCGAAAAAACTGGCTCAAAATGGTGCTTTGGTTTATATTGCGGGACTGGAGGATGAACTGGCGGAAAAGGCCCTGGCCGAATGCAGCGAGGAGAAACTGAATGTGAAGTTCCACCCCTTTAATGCCTTTGATTATGAGGGATATCATGTAATGGTAGAGCATGTTGCAAAGGAGGAGGGGCGCCTAGATATTCTGGTGAATAACTTTGGGATCGGGATTCCCACCAAGGATTTTGATATTTTGACAGGGGACCCTTACGCGTTTTTCGATATTCTGCAAAAAAATATCGGCAGTGTATACCTGCCCTGTAAACCGGCGATTCGCTACATGGCTGGTCATGGCGGCGGCAATATTGTCAATATATCCAGCATCGGGGGGCTTTTACCAGATGTTTCCAGGCTGGGCTATGGGGTGTCCAAAGCGGCGATTAACTACCTGACCAAAGCCATTGCCCTGCAGTTCGGCAGCAAAAATATCCGCTGTAATGCGGTAGCGCCGGGGATGATCGGCACCGATGCAGTCAAGAAGAGTATGACCGGCGATTTTCAAAAGGCATTTTTACGCCATGTACCCCTTGGCCGGGTGGGCGAGCCGGAGGATATTGCCAACGCCGTGCTGTTTTTGGCGAGTGACGATTCCTCCTTCATTACCGGACATATTCTGGATGTAGCTGGTGGCTTCGGCATCGGTACCCCAGAGTATGCAGACGCAGTGAAGGGGTAAACTAAAAGAAGGCACCGCTGATTTTGACAGCGGTGCCTTTCTGCGTGCATAGAGGATTAAGGTGTAATGGTCATTAAAATGCCAGTATAGAGCCAGCTGCTCCCTGCGATGGGGTCTCCGACAGTAAAGATCTGATCAGGTTTTTCTTCACCGTTCATGGGATCGTAAACTGTGCAGGGACAGGGATACTTCTGCTCCTGTTTTTTTATAAGGATATAGTGGAGGAGCATATCGCAGGCGGTCAGATCAAGGGTGTTGCTTGTAATGCTGATGGTGTACTGCCCTGGCTGCAGGGCCTTTAGCGGGTCTTCGCAGGTAAAATTGAACAGGGGCTTTAGTCCGTGGGTATTAACAGATCGGATGAGCGCAATAAACGGCGGATCAATAGGCATAAGACAGGTTGGTTTAAGCCCGCATTTTCTAAGATAATCGGCCATTTTGATGGGAGAGCAATAATCGGCGGTCATCACGCCACTAAGGGGATAGCTGAACTCGTGAATGCTGTCCCCAAATTTAGTTTGATTGTGGATTTTGTTTGCATACGCAATGGCGTCATCAGGATTTTCAAACGGACAAGTGTCGTGTTCAAGCTCCCACAGCAGATAGGCAATGGAAAAGGCGCCACAGTTATAAGGTTGGTCTTGTTGGATGTATTTTGGCATTTAATCTTCTCCTTTAGGGTTCGGTTATGATTTTTAGTTTTTTCTGATAGATATTCAGCTGGCTGGTTTCTTTACACTGCTGAACCAGTGTCTCAAGCAGCTCAGCGCAGGCCAGCTCATAATGAGCTTCAAGGGGGGATATCCAGTCGTAAGGAGCTCCGGCCAGTAATGGTCCAACATAGAGATCGGCTGCTCTCTGGCAGTTTTCGATCTCTGATCGTTTGTGATACAGCAGCTCAAACTCCCAGAGGTCACTGTAGACCTGAGAGGTATCCAACCCCAGGGTTCCGCGCTGAGTAATGAGGGGAATGTCGATACCCTGTTGGCGCAGGTTTTTAAACCATTCCAGTGTTTTGTACAGGCAGTACATGGCCTGGCTTTCTGTGCGGCCGGGCCAGATGGTTTCAGCGATTTTTTTCTTTGAGATCAGTGTGCCCTTCTGGCAGACCAGATGGGTTAGCAGCTCCTCTGCCTTTCTGGACTGGAGAATCAGGGGCTTCTGTGCGTAAAAGATGCGCAGGGGGCCAAAGCAGAAGACGGCCAGCAGCTTATCGGTTTTCTGAGAGATAAAGGGTTTACCGGCATACTGGAGAATCCGTTTTTTTTCATGGGATGATTGACAGGTATCAGGCAGATGGTATTTCCAATAATTTCACATTCCAGCGCGTCGCCTGTCTGAAGCTCTAATTGTTCTACCACCGAAGCAGGCAGTGTGATTTGTGATCGTTCCCTGAATTTTATATTCATAATATGAAGGTCCCTTTCTTGTTATTATTAATAAAGTTTGGCTTTTTTCTGCACGCATTATTAAAATAACATACTAATTGTATTATATCAGCAGAAATTGGAAGTTTTTTTGAAGAATTTCAGAATTTAACGAATTCACAGTAAGTCGAGCAGGTTTTGTCGCTTTTATTACCTTTTTACACAATAAAAATTTAAAAATTTACACTAAAATATGAGAATTTTACAATAATAGCAATAAATACCACCATGTTTCTATACTCTTAGAAAATACTTAAAACATAAAAATAGCGGAGGCTGTTAAGCCTCCGCTATTTATACTATTAATAGTTACCAATAACAACATTGCGGTCCTCAAAGAGTGGGATTTCAGTGCCACTGCCAGTCTCGCGGTCTGCCAGGGTGCGGATAACAGAGAAGTCCTCCCAGAAATGCATGGGGATCAGGACCTTGGGGTGCAGTTTGTCAATGAAGTATTCCGCAGCGCGGCAGGCCGAACCGCCAAGGCGGGAGTCCACCGGGACAAAGGCCACATCCATTTTGTGCTTGCCGATCTGTTCCTCGATTTTCTGGATCACTGCTTTAAAGTCACGCTCCTCGACCTCGGGGTTAATATTGGGGTGTGATGCGGTGTCCCAGTCCCACCAGTTTAAATCGCCGGAATGGAAAATATTTTTGCCTTCGGCCTGAACAAAGAAGGAAACACCCAGATCGGTCGAGCCAAAGGTTTCAATTTCGATGCCTGGAAAGCTTATTTTCTGGTAAGGCGCGATGTAATGAATATCGCGTCCTCCCTTTTCAGGGATATCATCGCTGAAAATGTAGGTGGTGTCATAGTCGCTGCCATAGGAAAGAATCTTTTGTGAGAAATGATCCTGATGGCTGTGGGTAACAAAGAAGTAATTTTTCCGACCTTTTCTCAGAAAATGAGGTGGAATATTCGTGATCGCATCAAAGATCAGTGTCATGCGCTCTAATTCTACGATGAAGCCACTGTGATGAAGATAAATAATTTTCATAAAATGCCTCCGGTTAATCATAAATTTACTTTTATTATACCATACTTATGCCCAGGTGATGGAGGGGTTATTCAATCTTTAAGAAAAGAAATCTGAAAATGTTTACGTCTCAAAAAGGTATCCGAACGTTTTAAAAACCATTGAAAATAAAGTTCGGAAATAGTAAAATACAAGTATCATTAAACAAAGGTGGAAGAGTAGTGATCAAACGAATTTTTGTAGAGAAAAAAGCGGGCTTCAATACTGAGGCTCAGGAACTGGCACAGACTTTTCAGCGCATTTTAGGCATTAAAGGTCTGAGCAGTATTCGTATCATTTACCGTTATGATGTTGAAGGATTAGAGGGAGAGCTCTTAGAAAATGTTAAACGGACCATTTTTTCAGAGCCTAATGTAGACAACATTTATGAAGACACCATGGCTTTTGGACCGGAGGAACAGGTTTTTGCCACCTCCTACCTGCCGGGTCAGTACGACCAGCATGCAGATTCAGCGGCTCAGTGTATTCAAATTTTAGCAGGCGAAAAGCCTTTAATTAAGGTTGCGAAGGTCGTTGCGGTTAAGGGCGATGTGAGCACCGAAGAACTTGGAAAAATTAAACAATACATGATCAACCCTGTAGACTCTCAGGAAACGGATCTCGGACCAAGAGATACTCTGACGGATAAAATCAAACAGCCGGCAGACATTGAGAGGATAGAGGGCTTTACTGATTTTAGCGCGGAAGCCCTGGAGGCTTACCGTAAAAAGATGGGCTTTGCCATGAGCGGGGCGGACATCGCGTTTGTACAGAAATATTATAAAGAAGATGAAAAGCGTGACCCATCTCTGACAGAGCTGAAGGTTATTGATACTTACTGGTCTGATCACTGCCGTCACACGACGTTTTCAACCTGTATTGAAGCCATTGACTTTGAGCGCGGACCGGTAACGGAAGCGGTTGAAAAAGCCTTTGAAAGCTACGACGCGACCCGTGATGCCCTTTACGGAGAAGATACTGACCGCCCCATGACCCTTATGGATATGGCGGTGATCGGCACTAAGGAAATCAAAAAACGCGGACTGATCCCGGATTTGGACGAGTCAGAGGAAATCAACGCCTGCAGTGTCAATATGACGGTTGACCACGACGGTGTGGACGAGGACTGGCTGCTCATGTTTAAGAACGAAACCCACAACCATCCCACAGAGATCGAGCCCTTCGGCGGCGCGGCGACCTGTCTTGGCGGCGCGATTCGAGATCCGCTGTCTGGCAGAAGCTATGTTTACCAGGCCATGCGCCTTACTGGTGCATGGGACCCGAGAACACCGATTGAGGATACCCTGCCGGGCAAGCTGCCCCAGCGTAAAATTTCTCAGGAAGCGGCTCATGGCTACAGCTCCTACGGGAACCAGATCGGCTTGGCCACCGGACAGGTAGTCGAGGTCTATGATCCGGGCTTCCTGGCCAAGCGTATGGAAGTCGGCGCGGTTATCGCGGCAGCGCCTAAGGAAAATATTGTCCGTGAACGTCCGCAGCCGGGGGACGTCATTCTTCTGGTCGGCGGCAAAACCGGCCGCGACGGCTGCGGCGGCGCGACAGGCTCCTCCAAGGCACACACCGAGGAATCCATCCATGAAAGCGGCGCTGAAGTCCAGAAAGGGAACCCGGTTGAGGAACGTAAGATCCAGCGTTTATTCAGAAACGGTGATCTGGCCCGTATGATCAAGCGCTGCAACGACTTTGGCGCGGGCGGCGTATCGGTAGCCATCGGCGAGCTGGCAGACAGTCTGGATATTGATCTGGATAAGGTGCCGAAGAAATATGAAGGCCTTGACGGAACCGAACTGGCGATCTCGGAATCCCAGGAACGTATGGCGGTTGTCGTCGCGGCAGAGGATGTCGATCATTTTATTGAGATGGGCAACGCCGAAAATCTGGAGGTTACCCAGGTAGCGGTTGTCACCGACACCGGACGTTTGGTCATGAAATGGCGCGGCGAGGAAATTCTGAACCTTTCCAGAGATTTCCTGAACACCAACGGGGCTGCCCAGTACGCCGATGTTCTGGTTAAGGAACCGGAAACGCTCTGCGAAGAAGCGGAAACCATTGATTTCACACGTAAAACAAAGGAAGTGCTCAGCAGCCTGAACGCCGCCAGTCAGAAAGGCCTGGCCGAAATGTTTGACAGCACCATCGGTGCGGGGACGGTGGTTATGCCTTATGGCGGTAAGTACCAGCTGACACCTCAGGATGGTATGGCGGCTAAAATTCCGGTAATTCACGGGGATACCACCACCTGCAGCATTATGACTTACGGCTACACACCGGAATTATCCAAGTGGAGCCCGTTCCACGGCGGTATTTACTGTGTGCTTGAATCCCTGTCCAAAATGGTGGCCATGGGCGGTGATTTCAGAAAAGCCCGCCTGAGCTTCCAGGAATATTTTGAGCGTCTGAACAAGGACCCCGAAAAATGGGGCAAGCCTTTTGCAGCGCTTCTGGGTGCCTTTGAAGCCCAGAAGGCCTTTGGCATTCCTGCCATTGGCGGTAAGGACAGTATGTCCGGAACCTTTGAGGATATGACAGTTCCACCGACCATTATCTCCTTTGCTGTAGAAGCGGATAAGGTCCAGAATGTTCTCTCCAATGAACTGAAAAAGACGGGCTCCAGCCTGTACCTCTTTGAGGTGGAACAGGATGACAATAAGCTCATTGACTATGATAAGGTAATGGCCATGTACGACCGTATCCGCGGCCTGAACATTGAGGGCAAGCTGCTCTCTGCCAAAGCGGTATCGGCCAATGGCCTGGTCGACGCTCTGGCTAAGATGGCCTTTGGAAACAAGATCGGCGTGGATATTGCAGACATTGATGAAGCGCGCCTGTTTGCCCCGCTTTACGGCAGCATTATCGTGGAAACCACCGAAACTCTGGACGACGCTGAGCTCATTGGTAAGACCACAGATGCTTCCGCCATCACCTGCAAAGGGGAAAGCGTGGATATGGACGAACTGATCGAAGTGTGGGAAAGCGCCATGCGCAGTGTTTACCCGGAAAGCAAGACAACAGAGGGCAAGGTTCAGAAGATCGAATATACTGGCGGCCCTGTCACTTTCGCCAAAGAAAAATTCGCGGCGCCCCAGGTCTTTATCCCGGTATTCCCAGGGACGAACTGTGAGTACGACACCGCTAAAGCCTTTGAGAATGCCGGTGCCAAGCCGGAGATCGTAGTGTTCAGAAACCGGACAGCAGACGACATCGCGGCATCCGTCAAGGAAATGGCAGACGCCATCAGACAGTCCCAGATGATCATGATTCCCGGCGGCTTCAGCGCTGGTGACCAGCCAGACGGTTCGGGTAAATTCATCGCGGCTGTTTTCAGAAACCCAGAAATCCGGGACGCGGTCATGGAGCTCATTAAAAACCGCGATGGCTTAATGCTTGGAATCTGTAACGGCTTCCAGGCCCTGATCAAGCTTGGGCTGGTACCCTACGGCGAAATCGTGGATATTGAGCCTGAAATGCCGACCCTTACCTACAATACCATTGGCCGCCATGTGTCCACCATTCCAATGACAAAGGTGGTCTCAAACCTGTCGCCGTGGCTGGCGGGCGCCAAGGTAGGCGAGACCTACCGGATTCCAATGTCACACGGCGAAGGCCGTTTTATCGCAAGTGACGCGGTGATGGAAGAACTCATCGCCAAGGGACAGGTTGCGACCCAGTATGTCGATTTTGACGGCAACGCCACCATGGACGGCGCTTTTAACCCCAATGGTTCTACCTGTGCGGTCGAAGGGATTACCAGCGCAGACGGGCGTATTTTGGGTAAAATGGGTCATTCCGAACGTATCGGAAAGGGATTATATAAAAACATTCCGGGTGAGAAGGATCAGCTGATCTTTAAATCCGGTGTTGAATATTTCAAGTAAAAGAAGGAGAATACAATTATGCCAAAAGTTGCAGTTATTATGGGCAGCGACTCGGATTTTGATGTTGTTAAAAAATGCCTGATCGCTTTGGAAAAATTTGATATTGAATATGACGCTGAGGTAATTTCAGCACACAGAAATCCGGACAAGATTTTTTCATATGTCCGTTCTGCCGAAGAAAACGGCATTGAGCTGATCATTGGCGCTGCCGGTAAAGCAGCTCATTTACCGGGTGTTATGGCAGGGCTTACCCCGCTTCCGGTTATTGGTATCCCTATTCAGACCTCTTTCCAGGGCGGCCTGGATTCCTTACTGTCCATCGTGCAGATGCCATCCGGTGTACCGGTTGCCACTGTTGCGGTAAACGGCGCTGAAAATGCCGGTATCCTGGCAGCCCAGATGCTTTCCATCAAGTATCCTGAAATCCGTGAAAAGATGAAAGCCTACAAAGAAACACTGGATGAAGAAGTAGCGGCTAAGAATGAAAAGCTTCAGGCTAAGATTAATGGTTAATTCATTATTTCAAATATAGAAAGAGGTATTTAAAATGCAGAAATTAGAACAGTTATACGAAGGCAAGGCAAAAAAAGTTTTTAAAACAGAAGATCCGGACCAGTTTATCATCGAATACAAGGATGATGCGACCGCAGGAAATGGCGAAAAAAAAGGCACCATTGTGGGCAAGGGCGTCATCAACAATAAAATGACTGCCACCATTTTCAAAATGCTCGAAGAAAAGGGTATCCCGACACATTTCATCGAACTGCTGTCAGACAATGAACAGCTGGTTAAGGCTGTTACCATCTTCCCACTGGAAGTGATCATCCGCAACACCGCTGCCGGTTCCATCTGCAAGCGCCTTCCATTTGAAGAAGGACAGGCTCTCGAAGCCCCAATCTTTGAATTCTGCTATAAGAATGACGACTACGGCGATCCAGTCATCAACGACAATCATGCCACTGCCCTGAAGCTGGCAACCCAGGAAGAGCTGGACGCTATCCGCGAAATGACCATGAAGATCAATGAGATTTTGAAAGCATACTTCCTGGAAAAGGGCATTAACCTGATCGACTTCAAGATTGAGTTTGGTAAAACCAACGACGGACAGATTGTTCTGGCCGACGAAATCTCACCGGATACCTGCCGTTTCTGGGATGTAAACACCGGAGAAAAACTGGATAAGGACCGTTTCAGACGTGACCTCGGCGGTATTGAAGAAGCTTACGAAGAAATGTTAAAGAGAGTCAACGGCTAATCGCCCGTACTCATTACGATTTGTCAACAGACTGTACGGAGCTGGCGCAAAACAGCGCCTGCTCCAAAGAAATATTTACGGAATACGGTATAGAGTGTGTTTCAATGGATGACAGCATGATTCCATTTTTGGAGGAAGAACGAATCAATGAGAGAAGACAAATTTCATGACGAATGTGGCGTCGTAGGTGTGTATTGTAAGAGTCGTGAGACAAACTGCGCTTCTTATATCTATTATGGCTTGTATGCGCTTCAGCACAGGGGGCAGGAGAGTGCGGGCATCTCGGTTAACCGTGATGGCAGGATCACAACCCATAAGGATCTCGGCCTTGTGGCAGATGTCTTTAAGGGGAATGTCCTGAAATCCATGAAGGGGAACCTGGGAATCGGCCATGTGCGCTATTCGACCTCAGGCGAGGGCGGCGTGACCAACGCCCAGCCGTTAACGGTCAGCCTGAAATCGACCCAGATTGCTCTGGCTCACAATGGCAACCTGGTAAACGATAAGGCCCTGAGGGATATGCTGGAGGATTCCGGCGTTGTTTTCCAGACCACCATCGACACAGAGGTCATGGTTGATATTCTGGCAAGGGGCCTGCGCCACGGCGTGATTGAGGCCATCCAGCGTATGGTCGAGATCATCAAGGGTGGTTTTGCGCTGGTGATCACACTGGAGGATAAGCTCATCGGTGTCCGCGACCCATACGGCCTGCGTCCGATCTGCCTTGGCAAAAAAGATGACATGTACATGCTCGCTTCTGAGAGCTGTGCCATCGACGCCATTGGCGGCGAGCTGATTCGCGACCTGAACCCGGGTGAAATTGTCGTCATTGATGAAAATGGTATTCAGAGCTATGGGCAGAATAACTGGGCCAGCAAGAGAGCCTGTATTTTTGAGCAGATTTACTTTGTGCGTCCCGACTCTGTCATGGAAGGGCGCAGTGTTTACCAGGCCCGCCATACCGCTGGGCGTATCCTGGCCAGGGAAAGCCCTGTGGAGGCAGATGTGGTGATCGGTGTACCGGATTCCGGTATTCCGGCAGCCATCGGATACGCGGAGGAATCAGGCATTCCCTATGGCATGGGCCTGATTAAAAATAAATACAGCGGGCGGACCTTTATCCAGCCCAACCAGAAGCTGCGTGAAGAAGGCGTGCGTCTGAAGCTGAATCCGCTGAGAGATACCATTGAGGGTAAGCGGGTAGTCATTATTGACGACTCCATCGTAAGGGGGACAACCTCCAAACGGCTTGTTGAAATATTGAGAAGCGGCGGCGCAAAGGAAGTGCATTTCCGCGTGACCAGTCCGCCGGTATCCCATACCTGTCATTTTGGCATTGATACCCCAAAACGTAAATATTTGATCGGCGCCAAGAAATCGGTGGAAGAAATCCGCGGGATTCTGGGTGCGGACTCACTGGCCTATATCAGCCTCGACGGCTTAAACGAATCCGTCGGAGGCGGCACAGAGTACTGCCGGGCCTGTTTTGACGGCGACTACCCCATGGAAGTCCCTGTCTTAAAAAAAGATGATTAAAAGGAGAGAAAAGATGGCACAAACAGATGCTTACAAGGCAGCAGGCGTAGATGTCGAGGCTGGTTATGAATCTGTCAAGTTAATGAAAGCAGACGTTCAAAGAACGTTTAACCAATATGTTTTATCTCATTTAGGAGGCTTCGGCGGTTTGATCGAGCTGCCCGAGGGCTACAAGAAGCCCGTCCTGGTTTCCGGTACCGACGGCGTCGGCACCAAGCTGATGATTGCCTTCATGATGGATAAGCATGATACCATCGGTATTGACGCGGTGGCTATGTGTGTGAATGATATTTTATGCCAGGGGGCAAAACCTTTGTTTTTCCTGGATTACATTGCCTGCGGCAAAAATTATCCGGAAAAAATCGCGCAGATTGTAAGCGGTGTGGCTGAGGGCTGTGTCCAGGGCGGCATGGCGCTGATCGGCGGCGAGACCGCTGAAATGCCGGATATGTACAGTCTGGATGACTATGACCTGGCCGGCTTTGCCGTTGGCGTTGTCGAAAAGGATGAAATCATCACAGGTCAGAGCATCGCGGAAGGGGACGTTCTGGTCGGCCTGCCGTCCTCCGGCGTTCACAGCAATGGCTTTTCACTGGTGCGCAAGCTGCTTTTTAAGGACCTGAAGATGGATGTCCATACGAAGGTTGACGAGCTGGGCGGCACCCTGGGTGAAGCGCTGCTCACCCCGACCCGTATCTATGTCAAGGCCGTTGAGGATCTGCTTGCACCTTACGGCGTTAAAGGCATGAGCCACGTTACCGGCGGCGGCTTCTACGAAAACATTCCGAGAATGATTCCGGAGGGCCTGTGTGCCAAGGTGGACACCGCTGCCATCGATACCCTGCCAATCTTCAAGTTTATTCAGGAAGCGGGCAATATCACAGATGAAGCCATGTACTCTACCTTTAACATGGGAATCGGACTGGTTTCCGCATTGCCGGCGGATCAGGCGGACGGCTTTGTGCAGGCCTTAAAGGATAAGGGTGAAAAGCCTGTGGTTCTTGGCGAAGTGGTCAGGGGCGACGAAAAGATTATATTATGACAAAAATAGGCGTACTGGTGAGCGGCGGAGGGACAAACCTCCAGGCCGTCATCGACAGGGTTCATCATAAATCGGGCGAAATCGCCGTTGTCATTGCCAACAACGCGGAAGCCTATGGTCTGACAAGAGCGCAGAACAGCGGGATACCAACTGCTGTGGTGCTGGAAAAGGATTTTGAGGATTACGACGCCTTCAATGCCGAGATTATCCGAACCTTAAAGGATAAAGGCGTTGAGCTGGTCGTGCTGGCAGGCTACATGAAGATCATTACCCCGGCCTTTGTGGAAGCCTACCCCAATAAGATTGTCAATATCCACCCAGCCCTGATCCCATCCTTCTGCGGTGAGGGATATTATGGGCTGCATGTGCATGAGGCGGTCATTGACTACGGCGTTAAGGTCACGGGCGCAACGGTTCATTTTGTCAATGAGGAGGCGGACGCAGGCCCGATCATCGCTCAGAAAACCGTTGAGGTTGCGGACGATGACACACCGGAATCCATTCAGAAAAAGGTGCTTGAAATTGAGCACACACTGCTGCCCTGGGTGGTGGAGCAGTACTGTCTGGGCCACATAACCGTGGAGGGCAGAAAAACAAAGATAACCAGCGAACAATAGGGTTTGCTGCGGTTTAAATAAAACGATCAAAAACTTGGAGGAGAAACTATGAGAGCTTTAATCAGTGTATCAGACAAAACGGGTATTGTTGAATTCGCACAGAAGCTGGCCGGTATGGGCTGGGAAATTTTGTCCACCGGCGGTACCGCAAAAGCCCTGCGTGAAGCGGGTGTGGATGTTATCGGCGTTTCCGACGTAACAGGCTTTCCGGAATGCCTGGATGGCCGCGTCAAGACCCTGCATCCCAAGATTCACGGCGGTATCTTAAATATCCGTGATAATGAAGACCATCAGAGACAGATCAAAGAACTGGGCATCACACCCATCGACCTGCTGGTCATCAACCTGTATCCTTTCAAAAACACCATCTTGAAGGAAGGGGTTGCCTTTGAGGACTGCATTGAAAATATTGATATCGGCGGACCGACCATGCTGCGTTCAGCTGCCAAAAACTTTAACGACGTTACGGTTGTCGTAGACCCGGAAGATTACGACGTTGTATTAAACGAACTGGAAAAGGACGGCGCTACCAGCTATGACACCCGTTACCGTCTGGCGTTAAAGGTTTTTGAAACCACTGCGGCCTATGATACCATGATCTCAGATTTCCTCAGAAAGCGTGTCGGCGGTGATGTTTTAAAAGATACCGTCACCATGACCTACGAAAAAGTGCAGGATCTCCGCTACGGCGAAAATCCGCACCAGAAGGCGGCGTTCTACAAGGAAATCGGCGTGACCAGGGGTGCTCTGACAGCTGCTGAACAGCTTCAGGGCAAGGAATTATCCTACAATAATATCAACGACACCAACGGTGCCCTTGAAATCCTGAAGGAATACACTGACGAACCGACCATCGTTGCGGTTAAGCATGCAAATCCCTGTGGTGTGGCCAGTGCCGAAACCATTTCAGAAGCCTACAGAAAGGCCTATGAAGCGGACCCAACCTCCATTTTCGGCGGAATCATCGCGTCAAACCGTGAGATTGACGCGGATACGGCAAAACAGATGGTTGAAATCTTCCTGGAAGTCATTGTAGCGCCAGCTTATACCGACGAAGCTCTGGAAGTGCTGAGCACCAAGGAAAACCTCCGTGTGCTCAAGCTGGACGATATTCTGTACAGCGAACCAGGCTATGAAACCAAAAAAGTACTTGGCGGCCTGTTAATCCAGGAACGTGATACCAAAGATTATGAAAAGCTGGAGGTAGTCACAGACCGCAAGCCTACCGACAAGGAAATGGAAGACCTGCTCTTTGCCTGGAAGGCTGTTAAGAATACCAAATCCAACGCCATCACCCTGGCCAAGGATAAATGTATGGTCGCCAACGGACCAGGACAGGTTAACCGGATCTGGCCGCTGGAAAACTGCATTGAACACGGCGGGGAAAAGGTAAAGGGTGCTGTGCTGGCATCGGACGCTTTCTTCCCGTTTGACGACTGCGCTACCGCAGCGGCCAAGGCAGGCATTACAGCCATTATCCAGCCGGGCGGCGCAGGACGCGACGCAGACTCCATCAAGGTCTGTAATGAAAACGGCATTGCCATGGTATTTACAGGCATGCGCCACTTTAAACACAGCTAAGCTCAGAGGAGAAACGACATGAAAGTATTAGTAATCGGCTCGGGTGGACGTGAGCATGTGCTCACCTGGAAAATTGCCCAGAGCCCAAAGGTAGATAAAATTTACTGTGCCCCCGGAAACGGAGGCATGGCCAAAATTGCCGAGTGTGTTGACCTTTCGGTGGAAGATATTGACGGCTGCGTAAAATTTGCCAGAGAAAAAGGCATTGACCTGACCGTTGTGGGCCCTGAGGTGCCGCTGGTAATGGGGATGACCGACGCCTTTGAGAAAGAGGGCATGCGGGTGTTTGGCCCCAACGCAAAATGTGCGGAGTTTGAAGGGAGCAAGGCCTTCACCAAGGATTTTCTCCTGCGCCACAACATTCCGACAGCCGCCTACAAGGAGTATACCGATCTCAATGAGATCATGAAAGATATCGGCGTTTACGGATTTCCGATGGTTATCAAGGCCGATGGACTGGCAGCCGGCAAGGGTGTGCTGATCGTAGAAAACGAGCAGGAAGCCAAAGACGGCATTAACATGATCATGGCTGACCATGAATTTGGCGCTGCTGGTGACAAGGTTGTCGTTGAGGAATTTCTGACTGGCCGCGAAGCCTCCATGCTGTGCTTTGTCGATGGCAATGTCATTGTGCCTATGGAAAGCGCCCAGGATTATAAGCGTGCCTACGATAACGATGAAGGCCTGAACACAGGCGGTATGGGTACCTATTCTCCTAACGTTTTGTTTGATAACGCGGTGCTGAACAAGCGCATTGAAGAAACCATTCTGACACCGATTATTGAGGGTTTCAAAGCAGATGGTATGGACTTTAAAGGGATTCTTTTCATTGGTCTGATGATCGAAAATGATATGCCCAAGGTTCTGGAATTTAATGTCCGCTTTGGCGACCCGGAAGCCCAGAGCGTGCTCATGCGCATGGACAGCGATCTGGTGGACATTATGGAAGCCTGTATTGACGGCAAGCTTGCAGACTGTGACATTAAGTGGAAGGATGAAGCCGCAGTGACGGTGGTTCTTGCCTCCGGCGGATACCCGGGACCTTACGAAAAAGGTCTTGAAATCACCGGGATTGAGGATGTGGAAGGCTGCGAAGTATTCCATGCCGGAACGGCTCTCAAGGATGGCAGGCTGGTAACCGCCGGCGGGCGCGTCCTCTGTGTTTCCGCTCTGGGTGAAGACCGTGAGGCAGCGAGAGCCAAGGTTTACAGCCAGGTAGATAAAATTAAGTTTGACGGTGCACGCTACCGGACAGATATTGCAAAAATGGACTGATGACAGTATAATAAAGGCACGCAATGATATTTGCGTGCCTTTTTCTGAATAATCTGGAGGAGAATAACGTGTGGAATAAATTAAAAAAGAATATTGCACTTGGAATATTTATCGCTGTTTTGGGTGCAGTGGTCGGAGCCATTGTCTGGTTTCTGCTGTGGCTGATGAATCTGGGCATTGACTTTTTCTGGACCTGGCTGCCCGGAAAATTTAATATCCCAGTCTATAATCTGGTGATCTGCGGCGTCGGCGGGCTGCTTGTGGGGCTTTTGCAGACAAAGTTCGGCCCCTGTCCCAGTGAGCTCAGTGAAGACATGGCGGCCATCAAACAGGGCAAACGCCTGCCCTACGATAATCTGCCGGTCATCGCAGTCTGTGCGCTGGTACCCCTCATTTTTGGCGGAAGCCTCGGGCCCGAAGCCGGGCTGACCGGTGTGATCGCCGGACTGTGCTATTGGCTGGCTGACCGGTTTAAGTATGCCTATGAGGAAGTGGAAGATCTGGCGCAGGTCGGGATCGCTGCGACACTGGGTGTTATCTTTCACGCCCCTCTCTTTGGTTTTGTAAATCAGGTTGAGGACGAAAAGGGTGGGCAGGCCATCCCCAAAAATTCAAAGATTTTATTGTATTTTATCGCGATTTTTGCTGGTTTTGGTGTATACATTCTGCTTTCAGGATTGTTTGGCGGCGGTATGGGGCTTGGCCGTTTTGGACACATCACCATCGGGCGCAATGAGCTTCTGGCAATGCTGCCCCTTGCCCTTGTGGGTGCGCTCTGCGGCATTCTGTATTTTTATTTTGCCAAGGGTGTCAAGGTGGTAACCGCTCCTCTTGAAAAACACAAGGTATTTCTGGGAATTATCGGCGGTTTGGTTTTAGGCGGTGTTGGAATGCTGCTGCCCTTTACCATGTTTGCGGGCGAACATCAGATGGGTGAAATGATGGAAATCTGGCAGACCCTGCCCATATGGCTGCTGTTTTTAACAGGAATTGTCAAGCTTTTAATGATCAATATCTGTATCGGCACTGGCTGGCGCGGCGGGAATATTTTTCCCATTATCTTTTCAGCGGTCTGTATAGGCTATGGCTTTGCCGCCCTTTTTCCAATGGTCGACGCGACCTTCTGCGTGGCTGTGGTAACAGCAGCAGTGGCTGGCGCTATTATGCGCAAGCCCATTGCCGTTGTCATGCTCCTGATCATCTGCTTTCCAGTGGATGCCATTATCCCCATGTGTGTCGGCGCTATCATCGCGGCGTCCATTCCTCTGCCCAAGCGATTCCGGCAGATGACTGACGCCCAGGGAGAATAAAAGAACCCATAAAAAACACTCCGCTTTTGCAGAAAAGGGAGTGTTTTTTATGGGTTTGTATTATTCGCTTCTTTTACGTTTGATCAGGGCAATCACACCGATGAGAATCCCGCCGCCAGCAAATAAGCCGATGATGGAAGGAATCATCCAGGCTGGAACATCCCCGTTCATCAGGGCAGCCTGACGGATACTGGTATCCGGGTTGGTGCCTGTAACAGTGGCGGCCAGCTTCTTAATAATATTGCCGTCTCCGCTGCCACCGTCATTGTAGGTCTGGGTGGTGCCAGCGCCTTCGTTTGAATCCAGTGCTTTCACTTCGATTTCGCAGGTTGCGGTCTTGCCATTGGCTGTTGTTGCGGTAACGGATGCGGTGCCTTCTTTGATGGCCGTAACCTTGCCGTTTTCATCAACCGTTACGATGCTTGGGTCACTGGAACTCCAGGTAACATCGGCATTGGTGACATTCGCAGGTTTGACAGTTGCTTTTAAAGTGGTGCTGGCATCCGGCTGAATTTTCAGATAGTCATTGGACAGCTTGACATCCGTTGCGGCTACCGGGGTTTTGACAGCTGCGTAGTAGCTGAAATGTGGTGCTTCGAAGGATACGGTTTTGCTGTCTTTGTCTGCTACAGCATTGTCAACAACATTTACTTCATCCTTACTGTCATCAAAATGAACGATTTTGATATCGCCATTATCCTTGTATTTTTCATTCAGATCAAGCTCGACAGAAACAGTCCCGCCTTCTGGCTGTTTTTCTTCATTTGTGGTTTTATCAATGGCTTTGATATCCATGATTTCCAGAATTTCGGCTTCCGGGTCCAGTTTGTTCTTTACAGCCTGATCCGCCTTATTTTTAACTTCATCGCTGACGGATGAAACCTTTAATTCCGCATCTGGCAGAACCTTGCTGTCTGCGGAGACCTTTACCTGGGTGCCATCCACATCCGCAGTTGTTTCGACTTTTTCAGGCTGAGGCGATGGTTCTGGAGTCGGCTGAGGGGTTGGCTCAGGCGTTGGCGCTGCAGTTGGCTGAGGTGTCGGTTCAGGTGTTGGCGCTGCAGTCGGCTGAGGTGTCGGTTCAGGTGTTGGCGCTGCAGTCGGCTGAGGTGTCGGTTCAGGGGTTGGCGCTGCAGTCGGCTGAGGTGTCGGTTCAGGGGTTGGTTCTGGAGTCGGCTGAGGGGTTGGTTCAGGGGTTGGCTCTGGAGTCGGCTGAGGGGTTGGTTCTGGTTCTGCATTGTCTAACAGATAAATATAACCCAAGAAATTGCCGCCCATGCTGTTGGCATTGTCATAGTCCATATAAAAATCACGATAGCTCCAGCCAGAGTTGGAAGTGACAACCTCATTGCCATTGACTTCCTCAACAACAGCCACATGGCCGCACCAGCCATTGGTTATTGAGCCGTCCCATACGGCAATGGCGCCTACAGCAGGTTCAGACCCATAGGCAAAACCGCCGCGGCCTTCGTCGTAAAGCTCTTTATTATCAGACCAGAAATACTTTGCATTGCTTCTGAAGCTTCCCCATCCGTTTGGATTGCTGTCCACCTGTTTATTTGGAAGCGGATAGCCCAGAATTTCGTAAGCACGGCCCCAGGCGTAGTAGGTACAATTACCTCCCGTCAAAGGGTTTAACTCAAACGGATTTCCACTGGACTGGCTGTAAGGATAAGAATAATAGTCCGGTTTTTCAGTCCTTGGTGAGAATTCCGCAGCCTTTACGGTCGGTGCAAATTGCAGCGAATAGGCAAACAATAGGCAGACGCATAAAAGCGAAGGAACAAATTTGTGAATAAATTTTTTCATGCTGTGATTCTCCTTCTGAAATGATTTCGTTAAGCATAATAATGTAAAATAGTGAAGATCAGTTAACTGCTGTTAGAAAATATTATACCTTATTTCATACCGTATTTCCTTAAAATGTAACGAATTCTTAAAGAAGAAAATCCAATTGTAACGGAATTGCAAACAAAAAATATAGTTGTTGATTTTTAAGTTTTCAATAAAAGGCGCTTGTTAAAACAAAAGTTAATTCTAAAAGTAGAATGCCTAATTTTCCTGTGACCGGAGGATTTTATTGTGATAAACGATAAAACCGCAGAGGGCAGTGAGAATACCAGTAGCAATAATGATCAGCCGGACGTCAACCATATCCGCCAATGGGCCAAAGACTGTCATGCCGATCGGAAAGGCTGTGGCGGCCATAATCTGGACAAGGCTGAAAACACGGCCCTGCATGGCTTCCTCCACCCGTTCCTGAAGCAGGACGGTGATGGGCGCGGTGATAAAGGGAACAGTTAACCCCACAAAGAGCATAAACCCTAAAAAGACAGGAAAAACTGGTGAGAGTCCAAGCCCCAGGCAGAAGACGCCGCACAGGGTACTAAAGACCATAATGGTGGTTACACGGCTCTTAAAGCCGCCCCAGGCGGCAATGACGAGGCCGCCGATCATGGCGCCGACACTGTAGATGACTTCGTTGGCAGTCAGATACCATACCTCCCCGCCAAAGGTTCTGGCTATGAGAAGGGGGGTCAAAAAGGCGGTGGGTGTCACTAAAAACATGAGCAGCGCATAAAAAACAAGCAGCACCTTGATGAAAGAATGCCGGTAAGCGTAAAGAATGCCGGTTTTTAAATCGGAAACAGTGCCCGTGTCCTTGGCAGACTCAGCCCGTTTGTGGGGTGGGATTTTGAGAATGGACAGCAGGGAAATGCCAATGATGGCAGTGACAACATCAATGAAAAAGGTCGATTCCACAGACACTGTGGCCAGCAGGGCGCCACTGACCGCCGGAGCCACAATCATGGTCATGTTCTGGAGGCTTCCGTTAAAGCCGGTCACACGCATAAGCATGCTTTTGGGCGTGATCTGCGGAATGAGCGCGTTGACGGTGGGGGTCTGGATACCAGTGCCTACCGAGCGGATAGCGGATACCAGGAAGATAATCCATAACTCCCGGTAGCCCACGAAAAAGCTGAAGGCCAGCCCCAGTGTGGAAAGGGCGACCAGAGCATCGGCGCAGATAATCAGGTGTTTCCGGTTATAGCGGTCCGCCCACACGCCGGCAAAGAGGGAGATCAGTACCTGCGGAATAAAGGTGACAAGTGTGGAAATGGTCAGCATAAGCCCTGAGGAGGTGGTCAGTGTGACATACCAGATGATGGCATACTGGGTGAGAGAAGAGCCGAGAAGGGAAACGGTCTGGCTGGTTAAAAAAAGGATGATCCGTTTTTTCCAATCTTTATCGCGGGTACTGGCTTGCTGGTTCATTGGTTCCTCCTGAGGGCTTGCTGCCCGTTAGTTTAAGGTAATAAAATCCCGAATGACTGGATTTTTCGAGGCTTTAAAGGCTTTGACACTGCCGTTAAAGAGGAGCCTTCCGGAATCCATAAAGCTCAGGGAGTCACAGATGCGGTAGGCCTGGCTTGGATTGTGGGTGATGATGATAACGGTCAGTCCGGCTTCACGGTTTCTTTTAATCAGTGCAGCTTCAATAATTTTCAGGCTCTGAGGGTCAATGTTGGCGGTGGGCTCATCCAGAAGCAGGGTATCTGGTGAAAAGGACAGCGCACGGGCCAGGGCTGTTTTCTGGGATTCGCCGCCGGAAAGCTTTTTGGCGTTCTGCTTTGCGATCTCCTCGATTTTAAATTCCCGCAGCAGCCCCTCGACGATGGGGGCGGCGGCAGCTTTTCCGTACTTGCGTATCTTCAGGGGATAAGCGATGTTGTCATAGACCGACATGGCGAAAAGGTAGGGGGTGTGGCTGGCGTAGGTCAGCTTTTTCAGCACAGTTTCATCACCAGGGAGGCCATTGTAAGTGATGACGCCGCTGGTGGGGGCGAGAAGCCCGGCGACAGATTTCATCAGGGTGGTTTTTCCTGAGCCGTTAGGTCCTAAAATTCCGTGGATTTTTCCGGATTCAAGACGCAGGCTGTCCAGTGACAGGACGGTTTTTCCGTGATAAGTCTTGGTGAGTTTTTCAATCGCGATTTGCATAAGGGTCTCCTACCATATATTTGTACAGGATCGAATTCGTGACAAAAGAGATGACCAGCAGAATAATGCCCATGGCGATGGAAACAGCGTATTCACCCATGTTATTGTTCATGGCAATAAAGGTGGTCATGACCCGTGTATAGTTTTTTATATTGCCGCCCACGATCATCACAGCACCGACCTCGGATACAGCCCGCCCGAAACCGGTGACCAGAGCGATCATGATGCTGGCCTTAAGCTCCCGGATCAGCAGGAAGAGAATATCCCGGCCGCCTGCCCCAAGGGTTTTACCCATGGTTACCACAACCTGGCCGTTGACAGTGGTGTCGTTAAACACAATGCCCATGATAATAGGCGTAACGAGGATCACCTGGGCGATGATCATGGCAGTGGGCGTGTACATGAGCTTTAAATGCCCTAACGGACCGGAGCGGGCGAGCACCAGTGAGGTGAACAGTCCAATGATGACCGGCGGAAAAGACATAAAAGTGTAAAGCAGCCGGGATACGATCCGCTTTCCCCTGAATTCCTTGATGCCGAGCAGGATGCCCAGTGGCACGCCGAGAACAGTGGAATAAATGGTGGAGGAGAAGGATACATACAAGGAAAGCCCGACAATCTGGTAAATTTCCGGGTCGCCGGAGATCAGAAGATGGAAGGCCTCAATGAAGCCATTGATAATATAATCCATAGGAAACCTCGTCAGTCTGTCAATTCAAAATCAGCGCCCGAAAAAACGGACGCTGACAAATTCTAAATTCAGTTAATGCTTATTTGCTGGCGTTTGGTACAAAGGTTGGTTCGCCGTTGATTTTATAATCAGCGATGGCCTTTTGCGCTTCGTCGCTTAAAATCCATTCCTGGAATTTTTTGGCGCCGTCGGTGTTCAGCTCAGCACTGACCTTGTCAGGGTTGACGACAATGACTCCGTACTGGTTATACAGGTTATCATCCTTTTCGACAACAACTTCAAGATCCAGATTATCCTTCATATTTAACCAGGTAGCGCGGTCAGACAGGGTATAGGCTAATTTTTCATTGGCCATTTTCAGGGTGTCGCCCATGCCAGAGCCGGATTCGATGTACCAGGGCTGTCCTGCAGGGGTAACGCCTGCTTTTTCCCACAGGCCCAGCTCCTTGGTATGGGTACCGGATTTGTCGCCTCTGGATACAAATTCAGACTGGGTTTCAGCAATGGTCTGGAAGGCTTTTACCGCGTCGTTTGGAGCGACTTCCTTCAGTTTTGCCGGGTCATCCTTACTGCCCAGAACAATGAAGTCATTGTACATAACGTCAAAACGTTCGATGCCATAGCCTTCCTTGACAAAATCCTCTTCCTGAGATTTTGCATGAACCAGAAGCACATCGGCTTCTCCGTTTTTGCCCATTTCAATGGCTTTACCCGTTCCGACGGCCACAACCTTTACGGCAATGCCGGTTTCCTCTTCAAACTTGGGCAGGAGCACATCAAGCAAACCGCTGTCCTGTGTGCTGGTGGTGGTGGCCATAATAATTTCACCGTTGGAGCCTGGCTCCAGCTTTTCGGTTTTAGCAGTATTGTTGTTGCTGCTGCATCCTGCCAGGCCGATGACCATGGTCATCGTCAACAGCGCGGCCAGAACCAGTGTTAATTTTTTTTTCATTTCTCTTCCTCCTTGATAATGAAAATTAAATATATAAAAGAATAATCTTCTATACCATTATAATTTGCGAGGAGGAAATAAACGCAGTGCGCACGTTTATCATCTATCCTTCTCACAATGGAAAGCACAGCCGTTTCCCGCTGCACTCTGACGATTTTGAATCCATGGATTGACTTTAGGATAAAAAATTCGGATAGATAAATCTTTAAAACGATTTCGATATGACTATTTTAACAGAAAATGGCGAAGAATTCAAGCGGCAGTACTAATTGACAAGGGCTGTCAGGCGTGCTAGGATTAATCTGTCAGAAAAACACAGGGATTAGAACAATATTGAGGAGTAAAAAATGAAGGAAATACATATTTGTATTGGCAGTGCCTGCCATGTCAAGGGTTCCTATCAGGTGGTACAGCGCTTCAAGGAGCTGGTGGCTGAACGGGGCCTCGAAAATGAAGTGGAGCTGATGGGTACCTTCTGTCTGGACGCCTGCAGCGACGGGGTGGCTGTCAAGGTTGACGATCATATTTATACGGTTAAGCCAGAGGGCGTTGACCAGCTGTTTGACCAGATAATGGAGGGAAATAATGGGTGTCATTAATTTTACCAGGGCGAGCTGCCGGAATTGTTATAAATGTATTCGATACTGTCCGGTAAAGGCCATTAAACTGATGGATAATCAGGCTCAGATCGTTGAGGATCTGTGCATTGGCTGCGGTAACTGTTTTCGGATTTGTCCCCAGAATGCCAAATATGTGGCCAGCGATGTGGACAGCATCAGGCAGTGGCTGGAGGAGGGACCGGTGGTTCTGAGTTTGGCGCCGTCCTTTCCCGCCGGGTTTAATACGGAAGACCCGCTGCAGGTACTGGGCGGGCTGCGGGCTCTGGGATTTACAGTGATTGAGGAGACTGCTATTGGGGCAGAGCAGGTCTCAAAATACTATGCCAAGGATTACTGGGGCACAAAACGCCATGTGATCACAACCTCCTGCCCGACGGTTAACATGATGATCGAAAAATATTATCCCGATGTGGTGGAATACCTGAGTGAGGTGGTATCTCCCATGACCGCTCACGGTATGATGCTGAAGGAAAGGTATCCCAACGCGAAAGTTGTGTTCGCAGGGCCCTGCATCTCAAAGAAGATGGAAGCCGTCGACGCTGCCAGTCCGATCATCGACGGCGTGCTGACCTTTGATGAGCTGGATGTGTGGTTTAAGGAAGAAGGGATTAATGTAGCCGATATGCCAGCAGGCAGCTTTGACGCGACGGGCTGTAACGTGGCGCGCTTCTATCCGCTGGCCGGAGGTGTGGAAAAGACCAGTGTACCAGGTGTGCAGGGCGTCCGGCGGGTCATAAAAATTGACGGCCTCAAAAACTGCCGTGACTTTCTGGATGATATCGGTAAGCTGGAGGGCCAGTACTGGATCGAAATGAACGCCTGCGTCGAGGGCTGTGTCAACGGCCCGGGTAATACCCACAGCCCTCTGGTCAAGTATGAGCGGATCGAGCGCGTGACAGATTACATTAATAATAATGCCCGGAAGGACCCGGAAACACCGGAGCAGGCACCAGATTTCAGCCGTGGCTTCGCTGTTGAGAAAAAGGACCCCTTTGCGGGTGTGCCGGAGGAAGCCATTGAAGAAATTCTGCGGCAGACAGGAAAATTCACCCCGAAAGACGAGCTGAACTGCGGTACCTGCGGTTATGACAGCTGCCGTGAAAAAGCCGCGGCGGTTTACTGCGGCATGGCAGAGCTGGACATGTGCCTGCCTTTTATGCGCAACCGCAACGAGGCCATCTCCAATTTAATTATCGCGTCGACGCCAAACGCCATCGCGGTGCTGGACAAGGATTTCAGGATCGTTGATTTTAACGGGGCAGCCGAAAAGCTGTTCAAGACCGCCAAAACCGATGTGCTGCACAAAAATTTCGTTGAAGTCTTTGACTACAACCCGTTCAAAAAGCTGGACAATGTCGAGGGCAATTATTACAGCGGACGGGGACTTTACGCCCGCGGCAATATCCATTTTATGGAAATTCTGACCTATATCCCGGGACAGAAGATGTACATGGGAATATTTGTGGACATCTCCAGAGAGATCAAAAAAGAACGGGCATATCAGAAGATGCAGGAAGAAACCCTGGATATGGCCCAGAAGGTCATCGACAAGCAGATGCGCGTCGCCCATGAAATCGCAGAGCTGCTGGGTGAAACCACTGCCGAGACCAAAGTTACGCTGACCCGGCTGCAAAAGGTTGTAGGAACAAGAGAGGAAGAGGAATAATGGCTTTTTTTGTCGATATTGCCCATGACAGCATCAATAAGCACCACCAGGAGCTGTGCGGCGATAATGTGGAAATCCGCATCAACGATGAGAGCGTGATCGTTGTTCTGGCCGACGGGCTTGGAAGCGGTGTGAAAGCCAATATCCTGGCGACCATGACCTCCACCATTGCGGCGACCATGCTGGAGGACAAGATGTCGCTCAAGGATGTGGTGGAAACGCTGGAGGCCACCCTCCCGGTCTGCCAGGTCCGGAAGCTGGCTTACTCGACCTTTACCATCGTCCAGGTTTACTGGAAAACCCGGCGGCTTTATATCGTTGAGTTTGACAACCCGCCCATTGTCTATATCCGGGACGGGGAAATTTTAGAGCTGGAACGCCATCCCATCGAGTTCCAGGGCAAACAGATCTACGAAACCACCATGAAAATTGAGGAGAATGATGTTCTTGGCTTTTTCAGTGACGGTGTGATCCACGCCGGGGTGGGAACCCTGCTCAATTTCGGATGGCAGTGGGAGGACGCGGCCGACTATCTTCTGGCACGCACCTATGATGAGAAAATGGTCACCTCAAAGGATATCTCCATGCGGATGATCGAGACCTGCAATGACCTTTACGGCGGCGAGCCCGGCGACGACACAACAGTTGTGGTGATGAAGGCCGAGGAGCACCAGTATGTGACGCTGTTTTCAGGGCCGCCCCTGGACCGGACCAAGGACCAGATGATCCGAGAGATTCTGGATGAAGCCAAGGGCACAAAGGTGGTATGCGGCGGCACCGCCAGCAATATTGTGTCCCGGGAGTACGATGAGAAAATCGATATTGATCTTGACACCATGTCGGAACGGGTACCGCCAGTTGGCCGTATGAAGTCCATTGACCTCGTAACCGAAGGGGTGCTGACCATCCAGGAAACTGTCAATATCATTGAGGATTATATCCACAAGCGCCGGGGGCATGAAGTCTTTGAGGGAAACAACGGCGCGTCCATTCTGGCAGATCTGCTGGTAAACCACTGCACCCATCTGGATCTGATTCTGGGCAATTCCATCAACCCGGCCCACCAGAACCCGGATTTCCCCGATGCGCTCAGCTCAAAGTGGAAGATCACCCAGCGCCTTATCAATTTGCTCAAGGAGCTCAACAAATCCATCAATATTGTGTACGTGTAAACAGCCGGCCTGCGGGCCGGCTTGTTTAAGTTGTACTTAAGCGGTAAAATATAAACTTCTAACATAGCATTGATTCTTGACACTAAATTCAAAAAAGTATAAAATAGACTTTATAATGAGTGTCTAAAAAAACAATAATAACAAAATATTTACTTTAGGGAGGTGAATGTTATAGACATATTAACTATATGCTTAATCGTTGGTATAGTCATTGCCTTTGGCGTTGGGTATTTTATCCGCAAAAACGTCGCTGAGGGCAAGATAAATAGTGCTGAAGAAACAGCCAAGAAAATCGTAAACGATGCAGTCAAAGAGGGCGAAGCCCAAAAGAAGGAAATGCTGTTTAACGCCAAGGAGGAATCCTTAGCCTTAAAAGAAGCGATTGAAAAAGATAACCGCGAGAGACGCGCCGAGCTCCAGAAAACGGAAAACCGTTTGATCCAGAAGGAAGAAAACCTGGACAAAAAGGCGGCAAATCTCGAGCGCAATGAGGACAAGCTCGAAAGAAAAAACAAAGAGCTTGATAAGAAACAGGAAAAGCTGGACAGCCTCTATGAAGAACAGGTCAGGGAACTGGAACGTATTTCAGGCATGACCTTTGAGGAAGCAAAACAGATTTTACTGGATGATGTTGCCAAGGAAACCCGCGCCGAAGCGGCGGTAATGATCCGCCAGATCGAGGCTGAATCCAAAGCGACAGCAGACAAAAAGGCCAAGGAGCTGATTGCGCAGTCCATTCAACGCTGCGCGGCAGACCATGTGGCAGAAAATACCATTACTGTGGTCAACCTGCCAAATGATGAAATGAAAGGCCGTATTATTGGCCGTGAAGGCCGTAACATTCGTACACTGGAAACCCTGACGGGCATAGACCTGATCATTGATGACACACCGGAAGCCGTTATTCTTTCCGGTTTTGATCCGATCCGGCGTGAAGTAGCCCGTTTGTCACTGGAAAAACTGATTATTGACGGACGAATCCATCCAGCAAGAATTGAAGAGATTGTAAAAAAATCTCAAAAAGAAATGGATGCTCAGATCAAGGAAGTTGGAGAACAGGCCTGTTTTGACACAGGTATCCACGGATTACATCCCGAAGTTGTCAAGCTGTTAGGACGTCTGAAATACCGTACCAGCTACGGCCAGAACGTGCTCAAGCATTCCATTGAGGTTGCCCACCTGGCTGGCCTGATGGCCGCTGAACTGGACGCCAACGTTAAAATTGCAAAACGCGCAGGCCTGCTGCACGATATCGGCAAAGCCATCGACCATGAGGTTGAAGGAAACCATGTCGAAATCGGCGTAAACCTGCTGAAGAAATACAAGGAAAACAAAAATGTGATCCACGCGGTAGAGGCCCATCACGGCGATGTGGAAGCCACAACCATTGAGGCTGTGCTTGTGCAGGCTGCTGACGCCATCTCAGCCGCAAGACCCGGCGCAAGGAGAGAAACACTTGTCTCCTACGTACAGCGGCTGGAAGAGCTGGAAAAAATCGCCACCTCCTTTGATGGTGTCGAAAAATCCTTTGCGATTCAGGCTGGGCGCGAAGTGCGCATAATGGTTAAGCCAGACTCTGTCAATGATGACGACATGATGATGCTGTCCCGCGATATTGCCAAGAAGATTGAATCTGAAATGGAATACCCGGGAAATATCAAGGTCAACGTCATCCGTGAAACCAGAGCCGTGGAGTATGCCAAGTAACGCAGATGACGAAAAAGCCATCCTGCAAGGGATAGAAAGGCTTTTGAGGAATCTGTGATCCGATTAAAAATAATAAAAGGGGAGGGGCAAAGCCCCTTCCCTTTTATTTATTCATGAAAAGAAGACTGGAGTAACGATGAAAATATTAATGATTGGCGATGTGGTCAGCCGGCCGGGGAGAACCGTGCTCAAGGAACAGCTGGACAGCCTGATCGAGGAATATCAGATTGATTTTACCATTGTCAATGGCGAGAACGCTTCCGGCGGAAACGGCATTACTGAAAAAAACGCCAGGGAGCTGTTTAACCTGCCCATTGATGTCATGACCATGGGCAATCACGTCTGGCAGCAAAAAGAAATGGTCAATTATATTGAGAAATTTCCAAGGATTATAAGACCGCTCAACTATCCGGCTCCCTGCCCGGGCAAGGGCTATGATTTTTTCGAGCACAGCGGCAAAACCATCTGTGTGATGAACCTGTCCGGACAGATCTTTATGCCGGAGCTGGATTCCCCCTTTAACCTGTTCAGCCGCGTATGGCCGGAAATTGAGGGCAAATTTGACCTTTTGATTGTGGATTTCCACGCTGAGGCCACCTCAGAAAAGATCGCCTTTGGGTATTATCTGGACGGAAAAGCCTCCATTGTGGTGGGAACCCATACCCATGTGCAGACTGCGGATGAGCGGATTTTGCCCGGCGGAACCGCCTATATTACCGATTTGGGCATGACAGGCCCTTTAAATGGGGTTATCGGTGTGGAAAAAGACATTATTATAGGTAATATGGTGACCAAACGGCCAGAGCGTTTTGTCATCGAAAAAGCCCGCCCCTGGCAGATCAATGGGATCGTGGTTGAGGTTGACGACATGACAAACCAGCCGGTTAAAATTGAACGGATATACCGGATTTATGAGGAGTAGACAATGAGAGCAAGAGTAGCAGAAAAAGTAGAAAACTGTATTGATTCCCTGACACTGAGCCTGTCGGAAAAGGCAAAGGCTTTTCGCGAAGCAGGTGAATCCGTTGTGAGCTTTGGAACCGGAGAACCCGATTTCACCACGCCGGAGTACATCTGTGACGGCGCCAAGGCCGCCATCGACGCCGGACATACCAAATATGACGCAGTGACAGGAGTAGCGGCGCTGCGCAATGCCATCGCCAAAAAACTGAGGGAGGATAACGGCCTGAGCTATGGCATGGATGAGATCATTGTTAACAGCGGCGCCAAAAGCAGCCTCTCAGTGGCCTTACAGACCATTCTGAACCCGGGAGATGAGGTTATTATTCCCAAGCCCTACTGGGTCAGCTATACAGAAATGGTCAAGCTGGCAGGCGGTGTGCCCGTAGTGGTAGATACAGACCCTGAAAATGCCTTTAAAATGACCGCAGAGCAGATGAAAGCAGCCATTACAGATAAAACCAAAGCCATGATGCTTAACACGCCTGTAAACCCCACAGGGGTATTATACAGCCGTGAAGAGCTCCAGGCGCTTGCAGATGTGGCAGTAGCGGCAGATATTCTGGTGATAGCCGATGAAATCTATGAGGAATTTGTCTATGACGGCAACAAAATGGTCAGTATTGCTTCTTTGGGAGAAGCGATCAAAAATAACACTATTCTGGTCAACGGCTTTTCAAAAACCTATGCCATGACAGGCTGGCGGCTGGGTTACGCCGCAGCGCCCGCGGACATTATCGCAGGCATGAAGCGGATTCAGGGGCATACGATTTCCCACCCCTCGACCATTACCCAGTACGCAGGGATCACTGCGCTTGAGGAAAAGGGTGAGGTGGTGAATGAGATTATCCGTATTTTTGATGAGCGCCGCAGGGGAATGATGGCCCGTCTGGACAAAATCTCACAGCTCAGCTATATCTACCCCCAGAGTACTTTTTATATTTTTGTAGACATCAGCCAGGTTATCGAGGATAATAGATACGGAATTGCGTCCGGATACGAATTTTCACAAAGGCTGCTGAACGAGCAGAAGGTCGTTACCATACCAGGTGAGGCCTTTGGTGTTACCGAGCATATCCGTTTATCCTTTGCCACTTCGATGGAAGAGATTGAAGAAGGATTTAACCGGATTGAAGCGTTTTTAGCATCGGCATGCCCTGCATGACCGCATTAATATATAAATAGGAGAAAGAGAGTAAGAAGATGAAAGAATTTTACGAGAGTCCACTGATTGAACGCTATGCGTCCAAGGAAGTCTGCCGGATTTTTTCTGCCGATAACAAGTTTTCAACCTGGCGTAAGCTTTGGGTTGCTCTGGCAGAAGCTGAACAGGAGCTGGGACTGCCCATCACCGACGAACAGATTGAGGAGCTGAAATCCAAGATTTATGATATTGACTATGAAACAGCTGCCAGAGAAGAAAAAATCCTGCGCCATGATGTGATGGCCCATGTGCACACCTATGGGGAGCAATGCCCCAAAGCGAAGGGGATTATCCATTTAGGCGCTACCAGCGCGTATGTGGGGGATAACACAGACATTATCACCTATACGGAGGGCCTGGTACACATCCGCAAATGCCTGCTGAACCTTATCAGCGCTCTGTCGAAATTCGCGCTGGAATACAAGGACCTGCCGACCCTGGGCTTTACCCATTTTCAGCCTGCACAGCTGACCACTGTGGGCAAGCGCGCCAGTCTCTGGATACAGGACCTGATGATTGACCTGGAAGATCTGGACCATCTCATCAGCATCGTGCGCCTGCGCGGCGCCAAAGGCACCACCGGCACCCAGGCCAGCTTTATGGACTTATTTGAAAATGATCAGGAAAAGGTAAAGCAGATCGACAGGCTGGTAGCTGAAAAAATGGGCTTTAAGGCAACCTATGCCGTCACAGGACAGACCTATCCCCGTAAATTTGACAGCCAGGTTCTGGCAGTGCTCAGCGGTATTGCCCAGAGCCTGAGTAAGTTTGCCACAGACATTCGTTTGCTCCAGCACCTGAAGGAAGTGGAAGAGCCCTTTGAGAAAACACAGATTGGCTCGTCAGCCATGGCCTACAAGAGAAACCCCATGCGTTCCGAGCGTATCTGTTCACTGGCGCGCTACATCATTGTCGATTCTCTGAACCCGGCCATTACGGCGGCTACCCAATGGTTTGAAAGAACGCTGGACGATTCTGCCAACAAGCGTATTTCCGTGCCAGAGGCATTCCTGGCGGCGGACTCCATTATTTCCATCGCCATCAATATTTCCGAAAATCTGGTGGTTTATCCAAAGGTGATCCATCAGCATATCATGAATGAGCTGCCCTTCATGGCTACCGAAAATATTATCATGGAAGGCGTGAAAAACGGCGGAGACCGTCAGGATCTCCATGAGAAAATCCGGGTGCTCTCCATGGAAGCCGGGGCGACTGTCAAGGTTGAGGGCAAGCCCAATGACCTTATCGAACGCATTGTGGCGGACGGTACCTTTGGGATTAAAGAAGAGGACATCGAAAGCATTCTCGATCCTTCTTTATATATTGGCCGCGCGCCGCAGCAGGTGGTGGACTTTATTGAGGAAGAGGTACAGCCTGTACTGGATGCCAACAAGGACCTGCTTACCATGACTGAAATTGACTTGAAGGTTTGAAACCCCAAAACAGAGCTGCCGCAGCAGGCAGCTCTGTTTCGTCAAATTGTACACTGCGTAAAAAAAATAAAAAAAATTTAAAAAAGTACTTGCATTCCAGTATCGATATGGCTATAATATACGAGTACCTTAAATCTGAGGTCACACAAATGGGCCATTAGCTCAGTTGGCTAGAGCACCTGACTCTTAATCAGGGTGTCCAGGGTTCGAGTCCCTGATGGCCCACCATTTCACAATAAAGCAATCAGATTTAAGCATTACTAAAAATTAAACGAGCCTTATATGGGACTCGAACCCCGTGGGGGTTTGAGCGTGAAAAAAACCAATTGGTTTTTAGCGAAAATCTCCGAGGTTTTAAAAACCGAGGAGGACAAATGCAGAGCATTTGTGTCCCTGATGGCCCACCATTTGAATTTAATACACGAATAACACCAGTCGCTTTTGCTATGCAAAAGCCATTTTTCTGTAGGGGTATAGCTCAGTTGGTAGAGCAGTGGTCTCCAAAACCACGTGCCGAGGGTTCAAATCCTTCTGCCCCTGCCAAATTTAATCATAAACTCTAAAATTGGCTAAGACAGCCGACTTTTAGAGTTTTTTTATATTCAGCTTTAGCCAAGAAAATTGACGTATCTGTTTTTTTATATTATAATAACGAACGGTTTGTAGCGTTTTTTAAACAAGTTTTAAGAATGCTGCTTATCCATATACTCAAAATAAAAAAAGAGAGAGGACGAAGAAATGAAGAGTGTAAAAAAACTTTTTGCTCTGCTGCTTGTAGCCGTACTTGCCATCGGTATTGCAGGCTGCGGAACCGGTGGAAGTTCTTCTGGGGGAACATCTTCAGACGGTAAGATCCGTGTAGCAATGCAGGATCCTAATGTGCCGATTGACCCGCAGAAACAGACTAGTAGTTATTTAATGATGGTTGCTGACCAGATCACACAGCCATTAATCAGCCTGAAAAATGATGGTACATTAGCACCAGAATTGATCAAGGAAATGCCAAAAATCTCTGACGATGGTTTAACCTATTCTTTTGAATTGAAGGATAATGTTAAATTCCATAATGGAGAAACTGTGAAAACGTCTGACGTTAAATATTCCTTTGAACGTTTATTAACCGAAGGTGTTATGGGCTCTATGATCGACCAGATCGTGGGCGCACAGGCATTGATTGACAAAACAGCTACCTCCCTGGAAGGTTTTAAAATTATCGATGACCAGAAGTTTGATATTGTGCTGGAACAGCCTTTCAGTCCATTTACTTCTACCATTGCAACAGCTTACGTAGCCATCTATCCAGAAAAGGCCTGTAAAGATGCGGGCGCAGACTGGGGTAGAACAGTGCTTTACGGTACTGGCCCATACAAAATGGACAGCTATGTTGCAGGACAGGGAATCGAATGCTCTAAATTCGATGACTATCATGGCGAACCAGCCAAAAACGCTGGTGTTTCTTTCAAATTTATGGAAGATGCCAACACACAGGTTATGGAATTCCAGAAGGGCAACATTGATATTGTTCAGTTAGACGCTACCTTATACCCACAGTATAAAGACAATGCAGACATCAAGGACAGCATTCACTCCTTCATGCCAATCGGGGAAATCTATTTAACACCGAGTGTTGAAATGATTCCTGAAGTTAAAGTAAGAGAAGCTTTAAGCTATGCGATCGACAGAGAAGCGATCTGCAAAGATTTATTAAACGGTACTGCTGTTCCGGCTAAGACTTTCCTTCCAGAAGGCCTGATCGGATACAATGAATCAGCACCTGCATATGAATATAATCCCGAAAAAGCAAAACAGTTATTGGCAGAAGCCGGATATCCGAATGGTTACACCATTGATGTGCCATTATCTTCAAAATATCCATTCAAAACCAAAATTGCAACCGCTATTCAGGACCAGGCACGCGCAGCTGGCTTTACACTTAATTTAAGCGAAGTTGACGGCGCTGCTTACAATGATATGGATTTAGGCGGACAGATTCCTTTGGGCGTCAGCAACTGGTATGTTGATTACATTGACCCAGATGGAATGATTTATCAGCGTTTTGCACCGATCGTTACAATGACACATTCAAGTAAATATCAGAATCCTGAATTTGATGCGCTGTTGAACGAAGGCCGTCAGATTACCGACGAATCAAAACGTCAGGAAATCTATTCAAAGGCAGATCAAATGATTACACGTCAGGATTATGCTGCTATTCCGATTTGTCATGAAACCAAATATTATTTGATGAACTCTGCAGTTAAGAATTTTGAAGTTACGGATATGTTCCGTTTCCATTTTGAAACAGCAGAATTATCCTAAGTGATATAAAGGGTTATTTATAAGTTTAAAGACACGGTAGGACAACTCGTAAGGTTTTGTTCTGCCGTGTATTTTAAATGGTATAAATTAAAAAAGGAGGAAAACAGTTTGGGTAAATATATCCTAAAAAGACTTGGGCAGACATTGCTGGTTCTTTTCGCTATCAGTATCATTGTCTTCTTATTGATGAATGTGCTGCCCGGTGACCCTGTAGCGTTGATGCTTGAAAAACGTGCAGATCCTGCAACTGTTGAGCAAGTGCGTCATTCGTTAGGATTGGACAAACCTTTATTCCAGCAATATTGGGATTTTCTAGTTGGAATTTTTCATGGTGATTTGGGGACTTCTTATTTCACAAAAGAGCCGGTTATGGCAACATTAACCCGCAGCTTTTTCATTACGCTTCAGTTAGCAGCATGTTCTTTTGTCTTTGCCGTAATTATTGGGGTGACTTGTGGAATGCTGGCTGCTATTTACAGAGGTAAAGCACTGGATTCAACATTAATGACACTCTCTATCGTAGGTATTTCCGCACCATCTTTCTGGGTTGCCATTATTCTACAGATTATCTTCGGCCTGCAACTTGATTTACTGCCGATTTCCGGGTTTTCATCGCCCATTTATTTTATCCTGCCGAGTATTGCGCTCGGGACGCGGTACGCCGCATCCATTGCCCGTATCACACGTACGAGTATGCTGGACGTTATCGGGCAGGACTATATTCGTACTGCGAGGGCAAAAGGGGTAAAGGAAAGTGTTGTCATGTGGAAGCATGCCTTCAAAAACGCCTTGATCCCGATTGTTACTCTGTTGGGGACACAGCTTGGCTACATGCTTGGCGGCTCCATGCCCATTGAAAAAGTATTTACAATTCCAGGAATTGGTAATGTTCTGGTTACGAGCCTCAATAACCGTGACCTTCCGCTTCTGCGTGGTGCCATGCTCTACGTGGCCGTTGCCTTTGTACTGGTAAACCTTCTGGTCGATATTTCTTATGCATTCATTGACCCAAGAATTCGAGTTACGGAGGGTAAAAAATAATGAAGACACCAAATCTTGGATATAAACGAAACAACTACGCTGAGGAGAAGACAGGACAGGAAATTGTCGTCCAGTCAAAAAGCTACTGGAAGGACAGCTTCAACCGCCTGAAGAAAAATAAGGTTGCCATGGTCTGCATGGGGATCATTATCATTCTGGCGCTTGTCGCCATTCTGGCTCCGCTTATTTCTCCCTATGATCCAAACCAGCAGAATTTGGCCATTGCCCTTCAGTCACCTTCAGGCGAGCACCTGTTTGGCACCGATGAATACGGGCGCGATATTTTATCCCGTGTTATTTACGGTACCCGCGTATCCCTTTCAGCAGGGATTATTGCCCAGATCATCGCGACCATTCTGGGTGTTACCCTCGGTTCGCTGGCGGGCTATTACGGCGGTAAGGTGGATACTGTTATTTCCAGAATCATGGAAATTTTCGCAGCTTTCCCAGACCTGCTGTTAGCTATGGCAATCATGTTTGCGCTTGGTACTGGCCTCACCAGTCTGTTTATCGCCCTTGCGATTGTCAACTGGGTGCAGACAGCCAGAATGGTCCGCGGGCAGGTTATGCAGCTCAAAGAAAAGGAATTCGTTGAGGCCTGTATTGCCAGTGGCGGCAGTGGCTTCCGAATTATCATGAAGCACATGATTCCAAACTGTATTTCAACCATTATTGTATTGATAACCCTTGGTATTCCAAGTGCGATTCTGACCGAGGCGTCTTTAAGCTTCCTCGGTATTGGTATCCAGCCGCCAGATCCGAGCTGGGGCTCCATGATCAGCTACGCGCAGCCATATATCAACAGCGACCCGCTGTATAGTATATTCCCCGGAATCGCCATTATTATCACAGTAATTTCCTTTAATATGTTCGGTGACGGCCTCAGAGACGCCCTGGATCCGAAGTTGAAGAATTAAGATCAGAAAGCGGTGATTACGACATGAAATTATTAGAAGTAAAAGACCTTAAAACCTATTTCTACACCGATGAAGGTGTCGTTAAATCTGTTGATGGTGTTAGTTTTTCTGTAGATAAAGGCGAAACACTTGGGGTTGTAGGTGAGTCTGGCTGTGGTAAAAGTATCACATCGATGTCGATTATGCAGCTGATTGGAAAGCCGGGGAAAATTGTCAACGGCGAAATTGATTTTAAAGGTGAAAACCTGCTGAATAAAGATAAGGAAGAAATGCGGAAAATCCGTGGCAAGGAAATTGCCATGATCTTCCAGGAACCCATGACTTCCCTGAACCCAGTTTACACTGTAGGGCAGCAGATTATGGAAGCTGTCCTGATTCACGAGGATATGACAAAGGAACAGGCCCGGGAACGCGCGATTCAGATGCTGGATCTCGTCAAGATCCCAGATGCCGAAAAGCGTCTTAATTCCTATCCCCATGAGTTTTCAGGCGGGATGCGCCAGCGTGTTATGATCGCCATGGCCCTCTCCTGTAACCCTGAGTTTTTGATCTGCGATGAACCGACAACGGCACTGGACGTTACCATCCAGGCCCAGATCCTCAACCTGATCAATGAGCTCAAGGAAAAAACCGGCACCGCTGTCATGATGATTACCCATGACCTTGGGGTTATCTCTGAGGTTGCCGATAACGTTATGGTTATGTACGCGGGCCAGGTCGTTGAGTATACCGATGTGGACACCGTGTTTGAAAAACCGCTGCACCCTTATACCCAGGGCCTGATTAGCTGTATTCCGAAGCTGGGCGGCCAGGAAGAAAAGCTTTCAACCATCAAGGGCATGGTTCCAAGCTTTAACGATATGCCGGAGGGCTGCCTGTTCTGCCCGCGCTGCGAATACGCAAAGGATATTTGCCGCAAAGAACGGCCAGAGCTTGTTGACCTTGACGGCCATCAGGTACGCTGCTTTAAATATACCGATCGATGGGAGGAAGAAAACTAATGGCAGAAGAAAAAAACAATGTGTTGCTGGAAGTTAAAGACCTGAAAAAATGGTTCCCCATCAAAGGCAGCGGATTCGGCAAGGAAAAAGCCTTTGTCAAAGCGGTGGACGGCGTCAGCTTTACCCTTAACCGCAGTGAAACCCTCGGTATTGTAGGGGAATCCGGCTGTGGTAAATCCACCATGGGACGCTCAGTTCTCCGCCTGATTGAGCCGACTGAAGGCCAGATCATCTATGAGGGTGAAGATATTATGACCCTGGACCGCAAGGCCCTGCGCGCAAAACGTAAGGAATTCCAGATGATGTTTCAGGACCCTTATGCGTCGCTGAACCCGAGAATGACGGTTGGTGAAATTATCGGTGAGCCTCTGGAAATCCAGACGGATATGAACAGCAAGGAGCGTGAAGCAAAGGTTCTTGAGATCATGGACCTTGTTGGGCTCAATACCCAGTATATCCGCCGCTATCCACACGAGTTTTCAGGTGGACAGCGTCAGAGAATCGGTATTGCCCGGGCAATCATTTTACAGCCAAAGCTTTTGGTGTGTGATGAGCCCGTATCCGCCCTCGACGTTTCCATTCAGGCCCAGATCATTAACCTGATGGAGGACTTGCAGCACCATATGGGGATTGCCTTTATGTTTATTTCCCATGACCTGAGTGTTGTACGCCATATTTCGGACAGGGTTGCGGTTATGTACCTGGGCCATGTTGTCGAATACGCGGAGAAGGATGAGCTCTACAATAATCCGTCTCATCCTTATACCATTGCATTGCTGTCTGTTATTCCGACGGTTGAAAAAACCAAGAGAGAAAAAATCATTCTTCAGGGTGACCTGCCAAGCCCGGCCAATCCGCCGAGCGGCTGTTGTTTCCATACCCGATGCTACAAAGCGCAGCAGATCTGTAAGGAATGTACCCCTGAGCTCAAGGATTTAGGCAATGGCCATATGTGCGCCTGCCACTTCCCTGGAAAATAGACGGCTCAGTATGAATAAAACGCGAAAAGCCTGGAAATCCAGGCTTTTGCGTTGTATACAGGAACTTTAACAGAATAAAGGGAGAAAGTATCTAAAATGAAAATTACGAAAATCAATACAAAACGTGTCAAGATTCCTTTGGTTGAACCATTTCATATTTCGTTGGGCGTTATCACCCACGCAGAGCAGATTCTGGTTGAAATTGAAACCGATGAAGGTCTTGTGGGGATCGGTGAAGGCTCAGCCGCTGTTTTGATCAGCGGTGAAACCCTGGAAAGCATTGAAGCCGGCATCCGCATCATGGAAAAGGAAATTATCGGCTGCGACCCAATGGATATTGAAAAAATCTACTGGATCATGGACCGTGCCATTGCCCACTGTCCTTCAGCTAAAACAGCCATTGACATCGCCTGCTATGATCTGATTGGTAAAATCACAAACATGCCTTTATACAAGGTTTTAGGGGGAAATTCCAATACCTTTGAAACGGACATGACCGTTGGTATCAACGACCCGGCTTATATGGCTGAAAAAGCAAGAACCCATGTGGCCGAAGGCTTCGACACCATCAAAACAAAGGTCGGCACCACTGTGGAAGCTGACGTAGCCCGCGTTAAAGCCATCCGTGACGCAGTAGGCCCGGATGTTAAAATCCGTCTGGACGCAAACCAGGGCTGGACGCCAAAGGAAGCCATCGCTGTGATCAACAAGCTGGCAGACTATGACATCGAGCTCATCGAACAGCCTGTGCCTTACCATGATTTTGACGGTCTGGCATTCGTTACTGCCCACTCTCCAATTCCGATTATGAGTGACGAGAGCGTCTTTAACTCAAAGGATGCCATGAGAGCCATCAAAATGCATGCCGTTGACCTGATCAATATCAAGCTCATGAAATGCGGCGGTATACGTGAAGCGCTGAAGATCAACGCCATCGCTGAAGCGGCTGGCGTTGAATGTATGCTGGGCTGCATGGCCGAAGAAAGCAACATCGGTGTCACCGCTGCTGCCAGCCTGGGCGCTGCCATGAAAAATATCACGAGAGCAGACCTTGACGCTCATCTGACCCTGACCGACGTAGCTGTAAAAGGCGGCGTTATCATGGAAAATGGCAAGACCATGATCCTGCCTGAAAAACCAGGTCTGGGACTGGAAAAGTAAGAAAAGAATTAAAAGGTTAATCATAAACAGCCACCAGCTGCCTGTTGCAGTCTGGTGGCTATTTTTTAATGGAAAATTGAGAATGGAAAATGGAAAATGATAGAACCCTTTTGCATGTGCAAAAGCGATTGAGACCGCGGCCGAAGGCCGCTGTTTAAATCACTTTTTCGATAGAAAAAGTGTTCGTAAATTTTCCATTTTCCATTTTTCATTCTCCATTGATGACGTCCACAATGTCCATACGGCGGATTTTTTTGGTTGGCCCGATGATGGACAGAAAGGTTGTGGCCAGGGACAAACCGATGATGATGACCAGGGGCAGCCAGGGCAGGCTCCAGGCGTCGCCCCAGCGGGTGGTGATCATCTGGTCATACAGGAAAGCGTGAAGGGGAAGTCCCAGAACCGCGCCGGCTGCGCAGCCCACAAGGGCATAGGCGGCCGACTCTGAGGCCACCATCCGCACAAGCTGCCTGCCGGACATCCCCACAGCGCGCATGACGCCGTACTGGTTAATGCGGCTGGAGACGCTGATGTTCATGCTGTTGATGATATTGAAAATGGTGATCAGAGCAATGATGAACAGGAAGCCGTACACAAAGGTAGACATGGTGTAAAAGGCTGAGCGGGCCTCCTGATTGCCCTGTCTGGAATCCGCCACAGTAATGTCATAGCCTGGGGTGCCGCTGTGCGCGCTCTCCGCTGCTGCGACAAGGGCGTTGACCGTGCCCAGGGTGTCATCGCTGGCGGCTTCATTTACCTGCAGGTCGATGACCGTGTAGCCCTGGCCGCCCGTAATGCGGTCAAAGGTATCTTCTGAGCTGATGAGGATCTCGCCGTTTTCCTCTGCGTTAAAGGGCAGGGAGGAAAGCACGCCGCCCACGGTAACGGTTTTGTCACCGCCTGCGGCTGGCAGGGTAATGGTGTCGCCGGTCTTCCAGTTCTGGCGGTTGTCATAGCTGACCAGCACCGTATCAGGATTTTCCCGGACACTGTCAATGCTGCCGTCCACCAGCACCGCTTCGGACCAGTCAAACTGCTGATCTTCGTAGGAGATAAGGCTGATGGCGAGTCCGTTTTTTTCGGGCAGCGGGGCGTATTTTCTGCCAAAAGCCCGCTCGATTCCCGGAACCTCATTAAGCTTTGCGGCCAGGTCATCGGGCAGATAAAGGCCGTTTTCCTCCAGGGCGACTGTAATATCCGGTGTGCTGGGTTTCAGCGGACGCATGGCATGGGACATAAAATCAATGAACACCGTAAAAGATAAAAAGAGAATAATGCTGATGGCAAAGGAGGCGGCCATCAGAGCCATATTCTTCCGGTTCCCAAAGGCGTGGCTGGTCCCCATGGCGATGTCCACAGGCAGGCGGCTGGTTTTTGCCGCCCGGTGCACCTTGGGCAGATTGCTTTCCATATTGCCGGTAACTGCGTTTAACGGGGAGACCTTTGAGGCTTTTTTGCAGGGGGACATGGCCGCCAGAAATACGGTCAGAAAACCGACGATGACACCAGCGGCCAGGCCGATGGGGCTGAGCTGAAACAGGGGCAGGTTGCCGTAAAAGGTTGGGTTGAAATGCCCCACCACGGCGCAGGAAATCCAGATGATGACCGTGCCTGCAAGCAGTCCCATTGGGATGCCCCGCAGACTGAAGCCAAGGCTCTCGCGCCGCACGTATCGGCGGACCTGTTTTTTGGAGGCGCCCAGACAGCGCAGCAGACCAAAAAACTGGGTCCGCTCCAGAATACTGATGTTAAAGCTGCTGGAAATCATGATGGTGCCTGCGATCAGTACCAGCAGAAACAGCACCAGCGCAATGCCGTAAAGGGCATAGGCGTAAGGGTCGCCGCTGACGCCGTAGAGCCCGAGAAGCCGCTGGTTTTCCTGAATCTGGCCGGGGGACAGGCCATAGGTAGTCTGGATATCCTCGATACCCGGGCGGATGTCAAGCGCGTTTTTAAACTGAAGGTAATAGACGGTCCGGGAATCCCGGTTTTCCAGACACTGTTTTATACCCGCTTCATTGAAAAAAGCAGCGTGCCGGTCTCTTGACTTAAGGGCGGAAAAATCATTGAAGGTACCGCAGATGGTAAAGGTGACCGGCGGGCCGCCCACCGCCTCGGTAGTGACGGTGTCGCCGATGCTCAGGCCAAGCGCATCAAGAAGCTGCCGGTCTACAAGGGCTTCATCCGCTGTCTGGGGAAAGTGCCCTTCGCTCACCGTAAGCCCCATCTCGGCCGACAGGGCTTCGCTGCTTCCCTGGAGCATGAGTTCCCTGCCGCCCAGCGCTGCGCTTGAAGCAGCAGTAAGCCAGCCGGAGACAGCCACGTCGGGCCGAAGGCCGATCATCTGGCCGGCGGCCTCGTCCAGGTCCTTGATGGCGATGTGAAAATTGCCGTCCTCCCGGATGGCCCGGTCGACTTCTGCCCGGATAGCCATATCGGCCATGCCGAAGATCGCGGTGACCAGGCAGACCGCAATGGTGATACAGAGCACGGTGATCCGGTTTTTCCTGCGGTGCACCCTTGCGTACTGTGAAACAAGGTCGAGGTAGCTTTTCATTGCAGGGCACCTCCCAGATCGGTGAGGAAACCGTCAGAAACCTGAAGCACCCGGTCGGCCTGCTGCGCGATGGCAGGGTTGTGGGTGATCATGAGAATGGTCTGACGGTAGTGCCTGGAGGTGGATTTGAGCAGAGAGATAACCTCACGGCTGTTTTTGCTGTCCAGGTTGCCCGTGGGCTCGTCGGCCAGAATGAGCATGGGCCGGGTGACTAAGGCCCTGCCGATGGCCACACGCTGCTGCTGCCCGCCGGAGAGCTGCCGCGGCAGGTGGCTTCTGCGCTCCCTTAGCCCGAGAACCTCCAGAAGCTCCTCCACATAGGCCTGATCGGGCTTTTGATAATCGAGCAGGAGGGGGAAGATGATGTTCTGCTCTACGCTCAGCTCGGGAATCAGGTTGTAGGACTGGAAGATAAAACCAATGCTGCGTCTCCGGAAGATGGTGAGCTGCTCCTCCTTCATGGAGAAGATATCCTTGCCGTCGATAAAAACCTGCCCCTTCGTCGGGGTATCCAAAGCCCCAAGGGTATTGAACAATGTGGTTTTACCAGAGCCGGATTCGCCCACAACCGCCACGAATTTGCCCTTTGTGATATTAAAGGAAACGTTTTTCAGGGCTTCTACACGGGCGTCGCCGTCCCCGTAAATTTTTGTCAGTTTTTTTACTGTGAGTAAATTCATGTTGTTTACCACCTTTCTTGATCTGCTAACAGGATAACACGGGCAGCTTACGGGCAGATGTCCCAAAGCTTACAATTTTGTCATCTTCAAAAAGGTCATGGTAAACAGGGCACCCTGGCCCGGGCTGCTCTCCACCGAGAGCGTGCCCTTATGAGCTTCGGTGATGGCCAGAGCCAGAGGGAGCCCCAGCCCGGCGCCCTGGGTATCCTGGGAGAAGCGGCTGCGGTAAAAGCGTTTGAAAATATGGTGGATATCCTCCGGGTGGATACCGCTGCCGTTGTCCTGGACCGTGATGCGGGTGACTGCTGCGCTCTCATCCCATCCAACTGCAATCCAGCCGCCGGTGCTGGTATGGTCAAGGGCGTTTTTTATCAGGTTGCTGACAGCCTCGGTGAGCCAGTCGGGATCGTAGAGGAGCCGGGCAGCCGGGCTTCCGGAAAAGCGCAGGGCTTTCTGTTCCCGTCTGGCCCTTGTCTCAAAGCTGTGTGACAAATCCTCCATCATCGCCTGAACAGGCCTGAGGACTGGTCTCAGGGTGATGGCGCCTGCGTCCAGACGGGTGATTTTAAGCAGGTTTTGAATCAGGGTTTCCATACGGTTCAGCGAGTCGTTTACCTTATCTGTGAAACGGGCCAGCACCTCGGGGTCGGCGCCGTCCTCCTGAAGAATTTCATTGTACATTTTCAGGGCGGCCAGCGGTGTTTTCAGCTGATGGGAAATATCGGAGAGGGTATCCTTGAGAAAGGACTTTGCCTTTTTTTCTGTATCCAGATGGGCGGTGAGGGAGGTGGCCAGGCTGTTGATGTCCGCAAAGAGCTTATACAGGCTGCCATCCGCGTCGCTTTCCAGACGGGCGCTGGTGTTGCCGCCCATGAAGCGTTTGAGCTGAGTTTCGGCCCGGGTGATTGTGCGCTGCTGCGCGCGGAAATACAGCACACAGAGCACTGTGACACAGAGGGTGAAGAGAAGCCCGTAGGAAAACAGCGAGAGCATGCTGCTGTACCGAAAGGCCGACAGAAAGGAAAGGTAGGCGGCAGGGGTGTCCGGCGTGTAACCCGCCCGGGTGAGCAGCGCCGAACCGGCCTCGCCCTCACTGGCGGTGAGGTCCCGGGTAAAGACATCAGCGACTTCCTCGGCAGGAAGCCCCTTATCCAGCAGCGCGCCGGCCAGCTCAGTGTCTCTGGTGTAAAGAACACTTCGGGCGCTGGAGGAGAGAGAAAAGGCGATGAGCTGTCCGGCGAGCAGCAGAAAAATCGTCGCTATGCCTAAAGCTGTAAACAAGCGCCGGATATCCCGGTTGTTAAAAATTGTGCTCATGATCAGTCACCAGCGCTTTCGGACTGCCATTTGTAGCCCATGCCGCGCACAGTGAGCAGCCGGGCAGGATGGTTGGGATCATCTTCGATTTTGCTGCGAAGGCGTCTTATATAAACCGAGAGGGTGTTGTCGTCCACAAAATCGCTCGGACTGTCCCAGAGGCGTTCCAGAATGGAATTCCGGCTCAGTATCATGCCGGGATTCTGTAAAAACATGATCAGCAGGCGCTGCTCCGCGGCGGTGAGCTCCAGAGACTGGCCGTTTTTAGTGGCGCTGCCTTTCATCAGATCCACCGCGATGCCGTGGCTTTCGAGGATGGGAGACCGGAGCTTTCGGGCGCGGCGCAGCAAGGCCTTTATTCTGGAAACCAGCTCACCCAGATTAAAGGGTTTGGTGATGTAGTCATCGCCGCCGATGTCCAGACCCATGACAACATTGACCTCCTCATCCGAAGCTGTCAGAAAAATGATAGGCACCTCAGAGTGCCTGCGGACACTGCGGCAGATATCAAAGCCGGTGCCGTCGGGCAGTGTCAGATCAAGCAGAAGCAGATCAAAGGAGTCCTTTTCGAAAAGGAGAAGGGCCTCCTGCACGGTCTGGGCAACGCGGACATTAAAGCCGTTTTTGACCAGTGTATATTCGAGTCCGTCAATGAGGCTTGTGTCGTCTTCAACTAAAAGGATACGGTTTTGGATCATAAAAAAACCTCCTGTACATAAGTGCTTTTATTATAGCACAGGAGGTCAAATGGTATTCTGAAAAGACAACATTTATTTAAACGGTCGTTTTTCGGTTTAAACGGTATAGAAAGGGATGTCAAAATTAGTTATAATAATACAAAAAGTATCAGAATGGAGGAAAAAAGTGAAAAAGAAATCATTGCCCAAATCATGGAAAGGACGAATTACCGCAGCCATCCTGGGCGTAACCCTAAGCTTTACGGCTTTTACCGGCTCTGTTGTGCTGGCAGCGCCGGAGATTCCAGTGGATACTAGCGGTGTCGATAATTATGACGGCGGCCGCCTGCCCGCAGGGCTGGATTCATCCTATTACACTCTGCCCCAGGACACCAACGGCATCACGCCAAGGGGCGTGACGTTACCGGAGCAATACGACCTGCGGAATAAGGGGCTTGTGACCGGCACCCGGAATCAGAACCCCTGGGGCTCCTGCTGGTCCTTTGGCAACACCTCCAGCATCGAATCCAACGCGGTGCTGAAAGGCGCTGGCAGCGCCGGCAGCCTGGACTATTCCGAGCACTATATGGCCTGGTTTACCTTCCAGCCCTACCAGGGCGAGGGGTATGAGATCGTGGAGGGCGCGGCAAATGTCCTGGACTTTGGCGGACGTCGGCAGATGGCCACAGCGGACACCACAGCCTGGTTTGGACCGATTGATGAGACGCTGGCGCCCTATGTCAACGCCGCGGGAGAACGGGATGACAACGGTATTCCGTTGAAAACCGGTGACTGGAGCCTTCCGGAAAGCCTGCGGGATGAGGCAGAGGAGGTGCACGTGCAGAACGTGGATTACCTGCCTGAGACGGGCGTCTTTAAAGGCACAGCGGTGGATAAAGATGGTATAACCTATAAAACCGGTTACTCTTTTGACGAGGCTGCCCTAAAGGCCGTTAAAAGCGCTCTCATGGAAAACGGTGTGCTGGACGTGTCCTACTATGCGGCAAAATCACTTCCAGATCAGGATGAGAATACCACTGAAATTTTTAATACCGAAACCCATGCTCAGTACAGCCCAAGAAATGCCTCGGCCAACCATGAAGTCTCCATTGTGGGCTGGGATGATACCTATAGTGTTGATAATTTTAGCACCACGCCGCCGGGACCAGGTGCGTGGATTGTTAAAAACAGCTGGGGCAAGGGGAACGGTGGCGCAGGCTCTGTGGATGCAGAAGGCTACTTTTATATCTCTTATTATGACCAGACCGTCAGTGAGTTCACTTCCTACCAGGTGGACGTGCCGGAAAACGGTCTGTTCAGTTATGATAATAATTATCAATATGACTTTTTAGGCTATAAGTCCTTTGTGTCCGTTCCGCCGAGCGAGGACAACAGAGGTAACAAGGTAGCCAACATCTTTACTGCGGAAAAGGATGAGGTATTAACGGCAGTGTCCGCCATTACCGTGGATACGAACAGTACCGTTGAGGTTGAAATTTACAAGCTCGCCGATGGCGCAGACCTTTCAAACGCGGGCGAGGCGGTTTCCACAATCACTGCCCAACCCACCTACGGCGGCTATCACACCATTGAACTGAACAAGGATGTTGAGCTAAAGGCCGGCGAACGCTTTGCCGTGGTCGAGACCATTACGGGAGATAGCGGTGGCTATCTACCGATAGAGATGGGCTATAGCGGTGTTATTACCCAGGGCAGCGGTGGTAAAATCCAGACCATTGCCAAGATTGAACCAGGCCAGAGCTATGTTTTTTCCAAGGAAAATGGTCAGTGGATTTGGTCTGACATAGCAAATACGCCTCCAACAGTAGTCGGCGATGAAACCAGTAACTATGGCAATGCTATGATCAAAGCCTTTACCGTCGATCAGGATGACGCAGTGGCAGCGGCTCTGACCGTTGAAAGCCTTGACAGCCAGAAGCAGTCTCTGGGAAGCCAGGAGGTAACGGATTTTGCAGCCCCGGTGCTGCTGCCAGCCGGGACAGAAACTATCCGCCTGAGCGCCACAGCCCAGAACGGAACCGCCAGCCTGAGCGTGGCTGAAAATACCGAAGTTGCCAAGGAAGATTTCCAGAATACGCCCATAGTCCTCAGCCTGACCTCTGAGCCAAGGGGGAACAACGGGGCAGAGTATACCCTGAGCTTTAACATTGAGAAAGTGCTGGTATCTGAAGATGGTAGTACAACTCTAATCGACAATCAGGAGCTGCTGCCAGAGGGAACGATCTTTGATGCCAAAGCGCTGACAAAGGGCGACGCCTACGAACAGGCAAAGAAGACATTGAAGGATGGGCATGACGCTTTTACACTTTATGAAGTTACAACGCTGGATAAGGATAACAAGCCTGTCACCCTGGCATCAGGAAAAAAACTGACCATGGAATTCAGACTGCCGGATGGTTACGAAGCGGCTAAAACCAAGATTTATACCATCGGTGATGATGGAAGTCTTAAGGATATGAACGCCGCTGCAAAAACTCCAGAGCCCCAGGCCACTGTACTGCGTACTGCTGAGGCGGCAGAGTCCAAAACCGTGCTGAGTGTGGATACTAACGTACTCAATGGCACCTACGCTATCGCCGTGGTTAAAAATGACACTTCTGGCGGCACAGATGAACCCCAGCAGGGCAGCGGCGGCACAGAAACCAAGTATGCAGAAGCGCCGGCTCAGCCGGGGGTTCTGACAGGCCTCACTTCCGCCGCCAATATCGTACTGCCCATTGGCATTATCGTTTTGGTGATTGTCATTGCGGGTGTTTGGATCTATCTGCGAAGAAAAAATAAATAACGTATACTGAGACCTGGCTGCCTGCCGGGTCTTTTTTAGTACGGAACAGAGACAAAAAGATGATAGGATACAGATGTTGAAGTAAAGGAACAGGTGCCTTTATATGAATGAATCAAGAGAAGATGATCTGTTTTTAGAGCGTTTATCACTTCACTAATGCTTTTCAAACTACAATTTGCTATAATAGAATCATGAGCAGAAATGGAGTGATTGTAAATGAAAATTTTACTATGCGAAGATAATCCGGCAGATCTGGAAAAAGCCCGGGAACAGATCGAGGCAGCTGCAGAAACCTACCCGGAGGAGAGCATGCTTGAAATTTGCCAAACTGCAGAAGCCTGCAGAGCTTATCTGAAAAGCGAGGTGCCGGATCTGGTTTTTATGGATATCTTTATGGCAGAGACCTCCGGCGTTGATTTGGCCCGTGAAATCCGAAGCCTGAGTACAGATGCAAAGATCGTATTTCTGACCAGCTCTAATGAGTTTGCGGCCGAATCCTACGAGGTTGGAGCCATGGATTATATCCTTAAGCCCCCGACGCAGAGTCAGGTGAAAAAAGTATTTGAAAATTATATGAAAACCCAGAAGTCCCAGAGGCGTTATATTTTAGTCAAGCGGGGCAGAGACGAGGTTAGAATTGAGGAAGCTGGCATTCTTTATGTCAGAACCATCGGCAATGAAACCAGTATCCATACAAAAACCGGCGTCATCAGAGCCTACTATCCCTTGAGAGAAATTGAAAAGCAATTGGACGTCAGCCGTTTTCTGAAAGTCCGAAAGGGGCTGATCACCAGCATGGATTATATCGAATCCATGGAAGGTGATTATTGCGTGCTGAAAAATGGCGAGGAGTATGCCATCAGCCGGAAAAACAAGTCGGAAAACCGAAAGAAATTTTATGACTATCAGTTTTCACAGATTGAAAGGAGGTAAAGGGTTGCTCGAATCCAATGTTTTTTTGCGGTATATTCTTGGCTTCTGGGTGCAGGTGGTGCCTGTGGCAGCCCTTTGCTATCTGGCCTTTGACCCGGAGGATTACCGCCTGAGCGTCAAAAAGACCGCTTTTCTTAACCTGGGGGTCATGCTTCTGCTGTCCATTTTGGAGACTTTTTTGTGGGTCTGGAATGAGCAGCTTCAGGGCACTGATTATGAGGCGGCCTTCAGCGGCAACAGTACCATTTTTTACGGCTTTCTGCTGCTTTGCTTCTTTTTGTTTCTGGCCTGCGTGCGCAGTACCCTGGTCAAGAAGCTGCTGGTCTTCTCGATGGGTTTTGCCTACGCGGTCTTTGTGGCCTCCGGCGCCAACACTTATCTGACTGTTTTTCCTGAAAGCAGTTTTTGGGATGCTTCCCGTGAGGCAGGGGTGATGCTGCAGGGGGGCTCCATCTATGTGATTATCGTGCTGGAGTGTGTGACACTGCCGCTCATGATACTGTTCATGCGAAAAATCGTCCGGCCGGCACTGCGGGTTCTGGATACCAAGACAAGCCGTTATTTCTGCCTGGCCATCATTATTATGCTCATGCTGTACTGCGCGAGCTATACCCGCATCACCTTTAATTTTGACACCGTACTGTTTGTGTTTTACTGCCTGACCCTGTGTGTGTTTGGGTCCTTTGGCATCTTTTTTTACACAGCCGGGCAGATGAACAAAAACAGGGAAACAGAAGAAAAGGCACGCCAGCTGGAACACCAAATCCAGCTTGAGGAGCTCAATTACCGGAATATTGTCGGCAATCTGGAGAATGCCCGCATGCTCCGGCACGATGTGCGACACCATCTGCGGCTCATTGGCGAGCTGGCCGAAAGCGGCAATACCAAGGCCATTCAGGATTATATCCAATCTTACGACGACCGTATCCAGTCTGAGACCACCGTACAGGCTTCCGACAATTATATCTTTAACAGCATCTATCAATACTACCTTGCAAAGTGTGAGGAAAGCGGTATCGAGCTGAACGTGAAGGTAAAGCTGGGGCAGACACCAGGTATTGACCAGGTGGATCTTACGGTTCTGTTTTCCAACATTCTGGAAAACGCCTTTAACGCCTGCCAGAAGGTCGTCGGCCAAAAGCCCTTTATCGACCTGCGGGTAGGGCCGGTGGGCAGTTCCATGGTCATTATCATGAAAAACAGCACCACGATGGTCAGCGAAAAACAGACCCTGACCACCGCAGAACTTCAGCGCCTGAAGGAAAACGGGCGTAAAAGCCTTGGACTGCAGAGCGTTCAAAGCATTGTGGACGCCCATCACGGGTATGTGGAGTACCACTGCAGCGAGGGCGTGTTCAGCACGAAAATAAGTATCATCTGTGCCGCAAAAGACACCGATGATAGCAGGGAGGAAAGAATATGAAAAAAATAATATCAGGAATGATGGCGTTGGTCCTCTGCTTTACACTGGCGGCCTGCACTGCCGGGTCTGGTACGGGTATCGCAGGAACCTGGAAGGAGGAGACCGCAGCCGAAACAGACCAGAGCGGTTACCAGCTGACTTTTAAGGATGACGGCAGCTTTGAGGAAAGGATTGAGCCAAAAAGCGATCAGGCATCGCCCACCACTGTCAGCGGAAAATACACTGTGGACAGCGGCAGAATAAAGCTGGAGGTCACCAGCTTTTCCGGAGGCGGTATAGAGGCGGAAAACCTCATGAACCTGGGCGCTGGCAGCAATGTGGTGGAGCGGCAGTACGAAATTGAGGGCCAAACCTTGTATTTGTACGAGAACGAAAAACAGGAGGGCCGTACCGAGAAGGCCTTTGAAGGAAAGTTCATCAGAGAATAAAAAACAGATAAAATGTGACGAGTGGTCAAAACTCGATGTAAACGGTATGCTGTCCGTGGGAAAAGTATGATATAATAAAAAGGATTTAATAAAACCTGAGAGGAGAATCATGTGAAAAAGCGAATTTTAGGCATTATGCTGAGTCTGCTTATGGTCTTTTCCACCGTGCCGGCAGGAGTGCTGGCCCAGGAAGACAGTCCGGCAGATTATGGAACACCCGGTGTAGATTACGCCGAGGGCGAGGCCATCGTCTATGTTGACGGCGGCGCAGCAGCGCTGAACAATACAAACAGCCGTAGCCGTAGCGCCTCAGCCTACGAGACCGAGGAGCTCATGACCGTAGAGGCAGCGGCAGAGCCCGCGGCCGAAAACAGCCCCATGCTGCGCAGCGCAGCCGCCCAAACGGGCAAAAGCCTGGTGCTGGTAAAAAGCGGCCAGGACACCGAAAGCCTGATCGCGGACCTGCAAAACAACCCCAATGTTGAATTTGCAGAGCCGAACTATTTTGTGGAGGCTTATGGTGTAAATGAGCCAACAGACCCGGATTATACTTACCAATGGGCTTTAAAAAATCAACTGAATCCCGGAAGCACCAGCATTCCGTCGGCGGATATCAACGCTGCAGATGCGTGGAAAGCAGTTGATACAACAGGCAATACCCCCGTGGTCGCCGTGCTGGACAGCGGCGTGGATTATCACCACCCTGACCTTGAAAATATTATGTGGAAAGACGGCTTGAATTACAAATCTCTTACTGATATGGGCGGTGGTGAGTATGGTTACAATGCTATTACAGGTGAGGATAGCAAAGATCCCATGGACACAGATACTGGCCATGGCACCCACTGCGCGGGCATCATTGCCGCCGAGTGGGATAACGATATCGGCGTTGCCGGTGTCAGCCCAAACGCCCAGATCATGGCCGTACGCTTTCTCGGCCAGTCTGGAAGCGATATGGCCGGAGCCATCCGCGGTTACGCCTATATCCAGGCAGCAGCAAAGGCTGGCGTGAACGTGGTCGCCATCAATAATTCCTGGGGCCCCAGCGCCGTTGAGGGCCGGCAGCTGCGGTCTGTTTCCACGGCAGCCACTGCCATCGGCAGAGGGTTCGGCGTGGTTTCCCTCCTTGTATCTGCGG
>OCAG01000189.1_pt1 | contig 65127 bp, 54 predicted proteins | sample 1477111 | NCBI WGS metagenome assembly OCAG01 (sample SAMEA2580288, study PRJEB22360) | human gut metagenome | biome: human gut; feature: human-associated habitat; material: faeces | place: Denmark | collected 2008/2010 | reverse complement strand
CGCCGCTACAAACACGCGGTCGCCCTTCTTTAAATGCTCTACGCCATCGCCCACCGCGTCCACGATTCCAGAGCCGTCATTTCCGGGGGTGTAGGGAAGAGCGGGAAGCGCCGTATAGTGTCCTGACCGAATATAAGTCTCTACAGGATTCACCCCTGCTGCCTTTATCTTCACACGCACCTCGCCTGCCGCCGGTGTTGGCGTCTCTGTTTCCTGATACTTCAATACTTCTTCATCACCAAAGGATGATACAATAATTGCTTTCATCTTTACCTCCGTCAGCCGTCCAAAATAAAATTCAGAACGCCCGAATAAGTTATTTTTCTAATGACTATATACCACAAAAATCAGAAAATCGACTGACGGAGAAATGGTTTAAATAATTTGTTAAACAAAAAGGCGGATTCCGTCATTAAATGGAATCCGCCTTTAAAGCTGAACTGCTCAGTTTATTCTATTTCCTCGTTTTCTTCCTCCTTACTTAAAGATATTGTTGAGCGAAACCGTATCACGAACCTGCCGCTGCTTGAAGCGGTCATTCGATTTTCGTTGTACGAGCAGCTTCCTCCATCTCCTCAATATAAGTCGCGTCGTACTTATCCCTATGCAGGATAAACTTCACCCCGGCAATGAGCACGATGAGGGTAAAAATGACCGCGGGGAAGCCCAGAGCCACAATAACCTGGTTAAGGGCGTCGTATCCGCCCACAAAGAGCAGCACCATGGTCAGCACGCCCATGAAAATGGCGACTGCGGCGTTTAAGGCTTTGGGGATTTTGGTCAGAGAGATGTCGGTCGAGGTTTTTTTCATCAGGAGCATGGGAAAGGAGTAGGCCACAGAATCGGAGAAGGTGATAAAGGTCATCATGGCCACGATGATAAACACCCACTTCATGATCTGTCCCAGGGGGAGGGTATCCAGAAAAGCAAAGGTTGCGATGCCGTCGCCGAACTGCTGCATCTGGGCAAAGAGATCACTGCCGTTTAAAATGCCCAGCATGGCGTTTCCGCCAAAGGCGGCGTACCAGGTAAACACCACGGTGCAGGGCAGCAGGCAGTTGACGAGCAGGAACTGGCGCAGGGTACGCCCGTAGGCGATGCTGACATAGAAAAGCGCCTGCATGAGGGCCGGGACCAGATTCCAGGCATAGTAGAACATGGAATTGCTGTTCTGCCAGCCGGTCTGATAGATGGGATCGCCAAAGGAGATCATGGGGATAAAGTCTCTGACAAACTCGCCGAGGGCGGTAAAAAGCAGGTTAAAGGTATCGTTCACGCTCGTCGTAAACAGGACAAAAATAAGGATTACCGCATAGCAGACCGCGTTGACATTGCTCAGCCGTCCCATAAGCTTATGGGCGCCGGAGGTGGCGAAAATGACCGTAGCGACTGTGTAGATGACAATCAAAACCACCTCAAAGCTGGGCGTCTCGGTCATACCCGCCACTGTGCCGATGCCCGCGTTCAACTGGATAACCGCAAGACCCATATTGGTCCCGCAGACAATCAGGCAGACCACCATAAGGATATTGGCGATATTCCCAATCCAGGTTTTGGATTTATCCCCGATGAGTGGAAAGAGGGTAGAGCTCCCCCGCAGATCCCGCTTTCCGTTATAGTAGACCAGAGCCAGGATCATGGCAAAGAAGACCATGAGAAAATAGGATGGTATGCCGTAATGCAGAAAGCAGTATTTCAAGCTTGGGATAACCGCCTCCGGGCTCCCCGGCGCAACGTGCAGAAATTCCGGCGGGTTCATAAAGGCGTTAACCGGGCCGGACACACCGTAGAAGCAGATACCGACAGCGATGGTGCCGGTGAGGGACAGGGTGCACCAGGTAAAGAGGCTGAAGCTGGGCTTTGCCTTTTTTCCGCCGAGGCGGATATTCCCGTATTTGCTGAAGATGAGCCAGAAACAGACAATGGTGATGGCGCACACGCAGACGATGTACAGCCATTTAAAATGCGCCATAATCCATTCCACACAGGCGCTCAGCCCTGTCTCGAACTGTGCGGGAAAGACCGCACCGGCCAGAACGACCAGAAGGAGGCAGATCCCCCCGGGGATGAGCACCCGCTTATCAACCTCCTGCCAAACGCTTTTACCTTTTTCTTTATTTTTACCTTCCATGTTCTTCTCCTCTTTTCTCAAAACCCTCTTAAAACCATTTGGACTGGAGGAGGCCCTTTATACCAAAGGACCTCTCAGCGTGTCAAAGAAGTGGCGTATCCCGAGACTGTGCCTTTTATCCAGATAAGAAAAAAGGTCCAGGCGCTGTGGATAACGGCCAGGAATCGTGCTGCATGATAGGAACAGCCGGACACTGGTGAAATTAAGGATCAACTTTAGTAAAGAAGCTATCCGTTAAAGGTGGTTCCCGCAGGCCGCTTTTTTCTTTCTTAGGTAAAAGGCTTCGTCTCTCAGGTTTTTGACAATCTGGGAGGCCCTTATATCGAAGGACCTCTGACCCCAGTCTGAAGCGTTTTATTTTTCTATATGACTTAATACCAGTGTTCCTTTGGAATGTATTTTTCAACCAAGGCCTTCTGGTCCTTATCCATTTCGGGCATCACATATTCCTCCAGACGTTTCTGGTACGCTGCCTTTGTCCGGCTTTTGACAATCGGTTTTCCGGCAGCGATCCAGTTGCCGTGGGACAGCCGGTTGCAGATCTCGGGCATAAAGTAGTCCCTGCGGTACAGTCTTGTGGTTCTTCCCAGAAAATCGCCGCCCGGGCCGGCCTTCTGTATTTTATCAAGCTGCAGTGTTTCCTCGGTCACCTCATAGCCGCGGACAAAGCGTTCGATGGACTGGATCATTTCCTCATCATAGATGTACTTGTCATAGCTGATGGTATTGACCGAGTCCAGCATGCCGCAGGACAGGAGCATGACGTCCACGCCGGACATGATGGCTGCGTAACCGCTGTTAAAGGATTCGACGCCGGCCTGGATGTCCATATCCTTGGCGTCATTCATGAGACCGCCGGTGCGCACAGGCATGCCGTAAAAGTTTGCCAGAGCCTTGGCGGTCTGGAAGATGAGCGACTGTTCTGGACTGCCCATGGTGCCGACCGTATACCGCAGGTCTGAGCCAAGCCCCTGGAGTCCGTAGACCACCGGAACGCCCGGGTTGATGAGCTGTGTCAGCACAACGCCGGCCAGAATTTCGGTGTTTGCCACCAGAATATGCCCGGCGAGGGTATCCGGAACCGTCAGGCCGCTCATGCCTGCCGAGGTCACAAAGGTTGCCTGTCCTTCTGAGGCGTATTTCATCAGGCCTTCACACATGGCTTGTGAATAGTGAAAGGGCGAGGCCACGTTGATGAGCCCGGACACCACACAGCGCTTGTCGGAATCGTCCATGCCGTAGAAACGGCGGACCATATTCAGGCAGTCTGTGGCGCTTTTCTTTCCGTCTACCATGCCCATGAGGGGCTTGTCAAGGTACATGAGGGTGGCCGCCATGGCGTAATTGCTCCGTTCCTCGGGCTTGATCTGGGGCATATCCATGTTGTTGGGATTTCCGATGGTCACCACCCTGCTGCTCTGGTCCAGTTTTGCGAAGTTGGCGAAATCCAGCGGCGTAGGAAAATGATAGTCGTCATCCTCATAGACGTACATGGGGCCATAGCTGGAGGCATAGATGGGCTTGCCGCCGCCAAGGGTCAGGGTGTTCTTCCGGCCGTGCCATTCGTAGGTTTTGGGAATGGTCCTGAGGGCCTCGTTCAGCATTTTTTCTTCAATAAAAACCGTCTCGCCGTCCACACGCGCGCCGTGCTTTTTAAAAACTTCCAGGGCTTCATCGCAGTAGAAGACAACGCCAGTTTCTTTCAGAAGCCTCAGGGAATGGGCGTGGATGAGCTCCAGCTCTTCTTTTGGCGCAAAATTGTATTCTTGTTTCATGATTTCCTCCTCAATTATTCTGCGTCAGCAACTGTTTCTGCTGCTGGCTGTTTTGTTTTATTTTTTGCCTGTAATTTTTTAGAATAGGCCAGTGTAATGACGGCTGTGATAATCCCCAGAATACCGCAGCCAATGGCCCAGTACCAGATAAAATCATAGCCCGCGCTGCCGTAGGCGTCCAGCCAGGAGCCTGCCAGCTTGGCAAAATAAATATCCGGCGTGTAGCAGATCAGAGAGATGATCCCAGTCGCCACACCGGTGAGTGACAGCGGAATCCCGACCTCGCTCAGGGTTGCGAAATAAATGCCGCGCATGCCAGTGTAGACTGTGGCGAACACGAAGGTGACGACAATGCACAGCATGGTCGCGTCCTTTGTCAGAATCATGACCACTGCCATGACGGTCGCCAGCACCAGGTATATGCCCAGGGTTTTTACCTTTGAGCCGATCTTATCTGCGATGAAGCCAATGGCCAGGGTGGAAAGCCCGGCGATAATATAGTTGCGGATAACCGCAAAATTGCTGGCCTGGGTCTCTGAAATGCCGAGAATATTCGTGGTGTATGTCCCAAGATAACCCGCGCCGGCAGAGGTAAAGGAAAAACAGAAGAAAATGAGCAGGGCCAGCAGCCAGGTGCCCGGCATTTTTAAAACCGTGGTGATGCTCTTCATGCTGAAGCCCTCCTGAACCACCTCATTGCTCTCTTCAGCGCCGGTGATCTTCCGCGGCACAAGGATAAAAATCAAAATTCCCAGAACGATGAACAGCGCGCCGTTGAAGAACAGCATGAGCTGCCACTGCTGCCCCAACACCTGCGCGTCCACGCCTGTGCCTGAGAAAATGGCTTTGTTTAAAAGGCTTGCGCCAAAGAAGCCGATGGCTGTGCCGACAATGGCCCTTACAAATTCTGACGTGGAGTACATTCTGCCCTGCTCGGCGTCTGTCCCCATTTTGCGGACAACCTTCAGATAGGCGGACCAGATAAAAATACTGGTGCCGATGCCGTAAAGAATGTGGATAATCATGATCTCCGTGCTGCCGGGCACCATGCCATACCAGAAAGAGGCAAGGCCCATGATGGCCGCGCCGATGACCAGCAGGTTCCGCTCGCTGAATTTATCGGCCAGAATCCCCCCGATCGGGTAGATCAATACCGAAAAGATACCAAACCACAGGCCAATATCGCCGATAAACTCGTGGGCGTAAGATTCTGAGACAATGGGCTTAAACTGTGTGAACACGGTGATCATCTGGTCATAGTAGTTATAGCGCAGAAACGGCACATAAACCATAATCCCGCCGAGCAGTGAGACCAGCGTGAGTACAACCCATCTTTTTTTCCCGGTTACTTTCATATTATTATCCCCTCTTCCCGCTTAGCGTCCGCGGACGCCAAGCTTTAACACATTGCGCAGATAGTTGATGCTCTTTTTGCAGGCCTCGATTTCCTTTTCCCTGGCAACCTCCAGGGTATCCTCCCCAATCTCATACTCCACCTCAAAGGTGATTCGGGAAAGCGGCGCTTCCTCCTTGAGCATTTTCAGGATTTTGGCGCAGTCAATATCCCCATCGCCAATGGCCACACCGATGGAGTGGGTGCCGTCCGGGTCGATGACCAGCTTGTTGTCGCAGAAGTGGCAGCAGTTTGCGTAAGGCGCCATCTTCTGCGCGCAGGCTTCCGGACCTTCCAGCACACACAGGGAGTTGATGGTGTCCAGACACGCCCCGATGTCTGGGTGGTTCAGCTGTTTTACCAGCCAGATAACCTCGTCGGCGTAGGTATCGCAGTGGTTTTCGATGGAAACCTGAAGCCCCAGCTCCTCCATGAGGGGAATATTCTCCTTAAACTCACGGTAGCGCGCTGCCAGCTGCGACATGACCTCCGGGTGGAAGCAAGTGCCATACAGCGGCTTTGGCCGCTCGATGTCCAGGCTGAATTTGACCAGATCTGCGCCCATGGCCTTGGCGTTCACCAGGGCGTCATGCACGTTTGAGTTGACACGCGGGTCGCAGGGGGCGTCAAAGGATACGTTGTATTCCAGATAGAGCCCGTGATCCTCGGCGGCAGCCTTCACCTCTGCCAGATGGGCGGGATCAAGGGTTTCCAGGTCCACATTGGTGATGTGGAGGCCGTCCAGCCCCCATTCCACAGCCAGATCCATGAGCTGCATGAGGTTGATGGACTTTTCAAAGGCGTGGGTGTCGTCAAATCCCCAGCTCTCGCCAAGTCCGCTGAGGTGCAGGGTATAGGTGTGCATGCCTAACTGTAATGGTCGGTCGTTTCGTCTCATTATTTTACTCCTCTTTCTTCTTATCTTTTATAAATCGTATTTATGGCCTTCCGGCAGGTATTCATTTAACAGTTTTTTCTGGGTGGTGGTGACATCTGGCAGCGCGTAGCTTTCCAGCCGTTCGTTGATAACCTTGCGGGCCCGGGCCACCAGATTGCCGTTCTTTTCAATGACATCTGCCGGGGAGCCGCCCTCGCGGACAAAGATGTTCGGGAAATAGTTTTCCTTTCTATAATCCTTTGGCGTGCGGCCCTTCAGATAATTGCCGCGGGGGCCGGTCTTTTTGATGAGGTCAAAATACAGCTTGTCCTCGGTGATGTCCAGCCCCTGGTTCACACGCCTGAGGTAAGCGATATTTTCTTCATCCAGCACAAAGTTTTCCAGAGAGCCCAGGTTATAACCGCCGTAAGCACCCGCGGCGTTCAGGATAAAGTCCGTTTTGCCGAGCATGCCGGTCATGAGGGTCATCATGGATTCCGCGCCGCACTGGAAGTCCAGGTCAACGGCGGTGGTGGCAGATACGCCGGAGCGCACTGGCAGGTTATAGTAACGCCCCATGGCCACCAGTCCCATCTGCATGAGCACAGCTTCGGGCGCGCCGGTAGCCAGCTGGACATTGCGCATGTCGGTGGGGGAGGTTACCGAGCCATAAACCGCGCCTACGCCCGGGTTGATGAGCTGGGTGAGGACAATCCCGGCCAGGATGTTGGCGTTGTCCTGTACAATGGCGCTTGCCAGCGTCGGCGGACAGGTCAGGTTCGTCATGGAGCAGGAGATAATGATGACCGGCTGGTTTTCAAGCACTGCGCCCACAATGGTGTCCACGACTTCTGCGCCGATGGCCAGCGGCGAGAGCACACAGCAGTTGGACATGGTCACAGGCTTGTCCCAGATGTCGTAAAATTCGCGGTGCAGCTTGACCAGTCTGCGGTTTGCCTCCACCAGGGAGCCTTTTTTGTAATTGATGGGGGTGATGGTGTTGCCCTGATAGATGGGCTTACGGCAGTATTTAAGTCCCATGGCTACCTGCGGCGTGTGGAAATCATCGCCGGATTTGTCCAGATCGTCAGTGTTCTGGCAGGAATGGGTGGGCATGTCAATGACTGCGCTGGTTTCCTGGAGCATATAGTATTCGGCCACATCCTTCAGGTTGGCCGGCCGGTAGGTGTTGTTTTCAAAATCCTGTATGGTGGTCGGGGCCACAGGGCCTGCGCAGATGGTCGGGGCGGTTTCACCCAAGGTAAGCTTCCCCGATGGGCTGTAAATGTCAAATTCCTTGGGCACTGTGGAGAGGCCCCGCTTTAAAAGGGCTTCATCGATAAAAATTTTATGGCCCTCCACGCGGGCGCCGTTTTTCGCGAACACCTCCGCGGCGTAGTCGCTCTCAATGACCACACCGACCTCGGCTAAAATTTTTAAGGTATATTCATGGATCAGCTCAATTTCATCTCTGGTGATATATTTCTCAAATAAATTACGGTTCGGGTACATGGTTTTCCTCCAATTTTTCATATCAGTCATTTTTCGTTGATTACACTTGATTCCATCATTCTGCAGATTCTGGAAGGATCGGCTTTCCGATTCATGCCGTTTAATAACGCAAGACCCGTGCCAATTTTAAAAAAGCCCCAGATGCGCCATTTCTCCATAAAAAAGGGCCGTCTGTTAATCATTTTTAACTACCCATACTTTTTAATATTTATTAATCTATGCAAAAATGACTATTTTTTCGGAAATCGCTTGTTTTTTATAAAGAATCCCGGTATACTTTAGAAAAGGCGGTGATTTTGTGAACAATCCATTTCAGCACAGCGAAGAATACATGAACTATCTCATGTCTCTTCCAAAGGAGCTCTATATTAAAATTCTCGAAAATCTTTTTCTGGGCGTTTTTGTCAGCGACCAGAACGGAAAAACCATCTACGTGAACCCGGCCATCTCAAGGCATTACGGCAAGCTGCCCGAGGATCTGGTGGGCGACAGCGACTGGGGGAAATGGGAGGGTGTTGTCTACCCGCCCGCCTATAAAAATATGCTGGCCATGAAAAGGCCGCTGATCTACCGGCAGAAAAATATGCTGTCGCGCAATTACATGGAAATCATTGACACCCCCGTCATGAAAGAGGAGGCGCCGGATGACATCGACTTTACCGTCTATGTGATTCAGGAAAATTTTTCGGATGTAGATTTTGACGCAGATGCTAAGCTTATGGAAAAGCCCGAGAAAGTAAAAAAGCGCCAGCGGCGCAATATTGTGGGGGAAAGCCATGCTTTTCTGAAGCGGATTGTGGAGCTGGAACGCATCGCGAAGTCGGACATGTCCATCCTGCTGCTGGGCGAGAGCGGCACTGGCAAAACCCTGATCGCTGAGTACATCCACCAGTGCAGTGACCGCGGCTTTGGCCCTTTTATGTCCATCAACTGCGGCGCGATCCCCGACAATCTGCTGGAAAGCGAGCTTTTCGGCTATGCCTCCGGCTCCTTTACCGGCGCCAATACCCGCGGAAAAAAGGGCCTGCTGGAATCCGCCGACAAGGGGACTGTTTTCCTCGATGAGATCGGGGATCTGCCTTTAAACCTCCAGGTAAAACTTCTGCACGCCATTGAGAGCAAATCCTTCCTGCCCGTCGGCGGCACCACGCCTGTCCATGTGGATGTGCGCATTATTTCCGCCACCAATAAGGACTTAAAAACTGCCATCGCGCAAAAAACCTTCAGAGAGGACCTCTACTGGCGTATCGGCTCCTTTATCAGCTATATCCCACCCCTCAGAGAACGCAAGGAGGATATCATCCCCCTTTCTCTCCATTATCTCAAAAAACAAAATTTAAAATACGGCACGAACAAAGTTTTTTACTCTCTGACCCTGCTGGCACTGGTCAACTACGACTGGCCTGGCAATATCCGTGAGCTCAAAAATGTCATTGAGCGCATGTATGTTTTAACCAGCGGCTCCATTATCTACGAGAGCAAGGTGCCCGAGGAGATCCGCATGCACGTTCCCCGGACGGATGATAAGTTCTACTATTCCTACGACCAGCTTTTGGATCAGGTCAAAAGCTACATCATCCAGGACTGCTACAGCCGCAGAAAAACCTCTGTCGGCGTGGCTGAGGAGCTTGGCATTACCCAGTCAAAAGCCAGCCGGCTCATACGGAAATATTGTGCTAAGGAGGAGTAAAAACAGCAGGAAACAGGCCTGTCAATCCTGCTTCCTGCTTTTACGCCTAATGGCCCAAAAGCGGCCCCATTGGCAGACCCCTGTCTCCAGCTGAAAGCAAAAGATCATTGACAAAAAGATAAGCTGTGCCGACTCCCACAATCAGCGACAGGTATTTGTTAACTGTAAAAATGATCAGCGAGCCAACAGAAAGCAGCTCTAATCCATAGGTAAAAAGCCATATCGCAGCGATACCATAAACCACAAGCGGGATAACAGGCCCTTTAAGCATCGGCTTGAGCAGCGCAAAAACAGCAAGACTTCCCCAAAACATGGGAATCGCTAAAATCGAAATGTTCATATCCCAGCCAAACAGAAATCCAAAATGCAGAGCAATGTAGATTAAACCAAAAATTCCTCCGAAGAGAGAGCCAAAAATGAAATAACAATTGCCCATATAAGCATCATTGCGCTTATAATAAATAAAAGCGCCTATAAGATAAACGGGATAAACAGCCAGCATTAAGCACCCAAGCACTAAGTATGTTCCCTCCGAAAAAACATCCAAATAAACGGCCCAAAAAGATATTACCTCCATTGAAAAAACAAACAGCATGGCCCCTCCCGGATCTGCCGGAACACTTACTCTGTTTTCATCCATTGTTTTTCTCCTTTACATAATTAAAGTGATTCAGTTAATTTCTCCATTCTGAATTACAAAGGCGCGCAACTTTGAATGCTTTCAATATACACCCATTATTGAACGTTGTCAATATTTAATTTTGAATGCTTTCAATTTTTAAGAAAAATGGTATAATAACCGTAGCTTAAAACTGATTAAAATTATAAAAATAGTGTAAAAAACAAAAATCGACTGTCTTACTCACAGTTTTTTAATCATCAATCCTAAAACAAAGAGGTAAAAATATGGAACAGGATTTAAAGGCGCTGCGCCCCCTGAACATTGGTGATCTGGAGCGCATCACGGACATGGCCGTGATGATTCTTGACGCCGAGGGGCGTATCATCTGTTACTCTAAGGGCTGTGAAAAAATTGAAGCCCTGCGGCGTGACGAGGTTATTGGAAAAAGCCCGGAAGAGCTCTATAATCCACAGCAGTTTCCAAACATCATCCGCCCAAAGCGCTCAATGGTGCTCGATACGCTGAAAACCGGAAAAATCTATCAGGAAACGCTGGACTATTACACCACAGTCGGCGGCAATGAGGCAAATATTCTGTGCAGCACCTACCCCATTTACGGTAAAAACGGTAAAATAGACTACGCCCTGTGCATTTACCGCGAGGTCTCGGATTATCTGGAAATGATCGCCGACGGCAATAAAAAGCAGAGCGACCGCCAGGCCCCCTCCCAATACCTGCAAAACGGTACCCAGCACACCTTTGCCAATGTGATCGGCAGCAGCCCGATGCTGCAAAAAGCAGTCTACCGGGGGAAAATCGCGGCTAAAACAGATGCCCCTGTGCTCATCTGGGGTGAGACCGGCACCGGTAAGGAGGTCTTTGCCCAGAGCATTCACAACTACAGTGCCTTTTCCTCCTATCCCTTCGTGGCTGTAAATTGCAGCGCTATCCCGGAAGCCCTGCTTGAAAGCACTCTGTTTGGCACCTGTAAAGGCTCGTATACCGGCGCTGTCAACCGAAAAGGACTGTTTGAAGAGGCTGAGAACGGCACTTTGTTTTTGGATGAGCTCAACTCCATGGATATCGGGCTCCAGTCAAAGCTGCTGCGTGTTCTGGAGACCGGGCGCTTCCGCGCGGTGGGCGGCCAGGAGGAAAAGCCCTGTAAATGCCGTATTATCAGCGCCATCAACGAGGAGCCTTTCATCGCCATTGAAAATAGCCATTTAAGGGCAGACCTCTATTACCGCCTGGCGGTTTTCTCCATTGAGCTTCCACCACTTATCCGGCGCCGGGAAGATATTTCTGAAACGGCTGAGTATTTTATTGGCAGTATGGCGCCAGTGCTCGGAAAAAAGGTCACCCGGCTGTCCAGCGCGGTAAAACAGATTTTTGAATACCACAGCTGGCCCGGCAATGTCCGGGAACTGCGGCATATCATCACCCAGGCCATCTACTTCGCGGGAAAGGACGAAGCCTTTATCAAACCCCACCACCTGCCTGAGTACCTACTTAGGACAAAGGCCGCTCCCGAAAAAGCGCCGCCCTCCGGCCTGCCCGGAACCAGCGGGGAAGAAAGGCTCAGCCATCTGATGAACGCCTATGAAGCAAAGATCATCCAGGATGCCCTTGAAAATAACGGCCATAATATCAGCCAAACCGCAAAGCAGCTCCAGATTTCCCGGACAAACTTGCACAATAAGATTAAGAAGTACAACCTGGAAAAAGCTGAGGGCTAAATGCCCTCAGCTTTTTTGTGCCGTCTGTAAATAATCACAGCCAGTATGATACTGATCACCGAAAAACTGATCATCCAGATAAATATCTTATTAAAGCCCACCACCGGGTCCGCGTCAATCCACGAACCCATGATGGTCGTCATAAAGGCCTCCGGCGCATAGGCGATAAAGGAAATGATGCCTGTGGCGGCCGCGGTCAGTTCAAGGGGAATCCCGCCTTCACCCATGACTGAATAATAAACAGATTTAACCGTAAAATACAGGAAGGACATGACCATGGTAATGACAATGGACACCGTTACCAGGCTGCTGCTGAAAATCAAAAGCGCTGCGCACACGATAATACCGCCCAGAAGGCCGCTGATAAAAATGGCTCTGGATTTCGCCTTATCCGCCAGTATACCGCCCAGCACACCTGCCGCAATCACGATGACATAGCTTCTGAAAATCGCCAGTCCGCTGGAGACAGAGGCCGATACGCCCAGCACCTGTGTTGTGTAAGTGCCGAGGTAGTTTGTCCCGGTATTGATCACGCAAAAACAACTGAACAGGAAGAACGCAACCAGCCATGTGCCGGGGAGCTTGAGCGCTTTTATAATATTTTTCATTCCTTTTTCCTGAGGACTGTCCTGCTTTGAGCCCTTAACCTCCGTTTTAGGTAAAAAGACGATGCTCAAAGCCGCGAAGAGCACATATAACCCAACCGAAATCCACAGGAGCACCTGCATTCCTCCCACGCTGTCCACAAAAAGGCCCAGCATCCAGAGAAAAACAAAGCCGGTTACCGCGCTGACCACACCGCGCATGGCCTCGCTGACACCAAAAAGCTTTCCCTGCTCCTCCTCTGTTCCCAGATGGCGCACAAAACAGATATAAGGTGACCAGAGCGTGGCGGTCGTAAAGAAGCCATACAGGACATAGATAACCACCAGTGTATTATAGCCTGGAAAAGTGGACTGCCAGAAAGTGAGCCCTGCCATGACTAAAAAAGAGATGGTCAGCAGAATACGCGCGCTGAAACGGTCGGCCAGATAACCGCTGACCGGGTAGCAGAACAGGGCGACCAGGCCATAAATCGACCCAAGCGTGCCCAGCTGCAAGTTGGTCAGATGAAATCCGTCCAGCATCTGGTCATAAAAGAAAAAGCGGAGGTAGGGGATAAAATAGATAATTCCCACCATCACACTGATCAACACCAAAAGAAAATTACGTTTTCCCTTACTCATGACAGGCCTCCTAAATCTGATCCCGGTAAGCTTCCGGCAAATACGGCTTTAACAATTCTTCCTGCTCTTTTGTAATTTCCGGCGCCTGGTAAGCCTCAATTCTCTCCTGCACCTTTTGGCCGGCATTTTCCTTGAGCCCGACCCGGCCTTTATTCTGCCAGTCGTTGGCGTCGGCCTTGTTCAGGTACTGGGTGAGATAAAATTCTTCACGGTACATTTTCGGCGTTCTGCCAGACAGGAAATTTCCCCTTGGTCCGGTCTTTTCAATATCCTTAAAGCAGATTTTCTTCTCCGTTACATCAATGCCCCGGTGAATCCGTTCGGCATAGGCAAAGATTTCCTCATCCATCAGCATTTTTTCAAAGCTGACGATATTGTATGTCCCCAGACAGCCTGTGCTGTGGAGGATCATATCCGGTTTTGCCTCTACGGTCGCTTCGGCCATCATCATGGATTCCATACCTGCCTGGAAATCAAGATCCTTGGCGTCGCTGATGGCGCCGCCGGCCCGGAAGGGAACGCGGTAATAATCGGCCAGAGCCGCTGTTCCGTAAATCATCAGCGCCGCCTCTGGATTCCCCATGCTCAGCTGAATAGTCCTCAAATCTGTCGAGCCGGATACATTGGCGTAAATCATCGGTGTTCCGGGTTTTAAGAGCTGCGTAAAAACAAAGCCTGCCAGAATCTCTGCATTCACCATGGTCAGGATTGAAGCGACCGAAGGCGGAGCTGTTAAAACCGGCATCACACAGGAGGCCAGCCAGATACCCTGGTTTTCGCTGCAGGTTCCGATGATCCGCTCGATGGGGGCATGGTCATAGCAGAGCGGCGAAAGAGGGTTGATCCCCACCGAAGCCAGACATTTATCCTCAACGCCCTCAAACCGTTTCATCAGGCGGATACCGCCTGCCATGGCTTCCCGCAGGCTACCCTTTTCTGCCGAGGTATCGGGAATGGCAAAAGGGAAAGGCTTATTGGAGTATTTCATGAGCAGCGCCAGATAGGAATAGCGCTTCACATCATCGGAAAAGCCTTCCGATTCGGTAAAAAAGTTAACGTGGTTACAGTCAAGCAATGGACTGGTATCAATAAGCTTAAACAGATCAATAATGTCTTTATTTAAAATTTTACGGATATTGCCACGGTCCTCAATAAAAGCCGGACAGCCCACCGGCAGCTTGACCATACTGCCGCCTCCAACCTCTACGGTTCCTCTGCCCGAGTACAGCGTAAAGGTCTCCGGAACCGTTGACAGAGCCGCGCGCACATCCTTCTCACCCATATAGACGACATCGCCCTCGACCCGCATGCCGTGCTTCCTGAAAATCTCCAGAGCTTCCTCATGCTCAAATTTTACCCCGACGTTTTCAAGAATACGAATGGTATTCTCATGAATTAATTCAATGTCCTCTTTTGCAATAAACTGTTCGTATTTTTTCATCTTGTTCCTCCCAAATGTAGCAGCATTAAATCTTGATATTTAGTAAATGCAATTCTTATGCCAAAAATATACCGAAAAAACCAGGATTTATCACTCTAAAACACCGTAATTTTATTTTTTTACTTAGTTTTTCTTTTATTTTTGTTCAAAATATTGACACTGTCATAAAAAACAACAAACCTAAAAACCAATATTTTTAACGAAATTTCAACTAGATGAAGAAAAGCTGTCCAAAATATTGACACTTTTTGAAATTTTTATTTTAAAAACAGCCGCAAAGAATACAATTAATCTTTAAACTCAAAAAAATACTTGCTTAAATTAGAGTAAATATTTGTCCACTCCAATGGATTTCATTGACATTTTCTCTTGATAAGCGTATGATCATTTAAAAAGAACATATGTTCGAAAAAGAAAATTCATTCGAAAGGTGGGAGTATATGAAATTATTGGAAAAGGACGACTCTGTCATCAGTCTGAAAGCTGAGCTGGCCATTATCCAGGAGGAGATTATCCATCTTACTCAGCTTGAAGAAAAATGGATGCGTTTATCTGAAAAAACATCCTACACAAGGGTGGAAAGAAAACAGCAAATTCTTAAACAGCTAACGCTTATCCGGGAGGCGGTGGGTGAGAAGCGCCGTCAGGAACACCTGCTTAAAAAAAGCCTTAAGGTTATTCTTGAGGCAATTCCAAAGCTTAAAAACATCCAGAAAAAAGTATTTTACATGCAGCGCTATACTGGAAAATCACTGGTGCAGATCGCCGAGGAGCTTGAGTATGACTATGATTATATCCGCCATGTCGCTTCAAAAGCAAATCAAGTGATGAAACGCTAGATTAAGTAATCAAATTCTCCCACTTGCCTCCAAAGAGCCGGAAGGCTCTTTTTTTTAAGCAAACACAGCACAAAGTGAGCACAGCCGGTCCACAAACGCAGTGCTATAATGTGCTTATCGAAAGCATAGCTGTTATCGCGATACCACAACATCAGCAGACTTCGATAGAAAGTAGGTGATAATCGGAATGAACTTAAAGATTCGATTAAAGAACAAAGCCTTCTGGGTTGCCTGTATCGGCCTGATCGTTTTGATCCTGCAGTACGCTCAGGGATTTATCTCAACGGATTTTAACGTGCCTTTAATCGAAAAGATTTTAAACGCAGTTGTCATCTGTGCCGTTGCAATGGGCGTGATTGTCGATCCGACAACCCCCAGCATCAGCGATTCAGAACAGGTATTAAAAAAGAAAGACAAAAAGGAAGGCGGTGAAAAAAAATGGAGATGACCTTAACACAGGTACAGGAAGCCCTCAAGCTCTGCAACTACGCGCCGGGGACCGTCGATGGCTATGATGGACCCGAAACCCAGGCTGCTGTGAGGCGGACCCAGGAAGGTTATGACATTGAGGCTGACGGCATTGCCGGTCCGGTGACAAAAGAGCATCTGTCCAAGCAGGTACGCGGCATACAGGCGCAATTGAACGCAAAGGGCTGCGGCTGCCCTGTCGATGGCCTTCCAGGCCCCTTAACCGATGCGGCCGTCAAGACACTGCAGGCCGATTTTGGACTCGTCGCTGACGGCATCGTCGGCTATAACACTGAAGCGGCCCTGTTTGACTATGCCACAGCCGATCCGGCGCCAGCTTTTGACCCGCAGGAACAGGTAACCGAGCATTTTAATATGCAGGAGTTTAAATGTGAGTGCGGCGGCAAATACTGCGATGGGTTTCCGGTTCCGATGAATCGGACACTCATCGAAAAGCTGGAGCAGGTGCGCAATGACCTGGGGATTCCCCTGGTCGTGACCTCTGGCGTAAGGTGTGAAATCCTCAACGCAGAAGTCGGCGGTGTGCCGGATTCCTACCATAAACTGGGACGGGCGGCTGATATTGCCGTCTATGCCGCCAATGGGTACACCGTCGATGCGGTAGCAGACGCGGGTGAGCGGTATGGCCTGAAGACCATCCGCTATTATGACAGGAGCTTTGTGCATTTTCAGTGGAATGCTTAAAAACACACAAACTGCACACAGACAAAGCAGAGAAACGCGGATAAAATAGCATTATAAAAGCGCCCGACACTGCATAAGGCCAAAAACTAAAGCAGAGGACCGGTTCTTCTTAAACCGGCAAGTGCACATTGTCGGTTTACTAAAAAAATAAAAACAGAAAGAAGGATTTATATTATGGATCAGAAAGTATTAATGACGCAGAAATGGTTAAATGCAACCTATAAAAATTTTAATGGTTATATCTCATGTACGGAAGACGGCCAAACAGGGAATGGCACAGTGGCATCTTTAATTTCAGCTCTGCAAATTGAAATTGGTGTTTCCACACCAACTGGTGAGTTTGGCCCAATGACCGCAGAGCTTTGTCCAACTGTCCAAAGTGGCGCGAAAGGTCATATTGTCAATATTATTCAGGGAGGGTTATGGTGTAAGGGGTTCTCTTCCCAGGATCTGACTCAGGATTTTGACAATACAACCGTTTCCGGTGTAAACCAATTTAAAATGGCAGCTGGGCTTACCGCTGACAGGAAAGTGGATGCAAAAACAATGAAAGGCTTATTATCCACAGATGCTGTCGTTTTAATTTCAGGCGGTGACAGCCGCATTCGAGCCATTCAGCAGGCACTTAACAATAAATACAGTGATTACTTCTGGATGGACTTGAATATCTGTCCCTGTGACGGGGTCTATGGCAGAAACACCTGTAACGCGCTGCTTTATGCCTTTCAAAAAGAAGTTGGTATTGATGAGCCAAATGGTGTGTTCGGACCTGGCACAGCACAGGGAGCGAATGATCATAATGTTGCGTTAAACAGCAGACAGACCGCTTTGGTTTACCTGCTTCAGTATATGCTCTATGTCAATGGATTTAACCCAGGCTCTTTTAATGGTATCTTTGATACCGGCGTTGAAAATGCTGTGATCAATTTCCAGAGCCTGATGGCATTGGAAGCCGATGGATGGGTTGGCTTGTCGACTTGGGCGGCTTTACTTGTCAGCAAAGGAAATGTGGACCGCAGCTGCAATGCCTGCGATTGTACTGACCGCATCACGAGCCAGCGAGCTCAGTATCTAAAAAGTATTGGTATCAACTATGTTGGAAGATATATTACAGGTTATTGGGCCGTATCCATTTCAGAAATCAGTTTAATTCTGGAAGCTGGAATGAAGTTTGTTCCTATCTTTGAACGATCAGGTAATGATTTATCCGGAAACATGGATGTTACCGATGCAAGCTACTTTACCCATGAGCAGGGCCGACAGGACGCTTTATATGCTGCATCAACAGCTCAAGAGCTAGGACTTCCTGAGAATACAACGATTTACTTTGCAGTCGATTTTGATGCTTATGATTTTGAGGTGGATAGCAATATTCTCGAATATTTCAGAGCACTTTCAGTTACAATGTGGGAATTTATGGACCGCGTAATGTCTGCACTCGTGTTTCAAATGCAGGTTACGCCAAAACAAGCTACGTTGCGGATATGTCAACAGGCTTTTCAGGTAATATTGGTGTACGAATTCCAAGCAATTGGGCCTTTGACCAATTTTATGAAACAAGCTATGGTTCTGGTGACTCACAAATTAATATTGATAAGGTAATGGCTTCAGGACAGGATACCGGGGTTTCATCCCTTACTCTATCTAATGTCGCTAAAGGACTTTGTAATGAAATGCTTAGAATTTTTCACATTGATCCAAGTATTGGCTGGGATTGGAATCAGAAAACCACTATTCCAGGGCCGTTCATTGATATTGAATACAAGTTCGGCCTGAGTGGTTCATTTACGCCAATGGTAGACACCAGTACCATTCCTTCAAGTGATAAAGCCACAATTACCATTAATAACGGCGAATTTGAAAAAGGTGACATTACTACCGCAGAAAAAATTTTAGATACTTTAACAGCGACCGATAAAGCTATCATCAATGCTTCTGGAGGTATTCAAACATCCGTTGCTTTTGCGAACAGTATTAATCATGGTACACTCACCATTTCATTTTCAACCGTTGATGGATTCCCAACATTTAATATTCAGGTAAAACAGTTAGTCTATAGTACATCCGTTGAAAACAGAAATGTTTATTTCGAAATTTCCTTTAAAATGAAAGGACAACCAGATTATCAACAGGATCTTGATAATATTGTTGCAAATCATAGAGCACTTTTATATACAGGTGGGCTTGTTTTAGCGATAGTACTTCTGATAGCCGCTGTTCCAACGGGCGGTCTTACTGCATCTACTGGCGCAGCTTTAATGATTGCTGTCCTGCTGGCCATCAATACATATAATAACTAATAAACGTCTTATAGAAAGCTTTCTTTTAAAGGGGGCTTTCTTTTGGTATAATATAAAAAAATAATGGAGGTCACCATGGAAGCGCTATACATAAATGAGCCGCACTACACCAAGGCGGATACTGAAGAACTTCTGAAAAAAAACACCCTGGGGTTATCCAAAGATATGACAAACATAAAAATCATGGGAGTGCTTATCGCCGGAATGGAAATAATCATTTTTCTTTTAAGCGGGTTTAAATTTGATCTGATTTCACTCATCGGCTTAGCTGCACTGAGCCTTGTAGCACTCATTGAACTTTATGCATGCAACTATGACCGTTTTATCTTTTTTATAACAAAACTAAAGGGCGCCAGACTAAGAAAAGTGAATAAGGTTGAAGACAAGCCCCCTGTGTTTTTATTTTATGAAAACTACGCCGACTGTACTTTTATGAAGCATTTGGAATACAGTGAACTGACCAATTTTAAAGAGGATGATCTTCATTTTGTTTTTTACTACAAAAATATCTATTTTGTGCTCCAAAAGAATGCTTTCACAAAGGGAACACCGGAAAATTTCAGGGAATTTTTTCTGAATAAAACGGGCAATGCGCTTTAAGACTGACCGTATAGACTTTTTTACTCCCAGGCCAGCTCCCTGAGCACCTTCATATAGAGCTCCTTATCCCACCGTGGTTCCTCGTCAAACAGGCTGTACTCACTGTGGCCGCCGGATTTCCGGTAGCCGCGGTAGCCGGCCCGCACAGCCATACAGAAACGCTGGAGGCAGGTAGTCTCAAGATAGTCGAGATCGCCAAAGCACACGCCTTCAAACTGCTCCTGCATAAAGGTCAGCAGCTCGTCGTCTGAAACCAGATCATCAGATTCGTTTTTATACAGGAAAAAAATATCCTGCAGCCGCTTAAGCGTCTTGACATAATTCTCCTGCCAGATATACTGGGAGTCACAAAAAAGGTGGATGATTTTTTTAGTGACACAGGGACCAATCTCCACGCGCTGGTGTTTCTTAAGGCTTTCATTTCGGGATTCCATCACTGCCAGCGCATCCTCGCCGGACAGGGTAAGGCCAAAGTGTTCGCTTTCTTCGTTGCAGGCCAGCACTGCTTTTGTGTCTTCCACCAGCTGTACTTCAGCCGCTGTTTTCATAAGATCCATCATTTCCAGACACTTCCTTTCTCTTGCAGAGTAACCCCTATTGTACGCCCATTCTTCAGAAATAAACAGTCTTGTAGTTGAAAATTTTGTGGGGTATAATGGAGGTAGAGGGGAAGTGCTTATCCCAAAATAAAAAGTTCCAGCCAGGTTTTGGCTGGAACTTTTTTCATGTTTTGTTTAAGGATACCGCAATCCGCGACTGGTTGAGGGCTTTGTAGAACTTGGCCTCGTTCTGCATAAAGACGGACAGGTACAAGATATCCACAATCACCAGCTGGACGATTCTGGACGCCATGGCTTCGGAGTGGTATTTTTTATCATTGGTGGAGCTGGATAAAAACACATCGGATTTTTTCGCCAGGCTGGAATTGCTGAAGCTGGTCAGCGATATAATCTTTGCGCCGTTTTCCTTTGCAAGGCTGGCTGCGTTCAACACCTCCACACTTTCACCTGTATGGGAAACCACAAACAGGACGTCCTCAGAGGTCATATGTGAGCAGTGAATGTTCATCAGGTGTGAATCCTGAAAGCCGTTAACATTTAACCCGATTTTCCCAAACTTATGCAGCGCATCAATGGCGACGGCCGAAGAGGCGCCGATTCCAAAAAATGTCACGCGCCTTGCATTAAGAATCATCTCTGCACATTGGTCAATATCCTTCTGGTTGATAGAATACTCCAGATCGCTGACCGCGGTATTGGTATGCTTAATCACCTTGCGCTTGATATCAGAGGTACTGTCGCCCTCTGCAATTTCTTCATTGATGGTCTCACTGGGGCTGTCGATCAGCTCTTTTGCGAGATTAACCCGAAAAATCTGATAAGAATCATAATCCAGCTTTTTGAGAAACCGCATAACGGTTGTCTCACTGGTGCTGCAATAATTGGCCAGCTCTGTAATGGACAAAAGAATGGTAGCATCCGGATTATCCAGTATGTAGTCTGCAATGGTCTTCTGCGTTTTAGAGAGCAGATTGTATTTTGTTCGTATATCACTTAATAAAGAAGCCATAAGATTTCTCCCTTTTTCCTCTTTTTGAATTAATTATACTTCATAACTCTCTGAAAGTAAAACACTTTTTCGTTAATAATTTACGATATGTATATTGACATCGTCAAAAAATGATGTTATAATTCGTTTATAATTTACGAATAGTAAATACAAAACGTAAATTTAATACTATTTTTGTGTAGAAACAAATAATCAGAGGAGGCAAAGATTAAAAATGAAAGCAGTAAGAATGTATAAGCCTGGAGACTTGAGGGTTGAGGATGTCGAAAAACCAAAAATGATGGACGACGAAGCGATGGTGAAGGTTCGCGCTGTTGGTCTTTGCGGTTCAGATATTCCAAGAGCTCTGGTCTATGGCGCTCACGTTTCACCGATTACCATCGGACATGAATTTTCCGGTGAAATCGAAGCTGTTGGAAAAAATGTGAAAAACTTTAAGCCCGGGGACCGGGTTGTGGTTCCGCCGCTCATTCCATGCGGGAAATGCGAATGGTGCCAGAAGGGAATCTACTCTTTATGCGAGGATTATGATTATTATGGCTCAAGACGCGACGGCGCCCTCGCCGAATATGTATCCGTCAAGGAATCCAACCTTTTAAAGGTTCCGGAGGGCGTATCCTATGAGGACGCCGCAACTCTTGACCCGTGTGCGAACGCCTATCACGGCCTCATGCGCGGCGGCTTTAAAGAAGGCGACAGTGTCTGTGTCTGCGGCACCGGCCCCATCGGCTTATTCGCCGCACAATACGCAAAGCTCTGCGGAGCGTCTCAGGTCATTGCGGTGGACGTATGGGATGAAAAGCTGGATATCGCCAAAAAAGTCGGCGCAGATGTGACCATCAATTCCTTAAACGAAGATCCTGTGGAAGCGGTTAAAAAAGCGACCGACGGAAAAGGCGCAAATCTGGTCATTGATTTCTCCGGCGTGCCGGCCGCCCAGAAGCAGTGTATTCTCATGGCCTCTAAAATGGGCCGGGTTGTCTTCCTCGGAATTTCTCATAAAGGCTTAGACTTAAGCGAAAAGGAAGTGGACACCATCATGCGCAGCCAGCTGAGCGTTATCGGTTCATGGAACTCCTTCACGAAGCCTTATCCCGGTGAGGACTGGACAGAATCCTTAAAAATGTTCGGCGAACGCGGAATGACCGCCAGGGATATCATCAGCCACCGCCTGCCGCTGGATGACTGCCCGGGTATCTTTGATAAAATCAAGGAAGGCGGCTTCTTCTACAACAAGGTCATGTTCTACCCCTGGGGACAGGAATAACCGAAAGGAAAAAAGCGATGCAGGCATTTGTACTTAATGAAAACAGAGAGCTCGAGGTTCGGGAGGTTCCCGAGCCTCAGGGAAATGACGATAACATCATCGTCAAGGTAAAATCCGCTTCGATCTGCGGCACAGACATGCGCACTTTCTTAAAGGGAAATGACAAAATTGACGTGCCGCGTGTCCTGGGCCACGAGTGTGCCGGGGATATTGTCCATGCCGGCAAACTTGCCAGGGAGCACGGCTATCAGGCAGGGGACCGTGTCACCATCGCCCCGGCCATCGGCTGCGGCGAGTGCTGGCCCTGCAAAACCGGCCATACCAATATGTGTGACCACCTGACCACCATCGGCTTCCAATATGAGGGTGTTTTCGCACCTTATCTGGAGATTCCGGCCCAGGCCATCAAGATGAACAATGTCATCAAGCTGCCGGACAGCATTGAGTATGATGACGCCACCCTGATCGAGCCAGCAGCCTGCGCCTTAAACGGCCAGCGCTACATGCACATTGAGCCCGGCGATTTCGTGGTCGTTTACGGCAGCGGCATGATCGGCTGTATCCATGCCGAGCTTGCTTTCCAGAAAGGGGCTGCAAAGGTCATTATTGTGGAACCTGTCGAAAAACGGGGAAAAATCGCCATGGAAAAGGTACCGGGTGTGATCTGGGTCAATCCCTTCACACAGGACACGGCGGCAGAGGTTGAAAAAATCACTGAGGGCCGCGGCGCCAATGTGGTCATCACAGCGACCTCTGTTCCTTCTGTCCACACCGAGGCTCAGGTCATCGCCGCAAAGATGGGGCGTATTTCGTTGTTTGGCGGGCTTCCGGGTGAGAGCAGGGGGCACATCGACTCGAACCTCATCCATTATAAGGAGCTTCAGGTCTGCGGTGTGCACGCCACTACGCCGGACTGTATGCGCGAAATTATGCAGCTCATGGCAGAAGGGAAGCTGGATGCCAAAAAGTATATCGAGCGTTCCATTAAGCTGGAAAATATCATGGACGGCTTCACCGCAATCCGGGATGAAAACATCATGAAGGTTGTTGTTCACCCATAAACTAAAAACAGGAGATCATCTATGAACTACCCAAAAATATACCTGGTACTGGATAACTGCTTTGCCATCAAGCGCTGGGTGGAGCCTGAAACCTGGGGGCCGCTCATTAAACAGCTTGGCTTTGACTATGTCGAGGCAAGCTTTGACAACGAGGCGGACTTTTTCTACTCGCCGGACTGGTACCTTGACGCGTGGTTTGACCGGGTAAAGGCAGTGGAGGCCGCGCAGGATATCCATGTCGCCAACTTTTTCACCGGCTATCAGACCTACCGCACTGCCGGACTGGCCCACCCAAACGAAAAAATGGCCCGCCATATGCTGGAGGGCTGGGTAAAGCCAGCCATTGAAAGGCTGGGCGCGCGCGGCTCCGGCATTGGCTTTTCGCTTCACGCTTATCCTGACAGGGTGCTCCAGGACCCGGAGCTCTACAAAAAAGAAACCCGCAAAGTTTCAGAGCTGCTGTCTGAAATCGGCGGCATCGCAAAGGACAACGGCAATATTCCGGTGTGCGTTGAGGCCATGTACGCGCCCCACCAGACTCCCTGGACCATCGAGGGCACAAAGAACTTTCTGAGAGACATCTACAACATCGGCCAGAATCCCGTCTACACCACCATCGACATGGGCCACATGGTTGGACAGGTGCGCTTTCAAAAACCCTCCCGGGACGCTGTCCGTAAAAGCATTGAAGCCGCAATAGAGGGCCGTGTCTTCACAGAGCCCTGGCTGGGCGGTGATACCACCTACGCAGTCTGGGAGAAGGCCATCAAGGACAAAGATACCGGCGACGGTATCCTGGACGCCATTGAGGCCGACATGGCGCGCTATCCTCACCTTTTCTCCTTTGATCCGGCAGATTCTGACCCGTATGCCTGGCTTGAGGCGCTGGCCTGCTATTCCCCCATTATGCATATGCAGCAGACCAACGGCGTTACCTCCTCCCACGCGGCCTTCACAGAGGACAACAACGCCGCGGGCATCATCGACGGCGCCCGGCTCCTTGCGGCCATCGCAAAATCCTATGAAAAGGAAGATCCGGCCATGCCGCCAAAGGCTGAGGCCATCTACCTGAGCTTTGAAATTTTTGCATCCAATGCTGAGCATCCAAGAGAAATCAAAAACAAATTAAAAGAGACCTGCGCGTACTGGCGTACGTTTATTCCAAAGGATGGCATGCCGCTCAACGAACTCATTGAGCGGCTGAAATAAAACCGACAAGACTGAATGAAGGAGTAAAAAAATGAACAAACAAGAAATTTTAGGCCACATTGACCACACACTTTTAAAAGCATTCTCAACCTGGGACCAGATTAAAGCACTCTGCGACGACGCGGTGGAATATAAAACCGCTTCTGTCTGCATCCCCCCTTCCTTTGTAAAACGGGCGAAAGAGACCTACGGCGATGCCCTGAATGTCTGCACCGTTATTGGCTTCCCGCTGGGCTATAACACCACTGCCGTCAAGGCTTTTGAAGTGAAAGAAGCCATCCGCGAGGGCGCCTCGGAGGTGGATATGGTCATCAACATCGGCGCGCTCAAGGACAAGGATTACGACTATGTTCAAAATGAGATCGCTGAGCTGAAAAAAGCCGCCGGCGACCACATCTTAAAAGTCATTGTTGAAACCTGCTACCTGACCGAGGAGGAAAAGGTCAAGGTCTGCGAGCTGGTCACAAACGCTGGCGCAGACTATATCAAAACCTCCACGGGCTTTGGAACAGGCGGCGCTACCATTGAGGACATCAATCTCTTTAAAGCGCATATCGGGCCCTCTGTAAAAATGAAAGCCTCCGGGGGCGTGAAAACCGTAGAAGACCTGGAAATGTTTTTAGACGCAGGCTGTGAGCGCATCGGCACCAGCTCAGCCATCGGACTTTTAAAAGAAAGCTAGGCCAGGTGAAAAAAATGTATGATCTTGTGATCATCGGCGCCGGTGTTACCGGCTGCTGTATAGCACGCGAAATATCAAAATACGAAGTAAACGCATGCGTCATCGAAAAAGGGGACGACGTGGCTTCGGGAACCTCAAAGGCCAACACCGGTGTTATCCACACCGGCCTTGAGGCAGACCCGGGCTCCCTGATGGCAAAGTTATGCGTCGAAGGTAATCGATTAATGTGGAAGCTTTCTGAGGAACTGGATTTCCCGGTAAAGAAAAACGGAAAATTCATTGTCTGCACCCATGAGGAAGACCTGCCAAAGCTCCAGGAGCAGCTGGACCACGCTGAGAAAAACGGCGTCCCGGGCTGCCGTATCGTCCCAAGAGATGAGGTGCTCAGGCTTGAGCCCAACCTCACCGAGCGGACCGTCGCCGCGCTTTATGCACCCACCGGCGGCGTGATCTGTCCCTTTAATCTCGCCATCGCCATGGGTGAAAACGCAAACGTCAACGGCGTGGCGTTCAAATTTGAAACCGAAGCCTATGACATTATCAAAGCAGACGGCTTCTACACCATCAAGACAAACCGCGGCGATATTCAGACAAAAGCCATCGCCAACGCTGCCGGCGTCTACGCCGATAAATTTCACAACATGGTCAGTGAAAAGAAAATCCACATCACTCCCAGAAAGGGCGAGTATATTTTCTTTGACAAATCACTGGGAACCATTTTCAACGCGACGGTGGTGCCGCTTCCCGGCAAGATGGGTAAAGGCATCGCCGCTTCCCAGACCATCCACGGCAACTTCTTTGTAGGACCGACCGCCACCGACGTGGACGACAAGGAATCCTTCCAGACCACCCAGGAGGTGCTGGACTCGCTGAAGGAAATCGCCGCCTCACCTGATTTTCTGCATAAAAACCCTCTGCCGCTTAATAAAATTATCACCTCCTTTGTGGGCCTGCGCGCACATGAGGACCACCACGAGTTCATCGTTGAGGAGGTGGCCGACGCTGAAAACTTCTTTGACGCCGCTGGTATTGAGTCGCCGGGCCTCACAAGCTCACCGGCCATTGGCGTGATGCTCTCCGGCATCATCACGGAGAAAATGCAGCTTAAAAAGAAAACGAACTTCATCGCCAGACGCAAGGGTGTCCTGAAATTCGACAGCCTGTCCGATGAAGAAAAAATGGCGCTCATCAAGGAAAAACCCGAATACGGCAATATTGTGTGCCGCTGCGAGATGGTCACCGAGGGTGAAATCATGGACGCCATCAACCGTCCCATCGGCGCAAAGTCCATGGATTCTGTCAAGCGCAGAACCCGGGCCGGCATGGGACGCTGCCAGGCGGGCTTCTGTACACCGCGCACCATGGAAATCCTTTCCAGAGAGCTGGGCATTAAAATGACAGACATCACCAAAAAAGGTGGTGCGTCGCAGCTTCTGACCGGCTGCGACAAAGAAATCGGACAGGAATGAGAGGTTGATTATGAAGTCTTATGAAATAGTCATCATCGGCGGGGGGCCGGCAGGACTTGCCGCTGCCATTTCCGCCAAACAGTCGGGCGTCAATGATATTTTGATTGTGGAGAGAGACCGGCGGCTCGGCGGCATTTTAAACCAGTGTATTCACAATGGTTTTGGCCTGCATACTTTTAAGGAGGAACTGACCGGGCCGGAGTACGCCCAGCGCTTCATCGACGAGGTGGCCGACCTGGGTATCGAATACAAGCTGAACACCATGGTGGTGGACATTGAGGGAGACAAGGTCCTCACCATCATGAACAGCACCGACGGCCTGGTTAAGCTTAAGGCAAAGGCCATCGTACTGGCCATGGGCTGCCGGGAACGCCCCCGGGGCGCCCTCAACATTCCCGGCTGCCGGCCCGCGGGCATTTACAGCGCCGGCACTGCCCAGCGTTTTGTCAATATCGAGGGCTTTATGCCCGGCCGCGAAATCGTGATTCTCGGCTCTGGAGATATCGGCCTCATCATGGCCAGGCGCCTGACCCTGGAAGGGGCAAAGGTAAAGGTCGTCGCTGAGATTATGCCCTACTCCGGCGGTCTTAAGCGCAACATCGTCCAATGCCTGGACGACTATGGCATTCCGCTTAAGCTGAGCCACACGGTTGTAGACATCAAGGGACAGGAACGGGTAGAAGGCGTCACCATCGCCCAGGTGGATGAAAACATGAAGCCTGTTCCCGGAACCGAGGAGGAATACAGCTGTGACACGCTCCTGCTGTCTGTTGGCCTCATCCCTGAGAATGAGCTTTCCAGCAAAATGGAGGTCAGCCTTGACCGGAAAACAAACGGCCCAATCGTAAATGAAAGCTTTGAGACCAATGTGGAAGGCGTTTTTGCCTGCGGCAACGTCCTCCATGTCCACGACCTGGTCGACTATGTTTCGGAGGAAGCTGCCGGCGCGGGAAAATGCGCGGCAGAATATGTCATAAAACAGCGAAAACCTGAATCCGGGCCTGTTGTCGAGCTGGTCACAGGGGAGGGCGTCAGCTACACGGTGCCCAAAACCATTGACCTGAGCCGTATGGACGAAACCCTCAAGGTCCGCTTCCGCGTCAGCGGTGTTTATGAAAACTGCACAGTCTCTGTTTACTTTGACGATAAACGCGTCAAGCACCGCAAAAAGCGGATTGTCACCCCTGGAGAAATGGAACAAATCGAACTCGTCCGACAGGATCTCCAGGCTGAACCGGACTTAAAGCAGATTCTGATTAAAATCGAGGAGGCCTGAGCTTATGGAAAAACAAATCACCTGTATTGGATGCCCCCTCGGCTGTGCCGTCACGGTCACCATGAATCAGGGGGAAATCACCGACATCACCGGACACACCTGCAGCCGCGGCGAAAAGTATGCGCGTAAAGAGGTGACACATCCCACCCGTATCGTCACCTCCATTGTCAAAGTCAATGAAGGGGATATCCAGATGGTATCGGTCAAGACAGAATCCGACATACCAAAGGATAAAATATTTGACTGCATGGAGGCTATTCGTGAAATCGTTGTAACCGCACCTGTGAAGATTGGGGATATTATTGTACCGGATGTCTGCGGCACCGGCGTCAATGTTATTGCCACCAAAAACATCGACAAAAAAGCTTGCTCGTATTAAACACAATTGATAGGGAAAATTTAAATTAATTTAAAATAAGGGGTAAAATCATGAAAGAAAAAAAATATGTAGTAGGGATTGACTTAGGAACAACCAGCGCGAGAACGGTTGTGTTTGACTTTGACGGCAATGAAATCGGTTCAGGCCAGATCATGAATCCGCTGACTTATCCGGCTCCCGGACGCCAGGAGTGTGATGGCGATGAGCTCATCAAGCATTTGTACCGCACCACCCGCCTTGCCATTGACAACAGCGGCGTTGACCCTGAAGAAATCGCGGCCATCAGTACAGACGTGTTCCGCTGCACTGTGGCTCTGCGCGACGAAAACGGCGGCTTTACCATGCCCATCATTATCTGGCAGGATATGCGAAGCGCGGAAATGATCCCCGAGGTTGAGCGCAAGCTTGTGGCCGCAGGCTTATCTGCCGATGAGCTGTACGACCGCTGCGGCATGCCGCTTGGCGGCGTCAACCCGCAGAGCAACCTCCAGTGGATTCTGAAAAACATGCCGGAAGCCTATGAAAAGGCTGCCACCATCCACACCATGATGGGCCTTGTCACCAAGGCTTACGGCGCGGATGATTATTACGATGACATCAACGATACGCCGTGGGTACAGCTCAACGGTCCAGACTTCCAGTATGACCCGCAGATCTGCGCAGCCCTCGGCATTGATATCAATAAAATGGCGCCGCTGCGGCAGCCGGGCACCATCATCGGCAAGGTAACCGCCGAAGTTGCCGCGAGAACCGGCCTGGCAGAGGGCACTCCCATTGTCATGGGTACCGGCGACCAGCAGTCCGGCTGCCTGGGCTGTGGCTGTGTGCGTGAAGGCGTCGGCTATGCCTGCGGCGGCACTGCCGGTATCGTGGCTGGCAAGTCCTTTAACCTGCTGCGCGACCCATCCAGAAGATGCTACGTTTTAGGCACTCCCGACGGCGCATGGGTTATGGAAGGGGTTGCCAACGCCTCTGGCTCTGCCTTCAAATGGTTTAAAGAACAGTTCTGCGACGTTGAACAGCTGGCCGCGGAATCCCTCGACATCAGCGTCTATGACTTCCTGACCTCTGTGGCCACCAAATCGAACCCTGGGGCAAACGGCCTGTTCTTCCTGCCTTACTTTGCCGGTGCGGTCACACCAAACCAAAACCCCAACGCCCGCGGCACCTATATCGGTATGACCGTCGGACACACCAAGGAAGACTTTATCCGCGCCACCATGGAAGGAGTAAACTATGATATCCGTGATATGCTGGACGCCATGGTCTCCGGCGGCGCTCCAGACTTTGACATGGTCCGCCTGACCGGCGGTATCTTCCGCTCAGAGCTCTGGTGCCAGATGCAGGCCGATATCTTTAACCGCTCCTGCGAAGTTGTCGCCGTGGAAGAAGCCACAGCCCTCGGCTGCGCCATGGTCGCCGCTGTCGGCGTAGGCATCTACAAGGACTTTGAGGAGGCCGAAAAACACATGGTAAAAATCCGCAGACGCTATGAGCCCAATCCAGAAAATGTCAAACGCTACGAGGACGCCTTCCGTACCTGGCAGCAGATTTACAAATCCCTGTCTACCGGCGCCTTTGACCAGGTGGTGGCGTTTCAGGATAAATACCGCTAAACCTCACATAAATGCATTCAAAGAGCAGCCCCCGGCTGCTCTTTTTTATTTCTCAAGTCTTATTCAGAGCCACAGCGATACGGGACTTGTTCATCTCTTCAAAATAAACATCCTCATTCTGCATAAAGGTCGCAATATAAAGAATATCAATGATGGTCAGCTGCACAATACGCGACGCCATGGCCTCAGAATGGTACTTCTTATCATTGGTCGAGCTCAGCAGATAAAGATCCGACATTTTGGCCAGGCTTGAGTTGGCATAGCTGGTCAGGCTGATAATTTTACTTCCGTTTTTCCGGGCAATGGATACCGCATTCAGTACTTCCTGGCTCTCCCCGGTGTGCGAAACCGCTATGAAAAGATCATCCGGTGTCGAATGCGCGCAGATAATATTCATCTGGTGCGGGTCGGGATGGCTGCACACATTGATGCCGATATTGCCGAATTTGTGCAGCGCATCCTGAGAAATGGACGCGGACGCGCCCACGCCAAAAAAGAGAACCCGCTTCGACGCTGCGAGAAACTCAAGAAACTCGGCAATGGTGTCTTCACTCAGGGTCTGCTCCAGGTCATTGATGGCTGTTACATTATGCTTGATGACCTTTTTCTTAATGGTCGCCAGGCCATCTTCCTCACTCAGCTCTTCATTAAGGGTCTCGCCCGGTTTTTCTGTCAATTCCTTTGCCAGGTTAATGCGAAAAACCTGGTAGGAATCGTATTCCAGCTTTTTAAGCAGCCGCATGACCGTTGTCTCGCTGGTGTCGCCCTTCCCGGCCAGTTCTGTAATTGACAGCAAAGTCACCTTCTCCGGTTCACACAGGATATAATCCGCTAAACGCTTCTGTGCCTTTGAAAAGGTATTGTATTTTATTCTGATATCTGATAAAAGAGATTTCAAGGTACCCTTTACCTCCATTCTATATTTATCTTTTTTTTATTTTTATAAGATTGATTATACTTTATAATTTTGCTTTTGTAAAACACTTAAAAACGCAAAAAATTAATTAACAGAAAATTTTTTACGCTTTTTGTTGACAACCTCAAAAAATCATGCTAGAATAAGTTTAAAATTTACGGTAAATAATTTACTTTAGTAAATAATAAACCGTAAATAATCCAAGCAGACTTTTCATTTAAGGAGGATTATGATGAAAGCAGTACGTATGTATAAACCTGGAGATTTAAGAGTTGAAGATGTGCCAAAACCAGAGATGATGCCCGATGAAGCCATGGTTAAGGTAAAGGCAGTCGGCCTCTGCGGATCGGATATTCCAAGAGCGCTGGTTTATGGGGCGCATGTTTCTCCAATCACCATCGGCCATGAGTTTTCTGGTGAAATCGAAGCCGTTGGCTCAGAGGTTAAGAATTTCAAGCCGGGTGACCGCGTTGTGGTTCCGCCGCTTATTCCATGCGGTGAATGCGAATGGTGCCAGAAGGGGATTTACTCCTTATGCGAAGATTATGACTACTATGGTTCAAGACGTGACGGCGCGCTGGCCGAATACGTATCTGTTAAGGAATCCAACCTTTTAAAGGTTCCGGACAAGGTGTCCTTTGAAGACGCCGCAACCCTCGACCCCTGCGCAAATGCATACCACGGTCTGATGCGCGGTAACTTTAAAGAGGGCGACAGCGTGTGTGTTGTGGGAACAGGCCCGATCGGTTTATTTGCAGCACAGTATGCCAAATTATACGGCGCTTCCAAGGTGATCGCAGTGGACGTCTGGGATGAAAAACTGGAAATCGCTAAAAAGGTTGGCGCAGACGTGGTGATCAACTCAACCAAGGAGGACGCTGTCGAAGCGGTTCACCAGGCAACGGATGGTAAAGGGGCAAACATCGTCATTGACTTTTCCGGCGCTCCGATCGCGCAGAAACAGTGTATCTTAATGGCCAGCAAAATGGGCCGCGTCGTTTTCCTGGGCATTTCTCACAAGGGTCTGGATTTAAGCGAAAAAGAAGTGGATACCATCATGAGAAGCCAGCTGAGCGTTGTCGGTTCATGGAACTCCTTCACCAAACCATACCCCGGTGAAGACTGGACAGAATCCTTAAAAGGCTTTGATGAAAAGGGCATGACCGCCAAGGATATCATCAGCCACCGCCTGCCGCTGGACGATGCGCCCGCTGTACTCGGTGAAATTGCCAAGGGCGGCTACTTCTACAATAAGGTTATGTTCTATCCAGATGGTTATGACGGGGATTTTGATACGGTTTAATACAATTTGTTTTTAAAATAAATCTATAGGGAATTTAAGAGGAGAATCATTATGTACGAAGCTCAATATTTTATGGGAGTTGACACCGGAACACAGAGTGTGCGTGTCGTTGTTGCAGATATCAGCGGGAATATCGTCGCCAGTGACGAGCAGGTTTATGAAACCTATTATCCGCAGCCAGGCTGGGCGGAACAAAAGCCCGCGGACTGGTGGAGCTGTTTTAACAAAGCGGTTGAAAATGTTACAAAAAACTTATCAATGGGGATCCGCTACAGCATTAAGTCCATCAGTGTCTGCTCAACCTCATCCACGGTTTTAGCTGTCGACGAGCAGGGGAATCCGATGATGGATGCCATCATGTGGATGGATACCCGCGCGGTTAAGGAAATGGAAAAAATCAACGCCACTGCTGATCCGGTTCTGGAATACTGCGGCGGGGAAGATTCCGTTGAATGGATGATCCCAAAAACACTCTGGATCAAAAACAACAAACCAGAAATTTACAAAGACAGCTACAAAATCATCGAGCAGCTGGACTGGATGAATTATCAGCTGTGCGGCACCTTTGCCACCTCCATCTGCCAGGCAGCCTGTAAATGGAACTATGTATCCTGCGAGGGCGGCTGGAACAGTGCGTTCTTCAAAAAGATCGGCCTGGACGATTACGAGGAAAAGCTCGTCACCGATGTCAGACGTCTCGGCGAAGAGCTTGGGAGAATTGATCCCGCTTTCGCAGAAAAATATGACTTGAACCCAGATATGATGGTGGTGCAGGGGGGCATCGACGCCCACATCGGCATGCTTGGCCTTGGCGTTGCGAGACCGGGTAAAATGGCCATGATCATGGGCACCAGCTTTGTGCAGCTCGCATTTGCCAACGCCGATGAAAAGCTGAAGCTTGACGGCATCTGGGGCCCTTACAACGAACCCGTTGTGCCAAACGCGTGGCTTCTGGAAGGCGGCCAGATTTCTGCCGGCTCCATTGTCAAATGGTTCATGCGCGAATTTGACCTGAACAAAATGGAAAACCCCTATGCTTACATGAATGAACAGGTCGAAAAAATCGCACCCGGTTCTGACGGCTTAGTGGCTCTGGATTTCTTCCAGGGTAACCGCACACCGTACAAAGATCCCAACGCAAAGGGCGTCATCTACGGCCTTACCTTAAGCCACACCAAAGCACACATTTACCGCGCTTTACTTGAATCCGTTGCCCTGGGCACAAAAAACATCATCGACAACTTTGAAAAACAGGGCTGCCCGGTCGATATGGTCGTTGGCTGCGGCGGCGTCACCAAGGACGCCACCTGGATGCAGATCATCGCAGACGCCACCGGCAAACCCATCATTGTTACCGTTGACCCGAGTGCCGGCGCACTGGGCTGTACCATCGTCGCCGCTGTCGGCGCAAAGGCCTACCCAGACTTCGAGCAGGCCACCAAGGGAATGGTTAAGGAAGCCTACACGGTTACCCCGAACCCGGATGTATACGACGATTACCAGAAGGTATTTGATACCTATGTTGAATTATATGAAGAATTAAAAGGCACCATGTCTAAAGAAAGATAGAGGAACTGACAAAATGAACAATCAGGAAATTTTAAGCCACATTGACCATACCTTATTAAAACCCTTTTCTACCTGGGAGCAGATCGCAGAAATCTGCAATGACGCCATTGAAAACAAGACCGCGTCTGTCTGTATCCCCCCATCCTTTGTAAAACCAGTTAAAGAAGCCTACGGTGATAAGCTGACCATCTGCACGGTTATCGGCTTCCCTCTTGGCTACAATACCACTGCCACCAAGGTTTTTGAAACAAAAGAAGCCGTAAAGGAAGGCGCGGCCGAGATCGATATGGTCATCAACATCGGCGCTTTAAAGGACGGCAAATACGATTTTGTCCAGAATGAAATCGCAGAGATCAAAAAAGCAGTGGGGGATAATATCCTGAAAGTGATCGTTGAAACCTGCTTCCTGACCGAGGAAGAAAAGATCAAGATCTGCGAGCTCGTCACCGCCGCTGGCGCAGATTTTATCAAAACCTCTACCGGCTTCGGCACCGCTGGCGCCACCAGAGAAGATATCCGCCTGTTTAAGGAACACATTGGTCCAAACGTGAAAATGAAAGCCGCAGGCGGCGTAAAAACCAAAGAAGATCTGGTCGACTTCCTGGAACTCGGCTGTGAACGTATCGGTACCAGCTCTGCTGTCTCCATGCTCAAGGGCGGGGAAGCTCAAGGGTATTAAAAAAACAAACCCAACCTGCAGATAATTCCTGCAGGTTGGGTTTTCTTTTATTTAGAACATTTTATGGCTCCGCTTTTTGATAAAGGCTGCTGCCACATCCAGCAAAATCAACAGTCCAAAAATAACGGACCATGGATCAAACAGCCTGAAGCTCAGGCTCAGGGGCTGTGTGAGGAAGAAAAGCGTCAATAATGCGAGGGATACCAAGGTGGTAGTCCAGCGGATTACCTTATTCTTCTTTAAAGATGTCATCATCAGGAGCATTGCTCCCATAACGGCCAGCAAATTAAAGACGGATATCTCTCTGCTGCCCAGAACCGCCGCATTGCTGCTGCTTTTCCCGACAATATGGCTGAGCAGGCTTTCACCTTCGCCGCTGATCCAGCGCTCCACAGTGCTTCTCTGCGTTTTTCTTCCAGGCTTTCCACTTATTCCAGAAGCAGAGGCAGCACTCTGACCACCATCCCTTATGCCAGTATTTGGCGCAATACTGCTGGCTTTAGCCGTGCGCGGCAGGATTTTATCAGCTTCCTTCTGGATCTTATCCAGTACGCTGCCTTCTGCATTCGTGTCTGGTATCTCTAAATCTGGCGGATCAATTGAAGGTCCTGATGTATCAGGATTTTCTGGTTTACCAGGCTCCGCCGGGTTGTCAGGCTCAGGCGGCAGTGCCGTATCCTTTGCGAACTCGACCTGTACCGTCTGTGTCTGTGTAATGTTCGTGAGTGTGACACTGTTTTTATCCAGTAAATCTTTGCGCTCAGCATTGTTGACAAACACCCTGGCCGTATGCCAGCCCTCAGCCGGTTTCCAGCTGACGGAATAATCTCCATGCTCTGGAACGCTGCTGTTTCCTGCGCTGATGCTTCCATTACCGGCAATAATTCCTGTGATGACTGGCCATGCTTTTGATGGTGTTTCGTCTGTATCTTTTTTGAAAACAACCTCAACCTGATGGTCGGTGTCAATCTTTTCAAACCTGACACTGCCTTTATTTTCCGGATTTTCAATCGGAATATTGTCAACCTTCACGCTTTCCACATGCCATCCGCTGTCTGCTTCCCAGCACACCTCATAGGATGCACCCGTTTCGACTGTCTTTGTGCCGTTAACCTGTCCCTGTCCATTTTTAGAAACCGTTATGCGGTGCTGGACTCCCGGAGCTGGCGGTATGGGCTGGCAGACTACCTGTACACGATGGTTGGCGGTAATATTTTCAAAGGTAACACTTCCGGCAGACTTCAAGTCATCCCGAACAACATTATCAATAATCACGGTCGTGACATAGGCATTGCTGCCTGGTTTCCAGCTGATAGTAACTGTTTCATTTTCGTCTGCAATCCGGCTGCTGTCAATGGTGCTGCCAATACCGCCGACAATTTCGGTGGAGATGGTATAGGTTTTGGCCGGTTCATCAGGCGCTTCTGGTTCATCAGGAGAGCCAGCCTTTCCAAATTCAACAGCGATAAAATGATCCTGGGCGACATTTTCAAAGACAACATGGTCCGTGGTTAACAGGTCGTCCCTTTTGACACCGTCAATATGGATTGCCTTCACCGTATAATCATTGCTGTCCGGCGCCCATGTTACCGTAGTGGTATCTCCCTTTGCCACCACCGATGAAGCACTGATGCTGCCGCCGGTCGTACACTCTGTTGTGATCGTAAAGGCATCGGTGTCCGGTGCCGGATTGGTGTCTGGTTTTCCAAGAACAACCTCGATGCTGTGGTCGGTGTTCACCTGGCTGAAGGCATAGCTTCTCAAATCTTTTACCGCGCCACTGAGGGGCTGGCCGTCTACCTTTACAGCTTTGACCTCATAGGCAGTATCGGACCAGCTCCAGCCAATGCTCACATCACTTCCTTCTTCAATATTTCCAGCCAGCGATGGTGTAATGGACGCGCCGGGAGCGCCGGAAATACTGGTGCTGACGCTGTATTTGGGTGCAGTCTCCGGAGCTGCCTTTTCCACTGGCCTGAGCTGGACAGTTACCTGATAGGGATCTGCAATATCGCTTAAAATCAAATGGTTATCCGCATAGCTTACAGGAATCGGGACACCGCTGGCAGTTACCGAAACGCCTGCCGTCGCATAGCCCTCGTCGGGAGTCCATGAGACCTCCATGCTGCCGCCCTTTTCAACAGAGCTTCCGGCAGTGATGGTACCAGTACCACCCTCCATTCCGGTCGCTACCGGGAATAATTCTGTGGCCGCGCTGCCATCCAGCCGTTCTGTTGTCACCTTTATACGATGATTATCCACAATTTTATTGTTGCTGTCTGATGGTACATCAATGACAACGGTACTGTTGTCACCCGCAGGCTGTGGCTCACCCTCAGACATTGGCATTAAGGCTGCGGACTGCGGGGAAGACACTGTCTGCTCTTCACCGTCGTCAATTTGATAGCTCTTGATATACCAGCCGTCCGAAGCCTTCGCGGCTACCGTATAGGCTTCATCATTATAAAAAACGGTTTTTGTCGGGTCGATGGATCCCTGGCCCTCTACCATTGTTGCGATTTTTAACAGGTTCGGCTTCAGGACAACCTCTACCTTTGTTTCAGCTTCTGCCTTAACCTCAATATGTCCTGTGGTCACCGCTTCCGCTGCCACCTCCTGCCGCTCTCCGTTGACCAGGATATGATCAACCAGATACCGCTTGTCTTCCGGGGCATTCCACTCTACTTTGTAGGATTCGTCCTTATTGACGACGGCAGAGCTGCTGATCTCACCCGGACCTCCCACAAGCACTGTCTCTACAGGTACTTTATCCGCCGGCGGGTTTTCGCCGTTTTTCTCAAAAACCGCTTTAACAGTGTGATCCTCCCGGATATCATTGAAAACCACCTTTTTTGCTGTCATAATATCCGGGCCTGCAGGCTGCCCATCAATGGTAATGGATTTTACGGTATAACCCGAATCCTCAGACCATGTAATTTCTCTGGATTCACCTTCTTTTACCACACCGGTTTCTGTAATGACGCCGCCTTCATTCCGGACAGTGTTCACGGTATAATAGCCCGGCAGGGCAGAAGGACTGCTGTCTGGCAGCTTTTCTTCAAAATGAACTTCTACCCTGTGGTCTGCGTTCATATCACTGAAGGTAAAGCTTCCGCCATCCTGAAGAGGCCGCGCGGATCCATCCACAACAATCCCTGTGACCCGGTACAAATCACCCGCGTTCCATGTCACCGTATGGTTTTCACCTGCTGCGATGGTCTGGGTTTCTGTGAGGGTGGTGGTGGCGTCGCCGCCAATTTTCACGGTCTGCACGGTATAATAAACCGCGTCGCCGGACGGGGCGTCCGCGTCCTTTTCAAAAATGACATAAACGGTACGGTTTCTGTCCGCCCTTGGCTGTGTATAGCTGCCGCTGTGTCCATCACCCAGCAGCTCGTCATGAACGCCGTTGTCGATCATGACCTGGGCCACATGATAGCCCTCGTCAGCTTTCCAGCTCACAGTATAGCTGCTGCCCTCATCGACGGTTTTAGAAGAATCAATGGTTCCATGGCCCACCTTGGCGGTCAGAATGTCATAAACCTTTTTCCATTGCGCCTTAACGGTCATGGCGTCGCCTGAAACCTGCCCCTCATTCTTGATGGTTTCAGCCGTGATGCTTTCTGTGCCGGATTTCCAGCCGTCAAAACGCCATTGCTGGCCCTGGCTGTCCATCCAGTTCTGAGGCGTTTCTGGCAGTTTATCCCCGATGGCCTGCCCATAAACCATATTTACCCTGGCTGCCTCTGTGCCCTGAGGGCCGTAGTCAAAGGTGACCACATAGCCTGTGTTCTGCCAGACCGCGTAGAGGGTTGTGGGGCTGTCCGCTTTAAAATCCTTTCCAAGCTTGTCCTCAGAAATCAGCTCAGCAGCCGAAAAATCTTTGTCTGTCGCAGCAAAATCTGCGTGTGGCTTGGCCGACCAGCCCAGAAATTTATAGCCCGCCCTTGCGTTTGCCTGTGCGGTCATATCCGGCAGGGTAAAGGTGTTATCAGCCGCGACATTGGCCTTTTCGCCATATTGCTTCAGCTGGTCTGCTGTCTCTGGGGTTTCACCGCCCTGCTTCTGGCTGCTGTCCAGAAAGGTTATCTGAGCGTCTTTGAATACACTGTAGATTTCCAGCTGTGTGTTTTTCCCAGCTGCTGCGTTCTCCGCGTCCCTGGCAAAGGCCTCTTTTCCAAAGAGGTCTTTTGTGATTTTGCTGTCCTTGGTAAAGTAGATGTCCTTTTCCTCAGAGGGGGCTTGCTCCTCCTCTGTTTCTGCTGCCGGTGCCACAGCCTTTGACGGGTCCTTCACGCTCCAGCCTGTAAACAGGCGGGATTTTGGCTTGCCTTCATCATCGAATGCTGTGGTATCCACAAAATTTTCGGCTATCGGCACGCCGTTAAAAGAAGGAAAATCACCTTCCTGGACCGAGCCATTATAGACGATATCCTCAACGGTTTTGCCATCGCCGGGTTTTGCCGGCTCAGCAGCAGACGGATCAAAATCGAAATGGACATCGTAGGCGTTATTTTCCCAGACCGCGTATACCTTTGTATCCGCAGACACAGTGGATTTACCCGGAATAAAGGCATTGGCGGGCTCGGTATAGTCCGGGCTTTCGGGGTTGGCTGCAGTAAATGCCTGCAGCTCCTGTTTGAAATCGGCCAGACGGATATCGCCGTCTGTCATTTCCTCATCCCTGGTGCTGTCTGCCACCACCTGCCTGTTTTTTGACCAGCCCGCGAATGTGTATCCTATACGGGATGGGGCGTCAATGGTGGTCTCCACACCGTCATCGCCGGTTACTTTTTTATGCAGCGCTGTTGTTCTGTCACCAACCTTGAGTGCCCGTTCGCCATCGTTGTCGCCGTAGATGTCAAACACGGCTTTATCCGCAGCCGTATCTTGGTCAGCCTCCTCAAACCCCTCAGGATTTGCATATTCGGCCGCATCCGGGTCTCCTGCTTTTACATTGTTGTAGTAGGTGACCGTGAGCGGGTCTGTGACGGTGAGGGTTTTGCTGTCCTCGTAGGTGGTGACCGCGCCCGCGTCGCCCGCTACGGGGATTTCCCATTTATACTTGATGCGATAGGTTCCCCGGTCATCAGAGGCTACCGTTTCTGATGCATCCTCGCTGCCATTTGTAAAATCTTTTTCTCCGCGGAATTTAGCGTCCAGGTTATTTTGAGACAAATCTGGAATCAGCGTCTCAATTTCCTTACTGGGGTCGTCCGGATCCTTTGTCACCTTATATATCGTCGTAGTTATTTTTCCACGGTCAGCGTTCGCGCTGTCGACAGCGATATTTGTATATCCCGTATCCGTAATATCCGGATTATACCGGATGGCTGACAGACTGGAACCGCCTGGATTTTTCATAATATTATCCAGCTCCTCTGCGCTGGTCTTGACAAAGGCAATGGTATTCCGATGGTTATATTTCTGGTCAACATCTGTGACAAGGCCGCCGTCATTTTTCTGCAGCCCCACATAGATGCGGGAATCCTTAGAGCCCGGCGCCAGAGGATGGTCACTCTCGCCAAGGGACATGGTAGTGGTAGGAATAATACGCATGGCCCGTTTACCGACAACGGTATTTTCACCTTCTGTCATGGCGACCTCCACATTCGCCCAGCCGACACCTGGATACATCCGGGTGATATGGTCATCCTGAACCACTGTTCCGTCTTCTTTAACAGTGCGTCCAATGGTCAGTACCGGCGGATTGACCATCTCCTTTTCCGGGTTTCCATCTGCGTCCAGTACTGGTTCGCCTTTGTCGTCCTTTTTTGTCTGTTCAATCTGGAGTGGGCTGGCGTCGCTGCCAGCTGTCCATTTAACATTGTATTTGCCGGTGTCAACCACCGTGTTATTGCTGAAGGTCGGCGGCTTTAAAATATTGCGAACCGTGTCGTAGCCCTTGATGGCCCCAGTGTTTTTATCCTTCTCAACGTTAAAGATTGCGCTGGATGCCGAGGCCGCTGAGTAAGCCCTGGCAGTCAGCCGTTCGTAATCGGAGGAAAAGGTTGTATCCGCCGGGTTTGCCAGCGTACTTAACTGCGGGTATAAGCCGCTTTCAATGGTATAGGCATCCATGGGCTGCCTCTGGAGCTCCTCAGTGGTGAGGCCTGTGATTCCATCCTGCTTATCGGTGGTACCGCCCTTGGCGTACTCACCCATGGCAGTGGTCTGTTTATCGTAATAGCAGTTTGAATAAGTGGCTGTACTTGCGCTTGAGCCCACAAAACCGCCGACAGACGCCGCCGCGGTTCCCGGCACTGTGGTTAAGCCGCCGACTTCACCTGCCGCGTAGCAATTTTTAAAACTCGGACTTGATGCGGCATACCCAACGAAACCACCCATGCTGGTTCCGCTGTTTAACATGCCCACCATTGTTGTAGAGTAACAATTATTAAACTCAGCTGCTACATTTGTGTGTCCTACAAAACCTCCGATGCTGCTTGTTCCTTCTACACTGCCCGCGGTCCAGCAATTATTGAAAACTGTTTTTTTTCCTTCTGGGTATCCTACAAAACCACCTGTATATGCTGTACCATAGACTACGTTATTCGTGAAGCAGTTATTCATCGTATATCCGCCGCTGCATGAGACAAATCCGCCAGAATGCCCGCCGCCTGTAGTGATAAGCGCACCGTCAATGGCGTAACAATTATTAAATTCACCTCCGGAAATTGGGCCTAATAGACCACCACTACACTGAGATGCAGTAACATATACTTTTTTTGCATAGCAATTGGTAACCCTTATGCCATTTGTTGTTTCAGCTGATTTTCCGATTAAACCAGCTGCGCCATAAAAAGCGGTTTTTGAAAGTGAGTTTTCTACTCCAATATTTTCCATTATCAATCCATTACCGGCGTATCCGATAATCGCAACTCCCTGTACTCCAGAACTGGAAGTTGTCCTTATCTTAGCACTGTCAAAATAGAAGTTTTTAATGTTCACATCACCGCTTGTTGACGCAATAAAACCCGTATGTCCACTGGCAGTCTCCACATTTAAATTGTAGATGGTCGGGTATTCCCTGCCGCCATAATAGCCGCAGTTTTCATCCCGCTGGCCTTCAATGCTGATGGCTCCTGTCAGCGTTACCGGTTCCCATTTTGGCGGCACAGCATCTTCACGCCCGCCCATGTCCATGTCTGCTGCAATGACAATTTTCGCAATGCTGTTTGTGCTGTACTGCGTCATTGCCCAGCGCAGCGCCTCCGGTGTTGTTACCGTACATACATTTCCAGTAATATCCGCACCTGCCGGCTTTGTTGTGACACTATTTATACCATCCCACACGGGTATCCCGTCTTCTGCAGAAAAGGTTTTAAACTTAATTTCTGCCTCATAGGCATCCCTTATATCTTCATTTTTCGCTTCCGCCGTTTCCGGCATCGCCACAGCCATCAAGCCCAGGAGCAGGACGATAATCATCATCATACATCCCAGACACCTTATTCCTTTTTTCGCGCCACTCATTTTACTCTCCTCACTTCTTACCTTTTTTATTGTTCAGGGGAAGCTTCATATTCCTTATTTATATCTGTTTTGTTCTTTTCTGTCATTTTAAACTTTTTTTTACCGGATTCCAAGAATCCCTGATAAAGCGTTCCCTGATTTTTTAGACCATCTTTTTTGGAAAAAGGGTTCATTTTTTATGCCTGTGCTTAAAAAATTTTCTGTTCTTGACAGAATGCTGGGATTAGCCTATCCTATAATCATGAATAAAATGAGCCCAAAACTTAAGAAAAAAATTGAATCCTTGCTTGTGGCCTATGGAAAAGGGGACTGGTCGGCCTTTGAGGAGGTATACCGGCTTGCCTACAATTTTCAGTTTCTTCAGGCCTGTCAATTTCTCGGCGACGCCTGCATGGCGGAGGACGTTGTTCAGGAGACCTTTCTGCGCCTTTATAAAAACCCTGGGAAAATCGCCAATATCCGCTATCCATACGCTTATCTGAAACAGATTACCTATAATCTCTGTATCGATAAAATCTCCGCACCTGTCAACACAAATGAGTGCCGGGCGGATGAAGAGCTTCTGTGTTTTATCGAGGATGAACGGCCAGACGCTTCTCCAGAATCTCATGCCATTCTCACAGCTGCCAGCGATGAGCTGAACGCCGCGCTCCAGACGCTGCCGCCGGACGAGCGGACCATTTTTATCCTGCGCTTTGTGGACGAGCTGAAAATAAACGAAATCGTCCTTGCCACCGGGCTGTCAAAAAGTACGGTTAAACGCAAAATCCAAACGGCCAGGGAGCACATGAAAAATATTCTTCATCCCAGGTGGATGCCTGGTTTTCTGCTCACTGGAACGCTGGCTTCCCTTGTCCAGAACGGATTTACTGACTTTGCCATGGACACGGCAAGGGCAGACCGTATCCTTTACGCGCTGATGGAACATGGTTCTGAGCTGGCAGGGCAGGGGAGCGCTGCCGGCATCTCCGCACACGCGGTATCCTCCATATCGGCCAACTCCAGGCTTTCTGCTTTTTTCTCATCCTTAAGCTCCTCGACCCTTGTCACTGCAACCTGTACGGTAGTGGTGACCGGAGCAGTGCTGATTGCGCCATCGGCCATTCATCAGAGCATTGTAACAGCAGATGATACAGCAGAAGCCCATGAACCGGAACCTTATACCCTTGCTGAAGAAAGTCCGGAAGCGGCAAGTGCCCCCGCCGACACACAAATACCAGAACTGGTTTCCTATGAGTGCATCGACGGAACCATTGTTCTGACTTTAAAGGATGATCTCTCCGGAGTCGATTACGCTGCCATAACGGCCTCTTCGGATAATGGGTCTGTCCCTCCTGTTAACATCAGCGAAGCTGAAAACCAGGTGACCTTTGAAATCTCAAACACGCCCTTAACAGTCAATATCTGCGATAAAGCAGGGAACAGCGGAAGCATGGTTATTGAACCCAACCCAGCTTTTGATAAAGATTTACCCACTGAGGACAACCCTGAGTAGGCCGCAGACCTCAACTGCACTGTCTTCTCAGGTCAGATAATTTTTTGTATTAAAAAAGCCAACTTCAGTCCGTTGGCTTTTTTCTTTTCTCAGCTTTTTCAATATTAAATTTTTTCTCTGATCCTAAAGGCCCTCATTAAATTCCATTGCCTTTACCTTTTTAGTCCTCCTCGTCAGCAGGATGGCTGAGATAATTCCAAGCACTGACGACGCTATCAATAAAATAAAGATTTTGTCAAAACCATCTGCCACATTTCCCGCTGCCGCGGCGTCATCCAGCCATTTTCCGCAGACCGGCGTCACCAGAAAATCTGGAATAAAGGCGATAAAAGAGATGATGCCTGTGGCGATGGCGGTCATGCCGACAGGCACGCCGGCCTGGTCCATCACAGACCAGTAGGTTGACTTCATGATATTGGCCAGAAAGGCGATGACCAGTGTCAGCGAGATACAGAGGGGGATAATGGCTGAGGTGGTCATCACGCCGATAATCGCCGCGATAATGGCAACAAACAGGACTAAAAACCCAGTGCCCTTGTAAGTGAATTTATCCAGAATAAATCCGCCGATAAACCCAGCTAAGAGCACGATGATGTAGCTCCTAACAATGCCGAGGGCGCTGGCCGTGCCCTGGGAAATGTTGAGCACCTGCACCGTGTAGGTGGTCAGATAGCCGTTGCCGATGGACCAGGAGATGTAGGCAAACATGATGATGAATATTGTGACCCAGACACCGGGATTTTTCAAAACTTCCATCAGAGAGTATTTCTCTGCGGATTCTCCGGCTGCGCCGTCATCGTGCCGGACTTCGCTCTTTGGCAAAAAGACAATGGCCAGCACAAAAAACACTGCGCACGCGCCGCTTCCCAGCAGTAAAACAGCTTTCATTCCTGCTGCGGCACTGGTGGTCACGCCCAGAATTCCCAAAAACGCAAACCCCATAATTGTCTGGACAATGCCGCGGGTGGCCTCGCTGCTCCCAAAAATTTTGCTTTGATTGTCCTTGTCGGCCAGATTCCGGATGCCGTTGAGGTAAGCGGACCACAATGTGGCAATACCAAAAAAGCCATATAAAACATGGATGATCAGACACACCACAAAGTTCGTTGTAAAGGCAAAGACCAGGGTGACTGCCACAAAGGCAGCCAAAGTGGTGCAGATCAGCGTTTTGGTTGAAAACCGGTCCGCGATAAAACCGCCGATGGGGTAGCAGAGGACATTGGTCAGATTCAACGCCGACGCTAAAATCCCCATCTGTGTGTTGGTCAGCTGATAGGCGGCTGCAAACTGATCATAGAAGGTATACCGGAGATAAGGGATCTGGTAGGCCAGCGCAACGGTCGAGCTCAGTATAAAAAACACCATAAATTTCTGAAAGCTTAAATTTTTCATTATATCCTCCCCAAATCAATCACCAGATATCTCCCACTGTAAAGCCTTCGGGAAAAGGATCTGTCTCGTCGAGGACATACTGGCTGTAGCCGTAAATCCAGGCCTGTCCGCCGATGGTTGGGACGATGGCCTTATGGCCGTGTATCTCGGTCTCCTCCACGGGGTGTCCGGTAAATATAATCCCCAGCAGGCCCTCACGCCTGAAGGCTTCACCTGTTTTCAGCTCTCCCTTCGCATGCTTTGCGGCCATCAGCGCACAGGTGCCGGTGCCGCAGGCGCAGCGGTCCAGAGCGCCGGTCCAGGTCTCTGGCTGTTCAAAATCAATGTCACCGGTAAAAACCGTGTTGACGCTTTTCCAGTCTGCGTCCGGGTTATCCGTTGGCCCATGCAGCTCGGAGATGGTGATCCCGATGCCTGGATAATCCGGATGCTCGACAGGCAGCTGTTCCTGCGCTGCCTTCATGCACAGAGCAGATACCTTCGCGATTTCCTTTCCGTTTTCGGGCACAAGCTCCAGCCCTTCAAACTGCCTGACATCAATCAAAACATAGAACATGCCGCCCCAGGCGACGTCCACCTTGACCTTGCCCAAATGCGGCACGTCGATCTCTTTATCCAGATAAACCACAAAGGCGGGGACGTTTGAAAAAGTCACCTGCGTTACCTTTCCGTTTTTACAGTCCGCCTTTATACCGATGAGGCCTGCCGGAGCCTCCAGATTAAATTCTGTCACGGGTTCTTTCATTGGCAGCATCCCGGTTTCCAAAAGCGCGGTTGCGACGGAGATGGTGTTCCCGCCGCTCATCATGGGGTATTCTGTCTGTTCCATGATAATATATCCCGCGGCTGCTCTTGGATCTTTCGCGGGCACAATTAAATTGCAGCAAAGCGGGGGATATCCTCTCGGCTCTCTCAGCATCAGCTTACGGAATTGATCATCATTATTTTTCAGCCAGTTGGACTGTTCGTAAACTGAATTTCCTGGAATGGTCGGTATGCCGCTTGTGACAACCCGCATCGGCTCTCCGCAATGTGTCTCCACAGCGTTAAACATTCTTTTAAACCCCATGATTTTCTCCTTCTCAATTTTATAATGAGCTTTTAACGTTTTTTCTATTCTGAAGCGACGTCCAGAACAATCTTTCCAACCAGCGTCTTGGATAAAAAGGCCTCCTGGGCTTTGACGATTTCCTTTAATGGAAATTCTTTCGCGACAACAGGCTTGATTTTTCCATCTTCGATATAGCTGATCAGATTTAAAAACGATTCTTTTGACTGGTAGGTCGTTCCGAATAAGCTCAGATCTTTTAAATAAAGCGTGCGGACATCCAGCTCAACCAGCGGGCCGCCGATGGCGCCGCAGACCCCGTATTTTCCGCCTTTTTTCAATATTTCAAGGTGCTCTGGCCATTGGTTTCCCGCAACCATATCCAGCACAACATCCACTTTCATCTTTCCGATTTTTTCAATATAGCTTTCGCCCCTGAAAATAATTTCATCAGCGCCATAGCCTTTAACCCTCTCAGCCTGGTCTGGTTCACAGACGGCAATCACTTTTGCGCCGCGGATTTTCACCAGCTGAACAAGGGCAGAGCCCACACCGCCGGACGCACCGGTTACCAAAACAACATCATCTTTTTTGACACCCACACGGCAGACAAGATTTTCCGCTGTCGCGTAGGAGCAGGGGAAGGTTGCCAGCTCTTTGTCGGATAACTCTGAATGAATGACAAAGGCCTCGTCGGAGAGGGCTGCCGCGTATTCTGCAAAGGTCCCGTCACATTCCGAACCAAAGGTGATACATTCCACGCCATCCTGGCTGGAGGGTCTCTCCTGAACACTCCGAATCAAAACCCGCTCTCCAACACGATCTTCACTGACGCCTTCTCCAACGGCAACAATGGTGCCGCAGCCGTCTGCCCCCTGAATTCTCGGGAATACCATTGCCTGACCAAGCCATGAACCATCGTCCTTGACCTCTTCCTTAAATCCGGTGGCGCCGCCGGCGTTTGTTTCCTCTTTGACCTTTTTTGAATACCAGCCAATGCGGGTGTTGACATCCGTATTGTTAACGGCTGCCGCCCCGATCTTAACCAGTACCTCACCGGCCTTTGGCTTTGGAACATCAATATCTGTGCGATACTCCAGCTTTTCAAACCCTCCGTTTCCGGTTAAATACACGCCGCACATCTTCTTTGGAATTTCGTTCATAATAATCTCCTCATTTTTAAGCTTTCAGGATTCTGGTTAATGAATTCAGTCTTTTGCGCAAAAAATTCGAATATTTATTACCACCTGTATTGAGCTCATTATAAAATACGCTTTTTCAAAACACAATCAATTAGAATTGAATACAGGATTCGAAAAAATTGAAGCATTGCCATTAAAGCATTGATGGATGGGTTCTTCTGTACTATAATAAAGCCATCACAAGCCGAAAGCACAGGAGAAAGCCAATGCAGGAACGTTTTAATTTAGAATACCTCAACACCTTTGTAACCGCGGCGGAAACCGGAAAACTAAACATCACAGCTGAGATGGTGTACCGCTCACCTTCATCGGTCAGTACTCAAATAAAAAATCTGGAGACGCAGATCGGCGCGCCCCTCTTTATCCGGAATAAGGAGGCTTTATCCCTGACCAAATCAGGCGAGATTCTGTACCAGTATGCCCAGAAAATTCTGGAGATCAACGATTCAGCTTTTAATATCATCAATAATTCCGACTGGAAAGGCGCGCTGACCTTTGGCGTACCCACCGATTACGCCCAGCTGTTCCTGACCTCGATTTATCCGAGGCTAACGGAAATTTATCCTGATTTTCATTTCACGACGGTCTGCTCCAGAAGCCGGGAAATTCGGAGACAGATTGAGGAGGGAAAAATCCATATTGCCATCGTGGCCATGGAGCCGCAGTATACCGATGATATTTTTCTCTGGGAGGAGCCGCTGTACTGGGTCGGTTCAAAAAATTTTATCCACAAGCCGGATTCACGCCTCCCTGTCGCGCTTTTTTCAGATAACTGCATTGTCAACAACCATTCCCTGTACTGCCTAAAAAAGACAAATGTCGATTTTCAGATCGTTTTTACAAGCACAGTGCTGGATAATATTGCCGACTGTGTGAAAAGCGGCGTCGCTGTCTCCCTTCTGCCAGAATCCCTGATCACAGATGCCTTTAGCACATTGTCTGAGGATTTTATCACCTGTCCCTTCACCCTGAAATTCGGGCTTACCTGGGGAGAAAACGCGGATAAAGCGATGCTGGAGGAGATTACGGAGATTGTGACTTTGAGTCTGAAAAAATATCCCTGCTGAAAAAAGCATCCTGCGGACACCACCCTCAAACGGATAGCTTCTTCACTAAAGTAGATGCCTGATCTCGCCAATGTCCAGCTTTTCCGGTAAAGAGGTACGATTTCTGGCCGTTTATCACAACGCCTGGACCTTTTTTCTTATCTAGATAAAAGGCACGGTCTCGGTCTCTGCCACTTTTTTGACACGCTGAAAGCCCCGCTATAAAAAGCGGGGCTTTATCTAAGTGGTCTAAGTTGGGTGTATTAACGAGTTGGTTTAATCTTGATAATGGATTACGGTCTAATCTACCAGTCCTTCAAGCCCTTCCATGGAGATATTTTGGGTCAGGGTTTTCTGGACTTCGTTGTTTTTGATGTAGAGAACCGCCGGCACTTCGGAGATGCCCAAACGTCTGGCAATGCCGTCGGATTTGTAGATATCCACATTGGTGACGTGGAGATCACCTGCGTGTTTTTCCTGGAAGGCTTCTACGGTGGTCATAAGCTCACGGCATTTGGGGTCTACCGCGTTCCATACATAGACGACGGAGGGTTCGCCATTGTTGAGCACCTGGCTTTCGTAGACTTCCAGCTCTGAGATGTATTTTTCTGCACCATAGCCGGCAATGGCGCCGTCGCCTACGGCTGTGGCAACCTGTTTTAAGAATTTATCACGGACATCGCCTGCGGCAAGGACGCCTGGCACATTGGTTTCCATACGTTCGTTGGTAATGAGGTAACCGCCGCGGTTCATATCCAGGATATCCTTAAACCATTCGGTATTGGGGAGATAGCCGATAAAGAGGAAACAGGTATCCACCTTGACGGGGATGGATTCTTCGGTTTTAATATTTTTCAGTACAACGGTATCCAGGTGTTCGTCGCCCTCAAAGCGTTCGGCAACGGTATTCCAGATGAATTCCATCTTTGGGTTTTCCAGAGCCTGGGCCTTGGCGATCTCGTTACAGTCCATTTTGCCTTCCTCGTGCATGACGGAAACGATGACCTTGTCCGCAAACTTGGTCAGGAAGGTGCCTTCCTCGATGGCGGCGTCGCCGCTGCCAATGACCATCACGGTCTTTCCGGTGTTCGCGGCCGCGTCACAGGTCGCGCAGAAGGAAATCCCCTTGTCGTACAGATATTTATCCTCGTTTTCGGCGCCGGTCAGGCGGGGCTTTCCGCCGGTAGCCACAATGACGACCTTGGCTTCAAAGCGGTTTCTGAAGGTTTCAACCACCTTGGTTTCACCGGAGAAATCCACGGAGCGCACATCAGTCAGCTTGAACTTGACGCCGAATTTTTTGGCCTGTTCATGGAATAAATCCATGAGACCCAGGCCGCTCGAGCCTTCTGGAAATCCGGGATAATTTTCAATTTCACTGGTATAGGTGGCGAGGCCGCCCACCAGTGCCTTTTCGATCAGCAGGGTTTTGAGACGGGCGCGCCCGCAGTAGATCCCGGCTGTCAGGCCAGCGGCGCCGCCGCCGATTATTACAACATCATATTTCTCTGTTTTCTTATTCATTCCATACTCCTAATTGATTACAGATTACATAAAATACTTTGCCAGCAGCTTGCTGCCAATAAAAGCACCAACCATTAAGAAAGCTGCGAAAATCCAACCGGAAAGCGACAGGGAAGCAATTCCGCTGTACAGCGCTCCGATATTACAGCCGTGAGCCATTCTGGCGCCATAGCCCATGAGGAGCCCGCCTAAGACAGCGGCCACTACCTGGCGAATGGACTTGATTTTCTTAATTTTAAACTGTGATGCGTAGAGCGTGGCCAGTAAAGCACCGACGATAATCCTTATATTTCGGATGGAACCTCCGTCGTGCAGGAAGCCTGCGGCCAGGGTATGCTGCGCCTTTTCACTGGCAAAATAAGCCCAGGAGCTCACATCCCCGCCGAGGCCCTGGTAAATCCAGGCGCCCCAGTCCGCAAAGGCACTGGTGACGCCCCAGGCACTGCCGAGGGACGCCAGATGCGCAATCTGGAAAACAGACAGCAGCACCGCGCCGGCCACATAGGTCAAAGGCTCTTTCATCAATTTTTTATAAAAATCATTCTTACTGAGCTTTTGAAAAAATTCTTTCACAATAACAACCTCCCCCTCATATTGGGTTATTTGGTTTTTTCAATCACAACTTCCCATTCGCCGTCGTCCACTTCTTCGATTTCAACGTTATGGCCCTGAGCGCGCGCCCATTCCGGCACGTTTTTCATCGCGCAGCTGTGGTCAATGGAGACAATCAGCAGGTCCCCTACATTCAGCTTTTCAAGTTCCTTTTCAGTTTTCATCAATGGCACTGGACAGGCTTCACCTAAACAATCTAACGTATATTCACTCATTTTAATTTCTCCTTTTTCTTATAATATTTTTTTGAATTCCAATTAATCCGCTGTTCCCATTTTCTTTTTCTGCCACTGCCTTGCGGCAATATACAAAAGAAGAATGATTAATCCCTGGACGACTAAAGCGCCGAACCATCCAAACACATCTGGTAAAAAGATCTTAGGCGCATTGGTGTTAAAAACACCGTCCCAGAATCCCATGTCGTGAGCGCCCCAGAAGGAACCGACCACAAAGAACACCAAAGCCAGCATCTGCATGGTAAACCCTTCACCGACACGCATCAGCGTTCCAGAGGCGCATCCCCCTGCGATAACCATGCCGATCCCGAAGAATACCGCCCCCAGCGCCAAAGGCAGACTGATGGGTGATACGGAGCTCATGCCCGGTATTTCCTGGCCATTGATGTAAGCGCCATACTTGATGGCTGTAAAACCAATGGTCGTTACCGCGAATGCAATGAGTACCGCCCGGGTCAGTGAGGTGCTCCCGGTAAGGCTTGAGTCACGCACCGACGCAGTAAAGCAGAAGCGCGCCCGCTGAAGGATAAAACCAAAGCAGAGCCCAATAATCCAGTATACTGGCAGCTTCTCGCTTCCCAGTCCAAGATAGACGCCTGCGGCCACGACTAAAATCGTTACCACAATGGCGATGGGTATCTGGTTCTTTTTCGGTTTTCTTGGCGCGCGTGTCCTCGTAGACCGCTGAATCTTTTCTTCTTCCAAATCCTTTCCCCTCCTTTGTTAAAAATCTATCAACTTTTGATGATTCCATTATAGCATCTCATCACTAATTTTAATAACATCGAAAAGCGATTCTGCATAAGAAAAACTGATGATAAAATTTCGTTACCTTGCTCCTGTTCTGTGATATACTGTAATCAATCACAAAGGAGGCGAGAGGATGAATATCGAGTCTTTAAGAATGTTTATCAAAATCGCAGATAACGGAAGCATCACCAAAACCGCGGAGCAGACCTTTATCTCACAGTCGGCCTTAAGCCAGCAGATCAAAACCATGGAACAGCTTTTTAACACCAGCCTCATTGAGCGCAGCAACAAGGGCGTAACGCTGACCTGCAGCGGAAAAACCGTCTATGAATATGCCTTACACCTGACTTCTACCTATGACAGCATGATCCGGGAGCTTCAGGAGAATGAAGAGAGCAACCGTGTGCTCCATATTCTGTCCACGCCAATCATCGCTTCCTATGCTTTGCCCTGCACGCTTTATTATATTAAGAAGAATTTCCCGACCTATTCGCTGGAGATTTCATCCATGGCCAGCCACAGGATCGAGCAGCAGGTCAACTGTGACCAGGGCGACATTGGTTTTATCACGGGCCCGCCGTCGGATCCTTCACTGACAGGGCAAAAAGTTTTTTCAGACGATGTCTTTCTCGTGGCCGGAAGCGATATGAAAATTGAAGACCATATCTTAAAAGAGGATCTCAGCCGCTATCCGCTGCTCACCCTGACCACTGACCAGAAAACAGAACAGCATCTCGAAAAACGCCTCACAGACGAAGGGGTGGATGTCGAAAGCCTGATGATCCTTTTTAAACAGGATTCCATTGAGTCCATTAAGCTTTCCACCATCAACGGCTACGGCATGGCCTTTCTGCCATATATGTGCATAAAAAAAGAGCTGTACCATAAACAGCTCAAAATCATCAGCGTTGAAGGGCTTACCCTGCAGAACGACTACTACATTATTAAGAAAAAGGCTTCGGAGTACCGGGACCGCACGCTCCTGAAGCTGATCTGTTATATTGAAAAGATCCTGGCCGACACTATCTGCTGACCGTGATCTCCCAAACCCCGTTCATAACCTCATCACAGACGCACGCCATCTGCATGCCCGCACAGAATTCCCGGACACTTTTGACCGTGCAGCTGTGGTCTGTGATGAGAAGAACACGCTCGCCAGGCTTCATCTTTCGCGTTTCCCGCTGAAGCTTCATGACCGGAACCGGGCACATATCGCCGAGACAATCAATTTTTTTCATTGGTTTCTCCTTATACAAAACCCCCACATGCTTTTCATATGGGGGTTTATGTTTAGTTAATAATCTTTATGAGCTTAAAAAAGTTTTCTGTTATCCGCACAATGGTGTCCACCATGTCGTCGATGCTTCCGATTTCCATGCGGTGCATGATCAGATAGTTGGCGATGGTGAGGGACAGGCGGCAGGCCTCGTTGCGTTTATCCCGGTCCTCAATGGTATCAAAGTCGGGGAGAGGAACAAGACCGCCCACACGGCTGGTGATCTGGCAGCCGGTAAAGCCGCAGACCTCCTGAATGAAATTTTTGAGGATGGACTCGCGGAAGTCGTCAAAGTCACGGTAGGTAACCTTTGCGTCCTTTTTCCAGCACTCGGTATAAACCGCATTGTAGGTATGGATAATGTCCCGCATATAGCCGAGAATGGTTTCCCGGAAATCCTTGCAGAAATCCTCAGGGTAATCATCCATATAAAACCAGCGGATGTATTCATAGAGCACACTGCCCATGAGATAACCTGTATCGGAGGATGAAGCCCCCATAAAGGCGTATTCCTGGTCAATGATTTTCATCTTTTTATCGTTTATCATGATGTTGGAGGTGTGCAGATCGCCGTGTACCAGGCATTCGCAGTGCTTCATGTGAATGTCGCGCAGTTTGAGCATCTCGGTGCGGAAAGCCGTGCTTTTCCAGGGCGCGTCACCCATGGCCAGCCGTTCGGGATCCGCATTCGGATCATCATGCGGGTCATGGTCGTCGATAGCGTGCTCATCTTTTAGGAACAGGCCGATCTCAAAAACCAGACGCATACTGGGGTTCAGGAATTTTGCCTGAAGCTCTTTATAGACCGTTGCGTCTAAATAATATTCAGAAGTGTAAAAGTTGGACTTGGCGATAAATTCCCCAATTTTTTTCGGGAATTCGGGGAATTTTTTTCCTTTCATGAGTTCAAAACGCAGGATTTTTAAATCGCTGCAGTCCTCACAGAGGTAAATATGGTTATCCAGGTCTACCTGATAGACCTTTGGAATATATTCGGGTGTAATGGCACCCTTGATGCGCATGACATCCGCCTCCAGCGCGTTGCGGTCCTGTACAAAGGGGCCCACGCCTTCCTCAAAGGCTTTATAATAGGTTTTGGCCTGCTTGACGATCACGGATTTTCCGTTTTCGTCCCAGACACGGTACAGAAAATTGATGAAGCCGTCGCCGTCTTCCTCGCTTTCACCGATTTCGTACACGCTCAGCCGCGCGTCCGGCGCAAAATAATCTGTACATTCCTTTAAATAGTCCTTAACGGTTTCTTTGTTTATGTCTTTAAAATTTTTACACCCCATGGCAATTCCCCCAAGCTGATACTAAACTTTTACTTATTTATTATATCACTCTGGTGTCACCGGTTAAATGCACTTTTTGTGCTCATAAAGGCTATTTTTTGACTCCGGTTAGTTTTCGTAAAATAAAAAAACAGCGCTTTCGCCATTTTTGGCGGAAGCGCTGCCTGTGTTACTGGGTCTTTTTATAAACATGGACATCGCCTGTATCCCGGTCTGTCAGAGTCAGGGTATCCCCGTCAATGACATAGGACATATGGGTGGTCTGTCCGCCGTAGGCCTGAGCATACTTCATGTCCACGTTTTTTTCCTTTGTGTCCATTGTATAGGTTGCGACATCGTCGCCAAACATTCTAAATACATTGTTATCCACAAATTCAATATTGACGCCAGAATCATCTGCCCACGCTCCAAGAATCAGCTTTTCATCCTTTGCAGCCTCTGAACCTGTTTTAACCTTTGTACTGATACCGGTAGTCAGCAGCGCCAGCACAAGGCTGAGCACAGCAACCGCCACAATGCCGATGGCAAGTTTTTTTTTCTCCATTTAAATCTCCTCAAATCCATTGGAAGTTCCTAATGGATTTTATTATATCATAATTATTTACACGTGGTGTGATAGTTTTATGATTTTTTGGGAATTAACCTTTCTTTAAGGATATAATTAACGGTTTTTATCTTTACAAATTTAAGCAACAGCGTATATAATAAAGTTATATAGGATCGATTTTCAATTTTGGAGGTAATATTGATGAATGAAGCATTAAAAGAAACCCTTGACAGCATCAAAGGTTTTATCTGTGATATGGACGGCGTTATCTATCATGGTAACCGCCTTCTTCCTGGCGTTCCCGAGTTTGTGGACTGGCTGTACCGGGAGGATAAAAACTTTCTCTTCCTCACAAACTCCAGCGAGCGCTCGCCCCTTGAGTTAAAGGAAAAGCTTTCCCGCCTGGGCCTTGATATTGATGAGAGCCATTTCTATACCAGTGCCCTGGCCACCGCTAAATTTCTAAGCACACAGTCCCCGGGCTGCTCTGCCTATGTTATCGGCGAACCGGGCCTCATCAACGCTTTATACAGCGCTGGCATTACCATGAACGATATGAACCCGGATTATGTTGTTGTGGGTGAAAGCTATAACTACAACTATGACACCATCCTGAAAGCTGTTCGTTTTGTCTTAAATGGCGCTAAGCTCATCGGGACAAACCCGGATCTCACCGGTCCTGCTGAAGGCGGCCTGGTACCGGCCTGCCGCGCATTTACCGCTCCCATCGAGCTGGCAACCGGAAAATCCGCTTATTTTGTCGGAAAGCCGAATCCGCTCATGGTCCGCACCGGTATCCGCATGCTCGGTGTACATTCTGAGGATGCCGCCATTGTCGGCGACCGCATGGATACGGACATTATCTCCGGTATTGAATCCGGTATGCACACCATCCTGGTGCTCTCCGGCGTGTCCACTCCCGAAACCGTTCAGGAATTCCCATACCGCCCGCAGTTTATTTTAAACGGGGTGGGGGAAATCCCGACCAATTAGTAAGATTACTTTTCAGCGGCCTTCTGGCCGCTTTTTTTATTTGACAAATCTCAGAATCTGTCTAAATCTTATACAAAACTCTTGTTTGTCTAATTACATGCAACTCTCTTGGTGTTATAGTAAAATCAGAAAACCAGGTAGCAAATGTAGTCAGGATTTACAGAATGGAGGCTGTGAAATGGCATCAAACATGAGTTTAAGTGAAAACATCAAATCCTTTGGAATGAAACAGGTCATTAAGTATCTGGATGCAGATCCAGATAAAAATATCCCGAGAGTGATCGAATGGGTCGAAAAATTTGATAAGGACCAGACCATAGCCGGGCAGATGAAGGTTGTCAAGGAGGCCCTGGCCGACGAAAACAATAACTGGAACCGGCTGGTAAAAAGCTTATGGACAGACATTGATCCCGGCGTCCGAAAGCGTCTTTTTAACAATTTTATCGTCAACAGTGTCATTATCGGCTGTAAACGCCAGAACATAAACAAGGAAAAATATGACTGTAATATCCCGTGGGCCATTCTCATGGACCCTACCTCAGCCTGCAATCTGCATTGTACAGGCTGCTGGGCCGCGGAGTACGGGGATAAAATGTCCATGGATTTCGATACACTGGACAGCATCATCGAGCAGGGAAAAGCCTTCGGGACTTATATGTATATCTATTCGGGAGGAGAGCCCCTTGTGCGCAAAAAGGACATTATCCGGCTGTGTGAAAAACACGATGACTGTGCCTTTCTGTCTTTTACCAACGCCACCCTCATCGACGAGGACTTTGCCGATGAGATGCTACGGGTTCAGAACTTTATCCCGGCCATCAGCGTCGAAGGATTTGAGGAAGAGACCGACATGCGGCGTGGTAAAGGAACCTATGCCGCGGTCGTAAAAGCCATGGATATCTTAAAGGCTAAAAAGCTGCCCTTTGGCTTTTCCACCTGTTATCACCGCCAGAATACTGATGTCATCGGCAGTGAGGCGTATTTTGACGCAATGATCGAAAAGGGCTGTAAGTTTGGCTGGTTTTTTACCTACATGCCCGTGGGCGTGGATGCTGTGCCCGAGCTCATGGCCACCGCGGACCAGCGGGAGTACATGTATCACCAAATTCGCAGCTTCCGGGCTACCAAGCCCCTGTTTACCCTGGATTTCTGGAACGACGGCGAGTACGTCAAGGGATGTATCGCAGGAGGACGCAATTACCTGCACATCAATGCCGGCGGCGACATTGAGCCCTGCGCCTTTATCCATTACTCCGATTCCAATATCCATGAGCAAACCCTGCTGGAGGCTTACAGGCGGCCGCTGTTCATGCAGTACCATAGAAACCAGCCCTTCAACCAGAATCATCTGCGCCCCTGTCCACTGCTCGATAACCCAGGCCGCCTGACCAGCATGGTTGAGCTGTCCGGGGCCCACTCCACTGACCTCACCCACCCTGAGGATGTCAAGGCACTTTCCGACAAATGCCTGGATGCCGCAAAAGCATGGAAGGTCAACGCTGACCGTCTCTGGAATGAAAGCCATCCAAATCACTGACATTAAAAAGCACTTCTGTTTCAGGAGTGTTTTTTTTATTGGCCTGGTATTTTTAAAAAAACAATCTTTTGGTTGTTAGACCTTTACAAAGACGCGGAATTGCGATAATATCAAACTCATAATCAAAAAATGGAGGATTTGTAGAAAATGAAAAGAAAATTTAAATTGGCAAGTATTCTCGTTGCGCTGCTGTTGGCCCTCAGCTTTGGAAATACCGCGCTCGCTGCCGGTGGCAATGGCGGCGGTGGTGGCGGCGGTAATGGCAGCGGCGGGGGAAACGGGGGCGGAAGCGATGAAACCCTGACAATTGTCTCCTCTACCCCGGCAGATGGTGAAACCTCAGCTTCTGTCAGTGACCCCATCAAGCTCGAATTCAGCAAAAATGTTGTCAACGCTGAAGTCAAGGACGGGAATATGGCAGCCGTTGTACTTTATAAGAACGGCACACCTGTTGCGGCTGAAGTCACCATGACTGATGACCAGGTTGAGCCTGATCTCAGAAACTTTATAACCATCACGCCTTCAAGCCCTCTGGAACCCGGAACCGAATATCAGGTTAAAATAGCCGGAACCTTAACAGCAAAGAGCGGCGCAGCCCTGGGAGAAGAAAAGACACTGCGCTTCAAAACTGCCGGTACAGCCCCTGCAGCGGCCAGCGAGGAAAAAACAACTGCTGAAAAGCCAGCCTCGAATAATACCACCCTTTACATTCTTTTAGGTGTCGCCGCAGTGGTTATCATTGCGATTGTTGTCGTTGTGTTCGTTAAAAAGAAAAAATAATGCTGGATGTAATCATTATCGGCGGTGGTATCCTCGGGGTTACCACCGCCCGGCTTTTAAGCCGTTTCAACCTGGACACGCTTGTCCTTGAAAAGGGTGCCGACCTGGGAGAAGGCGCCTCCAAGGCTAACAGCGCTGTTTTGGCCGCTGGCTTTCATCCCAGAGGCGGCAGCCTGAAGGGGATCTCCTGTGTGCGTGGAAATGCCATGTATCCCCAGATCTGCAAAGAGCTCGGCGTCGAAATCGCCTATCCGGGATCACTTTTCGTCGCCTTTCACAGAGAAGGGGAGGAGATGATCCGTGAAAAATACAAAAAGGGCTTGAAAAATAATGTGCCGGATATGGAGATTCTGTCTGGCAGTGAAAGCCGCGCGCTGGAGCCGGGGCTTTCTGACCGGGTGACCATGGCCCTTTATGCCAGGACCACAGGGATTATTGAGCTTTTTTCCCTTCTGCTGAGAACAGCTCAGTCAGCTGAAAAAAACGGGGTTCACTTTGCATTTGATGAAGAGGTACAGGAAATTATCGAGCACGAAAACCACTTTGAGGTGGTAACAGGCCGGCGCTCGCTGAACGCCCGTTATGTGGTCAACACCGCGGGTGGAATGGCCATGGCTGTCGAAAGCGGCGTAAGACCTCAGGATTTGATCATTAAGCCGCGCTGCGGACAGTTTTTAGTCTTTGACCGTCAGGGAAAAGACGGCATCCGCCATGTACTCTATCAGGCTCAGGAGACTGATGAAAAGGGCTGTCTGCTGGCGCCCTCCACCGAGGGAAATATCATCGCTGGCCCTACCTCGCAGGATGTACCGGACTATAAAAATGTCGAAACCACTGACTGGGGGATTCATCACATTGAAAAAACAGCAAAAAAGATACTGCCTGATCTGGACATGGGAAAGGTCATCACCTCCTTTGCCGGTGTGCGCGCAAATATCAAAAATGTTGTCAAGGAGGAAAAGGACTTTATCATCCGCCGTTCAGTCCCCCGGATGGTCAGCGCTCTCGGCATTAAAAACCCGGGAATGACCGCCGCCCCGTATCTCTGTCAGATGATTCTTGACCTGCTCATCGAAGACGGGCTGTGCACTGCTCCCAATCCAGATTACTGTCCGGTGCTGGACCTCCCCAAACCCTTTTTAAAACAGACTGAAAACATACAGAAAAAATGGTATGAACAGGACCACCGTTACGGCAATCTGGTCTGCCGCTGCGAGGGGATTACAGAGGGGGATATCCTCCGGGTGCTCCGTGAGCCGCTGCCGCCCAAAAACATGAACGGGCTTAAAAAACGGCTCCGCACCACCATGGGAAGGTGTCAGGGAAGCTTCTGCACACCGCGGATTCTTGAAATACTGTCGAGAGAATGGTCGGTACCGCCTGAAAAGATTATGAAAGAAGCGCCGGGCAGCCCGTTTGTCAAAGGGAGGGTGAAATAAAATGCATTATGACTGCGCAATCATTGGCGGCGGCGCTGGCGGTATGGCCGCCGCTCTTTCCGCATCCCAAATGGGCGTGGAAAAAATCGTGCTTTTGGAGCGTGACCCTGCTGTGGGCGGTATTCTGCGCCAGTGCGTTCACGATGGTTTCGGCACGCTCTATCTGAAAAAATCGCTCACCGGTCCAGAATATGCCGCTCACTTTAAAAATCAGTTAAAAAACACACCGGTCACAATAAAAACAAGCGCGTCGGTTTTAGAGCTCTCCGGAGAATACGGGGCTTTCAGCGTCAAGTATCTCAGCAAAACGGAGGGGCCTGCCCGTCTGACCGCGGACACGGTTATTCTGGCCATGGGCTGCCGCGAGAGAACCCTTGGGCAGCTGCGTATCCCCGGAAGCCGTCCTTCCGGCATATATACTGCCGGTACAGCCCAGTATATGATGAATATCCAGAACCTGATTCCGGGAAAAAACGTGGTGATCCTCGGCTCTGGTGATATTGGTCTCATTATGGCCAGACGGCTGACACTGGAGGGCGCCAGAGTCAGTCTGGTGCTTGGAGAAAAAGCCACAGGGCTGGCCCGCAACCATCTGCAGTGCATCCAGGATTTTAACCTTCCCATCCGTTTTGGATTTACCGTCGTCTCTGTGCATGGATACAAGCGTCTGAAAGGCGTGAGCATTGCCCCGGTCCTGGCAGACGGACGGCCCGAGCTTTCCAAGAAAACATATGTTCCCTGCGATACCCTGCTGGTAGCTGCCGGGCTGATTCCGGAAACAGATATACTGGATTCGGATTTTGTCCGTCTTGACAAAAATGGCGGCATTAATGTCTATGACAATGGGCAAACCAGTGTTCCAGGACTTTTTGCCTGCGGCAATGTGACCGGCGTCCACGATCTTGTGGACAAAGTCAGCATGGCCGGAAAACAGGCCGGCGAGTCTGCTGCATCCTTCCTCGCCGGAAAGCCAGCCGCATCGGGTGAAAAGCTTCCGGACGCTTACCTTGAAAAGGAACCGACCTGTGAAGTCCTGAACAGCCTGAAGGAAAATGAACGCCTCTGTGTTCTGTGCCCAAAAGGCTGTATCCTGAGCTTCGACACTGCCTGCGAACCACCGGAAATCACAGGATACAGATGCAGGCGCGGCCTCCATCATGGCCGGGAGGAGTGGAAGACCCCCAGGCGGATGCTCACCACCACGGTCAAAACCGCCGCTGGCGGGCTGGTTCCAGTCAAAAGCAGCGTTCCACTTCCTCAAAGATCACTTCTAAAGGCGATGAAAAAAATACGGAAAATCACACTGACATCGTCTGTTGCGCCAGGCACCATTATCTGCAAAAATATCCTGAACAGCGGAGCAGACATTATCACAACAGGAGAAGCACATGAAAACTGAGACGGCATTACAGGATCATCGGCATTTTATAAAAAAAGTCATCTTTATTCTTCTGCTTTTGGTGATTCCTCTGGCTTTTATTTTTACCGCGCTGTTTATCGGCCGTTACAGCGTGTCGGTTTCTGAGGTTTTGAGAAGCCTTGCCAGCCCCTTTGCCGGCGGGGCTGGCATCTCACCACAAACATTGACCGTTGTACTGCAGTTGAGACTGCCGAGGGCCATCGCCGCTGCCTTTGTGGGCGCGGGACTATCCGCCAGCGGTACTGCTTTTCAGGGGGTTTTCCGCAATCCACTCGTCGACTCAGGCTTTCTGGGGGTTAATTCCGGCGCCGGCTTCGGAGCAGGTCTTGCTATTCTTCTCTTTGGCACAAGCCTTGCCACCTACGGCTTTGCCTTTGCTTTCGGTGTTTTAGCCGTTATTTTCAGCTACCTGATCGCTAAAATCTATAAGGCTGTTCCCACCATTATGCTCATTCTCGGCGGCACGATTGTCTCCTCAGTCTTCAGCGCACTGCTGACCCTTCTCAAATCCATTGCCGATGTCAACAGCGAGCTTCCGGCCATTGTTTACTGGCTCATGGGAAGTGTGGCCTCCGTCAGCTATAAGGACTTCTGGGCTGTTCTGGTCATTCTGGCGGGAATTGTCGGGCTGGCCTTTTTCAGCTGGCAGATCAATGTGATCTCCATGGGGGAAAAGGAAGCCCGCACCATGGGCGTCAATGTCGTATTCAGCAAGCGCATGATCATTGCCTGCGCGACCCTGGCAACGGCTGGCGCAGTGTGCATTTCCGGTATTATCGGCTGGGTCGGACTCATTATCCCGCATATTGGGCGGATGCTCATCGGCAATGATACCCGTAAGCTTCTGCCGGTTTCCATGAGTCTGGGGGCTGTGTTCATGGTCACCATTGACACCATCAGCCGGAGCGTCACCACCTCCGAAATTCCTCTGGGCGTTTTGACAGCGCTTGTGGGCGCGCCCTTTTTTGTCTTTCTGCTTAAGAAAACAAAAGGAGGGGGGTGGCAGATGTGAGTGTGTTAAAAATTACAGATGCTGCTTTTGCCTACGGCGAGCAGCTTATTTTTCAAGATATTACACTTGAAACCCGGCCAGGTGAAATCTTCTGCCTGATGGGACGAAACGGCTGTGGAAAAAGCACCCTTCTGGACTGCATTCTGGGCATTCATCCTCTGAAAAAAGGCACGATCCAAATTTCTGATAAAAGTGTCGATGCCTACAAGCCCGCTGAGCTGGCAAAGAAGATGGCTTACCTGCCCCAGAGCCACGAGCATTCCTTCCCTTACAAGGTGCTCCAGGTTGTGCTCATGGGAAGAACCGCCTATATGAGCCGCTTTGGCTCTCCCACCCAGGAGGATAAGGTCATTGTCAAAAATCTCCTTAACAAAATCGGCATCACCCACCTTTCCGACAGGCCGTATACCCAGCTCAGCGGCGGAGAGCTTCAGATGGTCATGCTTGCCCGTTCCCTGGCTCAGGAAGCTCCGCTCATTCTCATGGATGAGCCCACCGCCCACCTGGACTACTATAATGAGCTTTTATTTTTAGAGACCATCGCCTCACTGGTTAAGGATGGCAGGCAGACCATTTTCATGGCAACTCACTCGCCCAATCAGGCTTTTTACCTCGAAAACCGCGGAATCCCTGTCCGTGTAGGTCTGATGTGCAACGGAAAACTTATCGAAACAGGGCCGCCTGCCAAAACTCTGACGTCTGCAAATCTCGGGCAGGTTTATAATATCGAAGCACGTATTCTGGATTCTGGGGAGACAAAGCAGGTAATGCCTGTAGGTACTTTAAAATAAAGGAGTTAAAAAATGAAAAAGATTAAAGGATATGTCCGTATTACGCTGGCTCTGTTTTTTATCACAATGCTTTTGAGCGGGTGCTCCCAGCCCGGAATCACCGCCTCAGATAACACTCCAACACACACCATTACCGACAGCGCCGGCCGCCAGGTGGAAATTCCCACGGAAATAAAGAAGGCCGCGGTTCTCGACGCTTTTATGACAGAGGCCATTGTCATGAGCCAGGGCGGTGAGCAGATTGTCAGCTGTCCTGCCGGTACGAAGCGCAATGTACTGCTCAAAGAAATTTATCCTGAAATTGAAAATGCCGTCACAGTCACCAGCAGCGGGGTCATTAACGCCGAAGCATTGATGGAACTCAAGCCGGATGTGGTTTTAATCAAGCGTGAAATCTACCAGAGCGAGGCTGAGGCGCAAAAGCTGGATAAGCTGGGAATTCCCTATGTGGTGGTGAGCTATGACAATATGGCTGAGCAGATAGAAGCCCTGCGGCTGATCGCTTCAGTCATGGGGGGAAGGGTTGCTCAAAACATGGAGACCCTCTGCCAGGAATACGAGAGGGTCATCACTCTGTGTGAAGAGCGGAGCGCCAGAATTCCTGAGAGTGAACGCGTGAAAGTCTACCATTCCATCACAGAGGCTGTGCGGACAGATGGTGAAAACTCTCTCGGAAGTGACTGGATAAAAACCGTGGGCTGTACCGATGTATCTGTCGGCTCAGAGCTCAAATCTGAAGGGGATGACTACTATGCCAGTATTGAGCAGATTTTTGTATGGGACCCGGATGTGGTGATCTGTAATGACGCCAGCACAGCGGAATATTTCAAGACCAATGAAAAATTTCAGGGCCTTCGGGCAGTACGTGAAAACCAGGTCTATAATATCCCCATTGGCTTTACCCGCTGGGGCCATCAGGGAAGCTGTGAAACCTTCTTTGGCATGCTCTGGCTTGGGACCACTGTCTATCCGGAAGTTTACGGCGACATTGACCTCCGCGCAGAGGTGACGGATTTTTACCAGAATGTTGCCGGTATCCAGGTAGACGACGCCCTCTGGGATAAAATACTCTCCGGCAGGGATATCCGCCAGGGCGGCAAGAATTCAGGAAAATAAGGAGCTTAAAAATGATTAGATATTACCTCTGTGTCGATGACACCGATGACCTGACCAAAAAAACCAGTACCGGAAAAATAGCCGAGCATATCAAAAAAGAGGCCGAATCCCTCGGCAGTGTCATTGATTACGGCATCACACGGCACCAGCTGCTTCTGGACGACGCAATTGCCTACACCTCCCACAACAGCTCCATGTGCTTTTCGGGCAGTCTCTCCGAAGGCCAGCTCAGCAGGCTGTGGGAAAAAGCTGCAGAAATTATCATGGCCGAAAAAGCTGAAACAGCTGACCCAGGCCTCTGTCTCTGCCGTCTGGATCAGCTGAAATTTCCGGAGAAACTGCTGACTTTTGGAAAAAAGGCACAGCGCAGCGTCATCAAAAAGGAGGAAGCTTATGATCTCGCTCGCAGCGTCGGCGGCACACGCCTTGAGGAATTTGGCGGCACAGGTATCGGCGTCATCGGCGCCCTGGCCGGCGCAGGGCTGAGGCTTAGTGGAAACGATGGCAGTATCCGGGGGAAATCCGGTATTGGCACATGCCAGACCACCCTGAGCGCCGCTGAAATGCAGAACCGCCTTGGCGTATCGCACATCATCGAGCGCTCAGGCGCTGTGCTTCCGCCGGATACCCCGGTTTACATTGAAGATTATGCCAAAATCGTTCTGCTCGGCCACCAGCTGGTGGCCGTGGCAAAAAGAAACGAAGCAGATGGCTTTGAGCTCTGTAAAAAATCCGATCTCTATACCGGGGATAAAAAAACAGGCGGCTGGGAACTGGGCTGCGCTTTTTTCAAGCGTGACAATGATGAGGAAGAGTGCCTGGACGATCTGGATAAAACCTGCTGTAACTGTCTTTACCGGCGATGGACAAAGGAAGGCTATCGGTGCAGCATTGAAAAAAGATAGGCTTTTGCCTATCTTTTTAATTATATAATACTATTTGCCAAACTCATTCCACTAAAGTACAATAGAATCATCAAATCTCACACAAAGGATTTTTATATGGATGCCAAGAAACTTTTTAAATTGTTTATCTCAACCTTCAGTCTAAGCATGTTTACCTTTGGCGGAGGCTACGTTATTGTGCCGCTCATGCGCAAAAAATTCGTCAAAGAGCTGGGATGGATCGAGGAACAGGAAATGCTGGATCTCACAGCCATCGCCCAGTCTTCTCCCGGCGCCATGGCCGTTAATGCCTCCATTCTGGTCGGATACCGAGTCGCGGGTGTTACCGGCGCTTTTGTGGCCATTGTCGGGACCGTGCTGCCGCCGCTGATCATTTTGTCCGTCATCTCACTGTTTTACACAGCCTTCCGCGACAACCTCTACGTGGGGTTCCTGCTTAAAGCCATGCAGGCTGGGGTATCCGCTGTCATTGTGGATGTTGTCATCGACATGGGGGGAGATGTTTTTAAATCCCGCAAGGCGCTGCCGGTCATCATGATGTTTGTGGTTTTTATCCTCAGCGCTTTTGTAAAAATGAACGTGATTATCCTCATTCTGATCTGCGGCCTGATCGGCGCTCTTGTGACCTTTACAGCCAGGCGCACCGGAAAAAATCTTTTATAGGAGGCGGCCATGACTTATCTTCAGTTATTTATCAGCTTTTTCCAGATCGGTCTCTTCAGCATCGGCGGTGGATACGCGGCGCTGCCGCTCATTCAGGAGCAGGTCGTCAACCTCCACGGCTGGATGGACATGACCCAGTTCATTGACATCATCACCATTTCCCAGATGACGCCAGGCCCCATCGCCATCAATGCCGCCACCTTTGTGGGCATCAAGACCGCCGGGATCGGCGGCGCCGCCACCCACCCCGTTAGCTTGAATT